>Ga0299915_10001492_pt1 | contig 17372 bp, 12 predicted proteins | sample RVTome_13_FD_200263 | JGI IMG/M metagenome (GOLD analysis project Ga0299915, IMG submission 200263) | Soil microbial communities from uranium-contaminated site in the Upper Colorado River Basin, Wyoming, United States - RVT92D227 (version 2) ... | reverse complement strand
CCTCTTCCGTGGTCGCTTTCTCGGCAGACAGCAGCCGTTTGGCCAGGCCGAAGTCCATGACCTTGACATGGCCCGCACGGGTGAGCATGACGTTGGCCGGTTTGAGGTCGCGGTGAACGATGTGTTTGGAATGGGCTTCTGCCAATGCTTCCGCGATCTCTGCCGCCAGCTGGAGCGTTTCTTCAAGGGGCAGCGGGCTTCGAGCCAGTCTTCCCTTCAGGCTTTCTCCCTCGACATACTCCATGACGATGAAGGGGGTCCCCTCGATTTCCTTGGCCTCGTGAACGACGCAAATGTGAGGATGATCGAGAGTGGCGGCCGACTTGGCTTCCCGCAGAAAGCGCTCCCGGGCGACCGGGTCGCCCAGCATGTCCTGCGGGAGGAACTTGATGGCGACCTTGCGCTCCAGCGATGTGTCCTGTGCCAGGAAGACTTCGCCCATGCCTCCCTGGCCGATTTTGCTGAGGATTTGGTAGTGGGATAAACTCTCACCGATTTCAGGCATCTCAGCCTCCGGCCCGAGTTTGAGTTGAAAACCGATCAAAGCAAGTTGCCGCCATTATAGCGCGGCGCCCGGCGTCTCCGTTTGAGAAAACTCCTTCCCGGCCCCAGGTCTGTTCTGCGACCTGATATCTCACCGGCGCGCAAAGATCAGGATTGCGTCCGAGACGGGGCGCTCGAGCGTAAGCTGCAACTGGAACGGTTTGACTGTAAGAACGTGGACCGCGAGCGGATCTGCGGTCGCCCGGAGTTCATACTGCACTCCCTGCGGCAGGTCCTGCCCGAGGACGCCGGTGACGAGAAGCAAAACTGCCGTGCAGAAGGCGGCTCTTGCCGTTCGAAACAACGCGGGATGCGTCAGCACAGCGCTATCGTACATCGACTAGATTCAGGGAAGCCAGGACTGTCCCTTTTTTAAGCACCATCGTACTGCTCTTGGGCAAAGACACGGGCAAAGTCAGGGATGTTTCGGGAATGAGTTCGGCTGTAAATGATTGAATCTATTGGTGAGCCGTGCTGGATTCGAACCAGCGACCCTCTGCTTAAAAGGCAGATGCTCTACCTCCTGAGCTAACGGCCCACTGCGGTGTGGTGACTATCTTAAGTTATGCAGGGGAAATGTCAAGGCGTGCAATCGAGAAGGGTGGGTCTGGAGATCCACCCCCACAGGATGGCGCTTGTGAGGCAAACGAACCGATCATTGCCGTCCTGTGGCCGCCGGTCCGGAGACCGGCGGCCCGGAGTTTGGCGCCTAGTCCGTAAGATCTTCCCTTGGTTCCGGCTTGTCCGGGTCAAGAGGCGAGCCGCTGCAGGAGCTCCACTTTGCGGCTATAGGCCGCCAGCATATAATGCGCCAGTTCGGGATCCGCCGGGTGAGCATAATAGGCTTCGCGCGTCGCGTTGATATGCTGGTCGATCACCTGCAGGCTCTGCTGAAACTCCGCCAGCAGCCGAGGGTCCAAAGCAGGCTTTTCCTTCTCCACAATATCACTCAGCATCCGGATGGCCTGCAAATACTCCTGCTCGGCGCGCCGGACCGACTCGAGCGCGCTGGCCAGGTTTCCCTGCGCGCCGGCCCGGCCGGGATCAGCCGGCCGCTGCGATACACCCGGCGCCTGGGCGACCGTCTCGTTCCGCTGTCTTTCATACCGGACATAAACCAGCGTGGCCGCCACCGAGAGGACCGCCACTACAAGAGCGAAAGCAGTCTGCCTGGCTAGCGCCGGCCCAAACCAGAGACCGGGCCGGAGGCTCCCGAAAAATCCCCGCCTATCCGCCGGAACCTCGTGCGCAATCCTGGCGCTGACACGCTGCCAAACCTCCGGCCGAACCTCCAGCTCTCTTTCCACCCCCTCGGCATAGCTGCGATATAAACCGGCTTCCTTTTTCAGGCGTTGCAGCATCTGCGAACAGGCCGGGCATTCGCGCAGGTGCGACTCCACCTTCTCCACCAGCCGGGCGTCCAGCTCGCCGTCATGAAACCCCTGCAGGATTGGAAGAACTTTCTCGCATTTCATGACTCATCTCCTGTTACGGCGTAACCCTCTCCCAAATAATGCGCCAGCCGCTGACGCATCTGCCGCCGCGCCCGGTGCAGGTCCGTCTTGAGCTTGCCCACCGACGATCCGGTAATCCTTGCAATCTGCCGGTACTTCATCTGATGAATCACTTTCAGCACAAACACCACGCGGCCGTCCTCGGGCAGGCCGGCCAGCGCCGCGCGCACGGCCCGCCTGAGCTCATGCGCCATCAGCGGTTCATCCGGACCCGCTGCAAAACTGCGCGGATCAGCCGCGCCCACATCCTCCAGGCCGACCAGAGGGCGGTCCGAATACTTGCGGCGGATCACCTCGCGCACAACATTGCGGGCGATTCCGAACAGCCATGTCGAAAGGTAGGACTCTTCCCTCAGTGAACCGAGCCGCCGATAGGCGCGGACGAACGTTTCCTGCACGAGCTCTTCCGCTTGATCGCGGTCGCCGATGAGGTTGTAGATAAAGCTCAAGAGCGGCTTCGAATAGCGCCTGAAAATCAAGTGGAAGGCATCGGCGTCACCGGTGCGCGCCCTGGATACCGCATCCTCCACAATCGCGCTCGCCGAAGCCTCTCCGGCTGACTCCCGGTTGCCGGCCAATATCGATCCCCCATCTGCACGCAAGGTTTTCAGATACATACCCGCCATGGCGGGCATGCCCTGCAAGTTCGATCTTTCATAGGGTCCCGCGGCACCGGAACACCTCGCATAAAAAGGCTTATTGCAACATTCCATAAATTCGCTGATGTATTTTTCGACAGGATAACAGGATTCAAAATAACTCTTGGGAACGGCAAATGCCCTTTTTCTCAACCGCGTAATTCCTGTCCGCGCATCCCGTGCCTTGCTCGCAGGGTCGCTTGGCAGTGCACAAGGATCGAATCTCTGTGATCCTGTAATCCTGTCAAGAGAATACGTCACCGTATTTATGGATTAGGGAGCTTAGATTTTCAAGAGGCTGACGCGGCCGGAAACAGTCCGGATCTGCAAGCTGATCCCTCCGCCGCCCAATTTGCCGCGGGCCGACCGGCGGGGGCCGTAGCGCCGCTCGATCACCTCGATCGGAAAGTCGGTCTTCAGCGAACCGCTCAGCGTCGACATTTCGACGTAGGCGCTGAGGCCGGCCGGCGCCTTGACGCTCACGTTGCCGCTGATGGACGAGAACTTCATGTCGCGAACCCCTTCCAGGCGCGTTATCTGAACATCGACGTTCCCGCTCACCGCTGTGGCACTGGCCGTGCCGACCACATCAACGATCGTTATGTTTCCGCTGACGCAATCGGCTTTGATCTGGCCGGTGACGCCGCTGATGCTTACATTGCCGCTGACCGAAGAAATGCCGTCGAGGTTGAGCGGGAGCCGCGCCGGCACGCGTACCTCAAAGTTCACGCTGGCGTCCGTAGTGCCGTGCTCCGGATAGCGCACGCGCACGTCGACACGATCGGCGCTGCTCTGGTCCACTATTTCGACCCGATCCCGGTCGCGCCCCTCCTTATAACCGAGCACCGTCACGGCTTCGCCCGTATATCCGGTCACCTGCACGTTCCCCGAAATGTTGCGGATCCGGATGAAGCCGCCCTCCCTCAGCGAGTAGCTCCGCTGAAAATCCTGCGCCATGGCGGGCATCAAGCCCGCGAGCAGCAGTGCGGATGCCAACGCAAACAGCTTCTTTCTCATATATCCCACTCCTTTCAACAGGCCTGATCCCGCATTTCTCGCCAGCTTATGACTGCGGCGCATCCGAAGGGGTATGCCAGGCCTGTACCCCCATAACGGCGCCGGTCTGGAGACCGGCGCCACAGGACGGCTATAATCGGTCCCATGCTCGTCTGCGTAACCATCTCGACCTGTAAGTGGCGGCCGAAAACAAAAGGTTTCAACTATTTTTGAGGGGCAGCACAGCAGGCGGCGCCTGGCAGTGTCTGATGGCGCGTTTTGTGTGCCGTCAGGCACTAATTCTTAGCAGGTCAGCATCTAATGGCTACAAAGCCATCAGCTATCAGCCATCAGCTATCAGCCATCAGCTCGCCCTCTTAGCAGGAATGCTGGGCGCCTTCATGGAAGGCTGATAGCTGAGTGCTGACGACTGACAGCTTGCGGCGTTTGCCAGGTGATAGCCGTGCCGCATGCATGAGGTATTCCTTTGGTTCCGGCCTGTCCGGGTTGGGTAGAGCTTCACTGAAGGCTGGATCTGGATTTAAAACCAGCGCTGAAGGCGCGCGCCCGGCGGAGTAATAATGGTCTGGCCGCGGTCGGGGCCGGTGGACACTATCGAGATTTCGGTCTGCGTCCAATCCGAAATGCGCTCCAGGTAGTCCCGTGCCGCCAGGGGAAGCTCATCGTAGCTGCAAATGCCCGCAGTCCCTGCCGACCAGCCCGGCAGCATGGCATAAATGGGTTCACACTGCTCGAGGACTCTTATCTCGGGCGGAAACTCGGTCAGGCGGCTCCCTTTATAGCGATAGCCGGTGCACACCTGGAGTTCCTTGAGGCCGTCGAGCACGTCGAGCTTGGTCACCGCCAGCGTGTCGAGGTTGTTGACGGTCCGCGCATAGCGCGCGACAACCGCATCGAACCAGCCGCAGCGCCGCGGCCGGCCCGTGGAAGCGCCGTACTCCTGCCCCCGCGACCGGATCTCCTCGCCAAGCTCGCCCTTGAGCTCTGTCGGGAACGGACCCTCTCCCACGCGCGTGGTGTATGCCTTGACGATGCCGATAACGCCGTTGATCCGCGTCGGCCCCACACCCGTGCCGGTGCAGGCACCGCCCGCCGTCGCATTCGATGCGGTCACGAACGGGTAGGTGCCATGGTCAACGTCGAGCAGCGTCCCCTGCGCTCCTTCGAACAGGACCCTCTTGCCCTCGTCCATGGCCCGATTGAGATATTCCGCCAGTGAGACAAAATAGCCGGCCAGCTCCTCACTCAGGGCCACAGTATCAGCATAGATCTTATCGAAAGATATATCTGCCGAGTGACGCGGAAATATTTCCTTTTTATAGCGGATATTATCGGCCAATAGTTCATTTAATACTTGAGGGTTTGCCAGGTCGCAAATCCGGATGCCGCAGCGCGCCATCTTGTCCTCATACGCCGGGCCGATGCCGCGCTGGGTGGTCCCGATGGGCCTCCCCTTCCTTCGCTCTTCATCGGCGCTTTCCACGGCCCGGTGATAGTCCAGGATCACATGGGCGCGATTGCTGACCAACAGCCTTCCCTTGCAGCTGATCCCTTCGGTTTCCAGGTCCGCAATCTCCTGCTGGAGGGCGCGCAGATCGATCACGACGCCGTTGCCGATGGCGCATATCTTGTCCGGGTGCAGAATCCCGGAAGGTACCAGGTGGAGAACATATTTCTTGCCGTTGATGGCCACCGTGTGACCGGCGTTATGTCCTCCCTGGTAGCGGACAATGATGTCGAAGTGTTCCGTCATCAGATCGACAATCTTGCCTTTTCCTTCGTCGCCCCACTGGGCGCCGACAACCACAATATTAGCCATGGGCTTTGCCTGGGTGCAAAAAGGACGGCCGCCTACAGGTGGTTGTCGATCATCTTGGAGATAGTGTCCTTGGTCGTGTTCCCGACCAGCTGCTCTTTGATGATCCCTTCCTTGAAAAGAAGGAGTGTGGGAATACCGCGAATATTGTACTTGGCGGATGTAGCCATGTTTTCATCGACGTTCAGCCTCACGACCTTCGCTTTGCCGTCATACTTCTCGGCGATCGCCTCTACCACGGGAGCGATCATGCGACAGGGGGCGCACCAGGCGGCCCAGAAATCCACCAGCACCGGAATCTTCGAGTTCAGGACTTCGGTCTCAAAGTCTTGATCCGAAACTTCGCCAACTTTTCCGCTCATTCTCTCTCCTCTCGACGGTATGATAGCAGATGAGTGAAAAGGGTCCCGGCAATCGAGACGTGTAATTATCGTGGGGGTTCCGGGGCTTGTCAAGGCGAATCCCGATGGTCGCAAAGAAGCACTTAGGCCAGCATTTTCTTAGAGATACAGGCGTCTTGGACCGCCTTGTCCGGTTCATCCGACCCGCCGCCCGCGACGTCATGATCGAGATCGGGGCCGGCGACGGGGCGCTATCGACCAGGCTGGCGCCGCGGGTGGCGCACCTCTGCGCGGTAGAATTGGATGATGATTGCATCAGCAGACTTGCTGCCGCACTGCAGCCCTTCTCCAATATCCGGATCGTTCACGCGGACGTGATGGCGCTGGAACTCAATCGGCTGGCCGACGAAATCCTGAGGCCCGGCCTTGTTCTCCGCATCATCGGCAACCTCCCTTACAACCTGGCAACCGCCATTATCGAGAAGCTGCTCATGGAGTCTGCGCTCCCGGTCGAGGATATGACTTTTATGCTCCAGCAGGAAATGGCGCAGCGGATTGCGGCAGCGCCGGGCTCCCGGGATTACGGCTACTTCTCCGTATACTGCCGGTATCTGTGCGAAGTGGCGGTGGGTTTCCGCGTTTCACCGGCCTGCTTTGTGCCGCGCCCGAAAGTCATGTCGGCGGTGATAAGACTGCGACCCGGCAGGATGGAAAGAGACGCGGCCTTTGAGGCGGCCCTGGTCGAGCTGGTCAAGGCCGCTTTCAGTCATCGCCGAAAGACGCTGGCCAACTCGCTCCGGCTGCACCCGTCCCTGGGCGGCGCAGCCGGCGAGCTATTGTTCCAGGCCGGCATTGACGGATCCCGCCGCCCGGAGCAGCTATCGGTCAGCGAGTATGAACATCTGGCGCACACCTACATATGCCGGAAGGCACTAAATCCAAGCTGATCCTGTATGCAATGGCGGCAAAGCTTTCAGCTCTCAGCCGTCAGCATTCAGCTCGCCCTGATAGCCGACAAGCTATACGTTTTCACCGACGAGCTGAAAGCTGATTGCTGACAGCTGATAGCTTGGGGCATTCGCGGTACCGGTATCCGGGTTGTATTCCTAACCCACCTGTTTGGTTCCGGCTTGTGCGGATTGGGACGGCAACAACTGGTTCATCAACCTTTAAAGCGCCGTCCTGTGGGGGTGGGTCTCCAGCCCCACGACGTGCAACCGCCCGCAGGAACATTGTGTTATACTGCGCCGCTAAGGCAATGGGGCAGGTGTGAACAGCAACGACCACATCGAAATCGTTCCTCTGGGGGGCCTGGGGGAATTCGGCATGAACACGACGGCGTTCCGCTGCCGGGGCACCATCGTTGTCGTCGATGCCGGGTTGATGTTCCCGCGCGACGACCTCCTCGGCGTGGACATTGTGGTTCCCGAGCTCACCTTTCTCAAGGAGAACATCGATGAGGTCCGGGCGGTCATCCTGACACACGGCCACGAGGACCATACCGGCGGGCTCCCTTTCCTGCTGGAAGAAATCCCGGTACCGGTCTATGCGACCCCGCTCACGCTCGGACTGGTGCGCGGCCGATTGGAAGAGTATGGCCTGCTCGACCGGGCGGACCTGCGCACCATCAGGCCGCGCGATCAGATTCGGATCGGGAGCTTTGAGATTGAGCCCTTCGCCGTAACGCACAGCATTCCGGATGCCGTCGGCCTGGCAATCCAGACTCCTCTCGGGCGGATCATCCACACCAGCGACTTCAAATTCGACCACTGGCCTCCGGACCGCCGGTTGAGTGACTATGCCTTCCTCTCCGAGCTCGGCGGGGACGGGGTGCTGGCGCTGCTGTCCGACAGCACCAACAGCGAGCGGCCCGGCTACACCCCGTCGGAAATGGAGATCAGCCGCGCCCTGCAGCCGCTATTCCAGGCCAGCCCGCGGAAGGTCATCGTTTCGTGCTTCGCTTCCAGCATTCACCGCATGCAGATAGTGCTCGACCTGGCGGCCTCCTGCGGCCGCAGCGTCGTCCCGCTCGGCCGCAGCATGGTCCAGAACATCGCCATCGCTAAGACGCTGGGATATCTATCGGACAAAAACGGGGTGCTGATGGAAGCTCATGAGGGGTCGCGTTTGCCGGACGACCGTTTGGTCCTGCTCTGCTCGGGCAGTCAGGGCGAGCCGATGGCGGCGCTGGCACAGCTGGCGCTGGAAAAGCACAAGCACTTCGACGTGGCGCCCGGCGATACGGTTATCATCAGCGCGCGCGCCATCCCGGGCAATCAGACCCGGGTTTCGCGCCTGATCAATCACTTCTATCGCCGGGGCGCCAGAGTCCATGAAGAGGCCTCGATGCTCGTCCACGCCTCGGGTCATGCCGCCAGTGAAGAGCTCCGGTTGATGCTCAATCTGACCAGGCCCCGGTTCTTCGTGCCGATCCACGGCGAGTACCGGCAGCTCTACCGACACGCGCAGATCGCCGAAGAGGCGGGAATACCCAAAGACCAGATAAGGATCGTCGAAACGGGCGACATTATTCATCTGACTCCCGATTCCATGGAGATCAGCGGCCGTGCACCCGTAGGCCGGCGGTTAATTGACGAAGGCGGCATCACGGAACTGGACGCATGTGTGGTGCGCGACCGGCAGCGGCTGTCGGAGGACGGAATTGTCCTGGCCGTTGTGGCGGTCAACAAGTCCACCGGCCGGGTGGAGGGCCTGCCTGAGTTGGTCAGTCGGGGTCATGTGCAGGAAACAGGGCTGCCGGCCCTGCTTGCGGAAGCGCGCCAGATCATGCTGACGGCCATGAAGGACTGCTCCCCGGAGGAGTTGTCCGACTCCGTCTTCCTCACCGACCTGGTGCGTACCGAACTGAAGCGGTTCTTCCGCAAGCGGACGGCCACCCGGCCCATGATTGTGCCGGTGGTCCTGGAAATTTGATGATCATCAGCGGAGCCTGGCCGAGCGATGGCAACAAAAAGGCATGAAATCACCGGTGTGCTGCTTTTTATGGCCGCGGCGATCGCACTGATCTGTCTGATATCCTATGATTCGCGCGATTCCAGCCTGAATGCCCTCTTCCGCACTCCGGATGCGCAAAATCTGGCCGGGAGGGTGGGCGCCTATGTGAGCGATTTCCTGTTTCAGGCGTTCGGGCTTGCAGCCTATTTGCTGGTCCTGCCGCTGTTTGTGCTGAGCTGGAAGCTCATCCGCGGCCGCGAGATCACGTCGCCCTATCTGCGCGCTGTGGGGGTAGCGCTGCTGGTCATCAGTATCAGCGCCACGCTGCAGGTGCTTCCCATTTCGCTGAAGGAAGTGAACTACATGCCCGGCGGCGTGGTCGGCGTGCTGGTCGGCGACCTGCTCTTTCCAAACCTGAACATGGTCGGCAGCCTGATTGTCCTGACGGCTATCTTCGTGCTCGGGATCCTGGCGGCCACAACCTTTTCGCTGGGGAAGACCTTCGAACGAACGGCGCAGAAAGGGACAGTGGACAGGCCGGGCCTATGGGAGCGCTATCTTGGCTGGCGGCAGAAGAGAAAAAGCGTCCGCCGGGTCGTGAGTATCAGGCAGAGCACACAACCCTCGGTCGAGCCGCCTCCCGCGGTGCGGCCCGCGCCGGTGAAGGCCCCGCTGCCCCCGCCGGCCGCTCCTGAGCCGCTCAGGCCGCCGATCGCAAAGCCGATCGAAACGGAGCCTTCCGGTGCGCCAAGCGCGGAGGCGCGCCCGCGGGGCCGCAAGTTCACGCCGCCTCCGATCGATCTCCTTTCTCTGCCCGAGCACCGATACGGGGTGGACGAAGCGGACCTGATGGAGAAGGCCCGGCTGCTGGCTGAGAAGTGCGCCGAGTTCGACGTTCACGGCAGCATCACGCAGATACACCCCGGACCCGTCGTGACCACCTTTGAGTTCAAGCCCGACGCCGGGATCAAATACTCCCGCATCACCAGTCTGGTCGACGACCTCTGTCTCGGCGTAAAGGCGGAATCCATCCGCATCGACCGTATTCCGGGCAAGGCCACCGTGGGCATCGAGATCCCCAACACCGACCGGGAGACCATCGTTTTGCGCGAGATGATCGAGTCCGACGTTTTCCGCAAGTCGAGCTCCCGGCTGACCCTGGCGCTTGGAAAGCTAATCAACGGGAATGTCTATGTCACCGACCTCGGCAAGATGCCCCACCTGCTCATCGCCGGCGCGACGGGGGCGGGCAAGAGCGTAGCGCTGAACTGCATGATCGCCTCCATTATCTACAAGGCGTCGCCCGAGGAAGTGAAATTCATACTGATCGATCCCAAGCGGCTGGAACTCGGCGTCTACGCCGACATTCCTTATCTGCTCACACCGATCGTCACCGATCCCAAGGAAGCGGCCAACGTGCTGCGCTGGGCGACGAACGAGATGGAAATCCGTTACAAGAAGCTGGCGAAGCGCGGCGTGAGAAACATCGAGCAGTACAACAGCCTGCTGCGCAGCACCGCCGGGCGCCAGCTCTCGCTCATCGAGAGTAACGAAACTGAAGGCGAGCCCGAGGCGCCGCTGCCCTATCTGGTCCTGGTGATTGACGAGCTGGCCGATCTGATGGTGGTGTCGTCGCGCGAGGTCGAGGAGTCGATTTCGCGCCTGGCCGCCATGGCCCGGGCCGTTGGAATTCACCTGGTCCTCGCCACGCAGCGCCCGTCGGTGGATGTCATTACGGGCGTCATCAAGGCGAACTTCCCCTGCAGGATCGCATTCAAGGTCGCGAGCAAAGTCGATTCGCGCACGATCATTGATGCCAACGGCGCAGAGCAGCTCCTGGGGAACGGCGACATGCTGTTCATACCGCCGTCCTCGGCCAGGCTGCTGCGAATCCACGGCGCCTTTCTGGGCGAGAAGGAAGCCCAGGCCATCGTCGAACACCTGCAGAAGCAGGGGCGGCCTCAATACAACAATACCGTTCTGGCTTTCGGCCAGGAGGTCGACGAAGCGGGAAATCCCATCGAGGCCGGCGAGTATGACAGCCTTTATGTCGACGCCGTGCGCATCGTCGTCAGCGAGGGCCGGGCGTCGACTTCCCTGCTGCAGCGCCGGCTGAGCATCGGCTATGGCCGTGCCGCCAAGCTGATCGACATCATGCACGAGAACGGGCTCGTGGGGCCGGCCGAGGGCTCCAGGCCTCGCGAAGTGCTCGTCGGGCTGGAATACCTCGACCGCCTCGGTTAGGGTCTGGCGGCCACAGAGCTATCAGCCGTCAGCCATCAGCATTCAGCTCGCCGTGATAGAGGCTTCGTACCGCATTCCATGAATTCGCTGATGCGTTTTTCGACAGGATAACAGGATCTCGACAAATATAGAATTCGGGAGATCCTGTGACCCTGCCAACAAAATACTTCACCGTAACTATGGGTATGGGTACTCAGCCCATGCGGCGGTTTGCTTGACTATCACCTTCGTTTTGCTAAACTTCAGGCAGATGATGGAATGATGATGATTTCGGCAAGAGGCGCCCTGGCAGCCATTGTTTGTCTGTTATATACCCTGGCGCCCGTGTGCGCCCAGGATGCCAGGAAGCAGGCCCCTCCAACCTTCCGCGTCGGCGTTGAAACCGTCTTCGTAAAGGTCTCGGTGACCGACCCGCTGAACCGCTATGTCACCGGGCTCGGGCAGGAACATTTCAGGGTTTACGAAGACAAAGTCGAACAGACCACCGTGCACTTCACGCAGGAAAGCGCTCCCATCAGCGCGGGGATTCTCTTCGACATCAGCGGCAGCATGAAGGACAACATTCATACGGCGCGGAACTCCATCGTCCGTTTCCTCGAAGCAGGGAATCCCGACGACGAGTTTTTTCTCGTGGACTTCAACCAGAGCACCACCCTGGTGCAGAACTTCACCAGACACGGTTCCACCATCCAGAACCTCATCGCCTTCAACCGGCCGAAGGGACGGACGGCCCTCTACGACGCCGTTTACGTGGGATTGGAAAAGATCAGAGAGGGCGCCAACGAAAAGAAGGCCCTGATCCTCATCACCGACGGCGAGGACAACAGCAGCCGCTATTCAGCGTCCGAAGTACGCGAGTTCGCCCGGGAGTCGGACGTGCAGATCTACGCCATCGGCGAAGAGGGAAAGCTGGGTTACGGGCGCGCCGAGATACAGAACATTGTGGCCATGACCGGGGGCCGGGCCTTTTTCCCGAACAACTTCAACGAGCTCGACTACTACATCGACCTCATCCACGCCGAGCTGCGCAATCAATACGTGCTGGGGTACGTGCCGACCAATAAGACCCATGACGGCAAGTGGCGCAGAATCCGCGTGAAGCTGGAGCCTCCCGAAGGCCTGCCCAAGCTGATTGTGCATGCCAAGGAGGGCTACTATGCACCCAAGAACTAGCCGCCTCCGGGTGGGGGCGCTGGTTCTCGGTCTCCTGGCCGGCTGTCTCGCACTCCCATCGCCCGCCGACCCGGCTTCCGCTCCCGGACAGGAAAAGAAATCCCAGAGCAGCGACCGCAAAAGGACCACAAAACCGGAACTGGCGCCGGCGCCCGGGGCGCCGAGCCCGGAGCAGAACCGGCAGTTCAAGATCGGAGTCCGTGTGGACCTGGTGCTGGTCTATGCTTCGGTAGTGGACAAAAACGGGGTCTTTGTCGGCGGACTGAAGAAGGAGGACTTCACGCTTCTGGAGGACGGGGTGCGCCAGGAGATCACCTATTTCTCGCAGGAAGACGTCCCGCTGAGCATGGGGTTCGCCATCGACACCAGCGGGAGCATGCGCAACAAGTACAGCACCGTTTCCAGGGCGGCGCTCTCGTTCATCCGCTCCAGCATCTCGCAGGACCAGGTGTTTCTGCTCGGCTTCAACGATGAGGTGGAACTGCTCGAGGACTTCACCAACGACATCGATCTGATCACCGACGCGCTGGAGAACACCGTGGTGACCGGCGGAACGGCACTTTACGACGCGGTTTACCTGGGGGTGCAGAAGGCCCAGGACGGCATCCATCAGAAAAAGGCGCTGATCGTATTCAGCGACGGCGAGGACCGGGACAGTTACTATAAGCTCGAGGAGATGGCGGCCAAGGTGCAGGAATCGGATGTCCAGGTGTTCACGATCGGTTTTCTTAACCCGATCCCGGACAAGGGACTGTTCGGCCGGTGGTCCAAGTCCGTGCCGGAGAAGGCCCGCGACGCGCTCAAGCTGATCTCCGAAGAGACGGGCGGCAAGGCATTTTTCCCCAAGGACCTTAACGAGATCGGCGCCATCGTGTCGGAGATCGGCCAGGATCTGCGCAACCAGTACGGGGTCGGGTACATCTCATCCAATACTGCCCGCGACGGCAATTATCGCCGCATCAAGATTTCGCTGAACGCGGGCACTCCCGCCGGAGCATCTGTCCGCCACCGGAGGGGCTACATCGCCCCCAAGGGCACTCTCTAGCCCCCGTTTCTCACCAGATTTCTGCCCAGGCAGCGGAGGAGGGTCTATTATCAAGGCGCGCGAGGGGGTGGGTCTGGAGACCCACCCCCCACAGGATGGCGCTTGTGAGGCAAACTTTCCGATTATCGCCGTCCTGTGGGCTCCGGGCCGGCGCCTGTTTGATGTTACAGGCATGGCATGCCCCTGTCAGATATGCCGCCGCAGTAGAAAGCTGGTGAGAAACGCAGGCTTGTCGGCCCGCTTGCCTATCATGCGCCATTCTGCGGGAGTGGAATTCCAGACTCGCCCTCGGATCTCTCGGGCGCCTTTTGTCCTGGCATTCCGTCGGCGCGGTTTCTATAATGACCCGGCGTTTTTTTGCTGAGGAACTCCGCAGGAGACAATCACGTCATGCCTTCTTCCGCAGGTCCGCGACATCAGGAGTGGCAGATCCTTCAGAGCGTGGCCCGTATGGCCGGTCGGTGCGAGGACCCACTCGCTGTCCTTCAGGCGGCGCTCGACCCGGTCATCGATCTGCTGGGAGCGAAGGCCGGCTGCCTGAAGGTCATGGCGCCCGACGAACTGGCAGCCCCGCTGACAGTCTATCGGGGGCTCGGGCCCGAGGCGGCGGCTGCCGCGCCGGGCGACGGCCGATACGCCCCTTTGACTCAGCATCGCATTGAGGGCAGCTCGAGTCTGACGGCAGTGCTCGTGCTTGCCGGCCGCAGAACTGCGAAGCTCTCCCGGACACGGGTGGAATTCCTGGCGGCGCTGCTGTCAGTGATTGAAGCGGCGATTTCCAGCCATCGCCTGAAAGAACAAGCCAACAAGCTGTCCGAAGATCTGATCGCCCTCCAGGAAGTGAACAAGATCATTTCACAGCATATCGAGCTGGAGGACATTATCCAGAAGCTCGTCATCGAGGCCAAGCGGCTGGTCAAGACACAGCATTGCCATCTTTTTCTTCTCGACGACCGCAGCCGGCGCCTGGTCGGGTCCGCTTCGACACAGTCCGACGACCTGGACATCCGCAGCCTGGCAATCGATCTGTCGGAGGATTCGCCCGCCGTCGCCGCCATCAGAGAAAAGAGGGTCATCGCGGAGGATCATCTGGTCCGCGCCGACGGTTATGGCCGGCGATTGCACGAGCAAGCCAACTGGCGCGCGGCGATCTTCGCCCCGCTTATCGCAAAGGAAGAGGTGGTGGGGATCCTGGTCTGCAGCGACAATCAGCAAGAACGCAAGTTTAAGCCGGAGGAGATCCTGCGGGCCGAGACACTGGCGCACCAGGCCGCGATCGCTTTGGAAAATGCCCGGCTCTTCCAGGTGGTTTCGCGCAGCCAGAAGGAATGGGAGACGACTTTCGACGCCATGCAGGACTGCGTCTCCGTGCACGACACCACCGGGAAGCTCATCCGGGCAAATCGCGCGCTCGCGCGGCGCATGAAGACGGTACCGCAACGGTTGATCGGTATGATGTGTTCCGAACTATACGCGCCGGGCGAGCCCCGCGGCGACCTCTGCAGCCACATGCCGTTGCTGCAGGCAGAGGGATTGTCGGTCGAAGAGGCCGAGCTGCCGCATATGGGCGGCACGTTCCAGGTCTCCGTCAGCCCATGGTACGATAAAAACAATCGCGTCGTCGGCGCCATCCACGTGGCCAAGGACGTCAGCAACGAAAAGCTGCTGCAGCAAAAGCTGATCCAATCCGAAAAACTCTCCGCCATCGGCGAATTGATTTCGGGCATCGCCCACGAGCTCAACAACCCGCTCACGGGTGTGATGGGCTATTCGCAGCTGCTGCAGGAGCGCAAGGACATCGACGAACGCGCCAGGGAGAGCCTGCTGAAAATCAACCATCTGGCCATGCGCTGCCAGAAAATCGTCCAGAACCTGCTCTCTTTCGCGCGCAAGCAGAAACCGGAACGAAAACCCACCAATGTAAACGACATCCTGGAGCGGACCCTGGATCTGCGCGGCTACGAGCTCTCGGTCAACAATATCATGCTGGCACGCGAGCTGGACCGCGGCCTGCCTTCCACGATTGCCGACGGCCATCAGCTCCAGCAGGTCTTCCTGAACCTGATCACGAATGCAGAACAGGCCATGCTCGAGGCCCACGGCCGGGGAGTCCTCACCATCCGGTCCAAGACCGATGCGCAGAACAACCGCATCGTCGTGGAAATCCAGGACGACGGACCCGGGATACCCGAAAAGATGCTGACCAGGATCTTCGATCCTTTTTTCACAACCAAGGAGGTCGGCAAGGGAACAGGGCTGGGACTCAGCCTGGCCTACGGCATCATTCAGGAGCACGGCGGAGCCGTCTACGCCAGGAGCCGGCCGGGGGAGGGAGCCACATTCGTGATCGAACTTCCCATCATTGCACCTTTCGCTGAAGTGCCCGCCGCGACGCCGGAGCTGGCGCCGCAGGCGCTCAAGTTTGAAAGACAGGTGCGCGGCAAGCGCGCGCTGATCGTCGACGACGAGCAATATATCCTCGATTTCTTTGTCGAGATCTTCCGCATGTTCCCGATGGAGGTCGACACGGCATGCAACGGCCGGGAGGCCACGGAAAAGCTCATGGCCAACGCTTACGACCTGGTGGTGACTGACTTCAAGATGCCCCTGATGAGCGGGCGCGAGCTCTTTCAATGGATCCGGCAGGAACGCCCGCACCTGGCCGGGCGCACCATTTTCATCACCGGAGATACGGTCAACGCCGAGACGCGTTCCTTTTTCGAGGGCACCGCCAGCCGTTGCATCGCCAAGCCGTTCAAGATCGAGGAAATAAAGGAAGTGATCCTGCAGACCCTCGAGGGCAGCAGATAGTCGCCGGCTGGTGCGCGTGCCTTCCCGGGAGAGCCCAACGGAATGAAGACCATATTCGTCACCGGCGGCGCCGGGTATATCGGCAGCCACACATTGCGGGCATTGCGGGCCAGCGGCTATCAGACTCTCTGCTTCGACAATCTGTCCACCGGCTTCCGGCGCTTCGCGGGAGATTCTCCATTCGTGCTGGGTGATCTCGGCAATGCGGGGGAAATCGAGGCGGCATTCGCCGGTCGCGCGATTGCCGCCGTGATTCACTTCGCCTCCCACGCCCTGGTGGAGGAGTCTTATCAGAATCCTTACAAGTACTATCACGATAACATCCTCAACTGCCTGAACCTGCTGGAAGCGATGCGGCGGCACGGCGTACGCCACATCGTTTTTTCATCCTCCTGCTCCACTTATGGAATTCCGGCGCGCATCCCGATATCCGAGTCCGAGCCGCTCGATCCGGTCAATCCTTATGGCGCCACCAAGATGGTGATTGAAAGGATCCTGGGGGATTATGGGAACGCCTTCGGTCTACGGTCTGTGTCGCTGCGTTATTTCAATGCTGCCGGGGCGGCTCATGACGGCGCCATCGGCGAGTGGCACAATCCGGAAACCCACCTGATCCCGCGCATGCTGGAAATCGCCGCTGGAAACAAAGGTGAGGCGGAAGTTTACGGCAGGGATTATCCGACGCCGGACGGGACATGCGTCCGCGACTATATTCACGTCGTTGACCTGGCGCAGGCGCATGTGGCAGCGCTGCAGTTTTTGCTGACCCGGGACCGCTCCGACATCTTCAACCTCGGGACGGGGCAGGGTCATTCCGTGCTGGAAGTCATTCGCCAGGTCGGCGCGGCCACCGGCAGAGAAATTCCGATTCGATATCAGGAGAGGCGCCGCGGCGATCCGCCGGCCCTGGTCGCCGATCCCGCCAAGGCCATGGCGGTCCTGGGATGGGAGCCGCGACACTCATCGCTGGCCGAGATTGTCGCCACCGCCTGGAGATGGCGCCAGGCGCGCCCGCTCATCCTACAACCCTGATTTCCGCCGCCGTTCTAAAGAAGAACAGGCCACGGATTTCCCGAATTACCTGGAGCGGCATGGCCACAACCAAAGAAAAAGCAAACCGCAGCGGCGCAGAGCGCGCAGAGAAAACACAGAGATTTGGGACACGGAAAAACGCGGGTGGATGGCACGAGCTTTTGCTGCCCCCGAAGGGTGCCCCGCGGCGCGGGGCGGTCTTTGCCTGAGCCTCCCCGGGCAAGCGCGCCTGGTTGCGGCCTA
>Ga0299915_10001491_pt1 | contig 17372 bp, 13 predicted proteins | sample RVTome_13_FD_200263 | JGI IMG/M metagenome (GOLD analysis project Ga0299915, IMG submission 200263) | Soil microbial communities from uranium-contaminated site in the Upper Colorado River Basin, Wyoming, United States - RVT92D227 (version 2) ... | reverse complement strand
CACCATCTTTGAGTAGCCTGTCCGGCCGAGGAGGTGATTTGATGGGAGAGATGCCGAGCGACGTTAGCATGCGCGCCGGCGCGGAGAGCAACAATCCTTTCTCTGCCTCATGAATGGCAAACTGGGCATTCGTTTTTTCTTGAACTTGGCGAAGAGCACCAACGTGGTCTATATGGGCATGGGTTATCACGATTATGGATATGGACAATCCCGTTTGCTGCACAGTTCTCAAGATGGTCTCAGCTTCAGCACCGGGGTCGATAATCATTCCGTGCTTGGTTGTGGATGAACCAACGATATAGCAGTTGGCGGCAAAGGGACCAACCACTAACATCTTTATAATCATTGCTTTCTTCCCTGGCAATCTTACGATCGAATTCGTGCAGTATAGCACGAGTCTGCAGGCCGAGAAAAACGCCGAGTCCGTTCATATGATTAGTGACACTTCCTTTTCGTCATTCCCAGGAGCGATATTGCTCGCTTACAGCTCGGAACAAGGTAGGCAGTCCCCCGTGTCATTGCGAGGAGCCAAAGGCGACGAAGCAATCTCAGTGGCGCTAAGAGATTGCCGCGCTTCGCTCGCAATGACGAAAAGGAGACGGGCTAGCGATCTACAGAGGATGGAAGCAGGCGACGTAGTGGTCGTCGCCCACGCGCTCGAGTGCTGGCGCGGATTCATGGCACTCGTTGGTCGCCTGAGAACACCTGGGATGGAAGGCACAGCCGGGTGGTGGATTGGACGGACTGGGTACTTCACCGGGAAGCACAATACGGCCGACCCTTCTCTTGGGATCAGGCACTGGTGTTGCCGCTACTAGCGACTGAGCATACGGATGACGCGGCGTGTGAAATACCTCCTCCGGCCTACCCATCTCTACTACCTTGCCCAGGTACATCACGGCGATATAATCGCAAACACTCTCGGCAATTAAGAGCTCATGCGTAATGTAGAGGTAGGTAAGGCCAAACTCCTTCTTCAGGTCCTTCAGAAGGTTGAGAATCTGGGCCTGGACGGAGACGTCCAGGGCAGAAGTCGGTTCGTCAAAGGCAATAAACTCCGGTTTCGTGGCCAGAGCACGAGCAACGGCGATGCGCTGCCGCTGACCGCCGCTAAACTGGTGGGGATAGCGCTCCAGTTGCCCTGCGCTCAACCCGACCCTGCCCAAGAGCTCCTTGACTGCCGTCTGCTGGGCCTGGCCGGAAAGCACCCGGTGAATTATCAGGGGCTCAGCAACTATATTCTTGATCTTCATGCGCGGGTCAAGGGAGGTAAAAGGGTCCTGATGGACAAGCTGGGCACGGCGACGGAATAAACGGACCCTGGCACCGGAAAAGGTCGCCAGGTCATTTTCCTTCAGAAGAGAAGTCAACTCACCACTGTTCTTGCCCAGCGACTCCAATGCTTCTATCTGCGCCTTCGGCGCATCAGGGATATCGAAATAAACATGGCCGCTGGTTGGTTTTGTGAGACGGACAACTGTCTTGGCCAGTGTCGTCTTGCCGCAGCCAGATTCGCCGACCAGGCCGAACCACTGTCCCCGCTTAATGGCCAGACTGACGCCATCCACCGCTTTGACCGCTCCCACCGGTCTTCTGAAAACACCGCCGACTATTGGGAAGTGTTTCTTCAATCCCCTGATATCAACTAAGGTGTTCATATCTCGTGTGGTCAATTAGTAAAGATAACAGGCCACCATATGGTCCTTGCCCACCAATTTGAGTTTGGGCCTCTCTTGCTGACACAGCGGCGTAGCGCTTGGACACCGCGGGTGAAAACGGCAACCCGGCGGAGGGTTCAAGGCGTCAGCCAGTGCTCCCGGTATGGTCTGCAGTTCCTTTCCCGGCATAGGAACGGCGTCCAGCAAAGCCCTGGTATAAGGATGTAAGGGATGGAGGAATAGTTCTTCGATGGTGCATACCTCGCAGAGCCTGCCGGCGTACATAACGGCCACCCGGTCGCAGACTTCAGAGGCCACTCCCAGGTTATGAGTAATGAAAAGAACAGAAGCCCCTCTATCCACCTTGATGCGCCGGAAGAGTTCCAGCATCTGCGCCTGGATGGTGACGTCAAGCGAGGTAGTCGGCTCGTCGGCGATGAGAAGCTCTGGAGAACAGGCCAGTGCCATGGCAATCACTGCCCGCTGTTTCATCCCCCCGGAGAGTTCGTGAGGGTACTCAGCGGCGACACGGACAGGGTCGGGGATTTCTACATCTTTGAGCATGTTAACTGTGAGCCGGCTGGCCTCATCTCGTAGCCGCCACAGAAGTCGCCTGAATAGCGGCGTGCGGTTTAGCAAGCGCGGCTCCACGGCACGAGGCTCCTCCGCTATCTTGCTGTAGAGCCTGCTCTGCCAGCGCCAGAAAGGCCTCTTCAGCCCGGCGGCGAGCCCGTTTCCATCGCTGAGCAAGCTATCTACCCGGTCCCTCGCCCGGCAGCCCAGTTCCTGGCGCCGGTGGAGCAGGTACACTTCGGAGATCTGGTCACCGATGGTATAGACGGGGTTTAAAGCAGCCCCTGGCTCCTGGAAGACCATGGATATCTTATTGCCGCGGATAGCCCTCATTTTATCCTCTCTCAATTTCAGCAGCTCAAGTTCACCGCTGCTATCCTTATCACAAAATACGATACTGCCCGATTCTATCTTACCGGGGTAGGGGATAAGGCGGAGGATGGCCAGGGCGGTCATTGACTTTCCCGAACCGGTTTCGCCGACTATCCCCAGCGTCTCTCCCTGCCTGATATCCAGGTCCAGGTCATCGATGGCATGGACGACACCCTCATAGGTGTAAAACCTGACCGTGAGGTCTTTTATCCTGATAAGGTCTTCCATTTAGCGCCTGGCCAACCTCGGATCGAAAATATCCCTGAATGCGTCCCCGAGAAGATTCCAGCCCAGAACAAAAAAGAGGATGAACAGGCCGGGAATGGTCACTGCGAACCAGTATCTCAACGGATCAGCCGATGGCCCTACGATCCAGTTACGGGCGAATGAAGTCAGCTGCCCCCAGTCGGCGTAACCTTCGGGGGCGCCCAGGCCGAGAAAGCTCAGTGCTGCCGCTGACAGTACCACCGCCCCTATGTCGAGTGAAGCCATGATGACGGTGGGATAGATGGCATTGGGCAGGGCATGTCGGATTATGACCCTCGCGTTTGAGGCCCCCAACCCGCGAGAAGCCTCGATGTAGTCCTCCTCACGCACCTGTAGTATGTCGCCGCGGATCAGCCGCGCATAGGAAGGCCACGAGACCACGATAAGAGCAATCATAATGCTCGTCAGGCTGGGCTCCATGACGGTGACGATTGCCATGGCCAGGATTAGTGCCGGGAAGGCCAGGAAGATATCGGTGATGCGCATGATAACCTCGTCGATGACCCCACCGAGGTACCCGGCCAGGCTACCCAGTATAATCCCTATGACGACCACAATGCCTATCACCACCAGGCCCACGCGAAACGCGGAGCGGGTGCCCCAGATAACCCCGTAGAAGATATCGTACTGCCCTTCAGTGGTGCCGAAGGGATGCTCCTCGCTGGGAAGCTGCGGCGTCGCCCAGTAACCGTCGCGAGGTATCAGATAGGGGTCCCCATGCCCTGCCGGCGTTGGGGCAATCAGAGGAGCGAAGATCGCGATGATGGCGAAGATGAAGATGATTATGATTCCCGCAAGCGAAAGCGGGTTTCTGGCCAATTGCCGCACCATGAATTTCCAGCCGGTCACTGCATTACGCCTCCTAATCTCACTCGTGGGTCAACGCGTGTGTAGAGGATATCCACTATCAGGTTGACCCCTACAAACAGGACGGCGTTAAAGAGTGCGAAACCCAGCACCGATGCTATGTCCAGACGAGTCGCCGCCTGCGCGGCCCACCAGCCGATGCCCTTAAACGTAAATATGGTTTCGGTAATGACGACACCGTTTGCCAGACCGGCGAACACATAACCCGATACTGTTATCACAGGGATGAGGGCATTGCGGCGGGCGTGCTTGTTGATCACCACTCTCTCAGCAAGCCCTTTGGCCCTGGCGGTCAGGATGTATCCCTTGCCCAGAGACTCCAGCATGCTGGAGCGCATCAGCCTCATGATAAACGCCACGCTGACTATTGAAAGCGTGGTGACCGGCAAGATAAGGTGTCTCAAGGCGTCCAAAAGGACGGGCCCGTTAAGATTGAGGATGGCATCCAGGGTGTTGATATGAGTATAACGGACAAAGTCGGCGGAGTTTACGACTATGCTCATCTGGTGGTTTAGCCGGTCTGGTGGCAGGATGCCCCTGAAGTAGCCGTAGAAGACCATCAGCAGCACCAGTCCCAACCAGAAGGTCGGCAGCGACCATCCGGCGATGGCTGCTACCCGCGACAGATGGTCAACTGCCTTGTCTTTATGGGCGGCGGCCTGACTACCGAGGAAGATGCCCGCTAAAATGATAATCGGTGTGGCGAATATGGCAAGCTCCACGGTAGCCGGCAGGAAACTCCAGATAGCGTCCCAGACAGGCATGTGAACTACAGTCGACCAGCCGAGATTACCGTGGAACACCTGGCTAACCCACGTGCCGTACTGCTCCCAGAACGGCCTGTCAAGACCATAAGTCTCGATGATAAGCGGTAGATTGGACATCTGCCTCGCGCTACGGACGTAGAGAGATGCACGCTCTATCGGGGAGAAAAGCATGGTGATGCCGAAAATGAACACGGTCACCCCGAAAAGCACCGGGATAAGAAGAAGCACGCGCCGTACAATATAAGCTCTGAGTTCCAAAGCACACCTTTATACCACAGAGAGACCCCCGCTTGCAAGCGGGGGTCTCCTGACTTGTCTCACGAGGCTCACCAAGAGCTCTGCAACGTCACTCCTCCTCGGGTCCACAGACAATCATGTTGAAGAAGAACGCATCAATGGAAAGCGAAGGCAGGTTCTTGAAGACGTTGAGTCCGGGCTCCTCGTCCATCTCGGCGAAGTTGGTGGCCGGCACATAAACGAGGTCGGCATCCCCGGCCAGGAGTTTCAACTTTCGGTTGCTCCATTCCTCGTTGATGTTGTAATAGACATACTGGAACTGCGCTGCGCCTTGCCAGTAGTCATCGAACCTCACCTTGGTGATGCTAACGCCCGATGTCCACGTCTGCAGTTTCCAGGGTCCGGTGCCATTACACTTGTCGAAGAGTACTGTGTCACCAGGCTCCTCAGGGTGCAAATGGTTGACAATGTCTCCTTCAGTGCCGTCCCAGTCGCCCTCGTCGATACACCACTGTTTCTCGACAATCGAGGCCCATTGGCCGCACAGAACTTGCATGAACGGCAACGCCCAGTACGAACCAGCCAGTGCAAACACTACGTCCTGGCCGTCAACCTCAATCGATGCATCAATGGATGCCCAATCAGTGTCATCGTAACTCCACACATCTTCACCTAGCAGCGCCTGGTAGAACATCCAGATAGGTCCACCCGGTCTGTCCTGGGTCATCGCCCGCTCGAAAGAGTATTCCACATCTTGGGGGGTCAAGGTGTTACCACTGTGGAATTTGACGCCCGTTTTGATCGTGAAGCGTAGGGTGTTATCTGTCGCGTTGAACGTCCCGGTGTCAGTGGCCAGAACTGGCACGAATGTGCCGGTGGAGTTGCCATCATAGTAAATAAGCGTCTCATAGATATGACCGATGTTCTCACCGCTAGCGGTGTCGTAGCACCAGGCTGGATCAAGAGAGTCGGCATCTCCGATGCTCTCCTGGATAAAGCTGGTCGGGTTCTTGAATGGCACCGGTCCGCCAGCATCGGCCTTGACCAGATCATAGAGTCTGCCCTGATAAGCAGATTCACAGGGATTGTAACCGAAGCCAGTTATATGGGCGGTGAAGTAGCGCCTCGCTATCGGCTGGGCCAGTACGATACCAGGGGCATCGTCGTAGTAACGCTGTTGTAGTGCGTCGTACTTCTGTTGTTGCGTTACGGGATTGGTGTCTTGGAAGGCCGCCGCAATGTCAGCGTCGAGTGCGGTATCGCCGTAGCCCTGGTAATAGGAGAACGTACCATGGCTGCCCATGAAAGGAACGATGAAGTTATCTGCGTGAGGGTAGTCGGGCAGCCAGCCTATCTGGAACATGGGCATATCTCGAGTGCCGAAGATCTTGCCCAGTATAGTCGGCCACGCCAGCGCCTGCACGCTCACTTGAAATCTTGTGGGATCAATAGGGTCCAGGTACGCGGGATTGGCGCCGATAGAGGCCCATTTCTGGGATATCATGTCGCAGGCGGTCTTACGAGGCAGGTTACCGGCGTTGTAGAGGAGTGTAAACCTGAATCCTTTCTCCCAGGCCTGGCCGCCCCAGGCGAGCTTCATCTCTGCCACAGCCTGGTCCAGGTCATACGAGTACATGGGCGTACCGGGATCATAGCCGTAAAGCCCTTCGACGACCGGCGAGCCCCTCTGCACACCCTGACCACTCAGAGCCTGGGCGATGTAGGTATTATAGTCAAAGGCATAGCAGAAGGCTTTGCGCACATGTATATCAGAGAAGAAGTCCACCGGGATGCCATCGCCGTCAAGTTTACCACTGCCGATATAGAGGCTGCATAAAGGTTCCTCCTCTTCTTCCTGTTCACCTTGAGTAGTACAGGCTGGCCATACGACAAGAGCAAGGGATAACAAGGCAACCAGCACTATCCAGCCCATTTTTGAAAGTCTTTTACTCATTCTAACCTCCTTTACCTAATTTTCTTCATTTCCTTCATCCACACTACATCCCCTAGTTGTCGTTTGGATTCATTTACTGCTATTTCGCTATTAAGTCGCCCTCCTTTCTACTATTTTAGTTGCGTTATTTCACGCTGTCACAATCCAGGTTATAGACTTCTTTCCGTCCTTTTGCGCCCTTGTCGAATTCGCCCAAAATCTAGTTCTCCAAACTCTCCTTCGATAGGCATCACCCCCCTTCTCTGGTTTTGTCTTCTTATCTTTAACAATATCCTAACAATGTTAAAATCCTGTTAAGCAAGTCGACAAAAGTCCAAAGAAAGGCGTCCTGCCCAGATTTTTTCACAATTTCCCCCGCGTCTGTGAGAAAGCGAGCGACCTTGGATGAGAGGTGTTGAACACCGATTGTAATACACATTCACAACAAAACCTCACGGACAGAAACCTCCCTCTCGAAAAAAGCGTTGCACCCGGGCGCACTTATCGTAGTTTCGTATGATAACTTGCCTCTGGGAATTTGTCAACTGGGTGTCCCAGCAGTCGTGGAGGATAAGCCACCGCCGGCATGGGCAACATTGTGGAATACACTAATTGGTAGGTCACAATGATGCAAGCTGCAATATATTGTCGACTATCAGACGGAGATAATGTAACCATAAAGAGTGCAACCCCACTACCAGACGATGCGGTTGTGACTACTCAGTCTTAATTTCGTTGCCCAAATCAATCTCCTCTCCGACCCGGGCTACGTTATATTCTATTCCCTTATCTTCAATAGGCATGAGCCATTTCTGGTAGAGGGCCGGATCACAGGGTACTCCAGGCTCAGGCACCCGCTTCACTTGGTACCTGGGGAGGACCTCTATCAGCCCTATGAGATAGTCAGCCTACGGTTGAGTACAAATCACGAGATCCATAGCCGTATCCCAGAAAGGGAGCCTCTTGCTCAGCTCCAGATTGATTCTCTGGAAGTCAGGACCGCCATTAATAAGCATGTTCTGGCTATCAGGTGGCTGAATCAGGATTGCGGAGCCTGTTCCGAAGCCCCGACTTGTCGGGGCGAGGAATCTCGTTCCCTTGCAATGACAGAGAGAGAGGAATAGCTTTCCCCGGCGGAGAAGGCGGCTATAGTAGGCTTGTCGGCGCTGGTTTCAGTGACACTGACTGCGTGGGCAACTGGGCGGCGAGGCAGAGGTCCGGATTATAGCTGAGGGTGAAACTGCACATTTGCTTGTTTTGTTCAGTAAGTCACGTAAGCCTTTTTTGATTAGTGAGTCACAGTCCATCGTTTTGTGACTCCTTAACTCCATAGTATGTTTTGGACACGCAACCTATTGATAATTCCTTTGCTAGCTATATAATGGCACTTTAAGGGTCATATACGTGGCAAGAGTTAGCATCTTTCTAATTACGGTAGCCTTAATTGCAGCGATGGTAGGCTATGCTGGTGGTGAATCCTATGCCCTCGTTATCGCCAGCACGGAAGGAGGTTCGGTCACCACGCCTGGAGAGGGGACTTTTACCTATTATGAAGGAACGGTGGTCGACCTGGTGGCTGGGCTTGAGGTGGGCTATCGCTTTGTCAACTGGACTGGCGATGTGGGCATCATTGCCGATGTTAATGATGCCACAACCACCATCACCATGAGCGGCAACTACTCTATCACCGCCAACTTTGAGGAGGTCAACTTTATGGTCGCCGCACGCTGGTATCACACGGTGGGGCTTAGGTCCGGCGGCAGCGTGGTCGCCGTGGGAGACAACTTCATGGGGCAGTGCAATGTCGGCGGCTGGACGGATATCACCCAGGTCGCCGCAGGCGGCTATCACACGGTGGGGCTTAAGTCAGACGGCACAGTGGTCGCCGTGGGATGGAACAAGTACGGGCAGTGCAATGTCGGCAACTGGACGAACATTATCCAAGTGGCCGCAGGCAACAGTCACACGGTGGGGCTTAAGGGCGACGGCACCGTGATCGCCGTGGGATGGAACGAGTACGGGCAGTGCAATGTCGGCAACTGGACGGATATCATCCAGGTCGCGGCAGGCGGCCATCACACGGTGGGGCTCAAGTCAGACGGCACAGTGGTCGGCGTGGGACGCAACGAGTACGGGCAGTGCAATGTCGGCAGGTGGACGGATATCATCGAGGTCGCCGCAGGCAGCCATCACACGGTGGGGCTTAAGGGCGACGGCACCCTGATCGCCGCGGGCTGGAACTGGGCGGGGCAGTGCAATGTCGGCAACTGGACGGATATCATCCAGGTCGCGGCAGGCGGCCATCACACGGTGGGGCTCAAGTCAGACGGCACAGTGGTCGGCGTGGGATGGAACGACTTCGGGCAGTGCAATGTCGGCGGCTGGCACCTGAATTGAACTCCCCCCGTACCTCCGCCCATAAAGGCGGAGGTACGGTTATATTGTCATTGCGAGACACGACTGCGCCGAACCAATGTCGGTTGAAAACAATGAGATTGCCACGCCTTCGGCTCGCAATGACACGGAAGCTTGTTACCCAATGTTACGAAGACATAATGGGTCACCCATCTATCTGAAGTAGTTCAGTGACTTGGGCGACCGGTTGCAGCATACTTGCTGAACAGTTCAGTTAGTGGTAAGGCGAATGCACGCAATATGTCTTGAGTTGGCACCACGGGGAGAATCGCTGTAGATTGAGTCATCTAGCAGGTTGAATCGTCATTGCGAGCTCTTCACTTCTTGTCATTCTGAGCCGCTCACCCCCGTCATTGCGAGCGAAACGCGGCAAGCCCATGCCCTCCACGAGATCGCTTCCTCCCGACGAATCGAGACTCGCAATGACACCTGGTAACTAGTAATCAATCTCGTGCCAACCTAATTCTTGCTCTAATCTGGGTTTTTCAATATACTGACGAAGATAACTAGATGAAATTGGACAGGCGAATAACCAATCTCGTCATTACAGGTTTCTCAGGCACCGGTAAATCTCTGGTGGGTAAAGAGACAGCCCGGAGATTGAATTGGGATTTCCTGGACACAGATGAGGAGATAGTCAAGGAGAGCGGCAAGCCTATCGTCCAGATTTTTCGCCAAGAAGGGGAGGCAAAGTTCAGGGAACTGGAACGCGAGACGATTAGAGAAGCTTGCCAGCAAAGGCAGACAGTCATAGCTATTGGCGGCGGCGCCATAGTTGACCCGGAAAACTACGATCTGCTGGCCAGAACCGGGTTGATCGTTTGCCTGGAGGCTAAGCCTGAGACAATCTATGAGCGCTTATTCCATGAGGCTGCTTGTGGCCCTGAGACTGAAGTTCGCCCCCTATTAGCTACCGGTAACCCTTTGGAACGGATCAGGCAACTTAAAGCCTCGCGGCAGCCTCACTATGCCAAGGCCGATTGGACAATCCATACTGACGCCTTAAGCATCAGTGAAGTGGCAGAAGAGGTAGTAAGGGCCTGGAGATTGCTTGGGCGCGCTGACAGCTGTCAGCTGTCAGCTGTCAGCCATAAGGATGTCGCTTGTGTGGTAGAGACTGCCAATCAAAGTTACCCTGTCTTCGTTGGCTATGGTTTATTGGACAAACTCGGTGAGAAGATGAAGCACGCTGGTTTATCTGGCACAGCCACTATAATTAGCGACGAGAATGTCTTCTCTCTTTATGGGAGCAAAGTTGAAGGTATCCTCAGGGACGCTGGCTTTGGCGTTAACTCCTTTGTAATGCCGCCGGGTGAAGAAACGAAAAGCATGGACTCTGCCATCAAGATTTATGATTTCCTTGTGGAGCATCGAACGGAGCGGGATGATACTATCGTCGCCCTGGGTGGGGGTGTGGTAGGTGACCTGGCAGGCTTCGCGGCGGCCACCTTTTTGCGGGGCATGCCCTGGATACAAGTGCCAACCAGTTTGGTAGCCATGGTTGATGCCAGCATCGGGGGCAAGGTCGGGGTTAATCATCCTGAGGGGAAAAACCTTATCGGTGCCTTCTATCAGCCTAACCTGGTTTTGGCTGATTGTGCGACTCTTAGCACTTTGCCTCGGCGTGAGCTGACGTCAGGCTGGGCTGAAGTTATTAAGCATGGCATGATCCTAGATAAGGAATTTCTTGAATTCCTGGAGAGCAATGTTGGTAGGTTGACAAAACTAGAGCCGAAGTTACTTACCCAAGCTATTGCCCGCAGTGCTACTATCAAAGCTCAGGTCGTCAGCCAGGATGAAAAAGAACGGGAAGGGAAACGTACTATCTTGAATTATGGACATACTATTGCCCACGGGCTGGAGGCGGCTACTCGGTATAAGCGCTTTCTTCATGGCGAGGCGGTAGCCATTGGTATGGTGGGAGCGGCTAAAATTAGTCAGCGATTAGGTCTTTTGCCTTCAGCGGGAGTGGAGCGCCAACAAGCCCTATTGCAGAAATTTGGATTGCCCACGTCATTGAAGACTAAAAGAAGCAATCTCAAGGTGAGCGTGGCCGGGATAATTGAAGCCATGGAACTGGACAAAAAAGTGAAGGGCAAGGCAATTCGCTGGGTGCTACTGGAGGATATCGGCAGAGCGGTGATTCGCAGTGATGTGCCTCAGCAGGATGTATTAGCCGTTCTTCGGGAACTAGCGAAACCGTAATCTCTTAGTCGGATGCTTCGATAAGTAGGGCGATTTGAAATTAGTGCTGATTTAGAGCCTTGGGCAAGAAGAAATGATATAATTGACCGGAAGGAAATAGAAGACAAGAGTATGGGTACCGCAAGATTTGTGTATTGGCAAGATGATGACACGTGGCTCGGTTATCTGGAAGAATATCCAGACTATATGACACAAGGAAAGTCGTTGGAAGAATTAAAAGAAAACCTCAAAGATATCTATGACGATTTAGCTAGCGGTGCTATTCCGTATGTTCGCAAAGTTGCCGAACTGGAAATAGCATGAAAAGGAAAGAACTTGTAAGGCAGCTGGAAAGAATGGCTTGTAGGCTTATCAGGCGTGGAGGAAGACACGACTGGTAGTAAAATCCCAAAACAAAAATTGCTCAGTCTATTCCGAGACATAACGAAGTCAACGACAGTCTTGCCAAACATATCATAAAAACGTTGAACGACGATGCCCAATAGCCAGCGTCGATTTTGGGCGACGCGACCAGGATTGGCCTAAACCGCATGAATATACCGATTTCCTCTCGCAAAGGCCTGACACACTCAATAGACCGTACATGATAGAAATCTGGCGGCATTAGTCGCTGCCGCAGTGTCAATTAACCGAATTGAAAGCAAGGCTTTTGTAGGCTATAATGACCACTCCAGGATAGGAGACTATCTTTGCTCAAAAGCCATAACTGCGGGGAATTGAGGGAGAAGCATGCCGGACAGAAGGTTGCTCTAGCCGGCTGGGTGCATCGGCGTCGTGACCACGGTGGGAAGGTATTCATCGACCTGCGTGACCGAGAAGGCATAGTTCAGGTCGTGTTCAATCCTCAGGTATCACAAGAAGCGTACGAGGTAGCTGGTTCGCTCCGCAGTGAGTTCGTGATTCAGGTCACCGGAGAAGTCGCCAGCCGCCCCAAAGGGACAGAGAATCGTAAACTGGCTACTGGAGATATTGAGGTCATAGCTGAAGGGGCTGTCATCCTTAATCCATCAAAAACGCCGCCATTTTACATAAGTGAAGATGAAGAAGTTGAAGAATCACTTTGCCTCAAGAACCGCTACCTGTATCTGAGAAGACCCAGGCTGAAGGACAATCTCATTCTACGCTACAGGGCGATAAAGTTTATTTGCGATTTTCTGGACGCTAAGGGATTTGTGGAAATTGAGACACCTATTCTGATTAAGAGCACGCCTGAGGGAGCGCGGGATTACCTTGTGCCCAGCCGCATCAATCCTGGGAAGTTTTATGCCCTGCCTCAATCGCCACAGCAACTTAAACAACTGCTCATGGTAGCTGGATTTGACAAGTACTTCCAGATAGCTCGTTGCTTCAGGGACGAAGACCTGCGAGCAGATCGGCAGCCCGAATTCACGCAACTTGACCTGGAGATGAGCTTCGTTGAGGCGCCGGACATATTGCGACTCATGGAGGAACTGTTTACCTCGCTTGTCAAGACTGTCAAACCTGATATGCGATTGGTGGAGCCCTTTCCACGCCTTTCCTATAAGGAAGCGATGGAGAGATTTGGCACAGATAAACCGGACATAAGGTTTGGCTTAGAGATCAAGGACATATCCGATATCTCTGCCAACACCGACTTCCAGGTTTTCCGGACAGCCCTCGGCAGCAACGGCAAGGTGAAAGGGATATGTGTTCCCGGTTGCGGTCATTATTCTCGCCATCAACTGGATGAACTGATTGATCTGGCTAAGGGTTGTGGTGCCCAGGGTTTGGTGACGATGGCTTTTACAGGGGAGGCAATGACTCTGGATGACGTGAAATCGGCGGCTGCTAAATATCTGACTCCTCGTCAATTCAAAGAGATATGCGATAGATTCGAGGCAAAGCCTGGCGACCTTTTACTTATCGTGGCCGATAAGCCGGCCATAGTCAACAAGACACTAGATGAGCTACGCCGCCAGATGGCACAGCGACTTAATCTAACTGATGCTAACCTCCTGGCTTTTGCCTTCGTAGTCGATTTCCCTTTTTTGGAGTGGAGTGAAGCTGAGAATCGTTGGGAACCCATGCACCATCCGTTCACCGCTCCTCGATGGGAAGATGTGGCACTTCTTGATAGTGAACCGGCTAGAGTTCACGGTCAACATTATGACGTGGTGTGCAATGGCTGCGAACTTGGCAGCGGCAGCATTAGAATCCATAATCGTCAATTTCAGGAGAGAGTATTTGGTCTACTCGGTTACAGCAAAGAAGAAACAGAAAGCCGATTTGGAGGTTTCTTAGAAGCACTGGAATATGGAGCACCGCCGCACGGTGGTATTGCCATAGGTCTGGACCGTTTAGTGATGTTACTGGCCAGGGAGCGGAGCATAAGGGAAGTTATCGCCTTCCCCAAGAATCAGAATGCCGTTGATGTGATGTTAGATAGCCCTTCTTATGTTGACAAGCATCAACTTGATGAGCTCAACCTTAAGCTAAAGCGCGAGGTTATTCGCTCACAGTGACGACGAATCGGCGATGAAAGTAAGCACGGAAAATTTGGAAAGTTGCCGGATAGCTCTCAATATAGAGGCTGAAGCCAGTGAGTTAGACAAATCACTGGATGAGGCTTATCATCACCTCGTTAAGGAGGTGTCTGTGCCTGGTTTCCGCAGAGGAAAGGCCCCTAGAGTCATTCTGGAGCAACACATAGGGAAGAGGGCTCTGTTGGAAGAGGCATTGGAGCATCTTGTACCTCAACTTTACAAGCAAGCGATACAATCGAAGGACCTTGAACCCATTGCCGAACCACAACTGGAGATTACTCAAACTGAGCCTCTGATTTTCAAGGCTACAGTATCTCTCAAACCGGAAGTGAAACTTGGCGATTACCATGGCATAAGGCTTGATGCCAGCCCGGAAGCAGAAGTCACCGACAAAGAAGTTGCCGCTGCCATGGAAGAGTTCCGGAAGGAACAGGGGGCATGGGTCCCCGCGGACCGCCCGGCTGAACTAGATGATTTAGTTACCATGAATATCCAGGCCGATGTAGACGGGAAACCCTGGTTGAATCACAAAGACATATTATACGAAATGGATAAGGATTCGCGTTCGCCTGTGGCGGGATTCGCTTCCTGCCTGCAGGGCACTGAGAAGAATAAGGAAAAGACTTTCAGCATGACTATTCCCGATGACTATCCCATTAAAGAAATGCGTGGCAAGGAAGGCAGTTTCCGGGTCACTATTAGTGAGATAAAGGAGAAACAGTCGCCAGAGCTTAGCGATGAATTGGCTAAAGGTGCGGGCTATGGTGGATTGGAGGGTATGAAGGAGAAGGTGGCTGCTCATTTAAAAACCGAAGCTGAGGCCAGAAATCGTTTGGAGTTGAAGCAAAAAGCGCTTGACGCGCTGGTGGAAATTAGCGGGGTGAACTATCCCCCTATTCTGGAGGATGAAGAAATCGGCGGACTCCTCAAAAGCGAGGCACAGCGCTTGGGTTTCAAAGAGATAGCCGATTACATGAAGAGGGCTAGTAAAACGGAGCAGGAAATCAGACAAGAGCTGCGTCCCATAGCAAAGAAGCGTCTTGTTCAAGGTCTCGTCTTAGAAAAATTGGCTGAAGAGGAAAAGATTGAAATTAGTGCCTCAGAGGTGGGTAATAAGATAGACGAGATTGCCAATAGCGCTGAAGACAAGGAGAAAGCAAGGCAGTTCTTCTCGCTGCCTCAGTTCAAACAATCAATTGAACAGTCGCTGCGCACTCAGAAGACGATGGACCGATTATTGCAGATAGCTGTTAGCAATACTAATGATATAACAAAGGGGGAATGATGGAAACAAAATGTCAAGTGATAATTCCGACGGTGACCGAAACCAGTGCCCGAGGTGAGCGTATTTTCGACATATATTCTCTCTTGCTCAGGGAGAGAATCGTTTTTCTGGGCACGCCGATCAATGACCAGGTAGCCAATCTCATTATTGCTCAGCTCCTCTATTTGGAGAGGGAAGACCCGGAAAAGGACATAAACATTTATGTTCATTGTCCCGGCGGCATTATCAGTGCTGGCTTAGCTATTTACGATACCATGCAGATTCTTCGCTGCCCGATATCCACTATTTGTATTGGTCTGGCGGCCAGCATGGGTACCGTGCTTCTTTGTGCCGGGACTAAAGGGAAGAGGTACGCTTTACCGAATGCGACCATACATCTGCACCAGGCGGTTGGGGGTGCTCAGGGGCAGGCGGCTGACATTGAAATCGCCGCCAGAGAAATAATGAGGATGCAGGAAATGATACGTAACATCATAGCTAAACACACCGGCCAGCCGGTGGAAAAGATTGCCCACGACACCGACCGAGACTTCTATCTGAGCGCTGAACAAGCGGTGGAATACGGCATCGTAGACGAAATACTGAGCAAGCCACCCAAGAAGTAGAATAGGAACTCTGTCGCTAACAACACTGAGAATCTCGGGCAGGTAGATGCGCCCCAGGAGCATTGCCTGTAAGAGCTGAGAAAGTCCTCGGCTTCAATCGATAGGATGATGGTTGGGATGGTAGACTGGACGGAAACGAGTACTGCGATTCATGCTGCGGGTGAAGCATCCGGCGGACTGGACAAAGCAGGCTTAATCACCATCATCGTCGTGTCCATAATTGCAATTATTACTTTCGTGTGGATCTTCCGCGAGACCGGAAAGCGAGACTGAGCAGATCTCGTTAGCCCAGTTCGGCAGCCTCCTGCCTGGCCAGGCGCCGTATCTTCTTGTGAATGTCCAAAACGGGAACCACGTCCCCAATCCCGTCCAGCCACTGAAACCATCCTCTATCCTTTGCCCCGCCAGCTTTCTCCATTTCTTTGACGACTCTCTCAACATCCTCGCGGCCACCTTTCTCCCAGGCTTCCAGAACTATCCACAAATCATATAAACTTACTGATGCCAGACCCAGAGTCGAATAAGGCAGGGCGTATTCATTAGCATTGAAAGCAATGGCTAGGCCACCAGATTTGTTCACAGCCCGAAGCATCTTGAAATCTGTGATGCTATCCCCCACAACCGTCCAATCTGAAAGCGGTTTTCCCATCCTGGTGCTAAAGTTGTGGAGTGCCTCTAGCTTACGTCTCCCGCCTACTGGTTTCACTTGGTTTATGATTCTTCCCCAGCGTGTTTGAGGCAATTTCTGCCAATAGAAATAGTCCAGATATTCCTTTATTCTAGTATCGTCAGCAAAAGGATTAAGATTCACAATTTCGTTTTCCGTTTGCTCCAGTAAGGCAAATTCCTTTCGGCTTAGTAGCTGGCGAATCTGCGCCAGGGGCAGGGAAGTGCAGGCTACATTCTCATGGCGCATGACTAGTCTCTGTGTGATGGGAAAGGCATATTGTTCGTAGCTGGTACTAATACAGAATGTGTACCACCCTCGAGATTCAAGTTTGGAGATTAATAAAGTTGCCCCCGCTGTCAACTTAGCTTTCTGTCCCATGGCGGTGATTTGTTCATCTGTTATTCCATGGTAAACCAGGAAAGGAATGATGAGAGCAAGTGTATCTCCCGGCTCATAGTCAAGCCGACCTTCTAAGGTCAGCAAATCATCATACCGGCTGATGACTTCGAAAATCTTGCCGCCACGAGGGAATAGCTTCATCAGTTCATAAGCATTGTCCTGGGGAGCCAAAGGGCCCTCGAGGTCAAAACAAATTAAATTCATTTCAGTAGCTTCTTCACCTTCTCATCGACCTGCTTGGTGAGGTCATAGTCACTGATTGGTCTTCCTTGAGCATCAATCACTTTCTGTTCCTTTACGCTGACCTCACCCCGACTCAGTGATTGTAATGTGAAGGTGATGAGAGGAAATTCCCTGGCAAGTTCGCGCTGGCGGATAAGCTGAAACAGCGTATTTCTGTCGTCCTTCCGCCAATATTCGGCAAATGGCTCACCCTTAATGGAGAAGAGGCAATAACTAACTACCGGACCCTTGTCCAGTTCAGGAGCGACCACATGCATCATTGCTCCGGCTGCGTCGGCTTTGCTGTCTATCAACGCCCAGATTACCTGTTGCCAACTGCCTGCAGGTCCACCTGGGGGAGCTGGGTGAAGGTTGATCATGTCGTGTCGTTTG
>Ga0299915_10001489_pt1 | contig 17374 bp, 19 predicted proteins | sample RVTome_13_FD_200263 | JGI IMG/M metagenome (GOLD analysis project Ga0299915, IMG submission 200263) | Soil microbial communities from uranium-contaminated site in the Upper Colorado River Basin, Wyoming, United States - RVT92D227 (version 2) ... | reverse complement strand
CCACCCGGCCATGATCGTGGAGGGGTCGATCGTCTCGCTGAAGGTGAAGGTGATCGTGTCGCCCGTCTCCGCGTGACCGACCGCGAAGGCGGAGTTCGCCGTCTGGATGTCCAAACCGGTCGGCCTCGTGTTGTCGACGGTCACGACGAACCCTCCCTGGGTCGCCGAGTTCAATCGCACGTCGGCCATCGTGAGCGAGTAGACCTTGGCTCCGGCCGCCAGCGCGGCGTCGGCGGTGAGCAGCGCGCTTCTGTAGTTGTAGGCGACCCCGCCGACGGTCCAGGAGCCGACCGTGAGCGGAGCGGCCGTCTGGCCGGTCGTGACGCTGCTGACGTCCGCGGTCACGCTCGCGATGCCGCTCGGCGGGTTCCCGGAGTCGGTGATCGCCGCGTACACGTAGTACTGAGCTCCCTGACGGATGTATCCGGGGACGTTGCCGCCGTTGCGTATGATCACAGAGCCGCTCGCCGAAGGCGCCGTCCAGTCGGGATCGGCCGTGAGGCTGTTCCCCGCGTTGGAGGTCGTGGCGAAGAACGCGGCGTACGTGGCGCCTCCCGCCAGCCCGATCGCGAGTCCTAGAGGAACCAGTAGCTTCAGAGCGCGGCGGCCACGCGACCACATGGGGATCAGAACTCCACGTCGCTCACGCCCGACTCGGTGACCGCCGTGATCGAGCAGGGGTTCCCGGCGAAGTCCATGGCCAGGGCGGAGGGCGTCCAGACCATGTTGGCTGCCGCCGTCACCGTTTGAAGATCCCCGCCGCCTGGGACCCCGAGCGTGATCACGATCGACGAGCCGCTCTGGGCCATCGTCGACCCGGTGAATATCGCGTTGCCCTTCTTCACGTATTGGTTGTCGCCCAGGTTCACAGTGCCGAGGTTCAGCAGGGTGGAGTTGGCTGCGTCGTAGACCTGGATCGAGTCCCGGCCACCGAGGTTGTCGAGCAGGCGCACGGTCACGGTGGTCGCCGTGCCGTCCCAACCCGACATGATCGTCTGGGGGTCAATTGTCTCGGTGTAGGTGAAGGTGATCGTGTCGTTGGCCTCGGCGTGGCCGACCGTGAAGGCATGGTTCGCCGTCTGGATGTCCGAGCCGGCAGGAGCCGAGTTGTCGACGGTCACGACGAACCCTCCCTGGGTCGTCGAGTTCAGCCTGACGTCGCTCATCGTGAGCGAGTAGGGCTTGGCTCCCGGCACGAGAGAGGCGTCCGCGGTGAGCAGCGCGCTTCGGTAGTCGTAGGCGACCCCGCCGACGGTCCAAGAGCCGGCCGTGAGCGGAGCGGCCGTCTGCCCGGTCGTGATCCTGCTCACATCCGCGGTCACGCTCGCGACACCGCTCGGCGGGTTTCCGGAGTCGGTGACCGCCGCGTACACGTAGTAATCGCCTCCCTGATGGATGTATCCAGGCGTCGGGTTGCCCACGCCCGCGATGACGGAGCCGCTCGCCAAGGGCGCCGTCCAGTCGGGATCGGCCGTGATGCTGTTCCCGTTGAAGGTCGCGGCCGAGAATGACGCGTAAGTGGCGCCTCCTGCCAGCCCGAGTACGAGGCCGAGAGGCACCAGGAGAAGCAGAACGCGGAGGCTACGTGACCGCATCGGCCGTGGCCTCCTCCGGTACCTCAAGTTCCTCGCGGCTCGGCCTCCAGATACGCCACAGCTCGTACGCGCCTAGCAGCAGGGCGGGGATCACGACTAGCAGGAGGCGCCCGAAGCGGCCGCGGATCCAAAACAGTGCATACCCGATCCCCGGCACGTGGTATGCGACGCGCCCGATCGTGCCGTTGGTGGGGATCTTCCAGTGTTCCACGGAGGTGTTGGCGTCGCCCTTGGTGACGAACCTCACGACGCCGTTCGAGATCTTGATGTCCCTGACACGGTGCGTGACCAGACGCGTCGGGTTGCTGGGGTCCCGGAACGTGACGACGTCGCCGATCTTTGCATCGAGGGGCGAGATCTGGTTGACGATGACGACGTCTCCCACTCGCAGGGTCGGATCCATGCTTCCCGACATGACCGTCAGGCTCCGGTCGCCGACGAGGTTGGGGAGCGTGATCGCCAGGCATAGGCCGAGGAGGAGCCCTCCGATGGTCCACAAGACCGCGCAGGCGCCGCACCGCGCGAGCGTGCGCGGACTCGCGCTCGCTCTCACCGTGGTTACCCCAGCCGAGAACCCGATCTCGCTCACAGGTTCCGCGCCTCCCAGATGAAGTTGATCGACGCCGAGAGGCCCTGCGCGTCCGGCGTGTTGTGCATCGAGAACGTGAACTTGTAGGAGTCGTACGTCCCGGTCGTCCACGGATTGATCGGGTCCATGATCGACCCGAAGGCGGCCGGGAACGCGTCCAGCGTCCCGTTGTAAAGGACGTCGATCGCACTGAAGCTGCTGCAGTCGCCGAATACCCCGCTGGAGGTCCCGGCGAGAATCGTGAGGTCGAGGTACGGCGCCAGGCCACCGGACACCGCGCCGTAGAGTCCGACGACCGAGTCGAGAGTGCCGTTGTAGGTCACTGTTATGCAGCTGGAGACCGGCGGATCCGTCGGGAGCATGTTCGAGATCGTGAACATGGCGCCCCCGAGGTCGTTGTCGGTCAGGTCCACGGTCCCGCCCTCGATCTCGTTGCCCGTGCCGGTCCCGTTCGCGTCGTTCGACGTTCGACTGAAGAACGCGGCGTAAGTCGCGCTCCCAGAGACGATGGATATCATTCCGACGACCAGCGCCCCGGTGAGGAACGCGCGCAGGCGGCTCATGACTCGGCCCCTCCTCCAATGAGCGCTCCAGGGAGCGCCCGAGCCGCCGGCTCGAACGTCAGGTCCAGGTTCGCGATGCGGCCCTCGTATCCGGACTCGACCGACGGCGGCAGCCACGCCCGGATGTCGATCGTCGTGCTGCGGCCCGACCTGAGCGTGAAGGTTGGCACGTCACCGTGCGTGAGCCCGCCGACGGGTCCGCGGTAGAGGCGATGCCCGCCGGCCTTCAGATCCACCCAAAGGAGCGAGTCCAGGTCGGAGATGTTCACGGTCACCTTCACGCCGATCGGGAGCGTCTGGCCGGTGATGTTCCGAACCTCTACGCTTCCCGACGGGCCATCAGACTCCGGACCCGGTCGCATCGCAGTGCCCGAGACGAACGGGCCCGGAGCGGAGACTTGGACTTCACCACTGGGGACAGCGGCCACGAGGAGATCGGTGCCGAGGGTCCCGTTGCCGGGGGGGATCCTCCAGGCGATGATCGCGGTGGTCGCGATCACGAGCCCGGTGAGGAACCCGATCCCTCGGGCCCATCCCATTCCTCTTGCTTCGCTCATCCTCTGTCCCCTCAGTGAAAGCGGGGCCGCCGAGGGGGAGGCGGCCCCGCTTTCACCATCCGAAGCGCAGGAGCCTTAGATGTTCTGCGCCTCCCACACGAACGAGTGGGCGCCGGTCGAAAGAGGCGCCGTTTCGCCGTTCGCGGCGTTGTCGTCTTGGAGCGTCACGGTGAACCTGTAGGAAACTGCGTCGTTCGTCACCCACGGTGAGGGGCCGGTCGAAAGGCCGCCGGCGTAGGTCGACGGGAACGTCGCGAGCGTGCCGCTGAAGAGCGTCGAGCTTGGCGCGAACGTGGCGCAGCTGTCGAACGGGCTTGTGCTCGTGCCCTGCTCGACCGTGACGTCCACGAACGGAGCGAGCGGCCCGACGATGCCGGTCGCGTACAGCACCACGCTGGCGTCCAGCGTCCCGAGGTAAGTCACGGTGATGCAGGAGACGTCCGAGTCTCCAGGGGCCGCGTTCGCGACCTGGTACATCGCGACGTTGTTGTCGTTGTCCGTGATGTACACGGTCCCGGCCTCGAAGCTGTTGTTGTCGTTGCTCGTCGTGCTCGAGAACGCCGAGAACGTACCGAAGCCGGCAAGGCTCCCGATGACTCCCACGACGAGCAGCGTGAGCAGGAGCTTGCGGCCCCGTCTCTCGCGAGTCTTCTCTGCCATTCTGCCTCCCACCTTCCCAGGTCCTGTCCGGGGGTCACCCTTGGCTTCGGCACGGACGGTGCCTTCGACGATTCCCAGGGGAGGGGAAATCCCCCTACCGGGCATCGGGTAGCCGTGTCCCCCCGATAGGGGGTGGGCGACTGGGCCGTTAGACGGAGATGGCGCCGTGCTTCACGGCGAAGGCGACCGCCTCGAGCTTCGAGTGGACGCCGAGCTTGGCGAGGAGGTTGCGCACGTGCGTCTGCACGGTCTGCGGGCTGATGAACAGCTTGCGCGCGATGTCGTCGTTCCGCGTGCCTTGCGCGAGGAGCTGGAGGATCTCACGCTCACGTTCCGTGAGCTCCTCGAAGAGGGCCAAGGCGTCGCGGCGCGCCTCGCGCTCCTGCGCGACCTGGTGAAGGAGCCGTGTAAGGAGGGTGGGGTCGATCAGCACCTCGCCCTCGGCCGCGGCCTTCGCGGCGGCTAGGACCTCGTCGGCGGCCTCTTCCTTTCGAAGGAACCCGGAGGCTCCGGCCTCCACGGCCTCCACGAGGAGTCGCTCCTCGTCGTGGGCGGTCATGATGACCACCTTCGTGGCGGGCGAGACCTCTTTGATCCTGCGGGTGGCCTCGATGCCGTCCATGGGCCCCTTGAAGACGATGTCCATCAGGACCACGTCGGGGTGGAACTCCAGGCACAGGTCCACGGACTCCTCCGCGGTGTGCACCGGGGGCGCGATCATCCGCAGTGTGGCATCGCGTTCGACGACCATCGCGAGCGCGTCGGTGAGGATCTTGTGGTCGTCGCAGATGAGCAACGTGACCGGCTCTCGTTCGCCGACGGACACCTGTCACCCCCCCTGCAGCGTGACCCGGAGCATCGTACCTTGCCCCGCCTGACCCTCAATGTCCAATCGGCCTCCGTGGGCCAGGACATGAGCCCGGCAGATGAACAGGCCGAGGCCGGCCCCAGGGGTCTCCTCGTAGCCAGGCGGGCGGTGGGTGGCGAACTTCGCGAACACAACCTCGCGCTGTTCCGGGGGGATCCCCGGTCCGCGGTCGGCGACCTCGACGACGGCGCTGCCCTTCGGGCCCCCGCGGTAGGCGCGCACCTCGATCGGTGAGCCCGGAGGAGAGTACTTGGCGGCGTTGTCGATCAGGTTGGCGAGCACCTCCGAGATGCGGATCCTGTCGATCGGGGTGATGAGTCCCGCCTCCGTTTCGACCACCATCGGGTGGTCGCCGACCGGCGCGTGCCAGGCAACCTCCTCCACGAGCTTCCCGAGGTCCTCGGGACGGATCACGTATGTAAGTTGACCTGCGTCGATCTTCATCGCGGTCGAGGTCTCGTCGGCTATCACCTTCAAGCGGTCGGCCTCGCGGTCGATCAGCTGGAAGAACTCCAAGCGCTCCTCGTCGCTCATCGATTCGTAGAGGCGGGCGCCCGTGCTCGCGAGCCCCTTCACGGACATGATTGGGTTCTTCAGCTCATGTGCGACCTTCGAGGCGATCTCCGCTCGCTCGGCGGTTCCCGTGGGTGCGGGGCTCGAGGCTGCCCGGCTTGGGCCGGCCCGGGTACGACGGCGGACGGCCACCACCGCGATCGCCGCGATGATCCCGGCGAGCAGGCCGAGCACGAAGGCTACCCAGGAGGTCACGGCCCGGAGTCTAGGCCCTGCGGGCCTGCCCGCCGAGCATCACTCGTACGAGTGCGCGTCGTCCGGGAAGGTCCCCTCGGCGACGTCCCGTGCGAACTCCCTCGCGGCTCGAGCGGTCTCCTCTCGCAAGCTTGCATAGGCTCTCGCGAATTTCGGTGGATGTGCGGTGATGCCTAGAAGGTCGTGGAGGACGAGGACCTGGGCGTCGCAGTGCGGCCCCGCCCCGATGCCGATCGTCGGAATGCCGACGGATCGGGTGATGTTCGCGGCAAGCTCGGCCGGAATCGCTTCCAGAACCACCGAGAAGGCACCCGCCTTCTCGAGCGCGATGGCCTGGTCGAGGATCTTCGAGGCGTCTTCGCCCCGCCCTTGCACCCGGTAGCCCCCGAAGCCGTTCACGGACTGCGGCGTGAGTCCGACGTGCGCCATGGCCGGGATCCCGATGTCGACGAGCCTGTGGACGAGCTCGAGCTGCGGCCCCTCGACCTTCACGGCGTTCGCGCCGCCCTCCTTGACCAGCCGGCCCGCGTTGCGGATCCCCTCCTCTACCGAAACCTGGAACGACATGAACGGCAGGTCTCCGACGACCATGGCGTCCTTCGTGCCTCGGGCAACGGCTCGGATGTGATGGAGCATCTCCTCCATCGTCACCGGCAGCTCGTTCGGGTAGCCCAGCACGTTGCGGCCGACCGAGTCGCCGACGAGGAGCACCGGGATCCCTGCTTCATCGAGGATCTCGGCGGTCGGGCAGTCGTAGGCGGTCAGCATCGCGAAGCGCTTGCCCTCCGCCTTCCAGCGCCGCAGGTCGAGGATCGTGACGCTCATCGCTCGCGCCTCCTTCCGGTCGAGTGCACGGCGATTCCGAGTGTACAAAGAGGCGGGGCCAGGATCGTGAGCTCGACCAGGCTGTCAGACCCCGGTGCTAGGGTCGGCGGAACTGGAAGCCGGTAGACTCTGGAGGCCTACCGTTCCTGCTCCCCAAGGGGGCCGTCCAGACCAAAGGAGGTGGGGAACTGAGGCAGTACGAGATCATGCTCATCCTGCCCGCCGAGGCCGACGAGTCGGTCGTCGGCACGGCGGTGGATCGCATCGCCCGCATCGTTTCCGAGGGCGGAGGCGAGGTCGGCAAGATCGACCGCTGGGGTCGCAGGCGACTCGCCTACGAGATAGCGCGCCAGAGCGAGGGTTACTACGTCGTGGTCGAGTTCAGCGCGGAGCCCGACGTAATCACCGAGCTCGAGCGGACCCTGCACCTCGCGGACGAGGTGATGCGGTTCAAGGTGGTCGTCCGAGCCGCCTAGTCCCTCAACGTGCTCGGCCGCCGAAGCGACTTCCCCCTCCCCGGCTCCGCCATCCGTTGGGGAGCGGCAGAAGAACAGGAAGGTGATGGAGATGGCGAGCGACAACCAGATCGTGATCGTCGGCAATCTGACCGACGACCCTGAGCTGCGCTACACGCCGAACGGGGCAGCCGTCGTGAAGTTCCGCGTCGCCGTCAACCGCCGCTTCAAGGACGAGGCAGGCAACTGGAAGGACGGGGACACCTCGTACTTCACCGTCAACGCCTGGCGTAGCCTGGCCGAGAACGTCGCCGAGTCCCTCACGCGGGGCACGCGTGTCGTGGTGGCCGGGCGTCTCCAGATGCGCTCCTGGGAGACGCAGGACGGCGAGAAGCGCTCGGTCGTCGAGATCGAGGCCGATGAGGTCGGGCCGAGCCTCCGCTGGGCGACCGCTAAGGTGGAGCGCCAGGGGCGGTCGAGCGGCGGCGACTGGTCGGCTCCGGCCCAGGTTGGCGCTCGGCAGGCGACAGATGAGGAGGCAGCGCCGGATGCCGACTAAGTCCAAGAAGCGCCCCGCCAGGAAGGAGAAGGACGAGAAGGCCTGGCTGAAGAAGCAGAAGAAGAAGGTCTGCATCTTCTGCAAGGATCGGATCGACTACGTCGACTTCAAGGACGTTGCGACCCTCCGCAAGTTCGTCTCGGACCGTGGGAAGATCCGCGCGCGCCGTGTCACCGGTAACTGCGCGCAACACCAGCGCGACGTTGCCGCGGCCGTCAAGAACGCGCGTGAGATGGCCCTGCTACCGTATTCCACCCGATGAAGGTCATCCTCCAGCAGTCCGTCGACAAGCTCGGCCATCCCGGAGATCTGGTCGAGGTCGCCGACGGCTACGCGCGCAACTACCTGATGCCCCGGGGCCTGGCGGTGAGGGCCTCCAAGGGAGCGGTGAAGCACGTGGAGAGCCTGAAACGCGCCCACGCCGTTCGTGTCGACAGGGCGAAGGCCGAGGCGGAGGGTGTCGCGCAGCGCCTGGCTGCGACACCGGTCACGATCCGAGCTCGCGCCGGCGAGGAGGGCAGGCTCTTCGGCAGCGTCACAGCCAGCGAGATCGCGGAGGAGATCGAGCGCCAGACCGGTATTCGTGTGGACCGGCACGACGTCTACCTCGACGAGCCCATCCGAAGCGTGGGTGTGCACGAGGTCCGGGTCCACCTCTTCCCCGAGGTCGACCCCATCATCTCGGTCGAAGTGGAGCCAAGCGAGCCCTAGCTCGGGCTCAAGCAGAGCGCGCTGAGGTCGGGGCTTCGCCCTCGCTGCGGCTGAGCCGACGACGCTCGGGCGAAGCCCTTCCCCGCGCCCTTGCGGCCACCGCGTCGGCCAGAATGTCAGCCCTGTGATTCACAATCTTCCACAGGGTTGTCCACAGGTCGCGGCGCAGGTGAATGCCGGTATGACAAGAAAGATCTCTTGCCCATCAGGGGCGGAGCAATCCACAGGCGTTGTCCCAAAGACTGCGGCCCGCCGACGCACTAGCCTCACCGTGCCGGTGACCTTGCGAGAGGGGGGCTGAGTGGCGCGCACGGCTGAGGACGTCCGTCGCCTGCGGCCAGACCGCGTCCCCCCGCACAACCTCGAAGCTGAGGAGTCGGTCCTCGGTTCGATGATGCTCTCGGCGGAGGCGATCGCGGACGTCGTCGAGGTCGTCAAGCCCGACGACTTCTATCGCTCGTCGAATGGCAAGATCTTCGACACGCTCCGCTCCGTCTACGCACGGGGGGACCCGGTCGACGCCATCACCACCGTCGAGGAGCTCCGTCGGCGCGGGATTCTCGAGGAGGTCGGAGGACACCTCTACATCCACGAGCTTGTCGAGCAGGTGCCCACTCCGGCAGCTGCGGGTAACTACGCGAAGATCGTCGCGCAGCACGCGCTGCTGCGTCGGCTGATACAGGCGGCCGCCGACATCATGGAGATGGGCTATTCGGCGCCCGAGGATCCGGAGAAGGCCGCCGACGAGGCCGAGCAGCGCATCTACGAGGTGGCGCGCCACGACGACAAGGGACAGGTCGCCTCCCTTCTCGAGCTCGTCGACCAGGCGATGGCGGACCTGGAGAAGATCCAGAACCGCGAGTCGGCCTTCGCCGGTCTGCCGACGGGCTTCCGTGACCTCGATGCGTTGTTGTCCGGTCTTCAGCCGGGGAACCTCGTCGTGGTTGCAGCGCGCCCAGGCGTCGGCAAGTCTTCATTCGTCACGAACCTCGCCCGCAACGTTGCGGTCGAGACTCGGATTCCGGTCGGGATGTTCTCCCTCGAGATGTCGCGGTGGGAGATCGGCATGCGCCTGCTCTGTGCCGAGGCGCGGGTGCCGTGGGACAGCATCCGGAACAAGCGCGTCGTGGCAGACGACTGGTCGCGTATCGTCCAGGCCGCCGAAGTGCTGCACGACGCGCCGCTGTCGATCATCGACTCCGGCAACGTGACGCTGGTCGACATTCGGGCGAAGGCACGGCGGCTGAGCACGCGCCGTCCGGGGTTGGGGCTCATCATCGTCGACTACCTCCAGCTCATGTCGCACCACCGCCGCGTCGACAACCGCCAGCAGGAGATCGCCGAGATCAGCCGCGGGCTCAAGCTCCTGGCCAAGGAGCTCGACATCCCGGTCATCGCGGTCTCGCAGCTGAACCGCGATCCCGAGCGCAGACAGGACAAGCGGCCGCAACTCTCGGACCTCAGGGAATCCGGCGCGATCGAGCAGGACTCGGACGTCGTCATGTTCATCCATCGCGACGACAGTGATCCCGCGAAGAAGGGCCTCGCCGACCTGATCGTCGCGAAGCACCGCAATGGGCCCACCAACACGATCCAGCTCGCATTCAGGCCTGAGCTGACGCAGTTCCGCAACTACCATCCGGAGGTGCCGAGCGTGCCGTAGGCTCCGGGGTCATGAGGGCCGATCGCCGCCGCGTTCGCGCGATCCACAACCGGCTCATGCGTTTCTACGGGCCGCTCCGTCCTCCTCGACGCACCGAACCTCTCGAGGAGCTGATATCCACGGTTCTGTCGCAACACACGAGCGACGCGAACGCCGAGCGCGCCTACCGGAGCCTGCGGACCGCGTATCCAAGCTGGGACGCCGTCGTTCGCGCCAGCTCGGCCGCCGTGGCCGACGTGATCCGATCCGGCGGACTTGCCAACACGAAGGCTTCGCGGATCCAGGCGATCCTGCGCGAGATCAGGATCCGCGAAGGCGGGTTCGATCTTGCGTTCCTCCGCCGGCGATCCGATCCAGAGGTTCGGGAGTACCTCACCTCGCTCCCAGGCGTCGGGCCCAAGACGGCGGCAGTGGTCCTCGCGTTCTCGCTGGGGCGAGCGGTGATCCCGGTCGACACACACGTGCATCGCGTCTCGAGGCGGCTGGGCCTCGTTCCGCCGAAGGTCTCGGCCGAACGTGCCCACGCTCTCCTCGAGGAGCTCACGCGCGAGGAGATTCGCGTGGGGCTGCACGTCGGCCTGATCAGGCTAGGCCGCGAAATCTGCAGGGCGGGCCGCCCGCGTTGCGAGGAATGCCCCCTCGCCAGCCTGTGTCCGACCGCGCCCAGCCTGCTGAGTCAGAGCTGACTATCTGAATGGAGCGGGTGAGGGGAATCGAACCCCCGTTTCAAGCTTGGGAAGCTTGCGTTCTGCCATTGAACCACACCCGCGTGGTCCCGCCGCCACTCCTCGGCCGCGGTCCATCAGTGTAGCCGTCTGCACGGCGCGCCCGCGACCTGCTAGCGTTCGGCTCCCATGCCTCAGCAGGACTTCTGGCCTCAAACGCTGATGCGCCTCGCGTCCCGCGACTCGCTCTCCGCCGACCAGGCCGCGGAGGCGATGCGCCAAATCATGGGGGGCGAAGCCACGGCCGGGCAGATCGGTGGCTTCCTCATGGCCCTCAGAACCAAAGGGGAGACGGTCGACGAGATGGACGGCCTCGCCCGGACGATGCTGGAGTTCGCAACGCCCGTTCGCGCGTCCATGCCGGTCGTCGACGTCGTGGGGACTGGGGGCGACCGTGCCGGCACGTTCAACATCTCGACGGTCTCGGCGATCGTGGTGGCGGGCGCGGGGGTCGCGGTCGCAAAGCATGGGAATCGCGCGGCAAGCTCACACTGCGGCTCCGCCGACGTGCTCGAGACACTCGGCGTCAAGATCGACTTGGGCGCGGCCGCGGCGGAGCGCTGCATAGCGGAGGCCGGCATCGCCTTCCTGTTCGCGCCGGTGTTCCATCCAGCGATGGCTCACGCCGGACCGGTCCGCAGAGAGCTTCGTGTCCCGACCGTCTTCAACTTCCTGGGACCTCTCACCAATCCCGCGCGCCCCTTCGCGCAGGCGGTCGGTGTGTCGGACCCGCGGATGCTGCCGCTCATGGCGGAGGTCCTTGGTCGCCGGGGCATCGATGCCGTCCTGTTCCACGGCGAGGACGGTCTCGACGAGCTGACGACGACGGGCCCTTCCACGGTCATCCAAACGCGCCACGGGGAGCTACAGAAGCGGATCCTCGACCCTGCCGAGGTCGGTATTCCCCTTGCGAGGGCGGAGGATCTGAAGGGCGGCGATGCGGCCCACAACGCCGACATAGTCCGAAGGGTGCTCGCCGGCGAGCGAGGGGCGCGTCGCGACGTCGTGCTCCTCAACGCCGCGGCCGCCCTCGAGGTGGCCGGGCGCGCGCCGACCCTGTCCGACGCCGTCGTCGTCGCGGCCGAGTCGATCGACTCGGGAGCGGCTGCCGCGACCCTGGAACGCTGGGCCAGCGTCTCGCAGCGAGTTGCGGGGTGAGCGGAGGACGGCGGTGCCGCCGGCCGGAGTAGCATCCCCGCGATGATCCTGTCCGATCGGACCATCCTGGAGGAGGTCGCCGCCGGGCGGATCGTGATCGATCCGTTCGACGCGGAGTGCGTCCAACCCTCGTCGGTAGATCTCCACGTCGATTCTCAGTTCCGGGTCTTTGCCAACTCGCGTTACCCCTACATCGACGTGAGGCGTGACATGCCGGACCTGACCGAGCTGGTCGAGGTGGAGGACGGCGAGCCGTTCATCCTGCACCCGGGCGAGTTCGTGCTGGGCTCCACCGTCGAGCGAGTGGCGATCCCCAACGACATGGTCGCCCGCCTGGAGGGCAAGTCCTCGCTCGGCCGCCTCGGTCTGCTGATCCATTCGACGGCTGGCTACGTGGATCCCGGTTGGGACGGGTACCTGACCCTCGAGCTGTCGAATGTCGCGAACCTGCCGATCACCATCTACCCGGGCATGAAGATCGGCCAGATTTCGTTCTTCCGCCTGTCGACCGAGGCGGAGCGGCCGTACGGCTCGAAGGGCACGAAGAGCAAGTATCAGGGGCAGCGGGGACCGACGGCGAGCCGCTTCTTCGAGGAGTTCGGAGGGCCCTCAAGAGGGGCCGACTAGTCAGGCGGCCGTCGTCTGGCCGTTCAGGACAGCGAGGGCCTCACGGGCCGCGGACGCAGCCTCGGGAATCGGGTCGGACGCTGCGACCAGTGACAGGGGCTCGCGGGCTCGGCCGTCTCCGAGGCGTCCGAGGAGCTGCGCAGAGCGGATCCGAACGCGCTCGTCGGGATCCGAGAGTCTGGCGAGAAGCGGCTCGACGGCCGTGGGGCCTCCGATCGCGCCGATGGCCTCCATCGCGCGCATGCGCCGGTCCGGGTCGGCATTGCCCGTCTGGGCTATGAACTCATCCAGCCCGACGATCCTCTGTAGGAGCGATCCGACGGTCGGGGTGACCTCGGGGTGCCCCTGGCGGAGCACGTCGATCAGCAGCTCCACGGCGGAGGGGCCCATCTTCAGCAGAAGGTCCGACGCGGATTCCCGAAGGCTCGGCACGGCCAGGACGCCGGCCAGACGCTTTGCGACCGCGGGCGAGCTCCATTCGGTGAGCACCTCGCTCGTCACCTGGCGAACGCGCACGTCGGGATCGTTCAGTGCCGAGACCAAGTACCCGAGGACGGATTCGTCGTCGATGACCCCAAGCGCCCTCACGGTGCCGATACGCACCTCCGGGTCTGGATCGCCGAGCGACTTGCCCAGCGCGCCAGCCGCGGACGGATCGCGAAGACGAGCCAGCGACGCGGTCGCCGTTCTGCGCACCGCCGACGATGGGTCCTGCAGGGCGTGGATCGCTGCCTCGACGCAGGCCTGGGTGGTTCCCCAGCCCAAGACATCCACGGCGAGCACGCGCTCGTCCTCGTCCAGCGAGTGCAAGCTCTCGAAGGCGAGCTCCGTCAGTGTCCCGGGATTCATCCGCTCGACGGCCGCCGTGAGCTCACCTCGCTCCTTGGAGCCGGCGCTGCGAAGCGTGTGCCATACGAGGGTCCGATCACCTTCCGAACGAGACACGAGGCGGCCCACCGCCGCCTTGCGGACACGCTCGTCGGTGTCGGACAGCGCCTCCAACAGGATGCTGGTGGTCTCGGCGGCCGTTCCGCCCGGCAGCCACTCGACGGCAGTGACCCGCACGTTTGGATCGGGGTCCTGGAACGCCCTCGCAATGGTCCCCGGGGAGGTCTGGCCACCGCGTCGCCCTACCATCCGAACCGCGGCAGCCCGAACCGCCGCTGACAGGTCGGTCTCGAGGACCCGCTTCGCCACCTCGGCCGCTCCGGCGTAGCCGCCCTCGCTCATGACCTCGAGGACGGCCATCCGGGACGTGGCGGCCGGGTCGTCGAGATAGGCCTGCACGTGCGGAAGGACCGGTGGACCGCCGATCTCCCACGCGATGTGGATGGCCTCTGCGCGATGGGCCGCGTCCGCGGACGAAAGCAGCTCGACGATCCTCTCGGGGGAGAGGCCGAACGCCCTCAAGGCCTCGACGAGTGGCCCGCGATGCTCGGCATCGAGCGCCGCCGCCCACTCAAGGATGGCTCCGGCGACCTCGGACAGGCCGAGGAGCTGGGCGATCTCGACGGCCATGGAAGCGGCCTCGCCGTCGCCCGAGTGGATGGTCTCCCCGACCCAGGCGCTCACAGTGCCGCGGTCGACAGCGGCCAGGCTGGCACGAGCCCTGACACGCACCGCTTCGTCGGGGTCCCTCATGGAGCGCACGATGGATTCGAGCCGCTCCGGCGGACGCTCCGGCGAGATGGTGGTCCCTGCCGGCGTCTCGCGCTCCTGCGCTTGGCTCTCACCCAGAGTCCGCGCGGCCGCCATCGCGTACGTCCGCATCTCCTCCATCGGGTCCGCCATGAGTGACGCGAGCGCTCGCAGCGAAGCCGGGGAACGATCTCCTTCGAGCAGCCGCGCGGCGCCCAGGCGTCGGGCATCGGGAAGGGAGAGGGCGTCGACGAGCCTGTGGGTGCCGATCGCGGCGGCCAGGCGGTTGAAGGGCCCGCGCTCCCACTCCTGCGCCGGGGAGTCCAATTGCCCCACGGCCGCGAGGATCGAAGCCAGGTCGGCGTCGGCGAGCGGCGGCCCCGAGACGACCAGATCCGGCAGGACGCCGAGCGTGTTTCGCTGGGTCTGCGGCCAACGCCGGGCGTCGATCAGCGGTATGAGACGAGGCACCTCCTGAGGCCCTCTTGCGGCAGCCAGTCGAACGGCCGCTGCGCGGACCTCGTCGGCGGGATCGTTCAGGGCTCTTCCTATGGTCTGCTCGTCGAAACTCGCTGCCCGCCCCAAGAGCATCTCGAGGGCGAGGCTGCGGACACGAGGGTCCGGATCCAGCACGAGCGCCGCGACTCGGTCGGCCTCCTCGTCCGAGAGATCGCCGCCCGAGCCCATGAGGGCGAGCGCGTCGCGCCTCTGCTCCGGGTCGAGCGACGTTAACGAAGGGGCAGGGGAGGGGGCGGCCGTGGGGACGGCGAGCGGCGGTGCGAGCGCGGGCGAGGGAGCGGCCGGGACATCGGCGACGGGCATGGGTGGCGGCTGGGCGATCGGTGCTTCGAGGCCCGGCGCACTCGCGGCCGCGGGTTCCACCGTCGGCGCCTGTGGAATGGTGGCTTCGTCGGCCGGGCGCTCCCTTGTGGGAAGGCGAACGACCCGATCCTCTCTGCCCGTTTCCCCGTCGAGTTCGGACTCGACGGCGGGTGCACTGTCCTCGAGCGTGGCCTCCGCCTGTTCGGCGAGGCGCTCAGGCTCCTCTTCGGCCTCCTCGGTCTCCGCGAACTGCTGACGCTGGGCCGCCAGAGCCTTCAGGCTCCTGTACCAGTCTTCCTCGTAGGCCTCAACGGACTCGCCGGTACGCCTACCACTGCCTGTGTCTTCCCCGGCCGAGCGGCTGTCGCCCTCCGTGGGCTGTCGCAGGAGACCTCCGAATAGGCCCTGCTTCTTCTCAGCCATCCTTCCTCGCTCGGTCGTGTCCTAGCTCTATCTGGCCTGGGGCAGGAGCGGTCATCACCGTCGCTTGGCCATCGGCGCAAGCACGGTCTCCCCAACTTCCGGGGGCCGGGCAGGCCCGATCCCCATGGACACCGCCGCCATGGCCGCCTGCGTCCGGTTGCCCACACCGAGCTTTCGGAAGATAGCCGCGAGGTGCGCCTTGACCGTCTTCTCCGACAGGAACAGCGCCCGTGCGATGTCACGGTTGCTGCGCCCCTCGGAAAGGTGGGCGAGGATGTCCGTTTCGCGCTGGGTGAGGCTCGTCGAAGACCGGTGCCGGGTTTCCGCTTCCTCTCTACCGTTTACGTCCATGGCCTCGAAGAGGTTCTGGATGACGCGCGGCGACAGTACATTCCCACCTCCGGAGAGCGCGACCCGTATCGCCTGTTGCAGGTCCTCGGGAGTAGCGTCCTTCAGGAGGTATCCGGCGGCACCCTCCGCCAGCGCTCTTCGCACGTACTGCGCGTGGTCGAACGTGGTCAGCATGATCACCGGTACGTCCGACCAGCGTGTGCGGAGCTCGTGGAGCAGGTCGAGTCCATCGACGTCGGGCAGGCGAACGTCGACGAGCGCGATGTCGACGGGGGCGGCCTCCATGACCCGGATGGCCTCGTCGGCGTCGGCGGCCTCCACGACGTCCGCATCGCTGAAACACTCGCGCACGACGTGTGCCATGCCACGGCGCACGAGCGCGTGGTCGTCCACGATCATGATCCTCACGGTGACTCTCCTTGGTGTTCGACGGGCAGTCGGGCGACAACCCGCGTTCCGCGTCCCGGCGCCGACTCGATGTCAAGGGTCCCCCTGACCTCGGCTACGAGGCGCCGCATCATCTCCAAGCCGATGTGCCCGGCGTTGCTGTCGGCCTCGTCGGGCCGGAAGCCGCGCCCGTGGTCCTCGACGTGGACTTCCATAGCATCGCTGGATGCCTGCACGCTGACTGCGACCTCGGGAGACGCGGAGTGCTTCGCGGCGTTCGCGACGCTCTCTCGGATGACCGAGGACGCGGCGTCCAGCACGGGCCGAGGGACGGTCTCGAGATCGCCCTCGATCGACCACGACGCGGGAAGCTGCCAGCGCTCGAGCACCCCCCGCACGAGCTGCTCGAACGGCTCTGCGGTCACGGGCTCCTCTGGCGAAAGGCTCGCCAACATGCTGCGGATCTCGGCAAGGGCCTTGCGGAGTTCGCTCGCGCATTCGTTGAGGGTGGCGACGGCCTCCTCCGGGCGGACCTCGATCCGCCTCGCCAGCCACTCTAGGTCTAGAACCGCGGCCGTTACGACCTGGGTGAGACCGTCGTGGATCGCATACGCCCACCGCGCCCGCTCGCGGACGAGAGGATCCTCGGAGGGGTCGCTGGGGGCGGCGCTCTCCTCGGCCAGGGAGTACAGCATCGCCCGTAGTGCTGACACGGAGCGGACGCACGAATCCGGCGTGAGGCGAGCGAAGACCAGGTCCTCACCGCGGGGACAGGCGATCCAGCCCTCCGCGCGACCTTCCAGCACGTCCTCGAGATCGAGGGGGAGCGGACCGGAACCGGGCACCGCCCACCATGCGATACGCCGCTTCCCGTCCTCTCCCCTGACCACGCCGACCGCGTCGAGGTGCAGGAGTTCCGCGAAACGGTGGCACTCCGTCGTCTCCGCGTCCACGCGGTTCTCGGTTGTGCTCACGCCGATCCTTCCCTAGCCGACGCGCCAGCGCCGCGTCGCCCGCCTCTCGCGCTCGTCCACGTAGACCGCAGCCGGTTCGGTCTCCCGGCACTCACCGCGCCGTTCGGTCTAGTTCTTCCTTCGGTCGGTACCGGGGGTCGCTTGAACCGTCCGGGGCCCGTCTAGGCCGCCGAGAGGAGAAGATGGGTGCAGTGAAGCTGGTGTCTGTCCGGCGGAGCGAGCTCCCTTGGGCATGTCGGGGCTACGCCGTTCGGCCCGTCGGCCTCCCAAGCTCGCTGACCACCGACGAGCCGCGTCGAATTGGACGTCCCTTCTTTCTGCCTCTGCGCTGGCCACCTGCGATAGAGAGCTGGCAGGAGCGGTGATGGCTTCTCAGCGCCGCCCAGAAACGAGCAGCGCCGTTCCTAACATTGACAGTCTTCCGCTCAACTTTTATCCTGTCATTGTACTGAGGGA
>Ga0299915_10001488_pt1 | contig 17384 bp, 15 predicted proteins | sample RVTome_13_FD_200263 | JGI IMG/M metagenome (GOLD analysis project Ga0299915, IMG submission 200263) | Soil microbial communities from uranium-contaminated site in the Upper Colorado River Basin, Wyoming, United States - RVT92D227 (version 2) ... | reverse complement strand
CGTTGAGGTCGAGGACCTCTACCGCCTCGATGCCGGAGTTGAGTGCCAGTGGGAGCACAATGGCGCGCAGTTGCTCGGCATCTCCTGCGGCGGTGGCCTCGGCCATTCCGGTACTGTAGGCCACCAGCCGAAGGGACTCCAGCAGGCGGTCCTCCTCCTTGACCGTCCACTCCGCCGCCAGGCGGCCGGTCTCGATCAGCGAGTTCTTGAACCGCTCCTCGATAGTGTCCAACACCACGTTGGTTACGACGTAGGCCGCTACCAAGGCCAGAAAGATGGCCAGCCCCACGTAGGGGAGGGTGATCTTGGACCGAATCGGGAAGCGAATGCGGGCTGGCGCGGGCCGGACCTCGGCCTCCGACGGATGGGGTGAGGATCCGTTGGATGAAGCGCTCAGGGCCCTCTCCATCTTGCGCTCGCTGAAGGGCGGTCTGAGGACGCCGAGCTCGGTGAACTGACTGTGCTTTCCCAACGGCCACCGGCGATGCCCGTTGCCGGTGAACATCACCCGGGCGCCATTGGCCCCGGCCTGGAAATCCGGCACCGCTTTCTGCCAGTTGTCTCCGAAGAATCCGACATCCAGCAGGATCAGATCCGGGTGGTAGCGCTGCACCACCTTGCCCACGTCCTTCAAAGACGAGGCAGTCCACACCAGATCGCCGCGGGACTGGAAATAATCCGCGAGCGCCTGCAGCTGTTGCGGGTTGAGCTGGGCGATGAGGACTTTCTCTGCCATTTTCCTCACTGCAAACGGCACAGCCATGGGCGCGGCCGGCGGCCGCCCCATCCGACTCTACGGGAAAGCTGGCGTGAATGGCCTTACAGATCTGTAAGGTGGCTGCCCTAGGGGATGGGAAGGTGGTCCTGGAGGGTTGAGCCGGCGGGAACGGCGGATTCCACGGGGAGGGCTATTGTGCGCCGCACAGGATTCGAACCTGTAACCTTGGGCTTAAAAGGCCCCTGCTCTGCCGTTGAGCTAGCGGCGCCGTGTGGCCGATTCTAACACTCGCCGCCTACGACCGAAGCGCCTGCAGCACTTGCCGGCTGTGGCCCTCGGCTTGCACCCGCTCGTACACGTGGCTGACTAGACCCTGCGGGTCGATGACAAAGGTCGTGCGCAGGACGCCCATGTACTCCGAGTCGGGCCCCTTCTTGAGCTGCCACACGCCGTAGGCCTCGGCCACCCGGTGCTCGGCGTCGGCCAAGAGCGGATAGGTCAACTCGAACTTGCGGCTGAAGGCAGCCTGCTTCTCCACACCGTCCGGGCTGATGCCGAAGACCGCGGTTCCGACTGACTGGAAGTCGCTCAGATCCTCGCGGAATCCACAGGCCTCCACGGTGCAACTGGGCGTGTCCGCTTCGGGGTAGAAGAACAGAACCACGTGGCGGCCGCGCAAATCGGATAGTCGAACGGTCTCGCCGGCGTCGGTCTGGAGCTGGAAATCCGGGGCGGGCTGTCCCACCTGAGGCATTGCCATGCGCATACCCTCCTTGGGGCGACCTGACTGAGAATAGTAGCACGCTGCAGGTGGCCCGGCGCCGTTTCTAGACAGCCTTTGGAAGATATGCTATGATCCCTTCCCTAGATGGGCTGAGGAGGTTTTCTCAGTTCATTTTGTTCATAACGGGCCACCACGCGGGCGACCGCCGGATCGTGGCCTAGAGGTGGGGTGTGCAATGGCGAACCAGGCAATCTACCTGACCCCCAAGGGCCGCAAGAAGCTCGAGCAGGAGCTCGAGCATTTGCGCAACGTGAAGCGCCAGGAAGTTGCCAAACGGCTTCACGAAGCCATGGAGGACGGGGAGTTGATCGAGAATGCTGAATACGAGGCGGCCAAGAACGAGCAGGCCTTCGTCGAGGGCCGCATCCTGGAGCTCGAGCACACGCTGGCTTCCGCCCAGGAGATCCGCAAGGGGCGCTCCAAGGACCAGGTCCGCATCGGCAGCACGGTGGTGATCCAGGAGAACGGTTCCTCCCAGGAAACCTACACGATCGTCGGGGCGGCCGAAGCCAATCCCAAGGAAGGGCTGATCTCCAACGAATCCCCGCTGGGGCGGGCACTGCTGGACAAGCGAGCCGGCGAAGAGGTGCGCGTCGACGCGCCCGCGGGGGTCCTGACCTTTCGCATTATCAAGATCAAGTGAGGCTGGGTAAGCGACAAGGCGCCCTGCGCGATTGAACCCGCGTGGGGCGCCTTCGCGTTCTGCGAACCGGGGCGGAAAGGAACCACGGCAACATGAGCGAGCGACATAGGCTGGAGCAGGTGCGGCTGGAGAAACTCGAACGGCTGCGTCGGGCGGGGATGGAACCCTACCCGAGCCGGGCCTCGCGCTCCCACACCTCCGCCCAGGCCATCCAGGCCTTCCAGCAGGCAGGCGAGGATCAGACAGTCCAGGTCAGCGTGGCCGGCCGCATGCGCGCTCTGCGTGAGATGGGAAAGACCGCCTTTGCCCACATCGAGGACGGGGCCGGCCGGCTGCAGCTGTACTTTCGGTCGGACGAACTGGGCGAGGAGCGACTGACCCTGCTGCGGGAAGCCATCGACTTGGGGGACTTCCTGGCAGCCAGCGGTACGCTCTTCAAGACCCGCACCGGCGAAATCACGCTGCGCGTGGCGGACTTCCACATCCTGGCCAAGGCCCTACTGCCCCTGCCGGCGGCCAAGGAGGAGTTGGTAGAGGGAAACCGGGTCGTACACTCCGCCTTCGACAACCCGGAGATGCGCTACCGCCAGCGCTACGCCGATCTGGCGGTGAACCCGGAGGTGCGGGAGGTGTTCCGGAGCCGGGCCCGCATCGTGGACGAGCTACGCCGCTTTCTCAACGAGCTGGAGTTCGTGGAAGTTGAGACCCCCATCTTGCAGCCGATCTACGGAGGGGCGGCAGCTCGGCCATTCACCACCCACCATCATCAGCTGCACCAGGATCTGTACCTGCGCATCTCCTTCGAGCTCTACCTCAAGCGGCTGCTGGTAGGGGGGTTGGAGCGGGTTTACGAGATCGGCAAGGACTTTCGCAATGAAGGGGTGGATCGGACCCGCAATCCCGAGTTCACCCAGCTCGAGTTCTATATGGCCTACGCCGACTACAACCAGGTGATGGAGCTCACCGAGCAGATGATTGCGCGGGTCGCCGAGCGGGTGACCGGGAGCCCCCGAATCTCCTACCAGGGTCACTCGATCGACCTGACCCCGCCCTGGCGGCGGCTGGAGCTGCGGGCAGCCATCCTGGAGCGCTGCGGGATCGACTTCGCTGAGCACCCCAGCGCCGATTCCCTGCGCCGGGCCATGCAGGCCAAGGGGCTGACCCCGGATGGGCGCTCCACTCGCGGCAAGCTGATCGAATCGCTGTTGTCCCACTTCGTCGAGCCGGAGCTTATCCAGCCCACCTTCATCTATGACTACCCACGCGACATTTCGCCGCTGGCCAAGAGCAAGCCCGGCGATCCGCAAACGGTCGAGCGCTTCGAGGGCTACATCGGGGGAATGGAGCTGTGCAATGCCTTCACCGAGCTGAACGATCCACTCGACCAGGAACAGCGCTTCCTGGAGATGGGGCGGGCCTACTCTGCGGAAGACGAAGAGCGCCACCCTATGGACGATGATTACCTGCGCGCCATGCGCTACGGGATGCCGCCCAACGGCGGGTTCGGGATGGGGGTTGACCGGCTGACCATGCTGCTCACCGACCGGCCCAATATCCGGGAAGTGGTGCTCTTCCCGCACTTGCGCAGCCTGGAGGGGGAGCCGGGGGAGTGAAGGGCTATCGAACCCGGGAGGCCGCCCGCATCTTCTGCCACCGGGCATAGCTCGACAGGAAATGCACCCAGGGCGAGGATAGCCGGCGCACGATCTGCCCCTGCGCCAGCGCCTGCTTCATCCCAGCCGCATCCCCGAAGGGTGGGGTGAGCATCCCCGAGCGGCCGACTTCCACGTACGCATGCGCGTCGGATCCGGCCGTGGCCAGCAGGCCGGCGCCCGAGGCGATATCCTCCGCAGCCTGATTGTCGGCGGCCTTCATCGTACGGGCGTTGAATACCTCCAGGGCATCCACTTGCGGGAGGATGCGCTGGAGATCGTCGAGATTCCAGGCCCCACTGCGGAATCGATCGCAGGGATGTGACACGCTGATCAGGGCCCCCTGCTCCCGCAAGCGGGCGATCGCTTCCGCTGGCGTCAACCCGGCCGGGATCTCCTCCTGCAGGTAGTATCCCAACAGCTCCCCCTCGGTGGTCGCGATCTCTTCACCGATAATGACCAGCTGGGGGTCCAGCGCGGCGGCTGCCCGTGCGCCGGCGATCGAATTGTGGTCGGTGATGGCCAGCCGCTCCAAGCCGCGCCGCCGGCATGTCTCCAGCAGACGCTCCGGACGCATCAAGCTGTCGATGGAGTAGTGGGTATGGCAGTGCAGCTCGATTCGGATGGGGTGCATCTCACCCGGCCAGTCCCGGTACGCCGGCCACGCTGGCCGCGGCCCGGACCGAGTTGCGGATGGCCTCGGCCACTAGCTCAGCCGCGGCGTTGGCCACCAGGTCGAATGGCGCCTCCACCCCGCCGCTGGCCAGGGCGAAGGCAGTGTCTCCGTCGTGGGTGGTGTGGGCCGGGCGGACCGCCACCGCCAGCCCGTCGTGCGCTCGCTGGGCGAGGCGATTGGCCTGCACCTTGGTGAGCCGGGCGTTGGTGGCAATCACCATCAGGGTCGTGTTGGTGCCCAGGGCTGCCGGCGGCCGATCGGGGAACCGGCGTAGCGGGTCCTGCTCGACCAGCCAGCCTCCGCGCGGGGAGCGGGCCCCGGCCAGCACGCTGCCGTCGGGATTCAACACATCGCCCACGCAGTTGGTCACGGCCGCGGCCGCCACCAGAAGTTCCGCCCCTCCACCATTCTGCAGCTGGATGAACGAAGCGGCGGTGCCGAAGCCACCTTTCATCATCCCCTCAAACCCGCCCCACTTCCCCACGGTCACGCCGGCGCCGGCGCCCAGGTTGCCCTGGCCCGAGGGGGCGTCGGAGGCGGCCTGGCAGGCCGCATAGCCCATCGCCGCGTCGGGGCGGCGTTTCCCTCCTCCCAGAAAGAGGTCGTAGACCACCGCCGCGGGGACGAGGGGCACCCGGGCCAGGGGAGTCCAATGCCCGACGCCCTGCTCCTCCAGATACCGCATCACGCCGTCGGCGGCGGCCAGACCGAAGGCACTGCCCCCGGTCAGCAAGACTGCGTGGATGACTTCGATGGGACGGCTGGGGTTGGTGAGCTCGAGCTCGCGGCTGCCCGGGGCCGGCCCGCGCACGTCGGCGCTGCCAACGGTCCCCTCCGGGCACAGCACCACCGTGCAGCCGGTGTGGCGCTCGGTGTCGGTGGCATGGCCGATTCGGAATCCAGGGATCATGCGGCGGCTTCCCTGCCCCGGGCGGGTAGGCGGGAGGGGATTCTAGCCGTTAAGTCCGAGACGTGCCCGCAGAGCGGAGGTCAGCCCTCCGGCTCGCGCAGGTATCCGAGCAGCCGGCGCCGGTGGGAAGGGTGGCGCAGACGCCGGAAGGCCTGGGCTTCCAACTGCCGCGCCCGCTCGCGGGTCACGCCCAACTGATGCCCGACCTCTTCCAGGGTGTAGATCCGGCCGTCCGTCAGCCCGTGCCGCAGCTCCAGTGTGCGACGCTCGCGAGGCGGCAATTCCTCCAGCGCCTCGTGGAGATGCTTCTTCAGCGAAGACAACGCCAGTTCCTCTTCCGGGTCGGGGCCCTCTTCGTCGGGCAGGGTCTCGCCCAGCTCACGCTCGCCATCCTCCTCGACGGTCTGCTCCAACGAGATCGGCTGATTGGCGGCCCGCAGCAGCTCATCCACCTGGCTGAGCGGCAGTTGCATGGCTTCGGCCAGCTCCTCCGGGTTCGGCTCGCGGTGCAGCTGCATCAGCATCTCATGCGACAGCCGGCGCATACGGCTGATCTGATCGCTGACGTAGACCGGCAGGCGGATCGTGCGGCTGTGATCGGCAATCACCCGGGTGATGGCCTGACGGATCCACCAGGTGGCGTACGTGGAGAACTTCAGCCCGCGGCGGTAGTCGAACTTCTTGGTTGCCCGCATCAAGCCGATGTGCCCCTCTTGAATGAGATCCTGGAACGGCACCCCGCGCCCGCGGTATTTCTTGGCGACGCTCACCACCAGGCGGGTGTTGGCCAGGATCAGGTGCTCGAAGGCCGCCATGCCGTCCTGCACCCGTTCGGTCAGATCGGCAGCCCGCTGCGCCGGATGGCCACCTTCGGCCAACTCGTCCCGGGCCGCCTGGCCGCGCTCGATGCGCTTGGCTAACTCGACTTCCTCGTCCCGGCTCAGCAGCGGCACCCGGCCGATGTGGGTCAGGTACTGGGCGAGCGAATCGCCCGCATCCACCGCCCTCAAGGCGGACCGCTCTTTGGACTCGACCGACTCCGGAAGCCGTACGGCTCGACTGGGGTTCATGGGATGGACACTCACTTTCAGCCCTGGCTGGGCCTCAAGCTGTTCACGCCGGCAACGAAAACCGGTGCGGAGACGCACCCTACGCTCAGCGCACTTTATCAGTCGAGCATTGGAAAAGCATTAGCGACTTATGGGAATTCCGTAGGCGGCTGCGTCCAGCGTGATGCGGCTCAGCGGCGCTGCAGCAGTTTGCCCACACCCAGGGCGGCCAGGGCTGCGATCACCAACACCCCCACCGCGGCCTGGGCAACCGTGCGCGGCTCCATCCCGGGCATGACCACCTGGCCGTCCCCATAGGACTGGAACAGCCGGCCCCAGTCGGTCTGGAGCGCCTCTCGCACGCGCCTGCGCCCGACGAACGGATACCAGTAGACGTTGTGGTAGAAGTTGCTGGCGAAGTACGCCCAGGGCACCAGTGAGGTGCGCAGCAGCAGCTTCTCCAAGGGCTTGAGCGGTCCGTGGTAAATAGCCTTCTGCCCGCGGCTGGCGAAGGTGTCTTCCTGGCGAAACCCCCAGGGCTCTTCCTGGTCGATGTCGTAGCCCACGATCTTGATCTGGCGTGGATCGCCCACGCCCAGGCCGAGTTCGTGCGCCCGCCGGATGAAGCGGATCTTCATCGGGTCGAACCCCTGCAGCCGGGCGGAGACCGCATCGATGGCAACCTGGTCGGCGGAGGCCAGCAGGATGTCCTTCTGGTGCCAGCGCATCGCCCGCGGGCCGGGTCCGTCGCCGGCGAAGGTGCCGTCCATGACCGCGAAGAGCCCGGGGTGGATCTCTTGCTGGATCATCAGCAGGTCCACCAGCGTGTCGTGAATCACCGCGTGGGTCCAGTGGCGATCGCGGTGCAGCAATCCCCCAAATGCGTTCTTCATCGCCCCGGTGATGGTGGTAAAGACATGGGTCTTGACCGTCGGCAAATGCACCATGTTCAGCCCCACCAACGCCTTGGGGATGAACACCCCTTTGGGGTAGACCTTGTCCAGCACCAACAGCGGCCGCCGCGGCACGTACTCGAACCACTCGAAGTCCTCTTCGTACAGGTAGATGCAGGGGATCGCGTACTTGTCGGTGACGAAGCGGTGTTTGTTGTTGAACTCGCCCACCCGGGTATCGACCACCACCGTGTCGTTGTGCACCCCCACCAGGTCCGGGTAGCCGGCGGCCCGCAGACCCTGGATGACGCCCTCGATTTGCCAGGGGGCCGAGGAGCAGGCTGGATACCAGGTCTGCCAGGAGATGTTGATCTTCAGGCCGGTCTTGGTCCCCTTGGGAAGGGCCTGCGCGATCCCGCCCATGTGCATGAGCCGCTGGATGTCATCCAGCACGGTCTCGGGTTTGGTCTTGAGAACCGCCACCTGGCCTCGTCCTGCGGGGGTTTGCATGCTTTCAACTCCTGCGACAGACCATTCTAAATCAGGGACCAGGCCGTGCAAAGTAGCCCCTCGGTTCCCCCCTGAAGGCCCGGCCCCGGCAAGGGGAGGGAGGCCGCATGCTACAATTGGCCCGCCATGGAATTCCGCCGGACAACCGGGCCCCGCCCGCACGATTGGCGCCGTCATCGGCGGCTGGAATGGCTGATGATCTACTTACCGTTGATCCTCGGCCTGTTCGGGCTGGTCGGCCTGGGGATGCTGCTGGGGCGGGCCCAGGTCGCCTCGGCCAGCACCTGGGCAGACGCCGGGTTGGTGCTGCTGCTGGTTGTGGCGCTGGGGCCGGCGTTGATCCTGCTGGTGCTGGTGCTCGGCCTCGCCGCCGGACTGTGGTACCTGGTCCGCTGGCTGCCGCTCCCAATGGAGCGCGGGCGAGAGTGGTTTGCCCAATCCGCTGCGATAGCCCGCCGAGCCGGTGATCTGGCCGCCCGGCCGGTGGTCGCGCCGAGCGCGGCCTGGGCAGCGCTGGCCGCAGCCTGGCGGTCGCTGGCTTCGATCTTCCGGACACCCGGGGGTGGGGACGAATGAACCCTGATTCGAATTGGCGGGTGAGGACGATGTTGCTGGGGGGAGTCCTGGGGGCCCTGACTGGGGTGGCGGCCGCCCACCTGCTGATCCGTCGTTCAGAAGACGGTAGGCCCAAGATCGGGGCCGGGGAGGGGGTCCGGCTGGGGCTGCTCTTGCTGGGGTTGCTGCGGCAAGTGACGGAACTGGGAAGCCAGCCGGAGTAAATGGTGGGGTAGGCCGGCCCGCGCCCTGGGAGGCCTGATGGCCTCCGGGGCGTTCTTGTGAGTTCCTCCAGAGGTTCTTCCCCAGAGGATCTGCCTTCCGGCAAACCCCAGCCGTCGAGCGACGGGGGATTTGGCCCTCACACCTGGGCAGGCGCCAATGAGACTCAAAGCGCGCGAGATCGCCCTGCTTCTTCTCCTCGGAATCGGGGTGGGGCTATTCCTGGGAGGAGACTACGGTCTCTCTTGGGACGAGCACTTTCACAGAGTCTACGCAGAAGACACCCTGGAGATGTATCTTGGGCAGCGCGCTCCGGGTGATACCCTCACAGACCTTCGCTACTACGGACCCGCCTTCTCGGTTCCCTGGCTGATCCTCAGCAACCTCCTGACCGACCTTGTGCCAGGGCTGGGTTCGGCAGACGCAGGCCACTTCGTCTATTGGCTGGCCTTCTTGCCCGCACCGCTCCTGATCTATGGGCTCGGGCTGCGACATGTGGATCGAACAGCGGCTCTCGCCGGCGCCCTGCTCTTCGCATCGCAACCACTCATCTTTGGGCATGCGTTCGTGAACCCGAAGGATACGCCCTTCATGACCGCGTTTCTGGTTGCTGTGTGGGCCGGCTTGCTCGCGTCCGATGAGCTCGTACGGGGCGAAAGGCGCCCATCGCTCCACGGTCTCCTGCGGGAGGGCGGAGAGTCCCTGAGGGGGCTGATGAAGGCATGGAGAGATGCAGAACTACGGGTGAAGATCCCCCTGGGGATTCTGTGGCTCGCTCTACTCATCGCCGCCCTGGATCTCATGTTTGTTCATGGGGGTCTCAACCGTCTGTCACGGCTCATTCAAGCGGCTCACGAGGGGCAGGCCATGGGCCCGCTCCAAGCTCTGTTCGACATGGTGGCCCAGGATGCCTGGAAGACTCCCCTGGCAGTCTATCTCGAGAAGGCCAATCAACTTTATCTATGGGCTCGGTTTCCTTTCCTGCTGGGCGCAGTTGCGCTGGCGTCCTGGCTGTCTTGTCGTCTGTTGGGAGTACGGATTTCTCTTGGCTGGCTCCATCGAACTCGAGTTGGCTGGTTGTGGGTCCTGGCGGCCGTTGCCCTGGGAGTCTGCAGCGCAATCCGTGTTTTTGGGGCCTTTGCCGGCCTCCTGGTCACCGCCTATGGGTTCATCCGCGGCAGGAAACGGGCGTGGGGGCCCATCGCCTTCTACTGGTCCCTATCCGCCTTGATCCTGTATGCCGCCTGGCCGTTTCTGTGGCCCTCCCCTCTGGAACATCTCTGGGAGGCCATCCTCCGTATGGCCAGATTCCCGTGGCAGGGTCGCGTTCTGTATGGGGGCTACATCTACTCTGCCGCCGAGCTCCCCTGGCATTACGAAGTGCTATCCTTGCTGCTCCAACTGACTCTTCCCGCGCTCGTTCTTGGAGGACTCGGGATACTCGCCGCTCTGCTCGCCCTGGCAAAGAAGGAGCAGGGTGGGGGTGGACTGGCCCTGCTTCTGACATGGCTCGGGTTGCCCCTGGCGGTTGTGGTGATTCTGAATGCTCAGATCTACAGTGCGTTTCGCCAGCTGATGTTCGTACTCCCGGCCTTTTTCCTGCTCGCGTGCGTCGGCATAGACAAACTCCTCAGGCTGCCGCGACGGGCGTGGGCCCCCATGGTAGTTGGTGTGGCGCTGGCGCCGGGTTTGATCGGTATTGTCCGGTTGCATCCCTATGAGATCGTCTACTACAACGAGTTCGTGGGCGGGGTTGCAGGTGCCTCCGGCCGATTTGATCTTGAGACCTGGGGAATCTCCTATCGTGAAGCCATCGAGTACATTAACGGGGTGGCTCCGGAAGGGGCGTGGGTCTTCCTCCCGACCGGCGAGCACCACACCATGACGCCCTTCGCCAGAGCCGACCTCCGGATCACCAGGCTGACTGAAGCGGTCTTGCTCCAGCCCCCTCCGGACGCCTTTGCGGTTGTAGTCGACGCCGGGCTGGGTGGTTACGCCCAGGACGAAGTCATCTACGTCATCGAACGCGCCGGCGCTCCATTGACGGCGGTCTTGAAGCTCGCGCCCCCCGACGGGTGAACTGCAAGCCATCCAGCGATTGGCTCGTTCGCAGGAGCGTGGTCCTGCATGCTGCCTGACCGGGGCGGCGGGCCGGTATCCGGTATTCCGCCCAGCAGATTTCCTGCGGCGGACGCGTGCCAGGATTCCTTCTTCGGCCTTGACATGGTCATTTCCTGGCATAAGATATGAACGAACGTTCGTTCATATCGGCGACGACCAACTAGGCCTCTCTCGGCATGGGTCCACGAAGCACCAGCGCCGAACACACCCGCAAGCGAATCCTGGACGAAGCCCACCGGCTCTTCGTCGACCACGGCTATCACGGCACCTCCATGCGGCGAATCGCCCGGGAGGCGGGTGTCGCCCTGGGAAACCTCTACAACCACTTCCAGGGCAAGGAGACCCTCTTCACTTCGGTCCTCTTTGAATTCCACCCCTACCACCAGATCCTGCCGGTCCTGCAGGCGGCCCAGGGCGAGACCATGGAGGCCTTCGTGCGTGATGCCGCCCGCCAGATGGTCCACCATCTGGGCGGCCACCCGGAGTTCCTCAATCTGATGTTCATCGAGCTGGTCGAACTCGAGGGCCGGCACATGCCCGATCTGATCGGGACCATCCTGCCCGAGCTGATGCGCACCATCCAGCCCTTCGCGCGGGGAGAGCCGGGCGCCGCTCCCGAGACGGCCCCGGCCGGCTCCCGCCTGCGCCCCATCCCCGGCCAGCTGCTATTCCGGGCCTTCATCGGGCTGTTCTTTTCCTACTACATCACGGACATGTTCTTCAGCCGAGTGGCCGCCAGCGAACAGCCAACCCAAGGGCTGGAGACCTTCGTGGACATCTTCCTGCATGGGGTCTTGGAGCCTGCGGCTCCCCAGGCGCACTGAGATGGTCCGTCAGCGGCTGGTTGCCCTCGTGCGCAAAGAGTTCCAGCAAATCCTACGCGATCCGCGCACCCTGGCCATCACCTTTCTCATCCCGGTGGTCCAGCTTTTCCTGCTCGGGTACACCGCCACCTCCGATGTCCGCAACGTGCCGCTGGTCCTGTTCGACCAGGACCGCGGCCCGGCGGCTCGCCGCCTCATCGATGCCTACCGGGCGGCCGATTATTTCCGGTTTGCCTACGATGTCGGCTCTGAGCTCGAACTGCGCTCGGTGATCGAAGACGGAGGCGCGCGGGCCGGGATCATCATCCCGCCGGATTACAGTGCCCGCGTGTCGGCGGGCGAGACTGCCCGGGTCGCCTTCGTATTGGATGGGTCCGATCCCAACGTCGCCTCCACCAGCCTGGCGGCGGCCGTGTTGATCGGGCAGGCCCACTCCACCCAGCTGATCGTCGACCGTCTGGCTCGCCAGGGCCTGGCGAGCAAATTCCAGCCGGCGGTCGAGGTTCGCACTCAGGTCTGGTACAACCCCGATCTGCGCAGCGCCTTCTTCATGGTACCTGCGCTCATCGGGATGATCCTGCAGATGCTCACCTCTATGCTGACTGCCACCTCCATCGTGCGCGAGCGCGAACGCGGCACCATCGAGCAGCTGATCGTCACCCCCATCCGGCCGTGGGAACTGACCGTGGGCAAGATCGTCCCCTATGTATTGATCGCCCTCTTCGACACGGTGGAAGTCCTGGTGGTCGGCACGCTCTGGTTTGGCGTGCCCATCCGTGGCAGCCTGGGACTGCTTATGGCGCTCACCTCGCTCTTCCTGGTCACCTCCCTCGGCCTGGGCCTGCTCATCTCGACGGTCTCCAAGACCCAGCAGGAAGCCATGATGCTGGCCTGGTTCACCATGCTGCCCACCATCTTCCTTTCCGGCTTCTTCTTCCCGCTGGCGGCCATGCCGCCCTTCCTGCAGCTGGTATCCCGCGCCGTTCCGCTGCGGTACTTCTTGATCATCATCCGCTCCATCCTGCTCAAGGGGACAGGCGCAGCCACCCTGATCGACGAGATCTTGGCGCTGGCGGCCTTCGGCCTGGCCCTGATGACGGTCGCGGCCCTGCGTTTTCGCAAGCGCCTGGATTGAAAGAGGAGGTTCCCATGGCTCACGGTTCGGTTCGACGCGTACTGCCCATGCTGGTGCCGGTGGCGCTGCTGGTTGGCGGCCTGATCTACCTGGCCACCATCTCCGGGCCCGCCAGCGGACCCCTGGAGACCTCCGGCACCGTCGAGGGGGTGGAGGTCTCTGTCGCCTCCGAGATCCCCGGACGGGTAGTGGAGGTGCTGGTGGCCGAGGGTCAGGCGGTCCAACGCGGCGATCCGCTGTTCCGGCTGGATGAGGCCTCCATCGAGGTGCGCCGGCGAAAAGCCACCGCGGTTGCGGCGGCCGCGGTGACGGCCGCCCGGTTGCAGCTGGTCAAGGCCGAACAGGAACTGGATGCGCTGCTGGAGGATGCCCCGCTGATCGCGGCCCAAGTCCAGTCGGACCTGGCCGCAGCGCGGGATGCGTTGGACGACGCCCAGCGCCGGCGCACCTATCAACAAAGTGGCCGCCGGGCGACCGATGAGACCATCGAGGGCGTGGAAGCGCAGCTCGCCCTGGCCGAGGAGGCAGTGGACCAGGCCGATCACACGGCGGCCAATCTCAGCGACCTGTCCTCCAGCGATCCGAAGCGGGCGGCAGCGGAAGCGGCACTGTACGAGGCACGCCAGCAGAGGGACGCGATCAAGACCAATCTGAACTGGTATACCGGAGAGCCGACCGACATCGATCAGGCCATGCTGGATGCCCGGGTGGCACTGGCGGAGGCCCAGGTCCTGCAGGCCCAGCTGGAATGGGAGAAATGGAAGGACGGGCCGGATCCAAGCGCCCTGGAACTGGCTCAGGCCTCCGTCGACAATGCCAAGGCGCAGCTGGAGGCGGCCGAGGCCACCGCGGCGGCCGAACTCGATACCCTGGACCTGGATGCCGACAAAGTCACCGTCCGCGCCCCGGTCTCGGGCGTGGTGCTGACCCGCCTGATCGAACCGGGAGAAGTCGTTGCGGCCGGGGCAACGGTGTTCACGATCGGCCAGTTGGACGCCCTGCGGATCACTGTCTACCTGCCGGAGGACCGCTACGGCGGCATCAGCCTGGGCGAACAGGCCCAGGTGACCGTCGACACCTTCCCCGGCGACCAATTCGTGGCCATGGTGTCACGCATCGCCGATGAGGCCGAGTTCACCCCACGCAACGTACAGACGGAGGAGGGACGCCGGACGATGGTGTTCGCCGTGGAGCTGTCCGTCACCGATCCGGAGCAGAAGCTGAGGCCGGGCATGCCGGCCAGCGTCTCCTTCGATGCCTGACCGATCCCGGCGGGAGCTGGGCTTGAGCTCGTCTGCTTGGCCCATTGCCGGCGCCGCGGCATGACGATCCTCATCCAGGCCACCGGCCTGACCAAGCGCTTCGCCGATCGGACGGCCGTCGACCGATTGGACCTGACCGTCCGGGCCGGCGAGATCTATGCCCTGGCCGGACCGGACGGCGCAGGTAAGACCACGACCCTGCGCCTGCTGTGTGGCGCGCTGAAGGCCGATGCCGGCCAGATCACCCTGGCCGGCTACGATCTTTCCCGCCAGACCGAGCAGGCCCGGGCCCATATCGGATACCTGCCCCAGCGCTTCAGCCTGTACGGTGAGCTGACGGTCAAGCAGAATCTGCGCTTCTTCGCGGAGGTGCGCGGGCTGCCACCCGACGAGTGGCGTCAACGCTCTCACGAGATCCTGACCTTCGTCCAGCTGGACGAGTTCGTGGATCGGCGGGCGGAGGCCCTCTCGGGGGGCATGCGCCAGAAGCTGGGCCTGGCTGCGGCCCTCATCCACCGTCCGCCGATTCTGCTGCTGGACGAGCCGACCGGAGGCGTCGATCCGGTCACCCGGCAGCAATTCTGGCAGCTGCTGATCCGCCTGCTGGGGCAGGGGGCGGCCGTGTTGATCAGCACTCCCTACATGGACGAGGCCGCCCGCTGCAGCCGGATTGGTTTCCTAAACAGAGGCCGGCTGATCGCTGAGGGACCGCCGCCGGAGATCAAGGCCCGCCTGGCCGGCCGGGTTGCCGACCTGCGGGGAGGACCACGAAGGCTGGTGGAGGCGGCCTTGAAGCAGAACCCGGACGTACGCGGGGTGCAGGTCCTGGGCGACCGGCTGCACCTGCGCCTGATGGCGCCGGCCTCGGAGGCTGCCCTGGGCCGCATCCAACAGGCGGTGCAGGCCTCCGGCGGGCAGGTGGAATGGGTGCGGGCTGTGGAGCCCGGCCTGGAAGATGTCTTTGTGGAGCTGCTGGAGGAGCACGGATGATGGGCGCGGCCCGATTCAGGGCGGCCAGGCGTGGTAGGCTCCATGGCTGAGATCGTGATCCGCTGCCAGGAACTCACCAAGCAATTCGGCCAATTCACCGCCGTCGATCGGGTCAGTTTCGAGATTCGGGCGGGCGAGGTCATCGGCTATCTGGGGCCGAACGGCTCGGGGAAGACCACCACCATCCGCATGCTGCTGGGATTGCTGGCGGCCAGCAGCGGCTCGGCCAGCGTGCTGGGCCTGGACATCCAACGCGAGACGGAGGCGATCCGCGCCCGGGTCGGATACATGTCGCAGAAGTTCGCCCTCTATGATGAGCTGAGTGGAAGGGAAAACCTGAGCTTCTACGCCGGGGTGTACGGCGTGCGGGAGCCCGGCCGGCTGCAGGAGACGTTGGCGCGGGTGGGTATGCTGGGCCGAGACGACGAGAAGGCCGGATCGTTGCCGCTCGGCTGGCGCCAGCGCCTGGCCCTGGCGATCGCCATCGTTCACCGTCCAACCCTGCTGTTCCTCGACGAACCGACCAGTGGCGTGGATCCACTGGCGCGTCAGGCATTCTGGGACATGATCTACACGCTGGCTGAAGAGGGGATCACCGCGTTTGTGACTACTCACTACATGGACGAGGCGGAGTTCTGCGGCAGGGTGGGGATCATGCGGCGCGGGCGGCTGCTCGCCATGGATACCCCGACGGCCCTGCGCCGGGGGGCCCTCACCGGAAATGTCTGGGAGGTCTTCGCCGAACCATTGCTGCCCGCCCTGGAAGCGCTGGAGTCGCTTCCAGAAGTGCGCCAGGCCAGCCTGGCCGGCGACCATCTGCGTGCGATCACCCGGCCCGGCTACCTGCGGCCTGAATTGGAAGCCGGATTGCTGGCCGCCGGAGTACTGCGGCCCAGGGTGATTGCAGCCGAAGCCGGCCTGGAGGATGTGTTCCTGGCCCTGGCCGGAGGCGATGAGACGGAGGCGGCGTGGCCGGCAGGTTGATGGATCCCAGAGCCGGCCGCGGCGGCGTTCCCGCACGAGCAGACGGACGTGAGCGCCAGCTTGGATGGGGCACCGGCCGCTGGCTGGTCCCGCTGGTGCTGGCTGGCCTGGCGGCCTGCTCCGGGGATCCCCTCCCGACCCCGCCTGTCACCACCGCACCGCTCCCCGCGCCCAGCGTGGAGACACTTCCCACCCCTTCGCCTGAGCCAATCCCGGTAAGCGTGTGGATCGCCCCCTCCGTTCCGGGGGCCCTGCGGGACCTCACCCAACAGACGTTGGAGGCGGCCCCCGAACGCTTCTACGCGGTGCCGGTCTCGGATCAGGCTCAAGTTCGGGTCGAATCGCGACCAGCCCTCCCGCTGACGCATTGGGTGTACGCAGCGGTGGCGCCCTTCCCGACCCTGGAGGATTCCTTCTCCATGGAACAGCTGCGAGCCTTGTGGGAGGGAAGGGAGCAGCAGCCGGCCGTGCTGCTCAGCCCGGCTACCGCGGAGGCGCTCCGTCCGCAGCTGGGGGAACCGGCCGGGGCAGCCTTGAGGTCGACGGCCGAGTCTGAGTTGCTGGATGCCGCCTGGGGGCTCAAGGAAGCCCGGGCGCTGGTGCCCTTCGAGGAGCTCGAGCCGCGCTGGAAGGTGCTGCAGGTGGAAGGACAGAACCCGCTGCACCTGGATTTCGATTCGCGGCTCTACCCGCTGATCGTTCCCTTCGGCCTGAGCGGCGAAGCCGAGGCGGTGGCCCAGCTGCAGGCGGCCCTAAACTGGCCCACTTCGAACCGGGAGCGGGAGCGGATGACGGTGGTGCTGATGACCGGCGTGAGCGCTCTGGTCCGAACCACCTCCTGGCAGATGGAGCAGCGCGGCGCACTGTTCCCGGCCCAGGATATCGGGGACTGGCTGCGCTCGGCCGACCTGACCCACGTGAGCAACGAGGTCTCCTTCTCCGAGGCCTGCCCTCCCCCGGATCCCTACTCCAGCGCGCTGCGGTTCTGCTCGCTACCCCCGCACATCGCCCTGTTCGAGGACGTAGGGGTCGATCTCGTGGAGTTGACCGGCAACCACCTGCTCGACTGGGGCGAGCCCGCCTTCCTGTATACCCTGGGTCTGTACGCCGAACGCAGCTGGCAGGTTTTCGGGGGCGGGGCCAATCTGGAGGCCGCCGTGCAGCCGGTGCTGGTGGAACACAACGGCAATCGCCTGGCCTTCCTGGGGTGCAACGCGGCCGGCCCGCCGGCCGACTGGGCCACTTCCCTCACCGGCGGCGCCGCGCCGTGCCGGGATCCCCGCCTGTTGGAGCAGGTCGCCCGACTACGCGCCGACGGCTATCTGCCCCTCTTCACCTATCAGTGGGCCGAGTCGCTGAGCCCCAGACCGCTGCCGGATCAGGTGGTGGCCTTCCAGCAGGCGGCCGAGGCGGGGGCGGTCATCGTGAGCGGGAGCCAGGCCCACCGGCCGCAGGG
>Ga0299915_10001487_pt1 | contig 17384 bp, 17 predicted proteins | sample RVTome_13_FD_200263 | JGI IMG/M metagenome (GOLD analysis project Ga0299915, IMG submission 200263) | Soil microbial communities from uranium-contaminated site in the Upper Colorado River Basin, Wyoming, United States - RVT92D227 (version 2) ... | reverse complement strand
CTTGCAAAAGTCCGTAATTTACCCTTCGACAGGCTCAGGGTGAACGGGCTTAGGTTGAAATTATTTAGTTTTTCCGTTCGTGGTGAGCTTGTCGAACCACAAAAAAATACTTTTGCAAGAGCCTCTTAATAGAACTTAAAGTGGTTGAACATTAGTAGTCCATTATGGCTTCGCCTTGTTGTTACCTCTGTGGCAAATATGGTATTTATCTGTGGATAGGTATGAAAATAAAACACCAACTAATTGTAATTATTATTATTTCCAATCTTTTTTTAGAAACTCCCAGTTCTTGACAACTTTATTTTCAAAATAGACGTAGGAATTGGGGAAGGGGCTCTCTCCGTATACCCATTGTTCATGAACGCCAACGAGGGTCATTGTTTTATTGACATGATTGGGATGTCCCCAAGAAAGAATGACCTGTTCAGGGGTAAAACCAACCCGGATATAACCGGCAAGAATATCATTTTGCGTGCGAATCGGCCAGAGCGTTATGGCAAGGTCTTTTAAGAGGGCTCTCATCTCTTCTTCATTTTTATCCTTCCGGCGAATCCCACTTTTATCTTCGATCCATCCGAAGATTTTCTCTGAAGACTCCAGATTAACCTCATAGATAACTTCATACAAGTTAGGTTTTTGAGGGGTAGAAGCTTTTTTCCCTGTAAATAATATCTGGTCAGGATTAAACTTTAATGGTTTAGCAATGTTTATCTTGGACAAATCCCCCGGAAAGACCCAAGCCAATAGTTTATTTTTCATCCAAAAAGGTTTTTCTTCTGGAGACCATCCAATTCTTTTCCCCTTTTCTGAGATCACCTTCTCGCCCACGATAACTTGATGCCATTGGGAGCCGGTCTGGTCGATCTTAGAATTGATAACTTCGAAAATATCGTATTTTTTAAATTTTCCTCTAATTTTTGAGGTTATTTTCACCCCCTCATAAATATTCGCTTCTTTCATGACCAAAAAGATGCCGCTTTCGGTAACCTTAGGAGGAGGTGGAGGGGGCTCTTCTTTTTCCTTTTCTTTTTCACCAGATTTGTAGGCTCTTACTTTTCGTTCTTCTTCGGCCTTCCTTTGCTGCTCCTCTTCGAGCTTCTTCAAACGCTCTTCCTCAGCTCTACGCATTCCTTCCTCTATCCAGCGCTGCCTTTCGACCTCGACCTTCCTTTTTTCCTCTATTGCGGCAACGATCTGGTCCCTCTCCACCCTGGCAGATTCCACTTCTTTTTCAAGACGGATCCTCTCGTCAGTTATTCGCCGTTTAATTTCTTCTATCCGGGAATATTCTTCCCGCACCTTTCTTTCCAAACAAGCCCATATTCGGCGCCGGTCGTCGACAGGAAGTTTTCCTTCTACTGGAGTGTTGAGGACGGGCTGGAGGCTTATCAATACCGGGTTGTTGGCAGGCTCTTCCACAAAATTATAGATCCGGTTTTCGCACAGATAGATCAGCCGGAAAGAATATCCATCATCCCAAAGGAGTAAATAATCGCTCTTTCCCTCTTTGGCGAAAATCTCCTGGATAACTCTGGGAGGATTGATTAAGTCTCGCAGCAGGACACTGGGTTTCGGCCTGGAGGTGCAGGCCATAGCAGCCAGAATCATCAAAACAATGGGTAAAAGAAAGACTTTCTTCTTTCCCCTCATCGAGTATTCCCTTTGAAATCTTTCTTTTTGGGCAGAGCCGACCATGGCTTTGGACGCTGGGTAATCCGCTTACCCAATTTTAAATTGAGAAACCGTTTTCCTTTTTTCATTGGAGAATAGAATATATAATTTTTTTTGAGAATATATCAAAAGGATTGGGGTATGTCAAATAACAATTTTTTCACAGCTTCGGGGAAGCGGAGGGAGAAAGGGAAAGACATTCCCCAAAAGGGCAGAACCCCCCGCCTTCGCGAAGAAGAGGCTGCGGACTTATTTTGGCCCGCCTTAGGCGGGCAGGATGCCCTTTCACCCAGGCCTGGGAAAAGCGTTCAGAATCAAAAAAAGATTATGAAAATCACCAGACTTTTCCATCAATGAATTGGAAGAACATCCTAAAAAAGTGGCGCTGTAGTACTAATGAAAGGGCAAGATCAAAAGATAAGTTGACAAACGCCTATTTAGATGATAAATTTTAAAAAAGTTTCTTATTTTAATATGTTATGTTATAACTAGTACATGTTTCACGTGGAACATCCGCCTTTAATTCCTGCACCGTGAGAAACGAATTGGATATTTCCCTTCCCCCATATGATGTAATTATCATCGGGGCCGGCCATGCCGGATGCGAAGCAGCCTTGGCCTGCGCCCGCCTGGGCCACCCCACCCTTTTGCTTACAATTAATATTGATGGGATCGCCCGGATGTCCTGTAATCCAGCTATCGGTGGTCTGGCCAAAGGGCATCTTGTGAAAGAAATTGATGCTCTCGGTGGAGAGATGGCTAAAAATACCGATGAGACCGGAATACAATTCCGCCAGTTAAATACAAAAAAGGGGCCAGCTGTGCACTCTTCCAGAGCCCAGGGGGATTTACAGCTCTATCACCTGCGCATGAAAAAGATATTAGAACGGCAGAAAAATCTTTTTCTCAAGCAGGCCATTGCAGAAGAAATTTTGGTGGACCGGGGAAATGCAGTTGGGGTTGAAACCAATGCCGGGGAAAAATTTATGGCTCGGGCCGTAATTGTGACCACGGGGACTTTTCTCCAGGGGGTTGTGCATATCGGCCTAAAAAACTTTGCGGCTGGAAGACTCGGTGATCTCCCTTCCATGAATCTTTCCGCTTGCCTTAAACGTATTGGGTTTTCTTTAGGGAGGCTTAAAACAGGAACTTGCGCCCGCCTCGATGGAAAGACCATTAATTTCAAAGCCATTAAAGAACAATGGGGGGATGACCCGCCAAAGCCATTTTCGTTTAGTAATAAATCAGTTTTTTTAAAGCAAGTGCCTTGTTACATTACCTACACGAATCCAAAAACCCACCAAATTATTCGTTCGGGCCTTGATCGGTCGCCACTCTATTGTGGGGTGATTAAAGGGATTGGGCCTAGGTATTGTCCTTCGATCGAAGACAAAGTGGTCCGGTTTGCAGATAAAGATCAACATCAAATATTTTTAGAACCCATGGGTTTGGATACCCTTGAAATATACCCCAATGGTCTCTCCACAAGCCTGCCCATGGACATTCAGAGCCAAATGTTGCGCTCTATTGAAGGCCTGGAAAAGGTGGAGATTATCCGGCCCGGTTATGCTATTGAGTATGATTATGCTGACCCGATTCAACTGAAACCTTCCTTAGAAACAAAGATTATCGATAACCTTTTTTTTGCCGGCCAAATCAATGGAACATCAGGGTACGAAGAAGCCGCAGCCCAGGGTTTAATGGCCGGTATTAACGCCTCGTTAAAAATCAGGAAGCGAGACCCCCTCATTCTCGGCCGGGAAGAGGCCTACATTGGGGTTTTGATTGATGACCTTGTGACCAAAGGGACTAAAGAACCATACCGGATGTTTACTTCCCGGGCCGAGTACCGCTTGCTCCTAAGGGAGGACAATGCAGATCTACGGTTAAAGGAAAAAGGAAGATCCCTTGGGTTGTTAACTGATAGAGATTATTACGGATTTATTAATAAAAAAAATAACATCCGGAGGGAACTGGAAAGAATTGGCCAAATTATCATTCATCCAACAACCGCGATCAACGACCGGTTAAGAGAGATTAAAAGCGCTTCTATAAAAAACCCAAATTCCTTGGCTGACCTCCTTCGCAGGCCAGAGATTTCCTATAAGGATTTAATAATGTTCGATCAAACTTGTGCTTTGACGGAGACAGAAACAGCCGAGCAGGTGGAAATTCAGGTTAAGTATGCCGGCTATATCCAAAGGCAAGAGGAGCAGGTAGCCAAGCTTTTGAAACTTGAAGGGATGCCCATTCCTCAGGATTTGGATTTCAGTTCTATTTCCGGCCTTACTGCTGAGGTGAAAGAAAAGTTGAAAAGAGTAAGACCGCTTTCCCTTGGACAGGCCTCCCGGATATCTGGGGTCACTCCAGCAGCCATCTCCATCCTTATGATTCATTTAAAAAGGGTGGCCGTGGGATTTTGTGGTGAAAAGTCTTAAAATAGCATTTCCACAGGATGAAAATCTTCAGTTGCTCAGCCAAGGGGCCGAAGAGTTTGGCCTTTCATTAACGTCAGAACAAATCCTATCTTTTGAAAAATACCTTTCAGAGTTGAAAGACTGGGCTGGCAGGACAAATCTTTTAAGCCGGGCCAATGACCGGGAGATCATCTTAAAGGATTTCCTTGATTCTTTAACGGTTACAAGGCATTTGTTTCCTGGGGCTTTCCTCCTTGACCTCGGTTCGGGAGCCGGATTCCCTGGAATCCCCTTAAGGATTATCCGCCCTGATTTAAGGGTATTTCTTTCGGAAGCCACCCGGAAAAAAGTGTATTTTCTTAATAATATTAAGAGGGTTTTAAGGCTTGAAGGATTAGAAATCCATTGGGCCGAAGAAACAAAAGAGTGTTTTGGGGGAATATTCGATTTCGTCATCTCGCGGGCTTTCGGTTCCTTGCGAAAAATTACGTCTGAAGGCCGCCACTTCCTGAAGCCTGGCGGAGTTCTCCTGGCGATGAAAGGGAAAAAAGGGGAGGAAGAGCTGGGGAAAAGCCTCCCTTACATAGAGAAGATGGGATTGACCTTGGCCTTTACTGACCGCTTAATTTTACCTTTTTTGGGGCATAGCCGGGTTCTTATCGGTCTCAGGAAACGGGACTGTTCCACGTGAAACAGCCCCCTTTCCTGATCTTTTTTTATTGCAATTCACTTTCAACCTAAGATAATAATCAGGGCCGGAGAAGCGTTAGCAATGGGCAAAGTGATCTGTATCGCCAATCAGAAGGGGGGAGTGGGGAAAACCACCACGGCGGTTAATCTTTCTGCATCCCTGGCGGTGGCCGAGAAAAAAACCCTGCTTATCGATATCGATCCGCAGGGAAACGCAACGAGTGGGCTTGGCATTCCACGGGAAGATGCCTCCCAAAATATTTATCATGCTTTGATTGATCAAGTCCCGCTCCAATCGCTAATTCACAAGACGGAGCTTAGTTTTTTGGAAATCGTTCCGTCAAACATAGACCTGATCGGCGCTGAAATTGAGCTGGTCCCTTTCCCGGAGAGAGAGTTGCGTTTAAAAACCGCCATGAAAGAAGTAAGGGAGATTTTCGATTTCTTAATTATCGATTGCCCCCCTTCTTTAGGCCTCATTACGGTGAACTCCCTCACGGCTTCTGATTCAGTCCTAATTCCACTCCAATGCGAGTATTATCCAATGGAAGGACTGTCACAACTATTGAAAACTATTGAATTAATTAAAAATAATTTAAACCGTGAATTGGTAATCGAAGGAATTTTACTCACCATGTTTGATAGGCGAAATAATATTTCCCACCAAGTGAATGAAGAGGTGAGAAAGCATTTTGGGAAACTGGTTTTTCAGACGGTTATCCCGCGCAATGTTCGGTTGAGCGAGTGCCCCAGTTTTGGGAAACCTATTATTCTCTATGACGCCGACTCTCGCGGCGCGGAAAGCTACTTGGAGTTGGCCAGAGAAATTCTTAACCAACCCCAGTAACGTAAAATATTTGCATCCCTTGTATCAATTTGGCGTTTTGAAAAGAACCGCTAAATTTCATTGAAAAATTGCAAAATGAAAAATGTGTAACACTTTAGCCCTTTGAAAAGAGGTGGGGCGTAAGGGCCGAGGGAATCCATGGTCCGGGGGCCTGGGCGGCCTCCGCCTCAGGCGGAGAATCATAAGGCGCTGATTTCTTCGCGGGTGGGGCGGGGAAAACGCTCCCCCGCCTCCTCCGGCGGAAACGCGCGCGGTTCCTCGTGGCCAAACGGAAACCCGGCCGATGCTTCCGGCGCGTTCCGTCCAGGCCCCCGGACCTAAACAAAGGTGGTCAAACCACTTTTTCAAAACGCTAAATTGATACTAAAATGTAATTTTAAGGGAGAAATGCCCATTATTTTGAAATTGGCTCCGCCTCAGGCGGATTAAATTTTGCATTTTGCATTGAAGTTTATCCAATTTTTTCAAAGGGCTAAACTGTTATCAACCCTTTAGCTCTTTGAAAAGAGTTGGGACGTAAGGACCGAGGGAATCCATGGCCCGGGGTCCTGGGCGGCCCGCGCGGTGATCCAATAAGAGGTCGAGTGTCCTGAATCGTTGACTGGTTAAAAAGTTCAACGGTGACCTGAAGAACAGGACAAAACCTTGCGGTAATGGCCCGCCAGACCAGACAGGAGCCAAAATGATATAACGTCTTCTTGGGCAAGTTGCTACGAGGAGGGAAAGTTTTTTCCCTTGCGCCATTGCTTATCCCTTATTGGGTTAGGGCAAAGGAGGGAGGGGCCACAATATAAGCTTTGCACCAGATCCGGCAGTAAACTTTTTCTAAAAAGTTTTCATTTTTCTTTTGACATTTTTCTTCGGTTTGATTAGAGTGAATCGTCATTCATTTTTAAGGCTATGAATCGAGGCAGATGAAGAGGGGTTGGAACTGTTGAGTGCTCGCCAGGCGTTGGGAAAAGGTTTGGGAGCGTTGATCCCGGAAAAACCGCTTTCGGATTTCGAAGGGAAGAAAGCTTTTCAGTTTTGTGGGATCGAGGAGATTCAACCCAATCCTTTTCAGCCCAGGAAGGCCTTTGGTAATGGCCAGCTTCAGGAGTTGGTGAGTTCCATCCGGGAGAAAGGAATTCTCCAGCCGCTGGTTGTCCGGCGGAAGGGGAACTCCTTTGAACTCATTGCCGGGGAAAGAAGATGGCGGGCCGCTCAGAAGGCTGGCATAAAAGAGGTTCCCATCCTGATCAAGGAAGTTCCTGAAACGGAGATTCTGGAACTTTCTTTGATCGAGAACATCCAAAGGGAGAACCTCAATCCCATCGAGGAAGCCGAAGCTTTCAAGGGGTTGATGGACCAGTTCCATTTAACCCAGGAAGAAATTTCCAAGAAAGTTGGCAAAGACCGGACAACCATCACGAACATGATCCGGTTGCTCAAACTTCCTCAGGAGATCAAACAAAGCCTATCCGACGGTTTGATCAGTATGGGCCATGGACGTGCCTTTCTCAGCCTCGAAGGGGCCGATAAACAAAGGATGGCTCTGAAAAAAGTGCTCTCCGCAGGCCTTTCGGTTCGCCAGACCGAAAACCTAGTCAAGAAAATTCATGGTAAAAGCCACGTTGCCCGCTCGAAAAAAGACCCGGGGTGGAATCCTCTGGTGGAAGAGCTCCAGAGAGCTTTAGGGACAAAGGTAAAAATCGTCGGGAGAGGGAAAAGGGGTAGGATCGAAATCGAATTCTATTCTCCAGAGGAACTGGAACGGATTCTCGACCTGCTCCGGCGATGAAATTTATTGAACAGGGGGCTGGGCCTAAAAAATTGCCTGCAGATTCACCCTGGCGGGCAGCTATAAAAATCTGGGTTTTGATGAATGTAAAAAAATGGAGACGGCTCGATGATTGAGTTGAACTTTACCCTTATCATTCAACTGGCTATCGTTCTCAGCTTGATGGGAGTCCTGAGTCAGGTCCTCTTCAAACCCTTTTTATCCACCCTCCAGGAGAGAAAAGAGCAGGTCGAAGGATCCGAGAAAAAAGCCCGTGAGCTGCAGTTGCGCACCGAAGAACTGATGGAACGCTACCGGGAGGCCATTGCTGCGGCCCAGGCCCAGGGGGCAACCATTCGCGAAGAAATCCGCAAGGGAAGTTTGGCGGCGGAGATGGAAATCCTGCAAAAGGCGATGGAGAAGGCCAATCATTCAATCCAGCAAATAAAAAACAAGATTGCCGAGGAGACGGGATCGGCCCGCACGGCCCTGAAGATTCAAGCGCAGAATCTCTCGCGCGAGATTGCCGAAAAAATTCTGGGGAGGAGCCTGCAATGAACGGACGTTTCCAGAAGATTGGATTGGCTGTCCTCGGAATTCTTCTCCTGCCTTTTTCAGCCAATACCCTTTGGGCGTCCGGTGGGGGAGGGGGAATCACCGGGGAAGTCCTCTGGCAGCTCATCAGTTTTGTTCTCATCCTCATCCTGCTGATCCAGCTTCTCAAAAAGCCCGTCCGGGCTTTTTTGACGAAAAGGCAGGAAGGGATCAAAAGTACGCTGGAACAGGCTTCCAAAAAAGAGGAAGAATCCGGGATTCATTTTGAAGAGTGGGAGAAAAAACTTAATTTATTGGCCCAGGAAGTCACGGAACTCCAGCAAAAGATTGCCCGGGAGGGAGAGGCGGAACGCAAGAGAATCATCGAGCGGGCGAAGGACGAGGGCGACCGGATCATCAAACAAGCCCAACTCGTCGCCGAGCAGGAAGTTAAAAAAGGCCGGGCCGTCCTGAAGAAAGAGATGGTCGACCTCTCCGTCGAACTGGCGGAAAATCTCTTGAAGGAGGCCGCCCAACCCAGAGACCAGGAAAGACTGGTGAAGGATTACATCGAAAAGGTGAGGGAACTCAGGTGATCAGCCTAACCATTGCCAGAAAATATGCCCGCGCTTTTTTAGGGATTGGTTTGCAAGAGAAGAATTATGACACCCTGGGAAAAGAATTGGAGAAGATGGCTGCCTTGCTGGGAGAGAATAAGGAGTTGAGGGCCGTTCTTTTGAGCTCGGCCTTTCCTCTGGCCACCCGCAAAGCGATCGCCAGGGCGGTCAGCGAACCCCTTGGTTTGTCCAAAGCAACGGTTGATTTTATCGATTTACTGATTGAACGGGAGAGGATGGATCATTTTTTTGAGATCGTCAAATCCTATGAAAGCCTATGCGATGGGGTCTCCAAGCGCATTCGGGCCACCTTAGTCACGGCTAAGGAACTCTCTCCCGGCCTGGTTCACGCCATCAAGGGTCAGTTGGAATCTTCCACAGGGAAAGAGGTCATTCTTTCCGTGGAAGAGAATCCTTCTTTGATTGGAGGGGTTTTGACCAAAATCGGCAATGTAATCTATGACGGAAGCCTGAAGACTCAACTTTTGAAAGTTAAAGAGAACCTATACAAGGAGTGAGAGAAAATGGCGGTACAGATTAGAGCCGATGAGATTAGCAAAATCATCCGAAGTCAAATTCAAGGTTTCGACCTCAAGTTGGATGTGGCCGAAACGGGGGTGATCCTCTCTGTTGGGGACGGTATCGCTCGCATTTACGGGTTGGACAAAGTCATGGCCGGGGAGCTCCTGGAGTTTCCCCATGGAGTTTACGGCCTGGCCCTGAATTTGGAACAGGATAACGTGGGGGCGGTGCTTTTCGGCGAAGACACCTTGATCCGGGAAGGGGATACGGTCCGGAGAACGAATCGTATCGCCCAGGTTCCCGTGGGGGAAGAACTCATCGGACGGGTAGTCAACTCCTTAGGCCAGCCCATAGATGAAGGTCCTCCCATAGAAGCCAAAAATTTCCGAAATATCGAACAGAAAGCGCCGGGAATCGTCGCCCGCCGGCCGGTGAAGGAGCCGCTGCAGACAGGACTGAAAGCAATAGATTCCATGATTCCCATCGGCAGGGGCCAGCGGGAATTGATCATCGGGGACCGGGGGACGGGAAAGACAGCGTTAGCTGTAGACACCATTCTCAATCAGAAGGGATTGGGGGTTTATTGTTTCTACGTGGCCGTCGGCCAGAAACGCTCCACGGTAGCCCGGGTGGTTGACCTTTTTAGAAAATACGGGGCCATGGAATACACCACTGTCGTGGCGGCCACTGCCTCTGAGCCGGCTCCCTTGCAGTATATCGCTCCCTATACCGGCTGTGCCATGGGGGAATATTTCCGGGATACCGGGAGGCACGCTCTTTGTATTTACGATGACCTATCCAAACACGCCGTGGCCTACCGGCAGCTCTCGCTCCTCCTCCGGCGTCCCCCCGGACGGGAGGCCTTTCCCGGAGACATCTTCTACCTCCACTCCCGTCTTTTAGAGCGAGCCGCGAAATTGAACGATGAATTGGGTGGAGGGTCCCTGACCGCGTTGCCAATAATCGAAACCCAGGCCGGGGACGTATCCGCTTATATTCCCACCAATGTTATTTCCATCACCGATGGGCAAATCTACCTGGAGTCAGAACTTTTCTATTCCGGTGTTCGCCCGGCGATCAACGTAGGGCTTTCGGTCTCCCGCGTGGGCGGCAATGCCCAAATCAAGGCGATGAAACAGGTCGCTGGCGGCCTTCGCCTCGACCTGGCTCAATACCGGGAGATGGCTGCTTTTGCCCAATTCGGTAGTGATTTAGATAAAGCCACGCAGGCCCAATTGGCTCGAGGAAGTCGCTTAGTGGAGATCCTCAAACAGCCTCAATACAAACCCCTTCCGGTGGAGAAGCAAATCCTGGTTATCTTTGCCGGGACCAACGGGTACTTGGAAATGTACCCGGAGAATGTTCTCCAACGATACGAGGAAGAGCTGTACACCTTTGCGGAAAACCAACACCCAGGAATTTTTAAAGAAATAAAAGAGAAAAAGGCCCTGGATGCTGACCTGGGAAAAAAGATCAAGGGCATCTTGGATGAATTCAAGAGCAAATTTAAGACGGAGTGATCAGCCATGGCCAAAGCAAGTCTTCGGGATATTCGTAAAAGAATTGCGAGTGTTCGGTCCACCCAGCAGATAACCAAGGCCATGAAAATGGTGGCGGCGGCCAAACTCCGCCGGGCTCAAGAAAGCATTTTAGCCACGCGTCCTTACGCTAAAAAGATGCTCGAAGTTTTAACCAGTCTGGCCGCAAGGACCTCGGCAGAAGCGCACCCCCTCTTAGCCCGGAGAGAGCCCCGGCGAGTAGAAGTGGTTGTTTTCACTTCTGACCGGGGGCTCTGCGGGGCTTTCAACATGAACCTCATCCAGAGGGCCGAGAAGTTCATGGAAGAGGAAAAAGCCAGAACAGAGGAACTTGCCCTCTCCTTCATCGGAAGGAAAGGGCGGGATTATTTCCGCAGAAGGAAGGTAACCATCCGGCGGGAATATGTCAATTTTTTCGGTAAGGTGGACTACCTTATGGCCTCCCGCATCGGCCAGGAGTTGGTTCAAGCCTATACCGAAAGGCGGGTAGACAGAATTTACCTCCTTTACAGTGAGTTTCGCTCGGCGATTCAGCAGAGGGTGGTTCTGGAGAAAATCCTGCCGGTGACCCCGGAGGCCGATTCTCAAGCGCCGGCCCTCGCCGCGGGTTCGCAGACGGCCGTGGAATACATTTACGAACCCTCAGAAGGGGAGATCCTCGACAAACTTTTGCCCATGTACGTGGAAGTTCAGATCTACCGAGCCCTCCTGGAGTCTTTAGCCTCAGAGTACGGGGCGCGGATGACAGCCATGGAGAATGCCACCAAGAATGCTGCGGAGATGATTGATAAGCTGACCTTGGTGTATAACAAGGCCCGCCAGGCTTCCATCACCAAGGAGTTGATCGAAATCGTCAGCGGGGCCGAGGCCCTGAAGTAAAAAAAGTTCTTGGATGCAGATGAACGCAGATTCTAAGGATTTAAAACAGGAACGAAGGGATTTCGGCTTGATGCCCTTTCAATTCTTTATCTGCGTGCATCTGCGGAAATCTGCGTCCAAATAATTTGATTTCAGGAGGAAAAAAGTGATCCAGGTGGGAATGGTGGCCCAGGTTATTGGACCGGTGGTGGACGTTGAGTTCAGCGGGGGGGAACTCCCCCCCATTTATGGCGCGCTCAAAATTACCAACCCCCGAATTGATGACCGGGAGGAAAATTTAGTGGTCGAGGTGGCTCAGCACCTAGGGGATGAAGTTGTGCGCTGCGTGGCCATGGATACCTCAGATGGATTGGTCCGCGGGATGAAGGCGACGTATTATGGGGAACAGATCACCATCCCCGTCGGCCGGGAAACCTTGGGACGCATCCTGAACGTCGTGGGCAATCCCGTGGATGAAATGGGGCCGATTGTCACGAAGATGCGTTACCCGATTCACCGCCCGGCCCCTTCCTTTGCAGAACAATCCACGGCCATGGAACCTTTTGAGACCGGGATTAAAGTGGTTGACCTACTTGCCCCTTATCTGAAGGGTGGAAAGATCGGGCTCTTTGGGGGTGCCGGGGTTGGGAAGACCGTAATAATCATGGAATTGATTCATAACGTAGCCATGGAACACGGAGGTTTTTCGGTCTTCGCTGGGGTGGGAGAGCGCACCCGTGAAGGGAATGACCTCTGGCTGGAGATGAAAGAATCAAAGGTTCTGGAGAAGACCGCGTTGATTTACGGGCAGATGACCGAGCCTCCCGGGGCGCGGGCCCGAGTAGGGCTTTCCGCCCTGACCGCGGCCGAGTACTTCCGGGATGAAGAAGGCCAGGACGTTCTTTTGTTCATCGATAACATCTTTCGTTTCACGCAGGCCGGGTCCGAGGTCTCGGCCCTTCTGGGACGGATGCCCTCCGCCGTGGGCTATCAGCCCACTCTTTCCACGGAGATGGGTGAGCTTCAAGAGCGGATCACCTCCACCAAACGCGGATCGATCACGTCGGTCCAGGCGATCTATGTGCCGGCGGATGACTTGACGGACCCAGCTCCGGCGACCACCTTCGCCCATCTGGATGCGACCACCGTCCTTTCCCGGCAGATCGTCGAGCTGGGTATCTACCCGGCTGTCGACCCCCTGGATTCCACTTCCCGCATCCTTGATCCGGTGATCCTCGGCGAGGAACATTATCAGGTGGCCCGCAGGGTTCAGTTTGTCCTCCAGAAGTACAAAGACCTCCAGGATATTATCGCTATTTTAGGGATGGATGAACTCTCCGAGGAAGATAAACTCATTGTCTCCCGGGCGCGGAAAATCCAGAGGTTCCTTTCTCAACCCTTTTTTGTGGCCCAGGAATTCACCGGAACTCCGGGAGTTTATGTGAAGATTAAGGATACAGTCCGGGGTTTCAAGGAATTAGTGGAAGGAAAATACGACCATCTTCCCGAGCAAGCCTTCTACATGGTAGGAACAATCGAAGATGCCGTGGCCAAGGCCGAACGCTTAGGGGCCGTGAGCTGAGAGGTGTTTTGTGGACAAGGTATTCCTCTTAGAGATCGTCACGCCTTACGGATTGGTAGTTAGCTCGAAGGTTGAAGAAGCCTACATTCCCGGAAGGCAGGGAGATTTTGGAGTTCTGCCGGGGCATGCTCCTTTGCTCACTTCTTTAAGGATCGGGGAGATGCACTATCGCCGGGAGAAAGAAGTCCACTATCTGGCCATCAACCAGGGGTTTGCTGAAGTCACTCCCGTTAAGACGACCATTCTTACGGATACAGCCGAGCCAGCCGGGGAGATCGACTTGAAACGGGCGGAATCAGCCAAAGGGCGGACAGAAGAGAAGTTGAAAACCCTTTTGAAGGATGACCCGGCCTACGTGCAGGAAATCGATGCTCTGGAGCGGGCCAAGGTTAGAATCCGGGTAGCAGAAAAAGCCCCCCGCGAGTAAATTTTCTAAAGATGCATGAGCAGGCTTTGTAAAATTGGCTTGGCGTTTGGCGGCGGCGGGGCCAAAGGGTTAGCTCATCTGGGAGTACTCTGTGCTTTGGAGAAAGAAGGGATTTTTCCCGACATCCTCGCCGGCACGTCCATGGGGGCCTTGGTGGGGGCTACCTATGCATTGACGCCGCGCTGTGACTTGGTCATTGAACGGTTCCGGCGTTATCTGGAGAGCGACGAATTCAAGAAGACCAACCCCGAGTTTCTGCATGCCCATGAATCTGAAGATGCGCCGCTATTTGAAGGAATCTTTCAGCGTTTTACCAGCTTCATCAAAAAAGGATTCTTCTACTCCCAATCCCTGACCAAACGGGCCCCCATCTCTGAAGAAAGTTTCGCGCAGAACATCAATTTTCTGCTGGATGACGTGGAGATCCAACAAACCCGGATTCCTCTGGCCGTCATTGCCCTGGATTTAAAATCCGCCGAGGAAGTGGTCTTGCGGGAGGGATCCTTGCGCAAGGCCGTGAGTGCAAGCTGCGCCATCCCGGGGATTCTACCCCCGGTGAAAATCAATAATCGGGAGCTTGTAGACGGCGGCTGGATCGACCGGGTTCCGGTTCGCCCGGCCAGAGAAATGGGGGCAGACTTGGTCATAGGGGTGGATGTGGCGGAAGGCCTCGATGAAACCGAGGACTTTGCCACTGGTCTGGGCATCGCTATGCGGACCAACGACATCACCCGCTGGGCCTTAAGCCAGCTTCAGCTGAAAGATGCCGATGTAGTCATCTCCCCAGATGTTTCGGCTGTTCATTGGTCCGATTTCGGCCACCTGGATGAATGCCTGGAGGCCGGTGAAAAAGCCGCTCGCGCCACGCTGGATGAAATTAGAAGCCTGATCAAAAGGAAAAAACTGAAGAAGATATTCCGCTTTCCCTTCAGCGGTGCACTTTCTTTCCCCTTCATTCAAGGATGATACCCAGCGTCTCCTTTCGGGTGGATTCGCAAGATTCTTCCAAGCGATTGGATGTCTTTCTCTCGCAAAAGAACACGGCCCTTTCCCGGTCCCAGATCAAACGGCTGATCGAAAAAGGAGATGTTAAGGTCGGGGAGAAAAAAGCCAAGGCCGGGATGCGGCTGAAGGAAAACGATGTAGTCCTCTTAACCCAACCGGAGCCCCAAAGATTAGAGACAACAGCCGAGGCCATTCCTCTCGCAATCCTTTACGAGGACCGCCATCTCGTCGTGGTGGAAAAGCCAGCGGGGATGGTCGTCCACCCGGCGTCGGGGAACTATTCGGGCACGCTGGTCCATGCCCTTCTTCATCATTGTTCCGACCTGTCTGGAATCGGCGGGGTTCTGCGGCCGGGGATTGTCCACCGACTGGACAAAGGAACTTCCGGAGTACTGGTTGTGGCCAAAAACGATCTGACCCATCGGGGACTATCCGAGCAATTCAAGAAACACACGGCTGCCAGAAAATATATCGGCATTGTTTTCGGCCAGATTTCAACCGAAGGGCAAATCGATGCCACCATCGGAAGGCACCCGCTGCACCGCAAGAAAATGTCCGCTCACCCGAGAAAGGGGAAAGAGGCCAGGACTCACTGGAGAGTCTTAAAGCGCTTTAGTCATTTTAATTTAGCGGAATTTCGTCTGGAAACCGGGAGGACCCACCAGATCCGGGTGCATCTTACTTCTATCGGCCACCCGCTCCTCGGCGACCCCTTATACGGGGGCCGGAAAAGACTGGCTTCCGTCGACCCCCCTCTTCTCCGGCAGGGACTGCAAAAGATGCAACGCCAGGCTCTTCACGCGGCTTCGCTCGGCTTCGTCCACCCGATAACCGGAGAGAACCTGGAGTTTTCCTCCCCCATTCCGCCGGACATGAAAGAAGCCATCGCCCTCCTGGAAAAATTGGACAGCGCCGGCAATGCTTTAGGGGACGCAGATTCACCCCGTGAAAGATTTATGATCCAACAGGGTAAACGCAGATTTTCAGGATATTAAAGGATTCTCTGGGGCTAACTCAATAGAGGATGGAAATCGAAGAAGTGGAATTTCTTAGAACGGAAAAATGGGAAGAAGGAGGCCTTATCGACCATGGTTTCGGGACGAGAGGGGGGGGCGGCAAAAAAGTTTTAAAAAAGGATTGGTGGGGGAGGAGATTAAATGAAAAAGGGGGAATTTTGCCCCTGGTTTCCATCCGTCAAGTTCACGGGGACCGGGTAGTGGTTTTTAATGGGAAGATGGAAGAGATACCCGAACTATGGAATCAAGAGGGGGATGCCTTGATTACCCGGGTCCCGGGTTTTGCCCTGAGTGTTTTTACCGCGGATTGCCTGCCCATCCTGCTTTTCGATCCCACCCAGCGGGTCGTTGGCATTGTTCATGCGGGCTGGAAGGGGACTTCCAAGAGAATCCTGCAAAACGCCATCGGGAAGATGAAGGAGGTTTTCAATTGTCGGGGGGAAAATATCCAAGCAGCCATGGGCCCCTGTATCGGTCCCTGCTGCCTTGAGGTTGACGATCCGGTGAAAAAGGCTTTTGGCGCAGGCGGGCTCCCCTGGGAAATCATCTCCTCACGCCGGCAGAAGGGGAAATGGCTTTTGGATTTATATAAAGCCAACGCGTATCTTTTAGAGATTGAAGGGGTCCACAGGGAAAACGTCCAACGCTTGGAATCCTGCACGCGATGCCGGCGGGATATTTTTTATTCTTATCGGGGGGAAGAGGAAACCCAGGGAAGGCAATTGAACTTCATTGCTTTGCGGAAAGCGGATCAGCCTTCGGATCCAGGCTAACCTGGGGAAGGAGGTTTTTCCCGGAAAGAATAAAAAATTCGAAGCCAAAAAAAATCTTGACAAGATTTAGGGCAGGTTTTACAATATCTTAGAATTCCTTCCGCAGGGATTGCCGTAGTAAAATCAAAGAATCTGCCTTGAATTCTAATCCAAGAAAGACCTATCTGGGAAACCGAATAAGGTTCTCATGTTCATTGGGATTGGTAAAAAATTATAAATAAAGCAATGGAGCGAATATCGATTCGGCCCTAAAGCCCAAAAATACCTTCTCCTTCCTTAGGTTCAGGACCGGAAAAACCATCCATTCCATGAAAATTGTTAAAACCGCGCTGAACATCCATTGAGCTGCCACGAATTCAGGTTTTATTGCAGTCATCTTTTTTTAAGGAGTCGAAATGAATATTATTGAGTTGAAAGAGAAAAAAATCAGTGAACTAAATAAGTTAGCCCGGCAGCTCAATGTCGAAGGGTCCAGCGGAATGCGCAAACAAGACCTTATTTTCGCAATCCTTCAGGCCCAGACAGAGAAGAACGGGTTAATTTATGGGGAAGGGGTTCTGGAAACCCTCCCCGATGGCTTCGGGTTTCTCCGATCTCCGGATTTCAATTACCTCCCGGGCCCAGACGATATTTACGTCTCCCCCTCGCAGATCCGCCGCTTCAACCTGCGCACCGGAGACACCATTGCCGGCCAGATTCGGCCACCGAAGGAAGGGGAACGCTATTTCGCCCTGCTCAAAGTTGAAGCGGTGAATTTTGAGGAACCGGATTTAGCCAGGGAGAAGATTCTCTTTGACAACCTTACCCCGCTCTATCCCAATTCCAAGATCCACCTGGAAGTTCCCGGGGAAAGTAACATGTCCATGAGAGTCATGGACCTCCTGACCCCCATCGGGATGGGACAGCGCGGCCTGATTGTCAGCCCCCCGCGGGCCGGAAAGACAATGATTCTTCAATCCATCGCTAACAGCGTGACCGTCAACCATAAGGATATGGCTCTGATCGTCCTTCTGATTGACGAACGGCCCGAAGAGGTCACGGATATGCAGCGGTCGGTTAAAGGCGAGGTCATCAGCTCGACCTTCGATGAGCCGGCTCAGCGCCACGTTCAGGTGGCCGAGATGGTCC
>Ga0299915_10001485_pt1 | contig 17396 bp, 18 predicted proteins | sample RVTome_13_FD_200263 | JGI IMG/M metagenome (GOLD analysis project Ga0299915, IMG submission 200263) | Soil microbial communities from uranium-contaminated site in the Upper Colorado River Basin, Wyoming, United States - RVT92D227 (version 2) ... | reverse complement strand
TCGAACGGCCGTCTGCAGGTCGTTGTAGGACATGGGCTCTTCATCGGCAGCGAAGAAGGCCAGTGGCTCGCCGGGCCCGAGAGGGTAGCTGCCGGCGCTCGCCACCTCCTCCGCCACCTCGATCTCCACCTCTGCCGTCTCGGCAGAGGGCGCCGCGGCCTCCCCGTGCCCGGCCAGCCAGGTCAGATACTCGGCGACAGCGCGACGCAGGCTTTCCAAGGCCTCCTCTCGCGTGCTTCCCACCGCGAAGCATCCGGCAAGCTCCGGCACGTGCGCCATGCAGGTGCCGTCGCTGGCGACCTCCAGACAGACCCGGTAAAGCGCCAAGCTTCCCCCCAGCACGCCCACCAGCCTCTAAGCCGATGGGACGAAGTCCAGGACCTCCAACTCCAGGTTATCGCTGCGCCCGAAGGCGCGCCGGTCGGCCGAGATCGAGTACACCACGTCGATGAGGCTTCCCGCCTCCGGCAGGCGAGGAGCCGGCCCGACGGGCTCCTGCCTGCCGCCTTCGGTGGAGAGAGGCTCGCCCATGCCGAAGGCGATGGCCGGCCACACGACGGGTCCGTCGCGCAGCTTGAGACGCAGGTGGTGGCCGTCGCTGCCCACGGTCTGGCACTCCAGGACCGTGACGCCCCGGCTGAGGAACGTCGGCCGCGGGTTGCCCATGCCGTGAGGCGCCATCGACGCCAGCCCCCGGATCTCGGCGGCACGCAGGCCGCGCAGCGGCATGGGGGCGTCCACCGCGATGGTAGGGGCCAGGTCCACGGGCCCCAGCTCGCGGCCTGCCTCATCCATTAGCCGCTCCTTGATGGCGGGCAGGGCCTCGTTGCCGGCCGTGAAGCCAGCGGCCTGCCGGTGGCCGCCAAAGCGCTGGAAGAGCCCGGCACACGTCCGCAACGCCGCCACGATGTCGAACTCGGGGATGCTGCGGGCGCTGGCGCGGCTGGCGCTTTCGCCGAGTTCATACACCACGGCCGGCCGGTAGAGCTCCTCGGCCAGCCGGGCCGCCACCAACCCCACGATGCCCGAACTGAAATCCTTGTGCCCGAGCATGACCAGAGGCGAGTCTGGGTCTTCCGCGCTCCAGAGCTCGCGGGCCAGAGAGAGGGCGTCCATCGTCCGGCGCTGGCGCTCCCTGTTCAGCTCATCGAGGCGGTCAGCCAACCGGACCGCCGTCTCTTCGTCACGGGCGACGAGCAGGTCGTAGGCCAAGCGGGCGTGGGCGATGCGGCCCGCCGCGTTGAGACGCGGCCCCAACGCAAAGGAGAGGGCCTCCGTATCGACGCGCGCCGGCTCGACCCCGGCCACCTTCATCAGGGCGCGCAAGCCCGGCCGCGACGTCCGCGCCAGCGCAGCCAGGCCCCGTCGCACCAGCTCGCGGTTCTCACCCAGCAGAGGCGCCACGTCAACGACGGTGCCCAGGGCGACGAGGTCAAGGTGTTGGTCAGGGTCGAAGTCTACCTTCAGCGACCCGTGCAATGCGGCCATGAGCTGATAGGCCAACCCCACCGCCGCCAACCCCTCCGTGGAACCAGGCGCCGGGAACCTGGAACCAGAGGGAATACGGGGGCCTCCTGGTTCCTGGTTCCTGGTTGCTGGTTCCCGCTGGGCCAGCTTCGGGTTCACGAGTGCCAGCGCCGGAGGGAGCCCGCCATCGGCGGGTACGGCGTGGTGGTCAAGGATGAGCACGTCCATCCCCAGGGCTCGCGCGTGCTCCACCTCGGCCACGGAACTGGTCCCGCAGTCGGCCGCCAGCAACAGATCGGCGCCGTCAGCCCGGAGCCGGTCGATGGCGTCGGTGTTGAGGCCGTAGCCCTCCCGAAAGCGGTCCGGGATGTGGGCCAGGACGCGTCCTCCCAAGGCCTCCAGTCCCTGGCAAAGGAGAGCGGCCGCCGTCACGCCGTCGACGTCGAAGTCGGCGAATACGGCCACCAGTTCTTCCCGGCTGAGGGCGAGGCGAAGACGTTGAACGGCCGCCTCCATGTCGGGCAGCAGGAGGGGGTCCAGGGGCGCCGACGCGCCCTGGAGGAAACGGCGCGCCTCGTTGAGCGTGCGCACGCCCCGGTTGGCCAGTAACCGCTGGACGAGGGGAGGATAGCCGCTGGAGCGGAGGGCGTCGGTGCGTTCGCCGGTGCGCAGGCGCCAGCGGCGGCGACCGCCGACCAAGGTGGGAGCTTTCGCTGGTCCTTCCACAGAAGGACGACCCCCTAGCTTTCGAACTCCTTGAACATGACGGTCGCGTTGTGCCCGCCCAGCCCCACCGAGTTGGACATGGCGACCCGCACCCGCGCCCGACGGGCCTCGTTGGGCACGTAGTCTAGGTCGCAGTCGGGGTCGCGCTCCTGATAGTTGATGGTGGGCGGCAGCACCTGGTCGCGGACGGCCAGCACGGATATCAGCGCCTCCAGGGCGCCGGCAGCGCCCATGAGGTGGCCGGTCATTGACTTCGTGGAGCTGACGGCCAGGCGATAGGCGTGCTCCCCGAAGACCTGCTTTACGGCCAGAGTCTCCACCCGGTCGTTGAGGGGAGTGCCGGTGCCGTGGGCGTTCACGTAATCCACCTCCTCGCGCGGGAGGCCGGACTTACGCAGAGCCATCTCCATGCAGAGGATGGGGCCCCGCCCCGACTCGTGGGAGGCCACCATGTCGAAAGCGTCGTTGCTGCTGCCGTAGCCGGCCATCTCGGCGTATATGCGGGCGCCGCGGGCCTGGGCGTGCTCCAGGCTCTCCAGCAGGAGGGCGGCGGCGCCCTCGCCGACCACGAAGCCTTCGCGCCGCCGGTCGAAGGGCTTGCAGGCGCGCGCCGGGTCTTCCTTGTCGTCGGCCAGGGCGCGCAGGGCGTGAAAGCCCGCCCAGAGGATCGGCACCAGGGGCGCTTCGCAGCCGCCAGCGATCATCCCTTCGGCATCGCCGCGACGTATGGTCTCCCAGGCCTCGCCGGTGGCGCCGGTGCCGGTGGCGCAGGCCGAGATCACGCCCATGTTGGGGCCGGTGGCCCCCAGCTCAATGGCGATGTGACCGGAGGCGGCGTCGGGCAGGATGTGCGAGATGAGAAAAGGGCTCACCCGCCGGTGGCCCTTCTCCTCCAGGATCTTCTGCTGCTCCAGGAGCAGGCCGTATCCTCCGGCGCCGGACCCGAAGATGACGCCCACCCGGTCGCTGCCGGCCTTCTCAATCGACAGGCAGGAGTCGCGGACAGCCTGGAGCGCGGCCGCCACGCCCATCTGGGCGCTGCGGTCCATGCGCCGCAGCTCCTTTGGGGCGATCCACTCCTCGGGTTGGAAACCCTTGACCTCACCGGCGATCTGCACCTCGAACGGCGAGGCGTCGAAGAGGGTGATGGGGGCGATTCCGGAGCGGCCACGGAGGAGGTTCTCCCAGGTGGAGGCGACATCGTTCCCCAGGGGTGTGATCGCCCCCAGACCCGTGACCACCACCCGTCTCACCGGACATGCTCCGCGCTGCGAGCGTGCTCTTCCAGGGGTACCGTCACTTGGAGAAGATCAGACGGCTTGTCGTCCTCGCCCAGGGTATAGACGGGGATACTGGCGCTCACGCGACGGGCGATGCGCGAGAGCGTCTCGCCGGGGCCCACTTCCACGAAGCCAGCTACCCCCTGATTGGCCATCGTGACAAGGCAGCGGGCCCACTGGACAGCGGAACAGAGCTGGTCGGACAGTTCCTGGCGCACGTCGTCCGCCCGCGTGAGGAGGAGAGCGCTGATGTTGGATACTACGGGCACCTCCGGGTCGCGGAACGGGACGCGGGTCAGTATGGAGCCAAGCTCGGCTGCCGCCCCACGCATCATGGGGATGTGGCCGGGGACGCTGATCGGCAGCCGGATCACGCGGCCGCCTCTCTGTCGGGCCAGGGCCATGGCCCGCTCCAGGGCCGGGACCTCGCCGGCGATCACGGTCTGCCCGGGGGCGTTCTGGGCGGCCACGCCCACCTCGCCCTCTGACGAGGCCTCGGCGCACACCTCCTCGGCGGCGCCCTCGTCCAACCCAAGGAGAGTGGCCAGGCCTCCGGGACGCGACAGCGCCCAGGCCTTCATGATACGGCCCCTCTCCAGCACCAGCCGCAGCGCCTCGCTGAAGTCGAGGGCGCCGGAAGCGGCGGCGGCACTGAACTGGCCCAGGCTGTGCCCCGCTACGAGAGAGGGCGTCAGCCGCCGGCCCAGCGCCTGGAGCCTCTCCCGCAGATACGCTAGGTAGGCGAGGCTGGTGGCCACGATGGCCGGCTGGGTGTTGACGGTGTCGTCCAGGGCCTCCTTGGGTCCATCGAAGCAGAGCCTCGAAAGCGGAAAGCCCACGGCGTCGTCGGCCTGGGCGAAGACGCGGCGGGCCGCCAGCGATAGCTCGTGGAGGCGCTTGCCCATGCCGGGGTGCTGCGAGCCTTGGCCGGGGAAAAGAAACGCCAGCTTGGGAGTCGGCTGATCCATGCCTTGCTTCGTCTTCGTACCTCCCTCCCGCCCGGAGCCTACTATATCACAAGTGGCAACCACTCTGTAGCCTTGGCGGAGTGCGCGCCTAACAAAGGCGCTTCTTCTGCGTAATCGCAGGGCGGCTCAACCTTGGGCCCTTCGACAAGCTCAGGGTGCCCCAAGCTCGAGGCAGGCGGCATCCTGAACCTGTCGAAGGAGCCGCCCGCCCCTCATGCCGAGTAGTTCAACGGTCGGGGCCACGCTTACGACAAGGCAACCATGGGGAAATGAGTAGCGGACTAGGATTGCTTGCCCACGTCGGCCGCCGTCCGGATGCGGTATGTGCAGGAGCGGTCGCCGCGCAGGAGGCTGCTGACGAGGCGCGCGTCGGCGCCTGTCAGCCGCCGCACGAAGTCGACCTCCATGGCGCAGACGCCGCTGTTGCAGCGGGCGACACTGGGGAAGGGGCAGGTGTACTGGCTGACGTACCAGTCGCCGTTCCGCATGGTGCAGTCGGCGAGGCAACCTCTCTCTTGGAAGATTCGCGCGGTCTCCGCTACGCGGTCGGCAAGCGGCCGGCCCTCGACACGGTCCATGTACGGCTCGGCGAAGCGGCTGGCCACCCGGCGCAACACCTTCTGGAGCGCATCGGCCCCGGCGATCGTACGCAGCTCGTTGAGGAGCACGCTGGCCAGGGAATCGTACAGCTTGGGGTAGAGGGCATCGCCCTGCTCCGTCAGCCGGTAGACGAGGGCCGGCCGTCCCACGTGGCCCCGCTCCTCGTGCGCCTGCACCAGGGCGTCACGCTCCAGCACGGTGAGGTGCTGGCGGATGCCGGTGGAGGTGAGCCCCATGAGCTGGCCCAACTCCTTGACGGTCGCCTGGCCGTGAAGCCGGAGGTAGTCCAGTATCTGCTGACGGGTAGCCTGCACGGATAGACCTGCCGGTTTACAACAAAAGGGCAATATCTTCTGCGTAATATACTAGCAGATCGCCGCGAAGGGCCACAACGCCAACCCGCCAGACCAACGTCTTCGCAAGAAGGCCAGCCTTGAAGCTGGCGAGGAGATGACGGCGGGCTAGAGCGTTTCCTAGACCGGCGTAGAAGCGAGAGCCTATAATCCGCCTGAACGGATCGCCATGACCAGCGAAGAGACCGATCCCCTGGCCCACAAGGCGCACGCCGACCTCATCGTGGAGAGAGCGGCCGAGCAGCTCCGGCGCCTCCTTCACGAGGCCGTCCAGAAGCTCGACCCCTTCCCGCCATTTCCCGGCGCCTTCTTCACGTACGGCATCGAGGTGGAGCTTCCCGGCTTCGCCAACCCGGAGCGCGGCTGCGTGGTGCTGGGCCCGGACGCCGAGCTCTACGAACTGGAGCTTTCGATCGACTTCGCGGAGGACGCCGGCGACCCGGTGGCCGCCCGCGACGAGCGCATGAAGAAGCTGGACGACCTACACCCCTGCGACTACGTGGTCTACGCCTACCACGCCCTCACGAAGGTTGTGGAGCTGCTGCTGGAGCAGGCCGAGGCACAGAAGGCCTGAGCGGCGGGAGGGTTGAGCCATGCCCCTTATCCCAGACAAGGACCGGGAGTTCCTGCGCGGTCACTTTCAGGAGCACCTGAAGGACAGCATAGAGGTCGTCTACTTCACCCAGGGCGAGTCAGGGCTCAGCGTGCCCGGCCACGAGTGCGCCTACTGCCGAGAGACGCGCGAGCTGCTGGAGGAGTTGTCCGGTCTGTCGGACCGCATTCGGTTGCAGGTATACGATCTCCTGGCCCAGGGCGAGAAGGCAAAGGAGCTCGGCGTGGACATGATCCCGGCCACGGTCATCAGGGGCCAGGTCCGCGGCAGGATGCGCTACTTTGGCGTACCCTCGGGCTACGAGTTCCCTGCCCTGGTGGAAGGATTCATCGACGCATCGACGGGCACCACATCTCTGCCGCCGCCGGTGAAGCAGGGGCTGTCCGCCGTCCAGAACGACGTCCATATCAAGGTGTTTGTCACACCTACCTGACCATATTGCCCCGCGGTGGCCAGGCTGGCCCACCAGATGGCGATCGAGAACCCTCACATCACGGCGGATGTCATCGAGGCGGCGGAGTTCCCGCACCTGGCGCAGACCTACCGCGTGATGGGTGTGCCCAAAGTGATAATCAACGAGAACATCGAGTTCGTGGGGATGCAGCCGGCCCAGGCCTTCCTCAGCCAGGTGCTGAAGGCCTCTCAGCGGCCAGGGAGTGGTTAGCCCTACTCGAGGATTATCTCGCCGCTCTTGCCGCCGCTCTTCCTCACCAGCCGCACGCCCTCGATGCGCATGGCGCGGTCGGCGGCCTTGCACATGTCGTAGACGGTGAGGGCGGCCACAGACACCGCCGTCAGCGCCTCCATCTCCACGCCCGTCTTGCCGGTGCTGCGTACCGTGGCCTCGATGTGGACGGCACTCTCAGCCTCGTCCGGACAGAGTTGGACGTCGATGTCGGTAAGGAGGAGGGGGTGGCAGAGGGGGATGAGCTCGTGGGTCTTCTTGGCGGCCATGACGCCCGCCAGGCGGGCCACCGCCATCACGTCGCCCTTCTCCACCCGGCCGCTCTGGATGAGAGCCAGCGTCTCCGGCCGCATGCGGACGCTGCCGCGGGCCACGGCCACTCGGGCCGTGTCCGCCTTGGCAGAGACGTCCACCATCCGGGCGCGGCCGGAGGCGTCCACGTGAGTGAGACGCTTCTTGTCAGCCATGGTGCAACTTTAGCACAGGTGGGTGCGTGGTAGACACGACCTCGGGGGAGTGCAGAGGGGGCTAGCCCCCTCTGACGGGGGTCTGGGGGTGTCCCCCAGATCTAAGTACCTTCCAGGGCGGGTGGGTGGGCAGAACCACGCATCCGCACACGCGAAGAGCCAGACCGCCGGTCATAATCAGGCGAGAAGGAGGGGCAGACACCCCTCACCCCCCGATCTGGATCATCTTGCGCCAGCGGGGCCGGTTGCCGTCGGACAGGTGGTGGGCGTCGGGTTTGGTTCGAAGAGCCTCCAGGATGCCCTCCCGGAGCGCCTCGTCATCGCCGCCGCCGCGTAGGATGGACTTCAGGTCCACCTCGTGGTCCGTGAGGAGGCAGGGGCGAATCTTGCCGTCGGCGGTGAGGCGCATGCGGTTGCAGGTCTCGCAGAAGTGGCTCTCGGTGACGGGGCTGATGAAGCCTATGATGCCCCTGGCCCCCGGCAGCTTGAAGTATCGGGCCGGGCCGTGTCCCACCTTCGTCTGGGAGGGCTCCAGAGTCCCCAGCTCCCTCTCGATCTGCTGCTTGATCTCCTCGGTGGGCACGAAGCCCAGCACGAGCGACGTGTCCTTGATGCAGGTCTCCTGCTCCTCCAGGAAGGGCATCAGCTCAATGAAGCGCACCTCCCAGTCCTGCTCATACGTGGAGCGGGCGATGTCCAGCGCCTCGTCGTCGTTGATCTGGCGCATGACGACGACGTTGATCTTGATGGGCGAAAGGCCGGCGGCTCGGGCGGCGGCGATACCCTCCATGACGTCGCTGTAGCGGCCCAGCCGCGTGATCTGGTTGAAGCGCTCCGGCTTGAGCGTGTCCAGGCTGATGTTGACCCGCCGCAGGCCGCTGCGGGCCAGCCGCTCCGCCATGTGCGGCAGGGCGATGCCGTTGGTGGTAAGCGAGATGTCCTCGATGCCGGGGACGGCGTTGATCATGGCCACCAGGTCGGCGATGCCGTGGCGCACCAGCGGCTCGCCGCCGGTGAGGCGCACCTTCCGCAGGCCCATGGAGGCGCCTACCCGCACGATGGCCAGGATCTCCTCATAGCTGAGGATCTCCTCGCGCGGCTGGAACTCGATGCCCGCCTCGGGCATGCAGTAGACGCAGCGCAGGTTGCAGCGGTCGGTGACCGAGACCCGCAGGTAGCTGATGACGCGCTTGAAGGGGTCGACCAGAGGCGTCAGGGGGATGAACTCAGGCTCTGCACTCACGGAGCAGCCCTTCTAGGAAGGCCTTCGCCTGGCGAGCGGCGCGCCCTCTGTGGCTGACGGCGTTCTTCTCGTTTGGCGGCAGTTCCGCCATGGTAAGCCCGCGGTCCGGGAGGAGAAAGACGGGGTCATAGCCGAAGCCGCTCTCACCCCGGGGCTCCACCGCCACCCGCCCTTCGCACCGGCCCTCGAAGAGGTCCACCCGGCCCTCAGGCCGGGCGACGGCGATGAGGCAGCGGAACCGAGCCGAGCGCCCCTCGGGCGGCACCCCTGCCAGGCGCTCCAGGAGGAGAGCCACCCGCTCCCCATCGCTGATGACCTCGCCGCCGAAGCGGGCCGATAGGGGGCCGGGCTCCCCGCCCAGCGCGTCCACCTCTATCCCCGAGTCGTCGGCCAGGGCTACCAGCCCGCTGGCCTTTGCGAAGGTAGCGGCTTTTATTTTAGCATTTTCAGCGTAATCGCGGCCGCTCTCCTCCACCTCCAGATGGAGACCGACGTCGCGCGGCGTCACTAGCTCCCAGCCAATGTCGCCCAGCAACTCCCGGTACTCGGCCGCCTTCCCAGGGTTGTTGCTGGCGATGAGCAGCCGGGGCTTCGCCACCGTCAGTCGATAGCCTCCCAGCGGTCCGCATGCTTCGCCGCCACGGCCGGCATAGTCGTGTACTCCATCTCCTCCAGGGGCAACCGGTGAGGCTCGAACGGGCCGTGGCGCCGCAGATAGTCGGCGACCTCGGCCGCCTGGCGGCGCGCCGGCTCGAAGGCGGGGTCATCGAACATGTCTCGCGGCCCGACGAGCTTGCCGTTCGCGAGCTGGAAGCCCAGGCAGGCGATGCGCGGTGGCCCATCGAAGCGCGAGGGGTTGGCGTCGCGGACAGCGCAGGGCATCCACGGTCCCTGGTGAGAGCCGCGCATCCAGCCCTCGACGATGATCGGCAGGGTGAAGGGCTCCAGCACCTCGCCCACGGCCGGGAAATCTCCCTGCGAGCGGACGATGCAGGTGGGGTCGTCCTTCCCGACGTAGCGCCCGGCGATGAGGGCCAGCTTGTCGGTGCTGGAGACGGCGGCTATGTCGCCGGTCTTGCGGCTGTAGACGGCCTTCACGGCAAAGTGGGACGGCGACCCCATGAAGACCAGCATGTCGTAGATCTCTTCCGGCGCGTTGAACTTGATCCTGCGGTGATTGACGATGTCGTGCACCTCAAAGGTGAAGCCGCCGTGCAGCGGTTCGGCAATGACCAGCCCCGCCGTGTTGAACGGGTCGGCGAACATCTTGTAGAGGGGGAAGTTGAACGAGCCGGCAGAGGTCTTGTCACCCATAAACACCATCACCGGCTCCGACGGCCGCTCGTCGATCTCCATCTCCGCCGAGCCGGGGCCCATGCCCCGAATGTTGCCCGAGAAGGCGTCGGAGAGGAGGTCCTGACCGGCACCGTAGAGGTGGAGCTTCTTGGCCACCTCGGTGCCGCTCTTGAAAGTGTTCCAGGCAAAAGTGTGCACCTCGGTGGCGTTGACGCCGCGCTCGTGGGTCATGATCAGGAAGAGGTCATCCCCACACTGCCCGGGATAGGCGTCTATCAGCGTGCCCTTTTGCTTGGCCTTCTCCAGTTCTTCTCGCGCGTGGCTAATAATGTCCGGATGCGATGAAGAGTGGCCGACCCAACCGCCGATGTCGGCCTTGATACAACTGACTGTTAACAAGACGGGCCTCCTGCCTAGCTAGTAGCCTCGAGGTTCTACTCGAGCGCCTCCCCAAACGCCCTTACCCGTGCTGGGGATCTGGGGGAAGAAAGGCCCCCTTGCCGAGAGGAGCTCTCGGGGGCCTTAGACCAGACTAGCAAGGCCCTGGGGGTCTGTCAACGGAATTGCAGCGGACAAGCGCCGACAGCCCTCCCGATAGTGCACTCCTCAATGCTATAATCCCCGCAAGTCCGCCAGTCGGCGGACGGGCCCGTCGAAGGGCGGCATCGGCCCGCCTGCCCTCGCTCACTTCAAGACCCCCGAGCAGCATGGATTATCGTCACGCCCTCCATTTCCTGCTAGGCCTGTCTGACTGGGAGCGTTTGTCCGCCGCGTCCGGCGCCCTGCCGCTGGTGCAGGCCCGCGAGGCGGCCCGCTTCAACCTGGAGCGCGTCCGCTCCCTTCTGGCCCGGCTCGACAACCCGCACCTCGGCCGGGGCACGGTCCACATCGCCGGCAGCAAGGGGAAGGGCAGCGTCGCCGCTATGGCCGCCTCCATCCTGCGGGCGGCGGGCGTTCGGACTGGCCTCTACACCAGCCCCCACCTTCACCGCATGACGGAGCGCATCGCCGTCGATGGCGAGGCGATCAGCCCGGACGACTTCGGCCGTCTGGCGGAACCCCTGCGCGACGCCGTCGAGGCCGAGAACGCCGACGGGCGCCACGGGCAGATCACGACTTTCGAGGCTCTCACCGCCCTGGCCTTCCTCTACTTCCGGGAGCAGGCCGTTCGGTGGCAGGTGCTCGAGGTCGGCCTGGGTGGGCGCCTGGACGCGACGAACGTTGTCGATGAGAAGGCGGTCTGCGTCATCACGCCCATCAGCCTGGAGCACACGGCTGTGCTGGGGGACACGGTGGGCCAGATCGCGGTGGAGAAGGCGGCAATAATCGCGTCCGGAGCGACCGTGGTCATGGGCCTCCAGCGGGACGCAGCCGCCGAGGTGATACGTCGCACCTGCGCCGAACGAGGCGTTCGACTGCTGGAGGTGGCGCAGGCCTGCGCCCTGAACCGAAAGGGCTTTTCGTCGGAGGGCCAGGACTTCCGCCTGAGAACGCCCGGTGGAACGTACGACTTGCGGCTGCCCCTCCTGGGGCGACACCAACTGGAGAACGCCGCCACTGCGGTCCTGGCCGTCGAGTCCCTGGCCGACCATGGTGTGGCGGTCTCTGAGGCAGCTCTGCGACGCGGCCTGCAAGAGATGCGCTGGCCAGCGCGCCTCGAGGTCGTCCGCCGCCGGCCCTTCGTGGTCCTGGACGGCGCCCACAACGTCGATTCCATGCGCCGCCTCTGCCAGGCCCTGGAGGAGTACTTCACTTACTCGCGGGCTATCGTCGTCGCGGGCTTCTCCGCCGACAAGGACGTCGCCGCCATCGCGGCCGAGGTAGAGCGTCTGCCCCGGCTGGAGCGGGTCGTCGCCACACGCTCGCCGCACCCGCGGGCGGCGGCGGCGGCCGACGTGGCTGGAGCCTTCCTGGAACGGGAGATCGACACGATCTGGGAAGAGGACGTGCCCGCCGCCCTGGAGGCGGCCTTGAGCTTCGCGGCGCCGGAGGATATGGTTTGCGTGACGGGCTCCCTGTTCGTGGCCGCCGAGGCCCGCCGTCACATCCTGGGCATGGCGACGGACCCGCTGCCGGAACCCGCCGGCGCGTCCACGGCCAGCGGAAGGTAGGCCGCTTGGCGGCGAACGCATACCAGAACCTCAGGGGCCTGTTGAGAAAGCAGCCGCCCGCCCTTCGACAGGCTCAGGACGCGCGGCTCCCAGATTCCGCTCATAGTGAGCCTGTCGAACTACGAGCGGCCCGCTTGGGTCTGTCAATGGACCCTTTGGGGCCGGGCCCGGAGCGAAGGAGGCACCCCAAGCGATGAGTCCTGGCAGCAGCCACCGCAGAGTCGTCATCACCGGCATGGGCGCTATCACGCCCCTGGGCCTGACGGTGGACGAGTTCTGGCAGGGCTGTGTCGAGGGGCGCTCGGGCGCCGGGCCCCTCACGCTGATCGATCCGGCCGATTACCCCACCAAGATCGCCTGCGAGGTGAAGGCGTTCGACCCGCTCAACTACATGGACCGTCGCGAGGCCCGCCGCATGGCCCGCTTCGCCCAGATGGCTGTGGCCGCCGCCCGCCAGGCCCTCGAGGACGCCGGCCTGCGGCTCGACGATGAGGACACGACCCGCATCGGCGTCCTGATCGGCAACGGTAACGGCGGCTACCCGAACACGGATGAAGCCGTACGTACCATTGTCGAGAAGGGCGGCATGCGTCTTGACCCGTTGTACATGGCCAAGATGCTGCCCAACATGGCCGCCTCTCAGATCGCCCTCCAGCTAGGGGTCCGCGGCTACAACAACACGGTCAGCACGGCCTGCGCCGCCGGCACCCAGGCCATGGGCGACGCCGCCGACCGTCTCCGCTGCGGCCGCGCCGACGTCATGCTGGCGGGCGGGGCCGAGGCCGGCATCAGCGAGCTGGGGCTGGCCGCCTTCTCCGTCATGCGCGCCATCTCCACCCGCAACGACGAGCCTCAGAAGGCCAGCCGCCCCTTCGATGCCCAGCGCGACGGCTTCGTCTGCGCCGAGGGCGCCGCCGTCTTTGTCATGGAGACGCTGGAGCACGCCCAGCGTCGCGGCGCGCGAATCCTGGCCGAGGTGGCAGGCTACGGCGCCTCCGCCGACGCCTATCACCTCGTGGCCCCCTGCCCCGACGGGGACGGCGCCGTCCGCGCCATGCGCGAGGCCCTCAACGACGCCGGCGTCTCCACGGAGGACGTGGACTACATCAACGCCCACGGCACGTCGACACCTCTCAACGATGCCGTCGAGACGCTGGCCATCAAGGGTGTGTTCGGCGAGCAGGCCTACCGCATTCCTATCAGCTCAACGAAGTCCATGGTCGGCCACGGCCTGGGGGCCTCCGGCGCCATCGAAGCCGTGGCCTGCGTCAAGACGCTCCAGACCGGGACTATCCACCCCACCATCAACTACGAGTTCCCAGACCCTGAGTGCGACCTGGACTATGTGCCCAACCAGGCGCGCGCCGTCGATGTCCGGGTCGTCCTGAAGAACAGCTTCGGCTTCGGGGGCCAGAACGCCTGTCTGGTCCTGCGCCGGTTCGAGGAGTAGCCATGCATCTTCTGGTGGTCGGTGGGGCCGGTTACATCGGCAGCGTCACGGTGGTGGAAGCCCTGGCCGCCGGTCATCGCGTCACCATCCTCGACAGCCTCGTCACCGGCCACCGCACCGCCATCAGTCCCAACGCCCGCTTCGTCCAGGGCGACTTCGGCGATGCCGCTGCCCTGGACCGCCTCTTGTCCGAAGACCTCCCGGATGGGGTCGTGTTCTACGGCGGCTTCATCGCCGCCGGCGAGTCCATGGAGAAGCCGGGGCTCTACTTCGCCAACAACATCTCCGGCGTCATCACCCTGCTGAACGCCCTTGTCGATCACGGCGTGCGGCGCTTCGTGTTCAGCTCCAGCGCCGCCGTCTATGGCGACCTGGAGACGCTGCCCATCCCTGAGGACTCGCACCTGGTCCCCACGAACCCGTACGCCGAGAGCAAAGTAGCCATAGAGCGCCTCCTGCGCTGGTACGACTCGCAGTGCGGCCTGCGCTCCGTGTCCCTCCGCTACTTCAATGCCGCCGGCGCCACGGAGACCCTGGGCGAAGACCACCGGCCCGAGACGCACCTCATCCCCCTGGTCCTCCAGGTGGCCCTGGGCCGCCGGCCCACCCTGGACCTCTACGGCACCGACTACCCCACGGCCGACGGCACCTGCGTCCGGGACTACGTGCACGTGCTGGACCTGGCGCGAGCCCACCTGCTGGCCCTGGCCCGTTGCGAGGACCCGACTGCCGGCTCGACGGCGGGAAGCGCCATCTACAACCTGGGCAACGGCCGCGGCTTCTCCAACCGGCAGGTCATCGAGACGGCCCGCCGAGTCACCGGCCATCCCATCCCGGTGCGGGAGTGCCCCCGGCGTCCCGGCGACTCCGTGGCCACGGTCGCCAGCAGCGAGAAGGCCCGGCGCGAGCTGGGCTGGGAGCCCCAACTCCCACGTCTGGAGGACATGATCGAGAGCGCCTGGCGCTGGCGCCAGGCACACCCCGAAGGCTACCCCGAATAGCGAAGTTGGCCTCGGGCACAAAGGCGAGGGCACAGACTGCGCTCGTGCTCTGGGGGAGTGCAGAGGGGGTGGACCCCCTCTGCCGGGGGTCTGTACAAACCGGATACATGGGTGACAGGTGTACGCAGACATAGGTTACACCTCATCCTTGGTTGTGGGGTCCAGGTGGGCGATCACTTGACGGCAGTAGTAGACGTCCCAGGCATCAGTGGCCACGGGGCGAATGGCTACAGGCTCGCCATAGAAGGCCTTGCCAACGAACCACAGGCGGCCCCCGAACTTGATCTGACCGTTGTCCCTGACCTTGCGCACTTCAGCGTCGCACTCGTACTCCACGGGCGGCAGTGCCGAAGGGAAGGGCCGGGGGCTGGGCCGGTAGCGAGAGGCAGGCACGTCCAGGCCCAACGCGTCATGCGGGCGCTCGAAGTTGTACACGTCGCGCCAGGCGTCAAAGGCCTGCTGCAGCTCGTCGATGTCGCGCCAGACGGCCTTGCGACTGAGGACCTCGGCGACCAGGGTACGATGAAAGCGTTCGTTCTTGCCCCGGGTTTCGGGATGATGCGGCCGGCCGTGGCTCACTCCGATGCCCAAGCGAATCAGCCAGGCCGTGAGGCGAGTATGGTCTCCTTGACCGGCGCTGCCCCAGGGAGAGCCGTTGTCGATCAGGATGCGCTCTGGCAAGCCGTAGCGCTCGAAGACCCTGGTCAGTTGCGTCTGGACGGTCTCCCGGCGCTCATCTGTGCAGGCAGCGATGCAGAGGCTGAAACGCGAGTGGTCGTCAATGATGGTGAGCGGGTGACAGCGCTGTCTGCCGGCGGGGACGTGGCCTTTGAAGTCCATCTGCAGCAACTTGTTGGGCGCCTCTGCCTCGAAGCGCTGCCAGTCGCGCTGCAGGCGGCGGTCGGGGCGGAGGAGGCCCTTACGAGCCAGGATGCCGGTGATTGTGGAAGCAGCCGGCACCGACTCAACCCCTTGCCTCTGCAGGGCACGCCGCAGCTTGCGCGGGCCCCAGGCCTCGTGGTCCTGACGCAACCTCTGAATGCGGGCCTCTGTCTCGGGCGTTGTGCGTCGCGGCGAGTTGTGGGGTCGGCGGCTGCGGTCCCTAAGCCCTTCGGGGCCGTGGCTAGCAAACCGGCCCAGCCACTTATAGCCGGTCTTGCGGCTAACGCCGAAGCGACGACACAGTTCACTCACGTTAGCGTCAGGCGCTCTGGCCAAATTGACGAACTCCCAGCGCAAAGACATGCAGGTGCACTCCTCCCAGGGCATCGTCCCTCCTCGTGGCCCCGCCACGAAGAGTGTTACCCATGTCCTCGTACACCTGCTACCTGTGTCTCCGGTTCATACAGGGTCTGGGGGTGTCCCCCAGATTCAATGCTCCTCTCAGGGCGGGTTGGGCGGGCAGAAATGCCCGTTTCTACGCATGTCAACCTGCATGGTCCATGGCCACCAGGTTGGGGCACAGCGATCCGCCAACAACGCACCAGTCACCGACGAGCCAACCTCTTGAGAGAAAGGTCAGAGGCAGACGCGAGCGTCTGCCTCTTTCACGGCGCTTGACGTGCCCACAGTGCAGGCATGCCTTTCTACCGGCGGGCATGTCTCCGGGCTAGACGGCAGCCATGTGCTGCGAAAGCACCTTCTCCGGAAGCATCCCCTCCAGTACGCGCTCCAGGGCCATGGTATGGCAACAGAAGCCCCATCCGGCATAGAAATCGCAGGAGCAGTGCCAGCGTTCGTCTTCCAGCCATACCTCGTGAGAGTCGTTCTCCCCTCGGAAGTCCACCCGAAGGCTGGAAAAGCGGATGCGGTCCCGCTCCTGAGCGTAGCGCTTGGCCTTCTCGATTTTGCCGATGAGACTCGACTGCATGTCTCCTCCTTCGACGGCACGCTTCAGGCAAAGCACAAGGCACCGGCCTTTGTTGGGCCGGTGCCCTAAGATCCCTCTGTTCGATTGTGAGCGCCGCCAATCATGCCATCCGGCTCCTCTTGGCGCGTCACCCCCCAGGCGCCACTATTGTAAGGCGCGCCGCTCCAACCGTCAACCCCGAATCCGAGGCGTAACCAGTTCGTCACCGATGAGCCGGCCTGCCGCCTTCAATGTCCGGCTGGGGCCCAGCGGAGAAGGGCGCCGGGAACCGCGCCATGCACTGGTAGCGCGCTCCCCCCGGCTCGAGCGTGCTTTGCATGAGGCTCACGGCCTCCAGGGTCAGGGAGGGCAGCGGCGGCAGCTCCAGCGATCGGACGAGGTCGAAGAGGCGGCGCCGGTCCTGGGGGCTCGCACCCTCCTTCACCCGCGCCAGCGTGAGGTGAGCGGCGAAGGGACGCCGCTCGCGCGGAAACCCCAGGGGCTCCAGGGCCGCGTCCACCCGCGCCGCGAGGCGGGCCAGCCCTTCGACCTCTCCCTCCAGGCCCAGCCACACCACCCGCAGGCCGGTGGAGCCCCCGAAGGAGCCCAGCTTCGCCATCTGCACCGAGAAGCGGAAGGGCTCTCGCACCGCCCGCGCCAGCACCCTTTCGATGGCCTCAAGCCGCCGGGCCGGCACATCGCCTAAGAACTTCAGGGTGAGGTGGATACCCTCCGGCCTCACCCAGCGGACACCGTCGGCGCCCCGCTCTTCGAGGAGACGCTGGACGGCCGCCAGGGCCTCCCTGGCCTCGTCCGGCAGCTCGCAGGCGACGAAGAGGCGAAGGCTGGGCCCGGCTGGGCCCCGCCCCGTGGATTCACGGGGCCTCATGGCGACAGCCTCAGCAGGCGGCGGGCGTTCTCGCCCAGGATGAGGCGCTGCTCCTCTTCGTTCAGGCCCGCCTCCCGTACCTGGGCCAGGCAGCGCCGCTGGGAAAGCAGGGGGAAGTCGCTCGCGAAGAGGATGCGGTCGGCACCTACAAGGTCTACGGCCCGCCGGTAGACCGCCGGCTCGTAGAGGAGAGACGTGGCGGCCGTGTCGAAGAAGACCCTGCCCAGGGCCTCCCTCACCTCCGGCATGAGGGCATAGAAGGGCAGGCCGCCGCCCCAGTGAGCGGCCACCACCGTTGCGGCCGGAAGGCTCTCGATGAAACGATAGAGGGAAGCCAGCTCCATCCCTTCCTTGCCGGGGTAGCGATGCCCCACGGGCTCGCTGACGTGAAACAGCAG
>Ga0299915_10001484_pt1 | contig 17405 bp, 16 predicted proteins | sample RVTome_13_FD_200263 | JGI IMG/M metagenome (GOLD analysis project Ga0299915, IMG submission 200263) | Soil microbial communities from uranium-contaminated site in the Upper Colorado River Basin, Wyoming, United States - RVT92D227 (version 2) ... | reverse complement strand
GCTGCGGTCGCCGCCGGAGAAGCCACGATCTCACTCGGCACCGACACCTCCGGGTCGATCCGGCAGCCGGCCGCCTACTGTGGTGTGGTCGGCTTGAAGCCCACCTATGGGCGCGTCTCCCGATACGGACTGATCGCGTTCGCCTCGTCCTTGGACTGCCCGGGCCCAGTCACTCGGGATGTAACCGACGCCGCCCTGGCGCTGAAGGTGATGGCCGGACCCGATCCGCGAGACGCAACCGCAGCCAACCTTCCCGTCCCGGAGGCGCTGGCAGATCTGGATCAGTCCGCGCCGAAGCTGCGGATCGGCCTCTCTCCCGACTACTTCCGCCTGCAATACCCGGAGCCTTCGACGGGCGGCCTGTCCGAACGGCCAGTGGATCCGGAGATCGAGGCGGCTGTGCGGCGCGCCGCGGACCTCTTGTCCGACGCGGGGCATACGATCGTCGAGAACGTGCCGATGCCCAACACACGCTACGGAGTGCCGGCGTACTTCGTGATCTCCCGGGTCGAGGCTGCCTCTAATCTTCACCGTTATGACGGAGTCAAGTACGGCTATCGCTACCCGGGCGAAGTCGCCGATTTGCGCGAACTCTATCGTCGGACGCGCGGCGCTGGCTTTGGACTCCAGCCGAAGCTGCGGATCCTCATGGGGATGTATGTCTCGGGTGAGGAGTACGAGAAGGATTACTACCAGAGGGCCTTGCGAGTGAGAACCTTGATCCGCCGGGATTTTGAGCGAGCGTTCGATACACAGGGAGATTTCCGTCTCGATTGTCTTCTTACCCCGACGACTCCTTCAACGGCTTTCGAGATTGGGGCTCTCTATGGAGACACCGTCTCGATGCAATACGTGGATCTCTTGACGGTTCCAGCGGATCACGCCGGGGTGCCGGCGGTCTCGATCCCGGCCGGCCTCGATGGGCGAGGCCTCCCCATCGGGATCCAATTCATCGGGCCGGATTTCTCCGAGGTGCGCATGCTTCAGGCGGCCAGGGCTTATGAGCAGGCCACTGAGGGAGATGAATGGCGCCGAATCCAGCCGCGTGTTGTGGCTGCCGCATCCGCCGGTGTCTGAACGAGGTCCTAACAGACTCAATCCGCAAGGGAAGTGGGGCTCAGGCTCATCGCGCCTGGCAGTTCAGCCTCATGAGGCTCAACAAGATCTCCCAAGATCTCTCTGACCGGGGAATCAAGCTGGCCACTGCGGCAGGGGTCGTTGAAGCACACACGCGGAGCCGATGACAGACTTCGAGATCATTATCGGGCTTGAAACCCACATTCAACTCAACACACGCAGTAAGATCTTCTGCAGCTGCAAGGCCGATTCGTGGGGGGATCCCCCCAACACGAACATCTGCCCGGTTTGCACCGGCTTGCCCGGAGTCCTTCCGGTCCTGAACCGGACGGTCGTTGAAAAGGGCGTGCTTCTGGCAGGGGCGATGCACGCCGAATCGGTTCAGCCTATCTCCTACTTCGCCAGGAAGAACTACTTCTATCCCGATCTTCCCAAGGGCTACCAGATCAGCCAATACGACGAACCACTAGCGCGAGGCGGCTACCTCGACGTCCCAATGCCCGACGGCGCGGTCCGCCGGGTGACGATCCAGAAGCTCCACATTGAAGAAGATGCCGGCAAGACCGTGCGCGCCAAGGGTCGTCGCCTGATTGACTTCAACCGCTGCGGCGTCCCCTTGATCGAGATGGTGACCGGCCCGGATCTACGCTCGGCCGACGAGGCCGCCCAATACCTGATCCGCTTGCGACAGCTCCTGCGCTGGCTCGAGATTTCCGAGGCCGACATGGAAAAGGGCCACCTGCGTTGTGACGCCAACGTCTCGATTCGACCGGTGGGTTTCGGCCATCTGAACCCGAAGACAGAGATCAAGAACGTCAATTCCATCGATGCCGTCCGCCAGGCGATTCAGACCGAGGTCGAACGGCAAAAACGGGAAGTGTCTGCCGGGAGACCGATCGAGGCCTGGACGCTGGAATGGGATGAGGATCTCGGGGCGCTCCACAAGATGCGATCGAAGGAGACCGAGGCGGATTACCGCTACTTCCGCGAACCCGATTTGCTCCCGATCCTGGTCGACTCGGAAATGCGCGAGCGAATCCTGGGGGCGATGGTCGAGCTGCCTCTGGAGCGACGAGCCCGATTCGTGACGCAATACGGACTGCCGGAGTACGATGCCGAGATCCTCACCGAAGAGCGCAGCCTATCGGAGTACTTCGAAGCCACGCTGACGGCCCGGCCGGGCGAGGCCAAGACGATTTCGAATTGGATGATGAACGACGTCATGCGCATGCTCCGCGAACGAAGTGTGCCGGCGAGCCGACTTCGCTTGCGGCCCGAGCACCTGGCCGAGATCATCGGCATGGTCGAGGGGAAACTGATCACAACCAATACCGGCAAGGAACTCCTCGAGAAAGTCGAAGAGAGCGGCCGTCCGCCGGCGGATATCGTCGCCGCCGAAGGACTGTCCCAGGTTTCCGACGATTCCCGACTGCGGTCGCTGGCTCAAGAAGTGCTTGCCGAAAGCCCCGATCAGCTCAACGCTTATCGAAACGGAAAGACCTCGCTGATCGGATGGTTCGTTGGGCAAGTGATGCGCAAGACGGGGGGGAAAGCCGAGCCCCAGCGAACTCGGGCGATCCTCGAGGACTTGCTCTCGGAGTAGCTCCAGCCGGCTCTGGGCGGTAATCGCTTCATGGGCGGGGGGACTCTTCATGTTTTGCTCGACCACGGCGGCCCCATGGCGAGCCGCTGCATCCCCTGGCCTGACCAGGTTTACCGAGAGGGAAGCTATCTCAACCCCTGCCTCGTTCGCTCTTCGCCCCGCTAGGGAAACCGACCGGACTGCAATCCACCGACTCATCCGCCAGGTGGGTATCAACCCGACCGGTTTGGATTGGCAGCGCTTCACGGTCGCCGTCGACGAGCTCGATCAGGTCGTCGGCTGCGGTCAGGTCAAGAACCATCGCGCAGGCGTGCGTGAGCTGGCCTCGCTGGCGGTCGCCCCGGCATGGCGCGGGCGTGGGATGGCGGGCGCGATCATGCGGGAGCTGATGCACAAGGCGGGCCCTCCCCTGTGGCTGATGTGTCGGTCCAGCCTCGTATCACTCTACGCGAAGTTCGGGTTCGATGAGGTCGGCCCGGACGAGGATCAACCAGGATACTTCCGGCGGATGCGTACCCTGGCGGGTGCGTTTCTGTTTGTGAGCGGGGATGAGTATCTGGCCATCATGACTTGGCCCGGCGTTTGAAGAATCATTCGAGGCGGCACAGGCCCCACGATCCCGCAAGCCCTCAGCTTCTCACCTCTCGAACCGTGTCGGCCGTGTGTGGATCTTGGAGAGAGTGGAGTACCGTCCTGCTTGACCTCGACCGCAATCCCCACCTGGACCCTCCCCGCATGACCTCAAGGGATTACCAGGAGTAATCGTACGAGAAGAAGTCACTGGTGCTCATCACCAGCGTACTGACCGCACCCCCGACCATGCCTTTCTTGAGTTCCCAGGCACCGGAGTGGCCCGCAAGAAATACGTATTCACTTGCGTTAAGCCAGCGGACGTCGGTGCCCTCTCCGGCAAACGAGGCCCCGTCTCCGACCTGACCGAGTTGAAGTGTCCCCGGCAAGTCAGAACCGTAGAGAAAGTGGCTGGCATCCGGGCTCCAACCTTGCCAGAAGAACCTCCCTGTATCAAAAACCGTCTCCCCACTCCCATCGGTATTGGCCAGAACGAGCTGGTAGATATCAGGCGTCGTCGTTTCCCTGGCGAACGCCAGCCGGGTCAGGTCAGGGGCCAGCAGCGAGTGGGGGCCCATCCCGAAGAAGAAGAACTCGCCCGGGATCGTCACCAGTTGCACCGCCGATCCCGAGTGGGCCGGGATTCGCCAGGCGGAGGCTGTTGGGTCGGCGCCCAATGGTTCTCTAGATGGGATGACAACGCCTGCGGCGCTCGCATCTGCCGTCCATACAACCAACGGGTAGTACTGGTACTCGCTGTACGTGAGCACAGGATCGAAGACCACCAGGTCGGGGCGAAGTCCGCTGCCATCGGTATTCGCCATGCTGATCGAAGACGGTCGAACGATGGCCACCTGACTACCGTCTGGTGAGACGCTGAAATCGCCTCCTTCCTCAGCCGGCAAGACCGGTGTGAGGAGAGCCGTGTCGGCATCCAGCTGGTAGAGATCATTGAACTTCAGCAGTCCCGGGCCCTCAGCCACGGCGCGTGTATTGACGAAGAGAACGTGGCTGCCGGGGATATAGCTGAAACTCGAGGGCTCGATTCGAAGGAAGCCGTCCAGAGGATGAAGGGTGTTTGTCTGGGCCGGCGTGAGCAAGGCCAGGTCGCCGCTACCGTCCCGGTTGACAGCACGCAGTTCCACCGGGCCCTCCGGAGTACCGCGTCGCAAATAGGCGATCCGGAGACCATCATCGGAGATGACGACGCTCTGCACGCCTCCGGTGTGGGTGACCTGCACCGGCGGGCCAGCCCCTTCCAGCAACCAGGCCTCGCCGGCTGAGGTGTACGCCACCCTCAGGACGGGCGGAGCGGTTGCAGCAGGTTCCTCTGTATCACTCGGACTGGCGAATGGAGGAGGGGAGGGGGTGTCCCCTTCTGTCGGCGGGGCCAGGGCGGTGAGCGTTGCGGCGACCAGCGTGGCGATTGCCTCGGGCGCGATCGGGGCGGTCGCCCCCGGAAGGCCCACGGGGCCGCAGGCCAGTCCAGTGAGGACAACGGAGAGCAACGGCAGAAGGATCTTCCGCGAAACCAAGGGACTACCTCGCAAGCGAATGGATGCCGTGCATTATATACGTCCGGGAAATGTGCACAAAACAAGCCGGGACGATCAGGGATGGTCGGTGAGGTTGCGCCCTAGAGGTGTCTTGCTCACCCGGCGAGTGGCCACTTGGAGTGGCCGAATTGAAGGGTCGTCACCTGGAGGCAACCGGCCGCCTCACAGGAATAGAGGCAAAAATCGCGGCTCTCCGAGGTGTGGATTGCAGAAGGTCAGCCTGATTGATGTAGGGAGCGAGGATTCTATCCCGGATAGTCGAAGAAACCGCGTCCGGTCTTACGTCCGAGATAACCGGCATCGACCATTTTTCTCAAGAGCGGGGCCGGCCGATACTTATCGTCACCCAGGTCGTGCTGCAGCACTTCCATCACGAACAGCACCACATCGAGGCCGATAAGATCACACAAGGCCAACGGGCCGATGGGGTGGCTCATGCCCAGCTTCATGACCGAGTCGATCGCTTCACGGGTGCCAATGCCCTCCTGGAGGGTGAAGATCGCCTCGTTGATCATGGGGCACAGGATCCGATTGGAAATGAACCCTGGAGAATCCTTGGCTTCGATCGGCTCCTTTCCCATCCGTCGGCCGACCTCGGTCGCCACGGCAACCGCATCGTCGGATGTCGCCAACCCGCGAATCACTTCGAGAAGTTTCATCAAGGGGACAGGGTTGAAGAAGTGCATCCCGATCACGTTCTCCGGTCGCCTCGTGGCCGACCCGATCTTGGTTAGTGGGATGGACGACGTATTAGAGGCGAGCACGGCGTGGGTTGGAGCCAGACGGTCCAAGTCTGCAAAGAGTGTAAGCTTGAGCCCCGGGTTCTCGGTGGCGGCCTCGATCACGAGGTCGGCCTGACGGGCGGGCTCGAGGTCGTTGGAAGTGGCGATCGAGAGAGCCGCGCCCTTTTGCTCTTCGGTGATCACGCCCTTGGCGCTCAGTTTCTCGACTGACCGGCCGATCGTTGCTATGGCCCTTTCAACGGCCTTGGGATCGATATCGGTCATCGTCGTCTGATACCCTGCGACGGCGGCCGTTTGGGCGATGCCGTTGCCCATGGTCCCGGCGCCGACGACGAAGATGCGTTTTACATCCATGGAGTGCTCCTTCAAGCAGCGGTCAGCGAACGGCGAACAGCGTTCAGCAATCAGCAATAAGCAAAGAGCAGTCAGCAATAAGCAATAAGCAATAAGCAGTCAGCAAAGAGCAGTCAGCAATAAGCAATGAGCGGTTAGCGATTGGAGGAGGATTATCGAAGATGGCTGATGCTGGCGCCCGCGAGCTGAGAGCTTGGAGCATGAAGCTTGCAGCTTGACGCCCTGAACTCACTCGATCTCAATCGCCATCGCCACGGCCTCTCCGCCTCCCAGACAGAGCGATGCCAGACCGCGCTTGAGCCCGCGATCCATGAGCGCAAAGATCAGCGTGGTGAGGACACGTGCGCCCGAGGCGCCGATCGGATGTCCGAGGGCTACGGCGCCGCCGTTGACGTTGACCTTCGTCCAATCCCAGCCGTCCTCGGCCAGCGCGTAGCCGTCGGCCAACACCTGGGCGGCGAAAGCCTCATTCAACTCGATCAGGTCCACATCGGCGAGCCGCCAGCCGACCTTCTCCAGAAGGTGCGGGATCGCCCTCGCCGGTGCGATGAACATGTCTTTGGGCGCGACCGCGGCCTGGGAATAGCCGACCACGCGCGCCAGCGGCGTCACGCCCATCTCTTCGGCCTTCTCCCGGCTGGCGTAGACCACCGCGGCCGCTCCATCGTTGAGGCCCGGGGCGTTGCCGGCCGTGACCGTTCCATCCGGCTTGAACGCCGGTTTGAGGGCAGCGAGCTTTTCAAGAGAAGTATTGCGTCGAGGTGTTTCGTCGGAACTCACCAGGGTGACCTCACCTTTCTTCCCGGTGATCTCGACCGGTGCGATCTCGGCCTCAAACCTCCCCGAATCCATCGCGGCGATCGCTTTCTGGTGGCTCTCTAGCGAGAAGCGATCCATCGCTTCGCGAGTGACCTCGTACTGCTCGGCGATCCACTCCGCCGACATGCCCATCGCCCAATTCTCGAACGGATCCCACAACCCGTCGAAGAGCAGGGCATCGGTCAACTGCTGGTGGCCGTAGCGCAGGCCGTCCCGTCCTCGAATGAGGTGGGGAGTGTTGCTCATGCTCTCCATCCCTCCGGCGACCACCAGATCGGCGTCGCCGGCCTTGATCGCCTGCGAGGCGATCATCCCCGCCTTCAATCCCGATCCACAGACCTTGTTCAGGGTTGTCGCACCCACACTGGTCGGCAGACCGGCGAAGACCGCCGCCTGGCGCGCCGGAGCCTGCCCCACGCCCGCCGAGACCACGTTGCCCATCAGAACCTCGTCAATCGCCTCCGGGTTTTGGATCTTCGCCCGCTCGACGGCCGCCTTAACCGCGACCGCTCCGAGTTGTGTCGCACTCAGACGGCTCAAGGCCCCCTGAAACCTCCCCATCGGGGTTCGCGCGGCGCTCAAGATCACAGGTTCTCTCGGATTGTGGTTTTCAGTCATGTCTGTCATCCGTCCAGAAAAAGATACGGGGCCAACTCCTGTTGGCCCCTCAGCCGCTGTTCCCGAGTTCCCGCCAACCGACAAACAGACGGTTGTACGTTTCCTCAATCGACTCAGGGATCACCCGAGTTTCGGCCGTCGTGGCCATGAAATTAGTATCTCCCGTCCAGCGCGGCAAGACATGCAGGTGTACATGTCCAATGACCCCCGCTCCGGCAGCAATACCGATATTGGCCCCGATGTTGAAGGCCTCCGCACCATAGACACGACGAAGCACCGTTACCGTTTGCGCCATCAACTCCATAAGCTCGGCTTGTGTGACCTTATCGAGGTCGTCGAGTGACGGTTTATGCACATTGGGCACGACCATCATGTGACCGTTCGTGTAGGGATAGCGGTTGAGGATAACGAAGGCCTGCCGACCTCGATGGAGGATCAGATTCCCGATCCCATCTTCCTGGGCCAAATAGTCGCAGAAGATGCAACTAGTCTCGGCCGCGTGCCCTTCAATGTAAGCCATGCGCCAGGGGGACCAAATGTACTTCATCCTATTCACGGTCGATTGTAGCAGAAATCCACATGGTCGAGCGCGGCACGGGGCCGGGTCGGGCTTAAGGGAACGAATGATGGGGACGAAAGTCACCAATCGAGACGACCCGGCTGCCTCGAGGCCGGCGATCCCCAGCCCTTGCGCGTCTATCAGCGCGGTTCAGACCTCATCCGCGTGCGAGCCCCCAGGAGGGGGAGGCTGCGACCGCATTGATCACCTCGGCCAACCGCGGCAAAGCGGAGCGAGAAACCCGCTCAGCCGGTGGGCCGGGTGGCCGGAGTTTGGCATGGTCCATGCACCCCCAGGTACAATTCGAACATGTTCGACCGGTCCCGGCTTGAGGCAGGCCTCCCGATCCGTGGGTTAGGAAAGCCTCTTTATCTTTTCTCGACCATCGACTCGACGAACGCCCGGGCTCTAGAGCTCGGCCAGACCGGGGCGCCTCACGGCACCCTGGTCATCGCCGATGAGCAGACCGCCGGACGGGGGAGAGCGGGGAGGCGCTGGTTGACGCCCTCTCGGTCGGCCATCGCTCTCAGCCTTCTCCTCCGCTGGGAACCGCCGGTTGGCGGTGTCTCAGGCGCTTTGAGCGGTTTTGGGGCGTTGTCGGTGGCCGAGGCAGTCGAAGGGCTCGGAGCACAGGTCGAAATCAAGTGGCCCAACGACGTGCTGGTCGCCGGCAAGAAAGTGGCAGGCGTCCTGGTCGAGGCCCAATGGCAGGGGAGCCTTATCGCCTCGGCCGTGGTCGGGATTGGCATCAACGTCCGGCCCGGCTCGGTCCCCAATCCGGATCAAGTCGGGTATCCGGCCGGGTGTCTGGAGCAGGCCATCGGAAGGCGGATTGACCGGGAAGCGCTTATTCTCGATGTAGTGCAGGCTGCGGGTCGTTGGCTCCCGCTTTTGGGTTCACCCGAGATGCTGGAGGGGTGGGAAGCCCGGCTGGCGTTTCGGGGAATGCAAGTATCGGTTGACGACAGCGGCGTTCGGGTGCGAGGCCGTTTTGAGAATCTGCACACCGACGGCCGGATGGTTCTGCTTACGGACGAAGGCGAACGGCTAATCATCGGTCCTAACGCGGCCGATCTCCGGCCGATTGACAGGTGATCGGTTTAGGCTAAACTGAGCCGACCAGCCTGACCAAGACGAGGAGGGCGGTATGTTTGATAACCTGCGCGATCTATCCGATGGGTCGTCCCTTTTCGAGGATCCGGCTGACGCACAGTATGCGACCGGGCCCAAAGGTCCCCAGCGGCGATTCCTGGGCTTGACGCCGGCACAGCGGTTCCTCTTATCCCTCATGCTGTTCGCCAGCGTTGTGATGATCGGTTTGATGTGCCTGCTCGTGACAGAGAAGTTCTGGCTGGGTTGAATCTGCCCTTCACACGCGCATTGTTCTGTCGTATCCATCATCGGGGCGGCCGCAAGGCCGCCCCGATGCGTTCGCGGGCCGAACGCCCCAGATTTCACACTCGCCGCCAGCTATCGAGCCGAAGGCACGAGGGCGAGGGTCCCTTCGCTATCGGAGCGGACTTGCTCTGCAGTCCAGTACATTGGATGGTACTGGATCATGCGCCACATGTCGGCCATATCGACGTAGTGTGGATGGTAGGCGTGGCCCGATTGCCCGGTCGAGTGGATGGCCAGTGAATGGGCTACGTCAGATAGGTCGGCGATCAGCCTCTGGGATGGTATCCAGTCGACGGCGTATCCCTGTTCTGCGTCCCAGCCTGTGGCATTGACGATCGAATCTCCTCCCGCCGTCGGGTACGGCCCACGATTGAAGATCGCCTCGATCGGGGCGATCCCGGACGTCCCCAGGGTTTCGTTCTCGAAGGTGGCGGTGTGCATCTCTCCCCATGACCACCGGGCGGGATCTTTGCCATACGTCGTTTCGAGTTCGTCGACGGCATCGGCCAGCGCCAGGCGCAAGATGTCATCCCGCGTCTCCACGACAGGGATGTGCAAATCGTCCCACCACGGGCTGCTGGGTTGGTCGATTAACCGGGTCACCACTAGGGATGGCCGGAGACCGGCTCTTGCGGAGGGGGGAAGGGGGGTGTAGGGGGCGAAGGGGGGAAAACGCACTTTCCCCCCTTCGCCCCCTACGTGGGACATGATCGAGGGCCTGCCCTCAAGTTGGGATACACCCTTGGCGTGAGACAGGAAGCTTGAGGTCGCCGTCTCCGGAGCAGTCAGTCGGCCTGCGGCACAGGCCCAAGCTTGGTGGCCGGCCCGCTCCGTGGAGGGAGAAGGCCGGAACCCGGTCCTTCCATCGAGAAAGTGCGCCGGTTCCGGCATGCTTATGTAAAGTGCGCGCCCTGGATCCGATCAGATTTGAACGTGTGCGCGGGGGTAGTCGGTCAGGAGGGTGGGCTGCGCGATGGCCCCCTAAGAGCCGGCGCGGTATACTTAACAGATGCCCTGGATCCGGGCCTTCCCCCTATTCTGAGTTCACTGAGAGCGTCCAAGAGCCTATGGAAATCGGTACTATCCGTCAGGTAGATATCGACGATCAGATGAGGGGCGCCTACCTCGATTACGCCATGAGCGTGATCGTCGCCCGGGCCCTGCCCGACACCCGGGACGGGTTGAAACCCGTCCACCGCCGGATCCTCTACGCCATGCTCGACATGGGCATGCGGTCCAACACCCCTTATCGGAAGTCGGCCCGTATCGTCGGCGAAGTCCTGGGCAAGTACCACCCTCACGGTGACGCCGCCGTCTACGAGGCCATGGCCCGGATGGCGCAGGACTTCTCCATGCGCTATCCGTTGATCGACGGTCAGGGCAACTTCGGATCGATCGACGGTGACTCCCCGGCGGCGATGCGGTATACCGAGGCCCGCCTGGGCCGTATGGCGGAGGAACTCCTGCAGGATATTGATCGACAGACCGTCGACTTTGTGGACAACTTCGACGGTTCGCTGCAGGAGCCTTTGGTCCTCCCTTCTCGATTGCCGAACCTGCTGCTCAACGGTGCCACGGGAATCGCCGTCGGGATGGCCACCAACATCCCCCCGCACAACCTGGGTGAGCTGGCCGGAGCCCTGGAGTACCTGATTGACAACTACGATCGCCAGGAAGAGATCAGCTCCGAAGAGCTGATGAAATTCGTCCCCGGGCCGGATTTCCCGACGGGGGGCATCATCGTCGGTATCGAAGGCATCAAGCAGGCCTACAGCACGGGCAAGGGGCGTCTGGTCCTGCGAGCCCAGGCTCAGATTGAAGAAACCCCCGGTTCGCGCCACCGGATCGTTGTCACTGAGATCCCGTACCAAGTGAACAAATCGGCTCTGATCGAACGCATCGCCGAGCTAGCCCGGGAAGGGCGCCTGGATGACATCTCCGACCTGCGCGACGAGTCTGACCGGCGCGGATTGAGTATTGTCGTCGAGCTGAAGCGGGGGGCGCAGCCGCGCAAGGTCCTCAACAAACTGCTGAAGTACACCCCCCTGCAGACAACGTACGGCATCCAGCTGCTGGCCCTCGTCGATGGCGAACCGCGGCTGCTTTCTCTGAAACGGGCGCTGGTCGTGTTTATCGAGCACCGGCGGGAAGTCATCACCCGCCGGACGATATTCGAGTTGGAGAAAGCTCAAGCCCGCGGCCACATCCTGGACGGGCTACTGCTCGCGCTTTCCAACCTGGATGCCGTCATATCCACCATCCGCAAGTCCGCGGATGCCGACGCCGCCAAAGGCCGGCTAGTCAAAGACTTCAAACTCACGGAGATCCAGGCCCAGGCAATCCTTGACATGCAATTGCGCCGGCTGGCGGCGCTCGAGCGGGAGAAGATCCAACAAGAGCATGCCGAGATTCAGAAGCGGATCGGCCACCTGCAAGACCTGCTGGCAAGCCCAAAGAAAATCCTGGCGCTGGTCAAGGACGAACTCAAGGAGGTCGTCGACAAGTACGGTGATCCCCGACGGACACGGATCGCTCCTGACGCCTCGGAGGAATTCCGCGAGGAGGATCTGGTCGCCGACGAGGCCGTCCTGATCACAATCACCGAACGCGGCTACATCAAGCGGGTGGCGGCGAGCGCCTACAAGCGGCAGGGTCGCGGCGGCCGGGGCGTAACCGGGCATTCGATTCGGGGCGAGGATGAAGTAATGATGCTCTTCCCGGCCCGTTCGCTCGACACGATTCTCTTCTTCTCCGACCGCGGCAAGGTGTACTCGGAAAAAGCCTATCAGATCCCGGATGCCGACCGCACCGCGCGTGGGATTCCGATGGTCAATATCCTGGCGATGGAGGCCGACGAAACCGTGACCGCGGCTGCCGCCGTACCCGATTTCGAAGCCGCCAACTTCTGCATCATGGCAACTCGCAAAGGTCGGATCAAGCGGGTGGAGCTCTCCGAGTTCGCCTCGGTCCGCCCTTCGGGTCTGATCGCCGTCAATCTGGACGAGGGTGACGAGTTGCGTTGGGCTCGCCTGACCGACGGGGATGACGAGATCATCATCGTCACCCGGCAAGGTCAGGCCCTGCGCTATCATGAAACCGAGGTCCGCGCGATGGGGCGTCAGGCGGCCGGCGTTCGCGCGATCCGGCTGCGACCGGATGACGCCGTGGCGAGCATGGACGTCATCGATCCGGATGACGACCTGCTGGTCGTGACGGCAAACGGCTACGGCAAGCGCTCCCCCATCCGTGAGTACCCGGTGAAAGGCAGAGCGACGGGCGGGGTGGTTACCCTGAGCCGCGACAAGCTCGAGGTGACCGGTCCGATCGCCGCCGCCCACGTGGTCAACGAGGAGGACGACCTGACGATCATTTCGACCGGAGGCATCATCCTGCGCACCAAGATCAAGCAGGTGAAGCAGGCCGGACGACCTACGATGGGGGTGCGATTGATCAATCTGCGAGAAGGCGAGTCGGTTGCCTCGGTGGCTCGCATCGGGGCCAAGGATCTCAAGCTCGCCGGCGTGGAAGAGAACCCGGAGGGCTGATCGCCTCTACTGGATCGGGGCCACAACCGCGCGGCGGCCGCCGCGCGCTTCGTTTTTCATCCCGGAGAGGCAAATCCCGGCAATCCGTCTACTTTCTCGACCATGAAGCTGGATCTTTGCTCGCCTCACATCGGGAGAGAGCGAGGCTCATAGTGCGGCCGAGGGCTATGCACAGCCGGTTCATCGACCGGGGAGGTCGGGGTGAGACAGCTCAGGCTGGCCTAGACCCGTGGGAGGCGACGGAGTAGAGCGGAATGGTGCCGGTGAAGCCTGGCTTACCTTATTCCCGTTCAACGGCGACGACCCGATCCTCTTGCCAACCCGCGGGCGCCGCGGTCCCCGGCAGGCCGATCAACCTGATCGCCAGTGACTGTAGGCGGTCGGGATCATCGCTCGAGAAGTACTCGGTACGTCCTTCATGGCCGGGAGGGGCGGCCAGCCCGCGTTCGTCCAGTAGGCGCGCCGTCTGCCGTGCGATCGCCGGAGAGGGGTCAATAACGGATACCTCCGGGCCGGCGATCTCTTGGATCAAGGGGATCACCAGAGGGTAGTGAGTGCAAGCCAGAACCAGGGTGTCGACGCCTCGATCGAGGAGCGGCTCTAGACCTCGACCGATGATCGATCTGGGCTTGGCCCCATCCACGTCGCCAGCTTCGATGCACTCGACCAGGCCGGGCAAGGTCTGCTCAATCACTTGCACACCTCGGCCGAACCTTTCGAGCACCGAGGCGAATAGAGCTCCCTGGAAGGTCGCCGGCGTGGCGAGGACGCCAACCACACGTGTTTGGGATGTGGCTGCAGCGGGCTTGACCGCCGGCTCCATGCCGACAAATGGGGTTTGAGGGAAAGTCTGGCGAAGATCGTGAAGGGCCGCGGCCGAAGCGGTGTTGCAGGCGACGACCACCAATTTCGCCGATCGCTCGAGGAGGAAGGCGGTTATCGAGCGGCTGAAGCCCTGGATCTGAAGCATCGGACGCGGGCCATAGGGTACGTGAGCCTGGTCGGCGAAGAATACAACCGATTCGGCCGGCAGCTGGCGATGAACCTCGCGCAGGATCGAAAGGCCGCCGACACCTGAGTCGAACATCCCGATCGGTGCTTCCGTTTCGCTCTCTCCGTCTCTGGTGTGAAACGCTCTTGGAAGGGGGTCGACTGTATTCCCCGAGGCAGTCACCGGTCTGCTATCCGGGCCAAGGCATGCTCTGCCGAATCGTCAGGACTTGTCAATACGCTATCCCGATGCAGCGGATCTACGCCTTTCTCTTCATCGACGCATTGACTCGATGGGGAACACCCTATCGCCAACCGGGGGAGCCCGCGAGGTAGCCATGACAGGCATCCGGTAGCAAGGCAGCGCGCACGCTCAAGTTTCGAAAGTCTCGTTTGAAAGGGACGAGAGGGTCGAGGGCCGTGAAGGTCAGTTGTCCCGCTTCTCCTCGAGGCGAGCGCGCTTGCCCGTCCGACCGCGCAGGAAGTAAAGCTGCGCTCGGCGGACCTTTGCCCTTCGCTGGATCTCAACCTTCTCGATCCGCGGGGAACGAAGCAGAAAGGTCCGTTCAACCCCGATCCCGTGCGAAGCCGTCCGCCGGACGGTGAAACTGGCGTGGTTGCCCCCCTTGCGCATGCGGATGACGGTGCCGCGGAATTCCTGGACCCGCTCGCGGTTGCCTTCCGTGATGCGCACGTGGACGCTGACGGTGTCCCCCGGCCGCATATCGGGGATATTCGGGTTGAGTGCGGCCTGAACGGCCTGGATTGGATCCGACATGTGTGACCGACCTTGGAAAGGGATCGACAGACAAGGTGCCGCCCAAGGACTCCGGGCGGCGCAACCACGAAGTATAACACACTCGGCCGCGGCTTCCTACGTCATGGGGAAGGGAAGGCGGCTTTGGCGAGGCTGGCCTGCCGATCGTTCATCGTTGGGCCTGGGCCACCGGCGCGTAGGTCGGCTCGGCCGTCGCGCTCACTCTTTCGTTCCCTGCTCAAGCAATGGCAGAGCCAAGAGCAGTGCGGCCAGGGTCTTCCCGTCGCGTATCTCACCGCGCCGTAGGAGATCTTGCAGGCCGTTGAGCGGCACCGGTTCCACGCTGATCTCCTCATCTTCGTCGGGGGCAAGCGGAGCGGCGGAGAGATCGAGGGCCAGGTACATGTGATTGAGCTCAGAAGAGTACCCCGGGGCGAGGTAGCAGTCACCCAGGTGGATGAGGCGGCCAGGGGTCATGCCGACCTCTTCCCGGCACTCGCGGACCGCGCAATCATGCGGATCCTCACCAGGATCGAGGGTCCCGGCCGGAAGTTCAAGCACGTGCTCGCCGGTCGCGTGGCGGTATTGGCGGACGAACAGGATCCTCTCCTGCTGGTCTACGGGCATCATTGTGACCGCGCCGCTGTGCTCGACCACGTCGATCACTCTGGTCACACCGGTAGGCGCCTTGACCACGTCCCGGCGGACGGAGAAGACCTTCCCCCGGAAAACGGTCTCGGATCGCTCGGTCTGGTATTCCATGGCCTGCTCCATAAACAACCAGGGGCGACCGATGGGTCGCCCCCGGCGTCGTGAAGTCGGGATGGTCAGGGGATGGTGAGCACCTGGCCCGGGTACAGCGTGTAGGGATAGGTCAGGTTGTTGGCAGATACGATCGCATCGGATGTGACGCCGAATTGGGCGGCGATCGAGGAAACATAATCCCCAAGTTGGACGGTGTAGGTCGTGCCGGATTCCGATGGGGCCCCCACGTCGGACGGAGGCACGGGAGCGTCTCCCCCCGAAGGGATCTTGATCACATCTCCGGGGTAGAGCGTGTATGGATCGACCAGGTTGTTCAGATCGATGATGGCCTGCGGGTCGACACCGAACTTGCGAGCGATCGAGTAGACCCACTCACCCGGTAGGACGGTGTACTCGGTAAAGCCACTGCCCCCCGTCACCTTCGTTGGGGCAGCGGTCGGCACCGCGGTAGCGGCCGGTGTCCCCCCGGTTGGGACAGCCGTATCCGTGGGGACCTCCACAACCGGGGTCATGGTGATCGTGGCCGTCGGGACGGCCGTGGGAGGGACTTCGGTCGTCGGCTTGGCGGTCGGAAGGGCGATCCGCGATTGGGCGGTCTGAGTGAGAAGGGCGGAACGGACGGCTTCCATCGTCGCCTGCTGCCCAGTGAGGGGCCCGGGCGAACCCGCGGCTGAGCCATCGGAAGGCGGGGCGGTCGAGGCCGCCCGGGTGCAGCCCGTGATGGCCAACATGGCCGCCACCAGTCTCACGAGCACCCAGTGTGGAAGGTGCCGGTTTTCCATGACCATCCTCCTCGAGCGCCAGGGCGGAAGGACCGTATCCGGTCGCTCTCGGGCGCGCATGGTAGCACACCCATCATAGTGCGTCAAGCGAGACACCCAGACCTGGGGGCTGCAAGTGTCGTGCCAGACACCCTTGGCGGTCGGATGTCGGTCGAAGAGAGGGGGTGCTTCCTGGCGGCAGGAGGTGCCCAGACCACGCAGGGTGGGGCTGGACCTCCAATGTGGCCCGGTCTATGGGACGCCATCGGCTGCTGCGACCCAACCTCCGGGAGCCGGAAATCGGGAGGACAAGGCTCGTCGAGGGCAGAACCAAAGAAAACGGCCGACCTGCTGAGGCAGTCGGCCGCCGTTGACGTTTGAGATTGACCTGGGTTTCAGGCGACTTGAGCCGGAACGGCACTCCGGAACTTGTATCCGTAGACGAGCATGCCGCGCTCACCGTCGGAGCGGAGCTTGCGGGTGACCATTTCTACCGGCATCCCGACCTGGAGCTGCTCATCATTGATATCCGTAAGTTGAGCGGTCACCATCGGGCCCTCTTCCAGCTGGACCAGGGCGATGGTGTACGGCGCGCTCTCCTCATACCCGATCGGGGCATCGGAGACTTTGGTAAACGAGTAAACCTGACCCCGTCCGCTGAACTCGAACAGGTCACGCGCTTCCTCTCCGCAGCCCGGGCAAATGTCTCGGGGAGGGAAGATCTTCTCCTGGCAGTGCGGGCAGACCTCTCCCACCAGGGCGTAGCGCTGTCGTCTCAATCTCCAGTGTCGTGCATTCTCCATAACATCATCCCTCGATTGGGAATTCCCGCTACAGCAGCGTACAGTCTAGGTCCAAGCCTCTCTCAATTACTCTCAACCCCGCTTCAGACCGGGTCAACCCGGACGAGAATGTGGGTGGCGGCGGTTCCTCCGCTGCCTCCCAGGCACTGGGCCATCCCGATTCGGGCTCCTTTGACCTGGCTGGGCCCCGCTCGACCTTGCAGCTGGAGCATGACCTCGGCCACCTGGTAGACCCCGGTGGCGCCGCCGGTATCGCCGCGGGCTTTCGAGCCCCCGAGGGTCGTCACCGGAATCCGGCCCTGACGGGTGATCTCGCCGTCCTGAGCCAACCGCCACCCCTGCCCGCGTGAGGCAAAACCCGCCGCCTCCAGGCTCAAGGCAGCATAGATCGAGAACGGGTCGTGGAGCTCGAAGACGTCGATGTCATCCGGCGTGACGCCGGCCTGACGGTAGGCCTGGTTGGCGGAGTGATTAGCGGCCTCGAGCA
>Ga0299915_10001483_pt1 | contig 17406 bp, 14 predicted proteins | sample RVTome_13_FD_200263 | JGI IMG/M metagenome (GOLD analysis project Ga0299915, IMG submission 200263) | Soil microbial communities from uranium-contaminated site in the Upper Colorado River Basin, Wyoming, United States - RVT92D227 (version 2) ... | reverse complement strand
GAGCCGTTGGAGCATATTCTGTTTTATGGTCCGCCCGGCCTGGGCAAAACGACTCTGGCGAACGTGGTTGCGAACGAGATGGAGGCCAGGATTCGGTGTTCGTCGGGCCCTGCCCTGGTCAAGGCCGGCGACGTGATGGGGCTTCTAAGCAATATCAACACTGGCGATGTGCTCTTCATTGATGAGATTCATCGGCTGAGCACGCCGGTCGAGGAGTTCATTTATCCGGCGATGGAGGAGTTTAGGGTCGATTTCACCGTCGATAGCGGCCTGCACGCCAAGACGATAAACTTTCCGCTGAAGCGTTTCACTCTGGTGGGCGCGACGACGCGGGCGGGACTGCTCAGCGCCCCGCTCCGCAGCAGGTTCGGGATGATGTATCACCTTGATTTCTACAGCGCCGAGGAGCTGACAACGATTTTGGAGAGGTCGGCTGAGTTACTGAGCTTGCAGTGCGAGGAAGGGACGCTCGAGTTGATTGGCGCGTGCTCGCGCGGCACGCCGAGAGTTGCAAACCGCCTGCTAAAAAGGGTGCGGGACTATGCCCAGGTCAAGGGCACGGGCGTGCTCAGCAGCGGGATTGTCGAAAGCGCTCTGAAGATGGAGCAGATAGACCCTTTGGGCCTGGATGAATTGGATAGGGCCGTTCTGCGTGCCCTGGTTAAAGTCTATGAAGGCGGGCCGGCCGGCATCGAGGCTATTGCGGCCACATTAGGCGAAGAGAGGGACACGCTCGAGGACGTCGTCGAGCCGTATCTGCTGCAGATAGGCTTCCTGCGAAGGACCAAGCGGGGAAGAGAAATCACCAAACAGGCCTGCCAGCATTTAGGCCTCAAATTCCACAGAACCAAACGCCCCAAAACCGACCAGCCGGAGCTATTCGAAGAAGATTAGCTGATGAAGTCTTCGAATAGCTTTCTTCTTCAAGGGAGGTTGGTTACCGTCGGACTCTATTCTCTTGTTCCTGCAACCACTCCTCGATTTTCGCCCCAATTTTATCCGCTTTGCCTTGGTCTATCCCGAGGACATATACACGGCACAACCTCGGCTTTAGGCGACTAATATAGTGCAAAAAACTGGTTTTATCCTCGACCAAATTCTTTACCACGCCTGATCGCTTCTTCACCCTGACCAATTCCCTGAGTTCTGGATCGGCACCTTCCTTGAGCTCTCGCGCCTCAGCCAAGCTCACAAACGGATGCGCTTTTTCAAACTCAGGACCCTTGATACCCCTGAATATCCAGCGGTCCTCGGGTATCCCAATATCAGCGTCCGCCGCAAACTCCTTGAGTTTCGCGTCCCAAGAGGTCCTTAAGATCGTATACTTCGTACTGGGCTCATCCATCTCAAGTTCAGAAATCTCGTAGACTAGTTTTGGTGGTCTGCGCAACATGACCGCCTCGCACAGACCTGTAAGATACCCGTCCGCTGTGTCTTTCGCGTGTTTCTTGATAAGGGCATCCAGGTACCCGTCGTGGAAGGCCAAAAACTCTTCTGAATCTGCGCTCGCCATTTCTTCGATTTCCGCGCCGGATTTGTATATCTCCCCTTTTTCCCAGAGTGCCAAGACGATTTTTCTGATTACCTCCTCGAAAGCAAATACTGTCTTGTGCATATAAACCGTATTGAACATGAAATAGCGGCCCATCAGCATGTGTTCTATTGAACTCTTGGCCTTTTCACGGACGACTATTCCCTTTTGGTCTGTCAACTCGAGATTGTTGACGATGTAATTTAGGTCCACTTTTCCATACGGCAAGCCAGTATTGAAGGAGTCTCGGACCAGGTAGTCCAGTCTGTCTACGTCCAGACTTGCATTGAGGAGGTTTGGGATCACGAGACCCACACGTTGGCCCTTGATCAGAGCCGCAATTTCTTCAGGAACGACCCCACTGGCTTCCAGCTTCTCCCTTATATCTTTTCGTTTAGTTATCACAATCTCTCCGAGCTTATCGTGTTTCGGATATTCCTTTGCTGGAGTACTTTCCTCTTCCGCGTTTTGCCCCTTCTTCGTGATGTATTTCTGCGCTGAGTCCCAATCAATTTTCTCCATCAGGTGCGAATAGGGATAATGGCCGATGTCGTGCAAAAGGGCAGCTATCCTGAGGTTTCGAAAATCGTTCTGAGGAACAGCATCCTCACCCTTACTCCGGAAAGACTCGAGTATGCGAGTCATTATGTGCATAACACCCAGCGAGTGTTCGAACCGAGTGTGCCTTGCGTTGGGATATACCATGTAGGCAAAACCAAGTTGTTTGATTCCGCGCAACCGCTGAAATGTGGGTGTGTCAATAAGCTCTGTTTCTAACTTGCTGAGACCGATATCGCCATGAACCGGGTCAATAATTATCTTATGACGATATTCCTCTCTCATAGAGTCCTTCCAGTGCGGACCTACTCTAACGTTTTCCGGCTGACAAGGCCAGCCTCATCAAGCCTCTTCCAAGCTGCTTCGGCAAGCGTCCTCCTACCTTGAAAATGCGGCTTTGACTCTTTGAGCTTCTCGAAAACCTCTTCAAATTGGGGGTCGCTCTTTCCCGGCCAATACGCGATATGCTTTAGGTAATGAAGCGAAGCCAGCAACTCAAGCCACTCAGGTTCGGTTGTTTCTGCGGTCCTGGGCAGACCGACAACCCCGTCCAGAGTGTCAAGTCTGCTCTTAGTTTTGGAATTGAGTTCGTAATTGTTGAACTCGTCGTCATATTTGATTTCATCTCTGAGCGTGAACGTGTCGTTCGCAAGAGCAGGACAATACGGCCCATACAGGTACCAATTGTAGCGATAACCCAAGTCGATGCCAGTAAGCTGCAGAAGGTAGGTCTTCTTCTGCAAGATCTTCCTTGATGTGAAATCGCCTATTTCCAGATTACCAAGCCCTATTTTGTCCAAGACGAGTTTCAGCAGTATGTGATCCTTGTTCACTTTACACCTCACTTCCACATAATTACGCTTCCCTTTTTGCGTGGAAGACCTTGCCAGCGACGAAAAAGAAGATACAAAAAATACATCGTCAATACAAGCCATTAGTGTTGAGACTTTTTCTTCTATTACATAACATGTTATCAGAAAACATCTTACAGCCGAGGCAAATCTCCTGTACTCGAAACTGCGCACATTGTACCTGTGAAATATCAAGCGGGCAATAGGAATACCGGCAGAATTCCTGAAATACGGCGGATTTTGTCTGCGACAAGAGAAATCACGGGTTCACGATGTGCTTTGCCATTTTGGGGCGGCGGCCGGTCAATTCGGTGAAGTGGTGGGCTAACAACTTCTCGATTTCGAGCAAAGTATTATGTGGGGATTCGGCGAGGAGTCTTAGGTTGGCCAGGCAGGCGGCGGCGCTCTTGCTTAGTTTGAATTTGTCCTGGAAGGCGGGTTCGCAGTCTCTGCAGATAAGGCCGTTGGCGGAGCTGCTGAAATAGACTTGATGCTCGATGCTCGATACTCGATACTCGATGCTCGTTTTGCAGTTCGCACAGTTACTCAAGATCGGCTGGAGGCCGACCTCTTTGAGCAGGGCCAATTGAAACAGTATCAGAAGCGCCAGGGTCTCGGACTTGTCCCCGGCGTCCTGCGCGTCGTGCAGGAATTGCAGGAAGCTGTCGAAAAGGTCGGGGTGCGGGTCGTGCTCATCGGTCAGGAGGTTCAGCAGCTCTGCGGCGAAGAGGCAGCAGTTCAAGGCAAAAAGGTTGTTGCGCAGCAGACCCTGGGTCCCGTGGGGAGTAAGGCCGGCTGTGCCGGCGGCGGGTTCGAATTCGGTGAGGGTGGCGAGCTTTTCCCTGTTCGAGTTGGAGAAGACGATCCGACCGTGGGAGAGTATTTCAATCGGCCCGCCGAACGCCGATTTGGGGCGCTTCGAGCCTTTGGCGATTGCGCTGATTTTGCCCGTCCCTTTCGTAAAGAACGTCACGACCTGAGACGTCTCGGAATAATCGACGGCGCGTATGCAGATGGCCTGGTCTTTGGTCAACATTTGAAATGATTACGGATTATTGATAATTGATTATTGTTTCTCGCCTGGCAAGCATCTCCGCTGCGCTGCAACATTGACGGTCTTTCGGTGATTACTGTTTGCTGATTTTTTGGATTTTTATGCGTTTTATGCTTCTCGGCTCGGCGGCAATAATGGTGAACTTAAGGTTTTTGTAGTCGAACGCCTCGCCGCTTTTTGGGATATACCCCAGGCGTGAGAAGACAAAACCGCCTACGGTGTCATAGTCATCGTCTTCAGGCAGGTTCAGCTCGAACCGGTCGTTGAGGTCGTCGATATAAGTCCTCGCATCGACGTCGATAGTGCCCTGGTCTATCTGCCTTATGGGTTCAGGCGGCACTTTCTCGTATTCGTCGGCAATCTCGCCAACGAGCTCTTCAAGGATGTCCTCAAGGGTGACGATGCCTGCCGTTCCGCCGTATTCGTCGAGCACCACGGCTATGTGCAGCTTCCGATTCTGGAACTCGTGGAGCAGGGCCCGTAAAGGCTTTGTCTCGGGGACAAAATAGGCGGCTCTCATCTTGTCGCGGAGCTTGAAATTTGCCGGGTCTCTGCCGATTTCGCTAAGCAGGTCCTTGGCATAGACCATACCGATTATGTTGTCGATGTTTCCCTCATAGACAGGGACACGGGTGTGGCCCGCGCCGGTGATGGTTTCGAGCACCTTGTGCAAATCAGCGCCGGCCTCAATGGCCACAACGTCCGTTCGCGGCGTCATAATCCCATCTGCGGATGTTTCGCTCAGCTCAAGCACGTTCTCTATCATTCGCTGTTCCTCCTTATCGACCGCGCCCTCCATCCTGTGCTCCTCGAGCTCAGTGAGGAATTCTTCCTGTTTTTCTTCCTGCTGCTGTTGTGGGCTTGTCTGGACGACGCCGGCGAGCCGGCGCACAAAGCGGTCGTGTAGCTGCAGCACATAAAGAACCGGAGCGGCCATCATTGCAAAGAACAGCAGAAGTGTGTGGGTCCTGCTGAGGATTTTTTCGCCTGCGTACTTCGCCCAGGCGTGCGGGATTGCCACAGTGAACGCCGAGAATATGACCGCTGCGGCAACGAAGGTCAGGATATAGTCGCCGGTCGTCAGCACCGGCTGCGCTTCAGGCTCGCCCGTGCTCGCAAAGATATGCAGCAGCAAAAGCAATATGCAGACGTTAAAGACCAGCCGATACAGAGAGCAGGTCAATGCCAGCTTCTCGGCGTTCCGGACCAGTCTATCCGTGAGGCTCCGCGACATTGCTTCTTTGCCGGCCCGTTTGAACGCCTCGTACAACTGGAGACGCGAAAGCGCTCGCAGGGAAACTGCGTTGACGGAGAAGAACAATGTCCCCCCGGCAAGAAGACAAATCGCCGTTACCGACCAGCCGATATAATTCACCTTTTCAAAGCCTTTCAATTAGTTCGTCGCACAAGCCTCAAATACGCCGGTTGGAGATATCATTCGCGCTTGCGCTGTTTTGCCTTTGCCCGACCATTATACACTAAGCCGTAGCCGAGTTGCTGCAAAATCTCGTCTTCTATCTTGTGCATTTCTCCGGCTCCCCTCTCCGTGGAGTCGTCGAATCCCACGTTATGAAGCAGGGCGTGCGTTACGTAAAGCGCCAGCTCGGCCCGGCTTGAATGGCCCCGCAGCGCCGCCTGTTTGGCAGCCATATCGCCGTTGACCACCAGCTCGAACAGCCTGCCCGATTTGGGCTCGCTCTCTTCGGACAGGTCGAAGCTCAGGCAATCCGACGTGGATTTGCGGTTCAGGAAACGGCTGCTTATTTCGCGAAACCCGGCGTCATCGACGATTGCGATGCCGATAGTCGCGTTTGAAACGTCAAATCGTCTGCAGACGGCCTTGACCAATTCCTCAAGGTCAAGCCGATTAACGTCCTGGTGATCGGGATGTGCGGTAATTTCGACGACTATATTTTGTCGGGCGCGGGACATGACTATCAGCTCTTCTCTCGGTCGGGCCCTTCTGTCCGGGGCTGCTCGACGATGGGTGCGTCCGGCTCTCGTGGATATGCGATTCGGCCGTGGTAGTGCGCGGCAAGGGTCTTCGATATGCTTGCCTCTACCTGGCTCAGCTCCCGCAGTGAAATATCGCATTCGTCGAATTGGCCGTCCTGGAGGCGCTTCATAGCCATATTGTGTACGACTATCTCTATTTTTGTCGGCGTTATCTCCGAGAGGCTCCTGACGGCGCCTTCGACCGTGTCCGCAAGCATTACGATAGCAGCTTCCTTCGTCCGCGGTTTGGGGCCGGGGTACCTGAATTCGCTTTCAGAAGGCGGGCCAACGTTTTTCATCCTTGGGTTTTTTGCCGTCTGCTTCTTTGCCTGGTGGTAAAAGTGCTCAACAAGGGTCGTTCCGTGGTGTGTCTCAATAAATTGCCTAAGAACGTTGGGCAGTCCATATTCCTTGGCCATTTCTATGCCGTCTTTAACGTGGCCGACAATAACCAACTGACTCATAGCGGGCGAGAGATCTTTGTGCCGGCTGGCCGAGCCCATCTCGTTTTCCACGAAGTAGCCGGGCTTGTTTATCTTGCCGATATCGTGGTAATAGGACCCGACCCTGCAGAGCAAACCGTTGCGGCTGATCGCCTCGGCCGCGGCTTCGGCGACGGAGCCTATCAGGAGGCTATGGCTGAACGTGCCGGGGGCTTCCATTGCGAGTTTTCGGAGCAGGGGCTGGTTGGCGTCGCTGTAGTCCAGCAATGTCATGCTCGTTGCGATTCGAAAGGTCTTCTCAATCAAAGGAAGCAGGCTCTCGATGAGCAGCCCCACGAGGAACGCGGCTCCCGCGTGATACCCGGCGTTGCTAAAGACATCAGAGGTCTTTGCGCCTTCGGTGAGCAGGTTGAGGCTCAGTGCCGTAACGAAGACTACTATCGCCGCGGTTGCGCTGACCTTGAGCAGTTTCATTCTTGTGCGTATTTCCTTCAGAGAAAATGAGCAGCTTACAGCGCCGGCGCACATGGTCAGAAAAAGGTTCATCCCTGCGATCTGCTCCGGCCCGGGGGAGCCGGCGGAAAAAGTGGCAAGAACACAGAAAAATACGCACATACCTATCGTGAATCGCCGGTCGTATGCAAGCGACAGAATAATCGCTCCGGTTACCGCGCTTGCAGTGCCCCCGGATGTGTGATGGAAAAGAATCGCAATGAGTCTGGTTGCCGTCAGCAGCAATAAAAACAGCCCCGCCAGCAGACTGGTTCTCGCGTGGTTCCTTATTAATCGCTTCTGATAATCGTGGACGTAGAACAGCGCCGCGATACTGACCAGCATTACCAAAACGGTTGTTGGCACGAGGGAACGGTGCAGGGCCTGGCCGTTGAGCTCGAAAGAGACTATCGGAACGCAGACGGCGATAAAAAACGCACATATCAACAGGGATATCAGGCTATCGCGATTGGCCAGCCGGCTTATCTTTCTGAAACGGTCGATGGGGATATTCCTGCGAACCTGGCTGCGCCGCCGACTTGTCTTCCCGAATAATCCCATCGATTCGTCCCAATTGAACTCAAAAATCAAAGTGCAAAGTGCAAAATTGAGCAAGTCATTACCGCAGAGCGGCAATTCCACGTTTTATTTTTGACTTTTGCATTTTTTGTAGGCCAGCACAATTTTCTGCACCAGTCGGTGCCGCACGATGTCCTTTTGGGTCAATTCGACAAAGCCTATGCCCCTGATTCGCCGCAGAGTCTCAATTGCGTCGATCATACCGCTCTTCTGGCCTTTTTCGAGGTCGATTTGCGTTATGTCGCCCGTTATTATCATTTTGGAGCCGTTGCCCAGCCTCGTCAATACCATAAGCATCTGCAGCGGCATCGTGTTCTGGGCCTCGTCGCAGATGACCACTGCTTCGTTTAGTGTGCGGCCGCGCATAAACGCAAGGGGGATAATCTCTATGATGTCCAGCTCCATAAACTTCTGCATCTGGCCAAAATCCATCATATCCTCGAGTGCATCAAAGAGCGGACGCAGATACGGATTCACCTTCGCCTGGATGTCGCCGGGCAGAAAGCCGAGTTTCTCACCCGCCTCGACGGCGGGGCGCGCGAGCACAATTCTCCTGATTTGCCTTTTTTTGAGCATCGACACCGCTATTGCGACGGCCAAATATGTCTTTCCGGTCCCGGCCGGCCCTATGCAGAAAGTCAGGTCGTTGGCGAGCATTGTCTCAATATACTTCAACTGTCCTGGGGTGGTCGGCTGGATGACCTTCTTCTTGGAATAGACCGTGACAGCCTGCTTCGTCTCGGGAGTCTCGGGCGAATCGGACCGGTTGATGAAGCCGGTAACGTCCGCGACGGCGAGGCTGTGATGTTTTAGCAGGTGCTTCTGCATCCTGTCGATGACCTCGGCAGCCTTGTTGACGTCGGAATCGCCGCCGGCAATGATCAGGTAGTCCTCGCGGGCCGTTATCTGCACCCCCAGTGATTTGCGCAGCAACCGAAGGTGGCTGTCGGCGGGGCCGAACAGCTCAAGCTGCCTGTGGGCCGAATCTAATTGTATCGTAATTTCCAAAGCTTCGTTCTAATAAGCACGGCATTTGAAGAACAAATAAGCAAACGGCGCCGCCACCAGAGCCGAATCGACAATATCCAGTATTCCGCCGAAGCCCGGCACCTTGTTGGCGGAGTCCTTTTGCTCTGCGTCGCGCTTCATCATAGACTCGGCCAGGTCGCCCATCTGCCCGATAAAGGCGAAACACAGGCCGAAGGCTACTGCCGCCGGCCAATACATTATATCACAAAATCCGGCAAAGAGAAGCGCAACCAGCACCGCGGCCGCCGCCGCCCCGCCCATACCCTCCCAGGTCTTTCCGGGACTGATTCTCGGCGAGAATTTGTGTTTGCCGAAGAGCGTGCCGATTGCCCAGGCGCCTATGTCGGACGACTTTATGACGGAAACGAACATCAGCAGCGGCCAAAGGCCAAAGTCGATTCGGATGGCAAGCACGAAGCTGCTCAGCAGGCCAAGATAACAGATGCCGAAATAATTCGCCCCGCAGTTCGCCAGGACACCTGATGTGCCGCAGCTAACGTACTGGCACAGAAACAGGGCCGACAAGGTAAAGGCGGACAGTACAGACAAGTAAAGCGCCTGCGAAATGTTGATAAGCTGCGGCCAGTACCACGTGGTCGCAAAGAGGACCGAGGCAACCATGGCGGCCGGGGTGAATATCCTGACGTTTTTGGCGGCGGCGAGTTTGGCCAGCTCAAGCTGGGCCGGGACCACCAGCGCTACGATGAGGATGCACAGGAGTGTCCCTTGTACGGGCTTATCGGGTGTCGAGTCGGTCAGTGAGCCGTCAACCCAGCCATCGAAAATGACGATGGCTGCGAAGGCGACCGTCATTAGCGAGCCGAAAAGCAATCTCTGTTTGAGCATAGTATCAGTCCGCATCCGGCGGATTCTCGACGACAGGCCCTGTCTGCTATTTGGGGTTATCTTGCTGCAAACGGATACTTCCAAATCGTCGGTCTCGCTGTGCGTAGGCGCGTATCGCATCCTCCAGAGACGCACAGTGGAAATCAGGCCACAAAGTCTTTGTCACGTAGAATTCACTGTACGAAATCTGCCAGAGTAAAAAATTGCTGACCCTCATTTCGTTCGCGGTTCTTATCAGGAGGTCCGGATCGGCAAGTCCCGCGGTGTAGAGGTATTGGCTTACACAGGCTTCGTCGATATCATTGAGCTGTAGTCCGCCGTTCTTGCATTCCGCAGCGATCTTCCTGACTGCTTCGACGATTTCTGTCCGTCCCCCGTAATTCAGAGCAAGTGCGAGGGTCATGCCGCTATTGGAGGCGGTCAGTTGCATAGTCGCGTCGAGCTCCTTGAGGACTTCGCCGGGCAGGTCTTCCCGGCGCCCGAGGTGAACAAGCCTTACGTTGTTTCTCATAAGCATGTCGCGAATCCCCACGAGGTACTGGGTGTAGAGATGCATCAGGCCCTTGATTTCGTGTTCCGGTCTTCCCCAGTTATCCACGCTGAACGAGTACAAAGTCAGGGTCTCGATGCCGAGGGCGACGCAGTGCAGCGCGATCTCCTCGACCGTGTTGCCCCCCCGTCGGTGTCCCTCGAGCCTGGGCAGCGACTTCTGCTGCGCCCATCGGCCATTGCCGTCCATAATAATAGCAATATGGCGCGGTATTTGTTCAACACTCAGGCCGATGCGTTTGGCCGTTCTCTCAAGTTTCTCTTGGAAGGTCTCCATAATGTGCCGAGGCCGGCTCCGGCAAGAACGTATCGCAAAGTAGTCATCTCGTTATCGTCTGACTTCGCTTCGGCCCGACCCCGATCATTGTGATAGGCTTTTTGGTCAGTTCTTCCAGTCGGCAGACGTAGTCCTGCGCGTTCGTCGGCAAATCGTTAAAGTCGTTCACTTCGGTAATGTCCTCGTCCCACCCGGCAGCGGTCTCATAAATAGCTGCGGCGTTGGCGAGTCTGGCCGTATTCGCAGGGAAAAAGTGTCTCTCTTCACCGTCAATTCTATACGCCCTGCATATCTTCAGTTCCTTCAGCCCGGAGAGGGTATCGAGGTGCATCAGGGCGACCGAATCGATCGCGCCGATGGTTACGGAATAGGAGACGGCGACGGCGTCGAACCACCCGCAGCGTCGAGGCCGGCCGGTGGTCGTCCCGTATTCGTTGCCCCTCTCGCGGATGTATTGCCCGATCTCGTTGTCCTGCTCGGTCGGGAAAGGTCCTGCGCCGACCCTCGTTGAGTACGCCTTGGCCACCCCGACGAACTTATCGACCATCTTCGCCGGGACGCCGGAGCCCGAGGGCATACCCAGAACGCTCGAATTCGAGCTGGTTACAAAGGGGAACGTGCCGTGGTCGATGTCGAGCAGCGAGCCTTGCGCGCCTTCGAAGAGAATGGACTTGCCCTTGGTAATCGACCTGTGGAGGAATTCGGTGGTATCGGTTATGAACAGCGCCAGTGTCTCTGCGTAGCAAGCGCACTTCTCGAAGATCTCAGCGTCGCTTATCGGCTCGGCGCCGTAGAGCGCCTTGAATATCTTGTTCTTGTATTCGATGATTGCCCGCAGCTTAGCTCTTAGCGTGTCGAGGTCCCGCAAGTCCCCGACGCGGACGCAATAGCCTCTTCCGGCCTTGTCGGCGTAGCAGGGGCCGATGCCGCGCGCCGTTGTCCCAATTTTGTTCTTGCCGAGAGATTCCTCACGCAGCCGGTCCTCCATCTTGTGATAGTCGAGCACGACGTGCGCATTCTCGCTTACAAGGAGCCTCTTGGCCAGCGAGATGCCCTTTTTTGCGAGTCTTCCTATTTCTTCTATGAGCACTTCCGGGTCAACGACCACGCCGTTGGCGATCACACAGGTGGTATTCGGGCGGACCGAGCCGCTCGGCAGCAGGTGCAGAGCGAACTTCTCGTCTCCAACGACGACGGTATGTCCTGCATTTGCGCCCCCGCCGTAACGGACGACAATGTCACTGTGCTCCGCAAGGATATCGACGACCTTGCCCTTGCCTTCGTCGCCCCACTGCAATCCTATTACGCAGGAATTCATTGTGCCTGTTTCCCCAAAAGTGCTCTTGATACCCCGGAGATAAGCCGCAATGGTCGATTGGCGTCCGTCTTTTCAGGGTCTATCGCCAAAGCCACAATCTGCGGCCAATTGCGGTCAACTGTCAAATCTTAGAATCTATTGTGCGGATTCTTTAGTAATTTCAGCCACCAGATATTCCAGAACGGCGGCCAGGTTATCGTATTTCCTGTTGCTTATCTTGCGGTCCGCTTCATTACCGTTTTTGTTTTTATAGGTAATAACAAAGTAACCTTTCGAGTCAAAGTGGGTCTTGTCTATCTTTTGAATGGAATCGTAAGCGATTCTCTCATTTTCGCTGATGACAAGCTCATTTTCGCCGGCGACGAGCTTCTTGCCTCTCAGTATGAGCAGATACGCTCCGAGGAGTATGCCGATAGCGAGAAAAACCGGTGGCGACTTGCGGTTAAACTCCATAGTGGCCGTGGGCTTGCCGTCGTTATCGAGCACGTGCTCCTTGTAAAAGCTGTAGCGCTTCGACCACTCGTACTTGCTCAAATAGCCGTCGTAGGCAAATATCCCCGCCGCAAACAAGCAGACGCCGATATAGATTTTGAAATTCGTTTTTGTGAATTTGCTTATTGGTGCTTCGATGGCCATTTTGCGGGCCTCCCTGTTTCTATGACAACCTTTTTTGCGCGATTGTCTCGACCAGGGGCTGGACAAAGTTGGGGACGATCTTCTCGGCCATCAACTCCTCGGCCAGCCGGCATTGATATTCAAAGGACTTGAGCGGGTCAAATCCTCCCGAACTCGGCGGGTACTGGCGGACTGTGAACGACAGGGTGATGGCTTCATCCGTCCCCCGGTCCTTCTTGCGCGGTTCGTAGATGCTCGTTTTTGACTCTATGCTTATTCGGCCCTGGATGCGCGAGTCGCCCGCCAGCGCAACGACGACAGCGGGCGAAAACCCAATGGCCTTGGCCCCGGGCATATCGAGCAGGCAATTGAAGGGCGTCAGACCGAAAAATGCGTCGGCGATGACCTCATCGTGGTTGCCCGTGCAGTCGAAGTCCATAGCGAAACTAATATCAAGCGAGTCAACGTCAAGCTGGCTTACGCTGAGCATATACGGCGCAATCTCGATCACCAGCCTATCCTGCTGGTAGGCCATCTCAAAGCTCGAAGGGTTCACTACCCCTGAGCCTATGCGGTCTGTTTCGAGAGTTACCCACCGATACTGGCCGAGGCCGCGGTCTTCTTCGAGACAATACTCGTTATTCTCCCGGCGGTAGAAACAGCCCATAGAAGGGTACTGCTTCTGAATCCGTTCAAAGAAGGCCAGAACGGTGTCCCGCTCGGTCGGCAGGTCCAGCTCGGTGTTGATGCACATATCGACGTAGAAGTCATCGCAAAGAGAGCTATAACTATCTGGCGTCATCATAAACAACCCTCCCACAGGCTCCAGGAAACTCCCCTGAAAGCCTGTTCAAGGTAATTCAACTTCAAAGGCCGTCTAACTTCACAGGCAGCAATTATACACGGAGATAATCGTTTTCCCAGATTTTTTCCGTCAAACTCTGCAATTTTTCATCATAGTTTTTCAGGGTCTCAAAGTACTCGACCGATTCGAGGGCCTCTTTGGCGTTCTTGTCTTCCGGCCTTGCCTCTTCGGGCAGGACGGGCAGGTTGCCGGAGTATCCTGCGCCGTATCTGTGAATGGTGGTGCAGGGAAGATTGATGCGGGGAGCCTGCAAACGGGATATTCGACGGGATTCCTCTGCTCGGAAGTCCTCGCGTGGCACGGGCTTCCGGCCCGTGGAAACCTGGCCCGGCCCGCCGGCCCCCCACCGCCACGGGGCCATCATGGGGCCTTGAGGCAATGGCCGGGCCGCTCAGTCCTACCTCAAGTCCGGGTCGGGCAGCTCTAACTCGGCAATTATTGCCCCGATAGGCCAGACGATTGCGAAGACAAAGACCCTCCACGCGCACGCCTTCACAAGGCCGGCAGTCTCGATTAGCCCTTCGCCGAACCACAGCCCCGCGGTAGCCGCGGTGTAAAGCGCTGCTGAGGCGGCGCCGCACACTATCGCAGCGATTAGCCGCTTCCACAGAGCCGCTCCGCCCGCGCCCAGAGTTACGGCTGCCCCGCATGCCAGCGACGCCGCGCCCACAAGCCACCAAATGTCTTTCAGCCCCGGCAGCGTTCCGGCCCCGCTGAGGCGCACGTAGTCGGCCAGCGCCAGGACGCCGGCGGCCGCAACTGCGCACAGACCCCCGTGCCAGTATCGAGGCTTCAGTGAGGCGCGAATCTCCGCCCGCCTGCGCATACGCCGCCGTATTGTAAGAGGCCAGTTATAGAAAAGACAAAACACCCAGTGCTCCAAAAGCGCGCCCCGCTCCCCGAATACCGGGACGATGTGCACCGCCTCAGTCGCCCAGTGCGCCGCCATAAACCTCGCCAAAACAGGGTAGCGGTACGTCATCTGGATGGGAAATGCGAGATAACCTATGACTCTGAAAAATGACAGGGAAACTGCTATGGTGTAGTCCTTGAAATTGCGTTCCTTGATGATTAGCCCAATGACATAAAATCCTCGAATCAATGAGCCGGGTGAAATAGGTATAACTTGCCAAACCGCGAATATGCCCACTCCGATTTTCCACGCCTCGTTCCAGGACAATTCGGGGCGCATAAGGAGATAAATAACTGTAACCAGCAACATAACAATTTCTGACACCGGCAACGTCATCAGATGTACAACCAGACTTATCAGGTATTTTTGTATATACGGTTCGGTTATCTGCGAAAGGATAACTTCGGCGTCGGCGTCGCTGAGCATGTGTTTGCGGCGGCCCTCGCTGACCATTTCCTGCAGCCACTGCCGGCGCAGCTCGCTGTTGAAATACAGTCTGACAGGGCGGACAAATATGTAGTGGAGCTTTTCTCTTGCGAATTCGGCGTCCGTGAAGAACCGGTGCAGGCCCGCGGGCAGCACCGAGAGCGGCAGGTGACAGAAACAGCGCCAAGGCTCCTCTGCAAATCTCTGCGCGCGTTCGGCGCTGATTCTGCCTTTTCGATGCCAGTCGATGACCTTTTCAATAACGCGCGCTCTTATGGCTCGTTTCAAATAATCGAAGCTCGTCAGGATTGATGCGTAGTGGCTTCGCCAGTCGGCCCTCGCCCAGACTCGGCGCAGGAGCCTGCCAAGGAACGGTATCAGGCCGATTGTGAAGAATAACAGCGTCAATAATTTACTGCGACGCAGCTTTGGCTCATTCTGCTCGTCAATAAAATTTCGCACCCGCCAGCCCGTAACGGCGCTATCCAGCATTGTTGACCACAGTTTCGGGCTGTAGAGCAGCCGAACGTGGTTATGCGTGATGTCTGGGACTGAGTTGCGGTAGATGTCCTCCTGTTCTTTGAGCTCGTCGAGCATCCGGCGCATATCAATGAACGCATCGCCCTGCTCCTGCACAAAGGCCTCGAGCTTCCTGGTGCTGCCGCGGTCGAACTGCACCAGAGACCCGCGCACAAGACCCTTGGCAATGAGTTTGAAATCGCCCGGGCTCATCGGCAAAAAAGGCAGCAACGCCAGGCCGGCCCTGAAATCCACCGCCACCAGCCCGCCCCCCGGATCGCCTTCAGCGCCCTTGCGCTTCAGGCAGTTGGGCTGGCTCTTGCACGTTGACCACTCGTACTGGCGAGCGAATTCGTATGCCCCCATATCATACAAAAGGTGGACGAATTCCCTCATGAACCTGCGCTTGGCGCGATACTCCGGCGAGCCGATCTCTCCCTCGACGCCTGCTTCGAGGGGGGCCGTCCTCCGGCGCGCCTGCCTGAGTAGGTCCATTTTGTCATCGACCTCCAGCCGCCAGGTCCGCCCATCGACCCACTCGCTAAGCTCGCCGCAACTGCCGAGGTTGTGGTCCACAAACGTTGCGTAGATATCAACGACGGCGTTTTCATCGCCCAAGCGGACTCTTGCGGCGCGTCGGATGAATTTCTGCCACAGCGCCCCAGCCCTGGCGGCGGCGGGATTGACCTGGAGCTGGAACGGCCCCTGGAAGCCAATCCAGTAGAGCATATTGCGAAACAGCCTTGAGAAGCCCGATGGCGGCACGAGAATTTTCATTGCGTACAGCCCGCCGACCTGCAGGCCGTCCATTCCGCCCGCGGCCGCCCCATCCCCCTGAATATCCTGTATCTTCACCTGATAGACCTGCCCGGCGAAGCCCCCGCCGACGAACTTCTCGACGACTAAGCTCACGGTGGCTTTGACAGCCTGTGCGACCGAGATGACTTCGTAGGTAAGCTGTGTGCCCGCGTCGTAGCGGCTTATGCGCATCGGGCGATGCAGACCAGCAGCGTGGAACTTACCTTCAAGCTCTCTGCATACCTCAACGGAGTATTCTGCCGCCATAAGTCTCGTATCTCGTATCTCGTGAAGCGTATCTCGGCCTGCCTGCGCCAGACGCCTCAGGCACAAATCCAAAATCTCATGCAAATAAACAGACCGATTGCAGCATACACGCCGGCTAATAAATCATCGGCAAGAATACCCCAACCCTGCGGTAATTTCTCCAGTTTTCGGATAGGCCACGGCTTGGCTACGTCAAATAATCTAAAGAGCACAAAGCCCGCGCCTGCTATTATCCAGATTTGGCCGGTCGTGAGAGTCGCGGCAATAACGAACGGAACCGCAAGAAAAGTAACCGCCTGGCCTGCAAGCTCATCCGCGACGACCTCCCGCGGGTCGTCTTTGCCGGTTGCTGCAATTGCCGCCGGCGCGAACGCGACGCAGATGACCGACCCGGCCGCAGCCAATAGCACCATCAGGATCGAAACTGATAAATCCGCTGCGCCGAACTGGCAGCACAAACCGAAGACTACCGCCGTCGGAAGCGAACCCCAAGTCCCAGGCGCAGCCGGCAGCCGGCCAAGACCAAAACACGATGTAAGCAGTCTCTTCATAGCCTTGGCAAGTTAACCAACCGCTCAGGTTAAGTCAAAGACTATTACCGGATTTGTCTTCGTCCCTGCACGCAGGCTTCATACTGCAAATCCGGCCTCTTCATCCAAGACCCCCGCCCGCCTGATTTACTCTCCACCGCTGGCCGGTTCCGGCAAATCCGGACTCGCAAACTCAACGTGGTATATCCCAGGCCGGAAGCGGGGATTCGGAAAAAGGTGGTGGGATTGGGTTTGTTTTGAATAGTGTTCGTTGATCACTGTTCGTTGTTCGTTGGCATAAGCCTTTGTTCTTGCTGTACTTATGTTTATATTACCCATTTTGAAATTGGGTTTGTTTTGCAAAAAAGAGGTGGATTTGTAGAGGAGTCTCTACAATTGTAGAGGGCGTGTCTTGGCCACTAAGACACAAAGGCACAAAGAGACAGACTGATAGGGGGTTTGGGAGTGCAAAAATCAAAATGCAAAGTGCAAAGTTGCGGAATCCCGACGTCGTCGGGATGGGCGTTTTAGTTGTAGTTTCGTTCTCCATATCAAGAATCCTCTATTTGTTAGATGTGTATTATACATCATACAAGATTGGGTGTCAAGTTAATTCTTCATTAACCACGGATTGCGCGGATTATACGGATTTGGGCATAAGAGTACATAAGCGTATGCGTATGTACTTATGGGGCGCCCTATCAAATGAGGTTTTGGGGGGAGCAGTTATTTGATTGCGGGCAAGCTGAACTTTAAGTCCAGAGGGCGGAAATGGCGGCGGAGGTTTGGTGTGCGCGTGCGTTTTGCGGCGGGTTAGCGCTTTGGTGCGTGCGCTGCGGGGTGCATCTGTAGTTTGTAGGTAGGTTCCTCATGCGACCAGCGGTTTTTGTGACCACACCTGCTCCCAATCCCTATTCAGCCAGGACACACGCAAGGCTAACACCGAAGACG
>Ga0299915_10001482_pt1 | contig 17406 bp, 15 predicted proteins | sample RVTome_13_FD_200263 | JGI IMG/M metagenome (GOLD analysis project Ga0299915, IMG submission 200263) | Soil microbial communities from uranium-contaminated site in the Upper Colorado River Basin, Wyoming, United States - RVT92D227 (version 2) ... | reverse complement strand
ATGACCGATAGTGGACGAGTACCGTGAGGGAAAGGTGAAAAGAACCCTGGTGAAGGGAGTGAAATAGAACCTGAAACCGTATGCCTACAAGCAATCGGAGCCCCGTTAGACAAAGCATCCAAGAGCATGGAGACGAACTCAGTTCGTCATTGTCCGGCTTGACCGGACAATCCAGGTTTCTGGATTTCCCGATCGAGTCGGGGAATGACATTAAATTAAGCTTTTGGGTTTTTTGTCTAACGGGGTGACGGTGTGCCTTTTGATTAATGAGCCGGCGAGTTACTGGCTGTAGCGAGGTTAAGTCCTTCAGGGACGGAGCCGTAGGGAAACCGAGTCTTAACAGGGCGTTTAGTTGCAGTCAGTAGACCCGAAGCCAGGTGATCTACCCATGGTCAGGGTGAAGCGAAGGTAAGACTTCGTGGAGGCCCGAACTGATGTTTGTTGCAAAAAGCTCGGATGAACTGTGGGTAGGAGTGAAAGGCTAATCAAACCTGGTGATAGCTGGTTCTCCCCGAAATGTATTTAGGTGCAGCCTCAGTGCAGTCTTATGGGGGTAGGGCACTGGATGGGCTAGGGCCTCGAATGGGGTACCAAACCCAACCAAACCGCGAATACCATGGAGATGGTCACTGGGAGTAAGACTGCGGGTGCTAAGATTCGTAGTCGAGAGGGAAACAGCCCAGACCGTCAGCTAAGGTCCCTAAGGGTATGCTAAGTGGTAAAGGATGTGGTGTTGCGGAGACAGCCAGGATGTTGGCTTAGAAGCAGCCATCATTAAAAGAAAGCGTAACAGCTCACTGGTCAAGCGACACTGCGCCGAAAATCCAGCGGGGCTCAAGCATACTACCGAAGCTGCGGATTGTCGGATTGTGAACTGAGTTCACAACCCTCAGCAGAGGGCAGAGAGCACAGAGCGGAGAGTTAAGGATTCTGAAAGGGTTTTTATACTCTATGCTCTTAGCTCCTTGCTCTTGGCTTTGGATTGTGAGTTTTGCTCACAATCCGACAGTGGTAGGGGAGCATTCTGCGGACCTGTGAAGGCGAGTTGTGAGGCTTGCTGGAGGGTGCAGAAGAGATTATGCCGGCATAAGTAGCGCAAATTCTGATGAAAAGTCAGGACGCCGTAAACCTAAGGTTTCCTGGGGAAGGGAAATCCGCCCAGGGTTAGTCGGGCCTAAGGCGAGGCCGTGAGGCGTAGCTGATGGAGGACTGGTTAATATTCCAGTACCGTCTTGTGTGCGTTTGACCGAAGGGGGGACGCAGGAGGATAGTTTGAGCCTGGTGATGGTTCAGGTCCAAGCGTTTAGGCTGATGGATAGGCAAATCCGTTCATCATATAAAGCTGAGGCGTGATGGGGAAGGCCGTAAGGCTGAACTCAGGCAATTCCACACTGACGAGAAAAACCTCGTAGGGAGCACATGGGATGACCGTACCGCAAACCGACACTGGTAGGTGGGTAGAAGATACCAAGGCGTTCGAGAGAACCCTCGCTAAGGAACTCGGCAAAGTGACCCCGTAACTTCGGGAGAAGGGGTTCCACCGCAAGGTGGACGCAGTAAAGAGGCTCAGGCGACTGTTTAGCAAAAACACAGGTGTCTGCAAACTCGGAAGAGGAAGTATAGGCACTGACGCCTGCCCGGTGCCGGAAGGTTAATGGGAGAGGTCATCTTCGCAAGAGGAGAAGCCTTGAACTGAAGCCCTGGTAAACGGCGGCCGTAACTATAACGGTCCTAAGGTAGCGAAATTCCTTGTCGGGTAAGTTCCGACCCGCATGAATGGCGTAACGATCTGAGCGCTGTCTCGGCGAGGGGCTCGGCGAACTTGAGATACCGGTGAAGACGCCGGTTACCTGCAACTAGACGGAAAGACCCCGTGCACCTTTACTATAGCTTGGCAGTGAGCTTTGGTGATGTATGTGTAGGATAGGTGGGAGGCAATGAAGTGGGGACGCTAGTAACCATGGAGCCAACCTTGAAATACCACCCTTACCTTACTGGGGCTCTAACCTACTCCTGTGAACCAGGAGAGGGACACTGTCTGGTGGGTAGTTTGACTGGGGCGGTCGCCTCCCAAAGAGTAACGGAGGCGTCCAAAGGTCTCCTCAGGCTGGACGGAAACCAGCTGTTGAGTGCAAAGGCATAAGGAGGCTTAACTGTGAGGCTGACAGGCCGAGCAGATACGAAAGTAGGGCTTAGTGATCCGGTGGCACTGAGTGGAAGGGCCATCGCTCAACGGATAAAAGGTACGCCGGGGATAACAGGCTTATCGCGTCCAAGAGTTCACATCGACGACGCGGTTTGGCACCTCGATGTCGACTCATCGCATCCTGGAGCTGAAGCAGGTTCCAAGGGTTGGGCTGTTCGCCCATTAAAGCGGTACGAGAGTTGGGTTCAGAACGTCGTGAGACAGTTCGGTCCCTATCTGTTGCAGGCGGAGGAGACTTGAGGGGATCTGTCCTTAGTACGAGAGGACCGGGATGGACAGACCTCTGGTGTTCCGGTTGTCACGCCAGTGGCAATGCCGGGTAGCTATGTCTGGAAGGGATAAACGCTGAAGGCATCTAAGCGTGAAACCCACCCCAAGATGAGGTCTCCCTCCCGATGAAAATCGGGACTGAAGGTCTGTGGGAGACTACCACGTTGATAGGCTGGAGGTGTAAGTGCAGTAATGTATTCAGCTGACCAGTACTAATAGACCGTGCGACTTGACCCTTTTTTATTTCCCTCCTGTTGTCAAAGAAATATTGAAATAATTAATCGTTTAATGGTATTGTTTAAAACTGGAAATAAAGTTTCCGGTGGCGATACCGAGGGGGCAACACCCGTTCCCATTCCGAACACGGAAGTTAAGACCCTCAGGGCCGATGATACTATGATTGAAAGGTTATGGGAAAGTAGGTCGCTGCCGGATTAAAGATATACAAAAAGGCTCAGGAAACCCTGAGCCTTTTTTATTTCTGATTTGATTCATCCGTTAAATGAATCTCTTCATTCCCGCGGAATCAGTAATCCATTTTTTTAGGTACGGTATCGAGATTCCCCCGTCAAGAAGTTTTCCCTATTTCAGACTTTTTTGCTGGATCTTTAACCACCATTGTATCATTTTGCCCGGAACTTCAAAACTGTCTTCTATCGATTTAAGTTGATTCCTACCACCCTGGACGCTCAATGAATGCTGCCAAAGTCCACCCTGTAATAAACAGCCATCTTTTGTTTATTCCAAATAGAAAAACATACGTCGTGAAGTTCTTAATCCCCGTCGAGTACGAATAAGCGTCATTCCGTCTGCGAAGTTGCGGAATGACGCTTATTCGAAATCTATAAACAAAATGGGGCTTAGTAAATCCGGCTATGACTTTTATATTTTTCTAATTCTTCCTTTAATTCTTCCTTTTCTTCTTTTAGCTTTTTCATCCTTAGCTCTCTGCCGACAGCCATATCATAAAAATCCTCGAGCTCTTTAATTCGCTTTTTAATCTCTTCTTCCATCTTTTTGCGTTCAGTGATATCTTCTGCAGTTCCGACCGCACCTATAATTTTACCTTCCTGTAAAAGTGGGCCTGCACTGAAGGTAATTACAACAGTTTTTCTATCTTTTCTGATGAGTCCGATCTCAAATTGTGATACTGTAATGCCCTGAGTTATAATCTGAACATATTTTTCATTGACCTTGGAAAAAGCCTGGGGCGAGAAAAGTATCGAGAATGGATGTCCTATTAATTCATCTATCTCATATCCAGTAATTTGAGAAGCACGCTGATTGACCAGAGTAAACTTGCCTTCTAAATCAATTGCAAAGATTACGTTGGTAGCACTTTCCATTACCCTCTCTTGGAATTCATAGCTTCTCTTTATTTCCTCCTCTGCCCGCTTACGATCTGTGATATCCCGAAAGTTCCAAACTCTTCCAACAACTGCTTTTCCTATGCGCTGAGGTTTTGAATATCGTTCAAAAACTCTTCCATGTTTGAATATTAATTCATCATAACTCTCAGCTTCAGGATTAGCATACAATTGTCTCACTTTATTGAGAAATCCTTCAGGGTCTTTAAGTTGATCGAGCACAAATGATAGTGCCTGATCGTCATCACGAGACTCTATAATTTGCTGAGGAATGTGCCACATTTCTATAAACTTCTGATTAAAACTGACTATTTTGCCCTCTCTGTTTACCACAAGAATTCCGTCGGCCGTTGACTCTATCGTGGCACTAAGAAGAGAGATGAGAGCCCTCATTTCTGAATTTGTGTGGAGGAGTTCCTGGGAACTTAGATCAAGTGACCGTTCAATCATGCCTCTATCAACATCGGATTGCATGTATGCATCATTAACTGCTTCAACAAACTTCTGCCATTTTGCGGGAAATTGAAGGGAATCTCCAAAATATATTTTCAATTGGCGCTTGAGTAGATTATGCATCAATTGGATTCTTTATTTCTCTGAAATGACGGTTATCGTCATGGTTTGGTTATGTAACTCACACTTGGTACCCAGAGTAAAAGGACAGATTTCCCCATAAGAATAAAATCCGGCGAGCACTGTTTTGTCTCCCAGGATATCGCGAACCCCTTCCACTTCTTCTTCTGTCCTCTGCTTGAGGATCATTTTCCTGCCCACACAACTTATGAGGATTGCAAGTTCAGGAGAGAATGAATCAATACTCTTATAACTCTTTTTTGCTGCACCTATTGCTCCATCAATTAATCTATCGAAGTTTGCCTTCATGAGCCGGGCATATGATCCTTCAGGAACATCCCCAGCAAACGTCATGCTCTGTTTTTCTTCGTTGATAGAGAGAATTGTGCGAACCAATCCACTCTCTCCTTCCCCGGTGTGGATGCTAAGTGGAAAAAGCAGTCCTGTGGCAGGAAGTCCTTTTGCATGTTCCCCTAAATACATTTTGTATAGTTCCAGGGCAGATTTCCCGTCCAGTTCATACAGGACATTCCCTTTTGAGCGTGTTATTAACCGATCAGGTCCAAAGGAGTCCCACCCTCCAAGAGAACCGTAACCCACCTTTAAACTTTTTCCATACAGACCGAGCACAGAAATAGTATCTCTCGCAGGGATGTCATCCCAGAATACAAGTGTCTCTTGAAAGCGTTCACCATCCCCGGCAAGTCCCCCCGTAATTGAGACTCCTTCTGGTAAATTGTTAGTTAACCCCTCCGCCAGATCACTGCCGTTCACATTAATTCCATCTGAGAGCACAATGACATGCACAAGGTCATCTTTTTCAAGAGATCGGGCAAGAATTTCACCTGCTTGAAGGCTATCAAGAGAACTGCTTATTTTCACTTTGGCACCTTTGATCTGTGTGGATTCCAATTTGATCGCCGTGATTACAAAAGAGTTATCAGTGACTTGGGTACCGCAAATTTCACCCGCTGTGGAACAGCCGAAAAGGTGAGCTTTTGGATAAGCAGCTTTAATATCATGAATATATGCGAGATCTTTTAATAACTGGGTAGCACCGAATAACAAAACCAATTGCACCGCTTCATCAACAATCCCTTGTAACTCGGGGAACCACCCCTTTTCTTCTGTCCACCTCTTTTGCTCTATTTTCATTTTGTAATCCTTAAGGTTTATTTATAAATTATAATGAATTATTAACTATTTTTATGAGATGATCAATCCTACCTCAGTAGGGGATGTAAATTTAATTGACACAAAGCAACTTCCTCCTATAAAAAGGAGGTTATAAAACTTCCTGTTTATCGATTAAAAATATCTATCGATTAGATTCTAAATTTAAATTATGGCATACCAAAATAAAAAGTCATCCTGTTGATTTCGAATAAGCGTCATTCCGCAACTTCGCAGACGGAATGACGCTTATTCGAACCCCACAGGCTGAGACGACTTTTCGAAGCGCGTTTTTGATGAAGAACATCACACTGCATATTTCTGCAAGCAAGTTTTTCTAACGACTGCTTCTTGGGTGACAGGAATAATTCTGAACGACTGGCAAAAATATTCCAAATTATACAATATCTTTAAACGCTCAAATCCAGTGCAGATAGGCATGCGGAAAAATGCCGCTTTTTCTATAATATATTCATATCATATTCGCATGAAACGGGAGACTTGGTAATGCAGGACAAGGAAAAGACAAAAATTAAAATGCTCGTAAGCAAAAAATATTCAGAAGTAGCTTCCGGTGCATCAACATGCTCACCGTTGAGCTGCTGCTCACCAAACATGTCAACGATCAGCCTGCTGGAAACAGGGAAGATGCTTGGATATTCAGAGGATGAGCTGAAAATCGGCATCGGCGAAGCCAATCTCGGGCTCGGCTGCGGAAATCCGCATGCAATAGCCGATCTCAAGGAAGGCGAGACAGTCCTCGACCTTGGATCCGGCGCTGGTTTTGACGCCTTCCTTTCCTCCATGAGAGTAGGACCAAACGGATACGTGATCGGCATAGACATGACACCTGAAATGGTTAAAAAGGCAAAGGATAACGCAGAAAAATATGGGATGAAAAATGTTGAGTTCAGGCATGGGGAGATAGAACATCTTCCTGTAGAAGATTCTTCAGTCGACGTCATCATATCCAATTGCGTTATCAATCTCTCGCCTGATAAGCAGGGTGTCTTTAACGAGGCCTTCAGGGTATTAAAGCCGGGCGGAAGAATTGCAATTTCGGATATCCTGAAAAAAGGCGAATTCTCCGGGGCCATCAAGAAGAATGAGGATGCCTACAGCGGGTGAATTACCGGCTCTGTTCCCGTGGAGGAACTGAAGCATCTTCTTGAAAGATCCGGTTTTACGGATATCGTTATCGAGGATAAGGATAACAGTGACGAGATCATCAGGAGCTGGAAATTTGGTGAGGGCGTTGAAAAGATGGTCTTCTCAGCTTATATCAAGGCAAAAAAGCCGGTCAACTGAAAAATCTCTCTATCAACTATAAAAGTCTTTTTTCCCATGAGACGGCTTTTTCATAATGCCTGAACAAACGCTCACGCCTCCTGAATTCAGCAGAATGAATTGACCTTCTTCCATTTTTCTTGTCCTCGTGCATATCTCCGTGGAGCATCTCATGGTATACGATAAACTTGAGAAAGTACAGCGGGACATTCTTTCTGTCCAAACACGGGGTGATCCTTATGGTATTCGTATGGCTGCTGTAGCTGCCCAGCGTTCGTCTCTTAACAGCCCACCGTTGATTCCTGTTTCCCCAGGTGATTGAGGCGGTAATCCTCCCTTCAAAATATTCATCATTGATTGAATTGAAAATCTCCCTGAGATTGAAATGCCTGCCAAGAATGCGTATGGGTGTTGGTCTGCAAGGTTTCTCTTTGAGAAAATGCCGGTTATCCTTTATAAATTTTCCGATGAGCGGAGTCCTGCTCCTCCTGTTCTTGATAAACCCGGCTATTTCCCTGATAACGTCGTTTCCCGCATTGAGAAAAATCCAGTGAAGTCTTACAGAAACTGACTTCCCTCTCGTTTTTGCCGAAAGCATACTTGTAGAATTGTCGGTAATGACAAGGCAAAGAGCTTTGCCGGTCTCCTTTTCGAGGTAGTCCTGAAGAGACTCCCTGTTATGCGAAAACAGCAGGGCTAACTGAACCATCATGATCACCGTTTTTAAACATCAGAATATATTAAAATGTTTGGATGGTAAAATTACAAATAAATCTTCACAGGTTGATGGATAAGTATGGAAAGCTGGAAACTTCATTAGCGGGTGGGTATTTATCTTCAAGCAACAACCGAATGACACTATACTTGAGATAACAACCTTACATTCAAATCCGTAACCCACCACTTTTTGACGGTTTTGGCTTTTTGTGAATCAATCTGGATTTCGGATTCCAGGATTCTTTGGATTAAATCGAGTTCTGAGAACTCTTCTTTCAAAACCTCCCAGGTCAACAATGTCCTGATTGCATCTTTAAAAAACATTCTTTCAGAAAATGATAACTCTTGTACTTGCATTTTCCAGAATCTAACGGGTTTCATAAAACCTCCATCGTTTTTAAAATTGATCTCCAACCTTTTGAAATAGAGCCGAATATTTTCGGCAACAACGTTTTGTATTTACTATATCTTTCCTGAATCAGTTCTGTTTTAAGGGTTGGTTCGTATGATAACTGTAATAAAAATCATATTTAATATCTGTGATAACCATCACATTTTTATATTTTTCTGGTATACAGGTTTGATTGTATCAACCTGAAATCGAAGGGAATTCAAGAGAAGTTCTGCTATAACTTCATGATTTCAAGAAAGCTAACCTCGAGAAACAGTTCTTTCCCTGCCAGGGGATGATTGAAATCCAGCGTGACAGACGATTGTGAAACATGTGTTACACAGGTCATTGTCCCGGTTTGTTTTTTGGTGCTCCGGGGAATATTATATCCAGAACCAGAAAGAGCCTGAGAATATTTATCCACGTGTAAGGGTTCCAATTTATCTCTTTCACTTTGACATCCTCAAGCCTGTCTTGTTCGGTCATCTTCGGTTTGATGTCAACTGTAGTAATAATTGAATGTACAATGAGCATTTGTATAACAGCAGCAATAACCCACAGGACAAGACAGATAACCAAGACAGTCGTGGTTATCAGAAGCTCCTGGGAAACAAACGATTGAATTACGTAAATTAAAGCCAGTAAGTCTACCAAAGCAATCATGATACGAAAGGAAGCGAATAGGGCTTTTTGTTCAAAGTTTTCTTGACCAAATCTCTGTTTATTCCATTTGCTGACATAGTCCCCCCACAGCGGAATGTCAGGTAAATTCAGACTTTCCTTGAGCTCAGTTGACCACCGGTGACGTTGAAAATATGCCTCCAATTCTGTACAAAATCCAGACGCCCTCATGATTTTTATTTCTCCAGCCAGTAACAGATACATGAAACCACAAGCAAAGAATCCCATTCCTACAAGGATTAACATGCCGAAAATGACGTGCAATTTAAACAAATAGACAGTCAGGGCAGATGCAACAATCATAACGGTCAATCCTATTTTCGTGAAATCATACTGCATCTTAAGATTATCCCTTATTTCGCTCCGTGCATTTTCACATGCTTTCAGATACAAAGAGAACTCGGTTTCAAAAACTTTGCCCTTACTGGTATCGGTAAAATATTGAGCGTAAATCTGATTCATGCGCTGTTTAAGCTCGGAGACCTTATTTTTTAATTCAACTGTTTTCTCGTCTTCCATAACCGTATTTTTTCCCTTTCAGTATACAGCATTAGAAATATCGTGCAATTTGCAAAAAATTATACCAACAGAGCCTCTTGCAAAAGTCTGAAAAAGGGCCCTTCTGTCATTCTGAGCGTTCGACTGAGCTCACGCCGAAGGCTTGTCGAAGAATTACGGCAAATCAAACAGTTAGAGCACCCTTCGACAGGCTCAGGGTGACAAATTAGGACTTTTGCAAGAGGCTCAACCAACATTCAAATTTTTCCTTTTTGCACGCGAAAAAGACATCATATGCAGCATGAACATCTCTTTTGCGATAGAAAATTACTTTGTACAACAATGAAAAAGCAGGTTATATCTATTTCCATATTAGCACAATCCATAACCAAATTCTACTTTAGGTGTCATGACCATAACTCAGGATGAAACAACTCAAGGAAGACATAGCGAAAATGGAGAAAGAACTGAAAAAATATAAAGGATAATAAAAAGTGGGCAGGTTTTCCCTGCCCTTCAGAAAGATACCCCTGTCATTACCCAGAGGATATGTGGTGTTTGCCCCGTTAATTATTAAGCAAAACAAATGCCAGGCTAAAAACACCTTAATTTTGTTGAGATTCGTTGCAACTGATCAGATACTTTCGGGGCAATATGCCCTGCCGTCAGGTCAAATTTCCTTAACGAAGGGTTCGAAATAACCCTTCGTCGTACTCGGTGACTAACATAATTTGTCATTATTCAACTAGGGAAATTACCTGCAAATTATTTCTCTTTAAATTCAATTAGTTTCAAAAGAGAGTAATGGCATGTTATGTGCATTATATATTATAGGAGGAAGATGAGAGTACAAATAAGAGGCCTTTAAAGAAAGAATATTGGTGAAGAACATGTTACGAATACAGCATTTTTTCAAAAAATTGAAAGGCGTTATTATAAAAACCGGAAAAAGGAAAAAAACCGATTCTTGCATATTCGAAGAAAGGTTTATAGGATATGAAGCATTCCCTGCAGGGTATCTGGATAAAAATCAATGTTATAAATGCGGGCGGAGGCGGTAATTATGTTACGAATGAATACTGAAAATTCGGTAAAGCTGAAATATGGCAAGGAGTAAAATAGATGAGCAGGGACAATATGAAAAAACTTGTTTCAATACTGATGAATTCACCTTTCTATCTGACGCTGTCGGTGAGGGAGCGATATCATCTCTTGCAAAGATTACTCATAGATTATCAGGTTCTTTTGAAGGATGAAGATAACGAAGCAGAAGTAACATAGCCTCAAATCTTTCCATCGGCGGCCAGAAGTCAGGTCGAATGACTGATCTAAGCCACAGGCTGCCGTCTTTCGGGATCTTGTGGATCTTCCAGAAACGCCAGCCGGTAAGTGCCGTTACATGATCAGGAGCTGCAATTTTTTCCTCTCCTTTAATTATGGCGACACCTCTACAGGTTCTTTTAAAGGTTCTTCCGGAATCTTCCAGGGCACTTTTTCTGCAAGCAGTGGCTCTTTCAGCGGCTTCGCAACCACCGTTTTTTAAAATTCTCCAATTTTGCCCGTGACATCCTCCTTGCAGTGTATCTCTTACTTTTGATGTACCATATTTGCATTATTTACAACGATAGACAAATCCTGAAGTTGACATGATTATAATTTTATGGCTTTATTTAAGGAAGGAGTTTATTATCTGTAGATTTCTTAGGTAATGTTTCTTATTTTTCATCAACCGGTAAGAGATACAGAACATGTCATTAGAAGGAAAGATAAAAGAGATAGCCCCCTCAAATGACCGATCGTCATGCTATGTGATCGAGATTGAATTGTCCCGTGAAAATCTTTCCGGGGCGGCATCCGAATTATTGACCGAACAAAAAATACCATATCGCCTAAAATATACTTTATGTTCTGAGTTCGTTAATGCTCTGTCACAGGAAGTTGCAAGTCAGTTTTTGCAAAATATGACATTCAGACACATAGAGAAAGGCGAACGGTTTATCAGACAGGGAGATGAACCGGATCATTTTTATCTTATTCTGAAAGGCTTATGTGCAGTGCTTTTGGAAAAAGACGATATGGTTTATAAAATAGCCCAACTCGGTGCAGGGGATATAGTCGGAGAGATGGCAATATTTATCGGAGAACGTTGCAATGCTCATGTCGATGCTGAAACCGATCTGGATGTATTGAGCATGGGAAGGGAACAGTTTGAAAGGCTTTCGCGGGAATATCCTGAACTCCGGAAATTCTTATCCGAAGTAGTTACCCGTCGGCTTAGTACTGCAAAGATAACGGCAGAGAGAAAAATCGGAAGATATATAATAACTGAAAGAATTAACGTTGGTGGTTCCAGCATCATCTATAAAGGCATTCACAGCATGCTCAACATGCCTGTCGCCATAAAGATGCTGAATCACGAAATGGCTATGGAGCCGGATTTTATCGAGATATTCCGCAATGAAGCAAAGACCATAGCCCAGTTAAACCACCCGCATATTGTAAAGGTATATGATATCGAGGAGCTTTACCGGACGATCTTTATTATCATGGAATATCTCGAGGGAACAACCCTGAAAGATATGTTAAAAAACATACCGAAACTATCGATAGCAAAAATACTGGACATTATCATGCAGGTATGTTTTGGTCTCGAATATGCGCACAGGCACGGCGTTATCCATCAGGACATCAATCCTAACAATCTTTTTGTTCAGTCTGACGGACAGGTGAAAATTATAGATTTCGGATTAGCCTGCCGCCCCGGATGCGTAGATGTTAATTTTCTCTTTCCCGGAACCCTTAATTATATTTCACCAGAGCAGATCAAGGGAAATCCTATTGACGAACGCACAGATATTTACTCCCTCGGTATAACTGTGTATGAGATGATTGCCGGACGACTGCCTTTTTCAGGAGATGATGCGAGAACAATCCTGAACTGGCATGTGCAACAGGATATTCCTGATACACGTCCGATCTTTCCCGATTTGCCGGATGAACTGCATACCTTCCTGATGAAGACAATACAGAAAGAACCATCTGCACGATACCATACTATTTCCGAAATTCTCAATGAACTCGTGCCCCTGGCAGAAAAGTCAGGTGTACAGGTCGAGCCGAGATATTGCAAGCAGAGCAAGATGATAGGGATGTTTTTGGTCTATCAGGATGAACAACAACTCGAGTTAAAACACTTCATCGAGGAATTCAACAAGAATATCAGTGAAACCAGGGCCATCTTGCGGATAACACATTTTGACGATACTTAGCTAATGTAATATGAAAAATTTAAAATCCATACAGGATATTTTAGCCCGGGACAAACGGCTTATCCGGTTGCCGGCAAAGGGCAGGGCGGTGTTTGTCGGAGATACGCACGGAGATTTTGACGCCACGGAAACGGTTTTCCGCCTTTATTTTAAACCAGGATATACCCTGGTTTTCCTCGGAGATTATGTAGACAGGGGTGAAGAGTCAAAGAAAAATATGGAATTTCTGCTTGAAAAGAAGGCTGAATCACCTGACCAGCTTTTCCTCCTCGCTGGCAATCATGAAGGATACTGCTCGGTGCCGTTCAGCCCGGCTGATTTCTGGGAAAGCCTGTCTCCGGAAGAATACGAATATTTTTCCGGGATCTGCCAGTTTTTCCCTTTTGCTGCGGTTACAGAAAACGGTCTCATCGCTGTCCATGGAGCTCTGCCTGATGTGAATGGATTAGAGGAAATCAACGCTGTCCAGATGTGTAGTAAACACTGGCAACAGCTTACATGGGGTGATTTCATGGAAAGGCCGGGTGATTTTATCGGTGATCGCGGAGGAAGGCCTGTATTTGGAGAGGACTATTTCAAACGGACAATGAAGCAGCTCGGAGCGAATGTTCTCATAAGATCCCATCAGCCACATATCAAGCCCGTCATTTTCGAAAAGCGGTGTCTCACGTTGATGACTTCATACTACTACACATTTTCGCGTAATATCGCTATTGTAGATCTGGAAAAGCCGTCAATAAATTCAGCGGATGATATGGAGATTGTGGAGATTTAGGGTTAATATAGTTATAGAAGCAATATGCGCTCACTCATATGATGGGTTAGAAGATGAGCGTTTTTCTCTTCGAAACAATAACGAGGTATTCATATAAAATTAAATAACATTCTATAAAGCGAGGAAAATATGAACAATGCTAATGAACTCATTATCGCAAAAGGAAAAGAGGATATAGCAATACTTTCTAAAATGGCCAACCGCCATGGCCTTATCGCCGGAGCAACGGGGACGGGCAAGACCGTCACTCTTAGGGTCATGGCAGAGCATTTCAGTCGAATCGGAGTGCCGGTCTTTATGGCTGACGTCAAAGGTGATCTCTCGGGACTCGTCATGCCGGGTGGTGCCAATAGCAAGGTAACGGAGCGCGTTCAACAATTAGGACTTTCCGATTTTGCGTATGAAGGTTTTCCGGTTGTCTTCTGGGATGTATTCGGAGAACAGGGACACCCTGTCCGCACCACAATCTCTGAAATGGGACCGCTTCTCCTGGGCCGTATTCTCAATCTCAACGATATTCAGAGTGGTGTACTCAGCCTCATATTTAAGGTTGCTGACGATAACGGCCTCCTGCTGCTCGATCTCAAGGACCTGCAGACAATAGTTCAGTTTGCAGGAGAAAACGCCAGACAATTTACCACCGAATACGGGAATATCTCAACTGCCAGCATAGGGGCTATACAGCGAAACCTGTTGACTCTTGAAGAACAAGGGGGCGATAAATTATTCGGTGAACCAGCACTGAATCTTTATGACCTTATGCAGACGGACAGCAGCGGGAAGGGAATGATCAACATCATGACAGCCGACAGGCTGATCAACTCTCCCAAAGTCTATGCAACACTCCTCCTCTGGATGCTCTCAGAGCTGTTTGAACAACTTCCCGAGGTGGGCGACCCCCAGAAACCGAAATTTATCTTTTTCTTTGATGAGGCTCACCTTCTCTTTGACGACACACCAAGAGTGCTCGAAGAAAAGATTGAACAGGTCGTACGGCTCATACGTTCGAAAGGTGTAGGAGTGTATTTCGTCACGCAGAACCCGCTGGATTTATCCGATACAATACTCGGGCAGCTCGGTAACAGGGTACAGCATGCGCTCAGGGCCTTTACCCCGAAAGATCAAAAGGCAGTCAAGGCCGCTGCGGAAACTTTCCGTCCAAACCCTGTGCTCGATGTTGTGCAGGTCATCACAGAGCTTGGGGTCGGAGAAGCGCTGGTGTCTTTTCTGGATGCGAAGGGATCTCCATCTATCGTAGAGAGAGCCCTGATCCTCCCTCCGCAAAGCCGTCTCGTTCCGCTCGATTCACAGGAGCGCTCAGAGATCATCCGTAAGTCACTTCTTTCCGGACACTATGAACGCCTGGTTGACAGAGAGTCAGCATATGAAAAGCTCAAAGAGAGAACCGAACAGGAGAGACTGAAGCAGCAGGAGATTCGGCCGTCAACCGGCCGTGCTGCATCAAAGTCGCAGGAGAGAACACTGTTCGAGGCGGTTGCAAAAAGCGCTGCACATGCGATCGGCAGTCAGATTGGACGGCAGATTATCAGAGGTGTCCTCGGCTCAATACTAGGGGGCAGGAAAAAATAGAATCCGGTGAGGTTACGGCACTGTTAGATTTTCATCTTGCCAATAGGCCGGTTTACCCGCTACTTACTGAAGACCGTTTTCAAAAGGTCGGTAACTCTGGCAGCCGGATCAGTCCTGATTTTCTTTTCCTCCTGACCGATCATATAGAAAAGGCCGTCAAGTGCTTTATTGGTAACGTAATGGTCCAGATTGAGCGATTCCTTGCCGACCAAAGGAAGCGGGGCCATCATTTCTTTGTATGAACGTGTAACGCCGACCTCTTCCATACTTGAAGAGATAACCGGTTTAAATGCATTATAGAGCTTGTCAGAGGTTTTGTTCTTAAAAAAATCCGTTGCTGATGTGTCACCGCCGTTGAGAATTTTCCGTGCGTCATCGAAAGTCATCTCCTTTATTGCATCGACAAAGAAAGATGCTGCCTTTGGCGCTGCCTTCTCAGCTGCACGGTTCATGCTGAGGATAAACTCATCAACCTGTTTTTGATAGCCGATTTTTTTCAGGACATCAGCAACTGCCTGAACCTTCTCCGGCAAGAGAATTTTTATGATCTGGTTACCGAAATAGCCGTCTACCTGTGAAACATTTTTCACAGCATTTTCTGTTCCAATGGAAAGGGCTTCTTTCAGACCTGAAGCGACTGTACTGTCATCATGCTCTCCTGTCGCAGTACCGCTCAGGGACTTAAAGACACCATCGAAGAATCCTGCGTTCACTGGAGCAGGAAAAAGAATACACAAAAACAGCATCATAATTAATACTTTTCTCATCGAACCACCTCCTGAACAACATGCTCACATACTTTAAAAGTCTATCAATATTTTAATCTACTTGGTTAAATAAAATATTGCAACATCCGATCACTCACTAACACTCTTTTTCAATTGAAACAATAAAGACGGTTGCTGAATTTCTACTTGTTCTTCAAACAATAATGACTTGCAATTAGATGCAAATTGCGATATATACCAAAGTATATAATGGTCATCTCTTTGATAACGTATTATCAGAGCATTCAAAAGGAGGGCTTTATGAGGAAGTTTTATATCATTTTTTGTGCAATGATTCTGGTAATGGCTGTCAATGGCTGTACAAAGAAGGTTGAAACAGAAGCACCGAAGGTTTTTGCTGGGAATCTGAGCGAACCTGAGGGGCCTGTGCTGCTGTCAGATGGAAACTGGCTTGTCGTCGAAATGGGGCCTGATAAGGGAACAATAACACATATCAGTGCTGACGGAAAAACTCATCGCATCATTGCAAGGACAGGACGTCCGAATGGACTTGCCGTGGATAAAGAAGGCATTATATGGGTTGCAGAATCCATGAATCCGCCGTCATTGCTGAAAGTAACCATGGACGGAAAGGTTGAAGTTTTCTTAAAAGAATATAAAGGCGCTCCCTTTCTGTTTCCTAATGACCTGGCCTTTGGTCCTGACGGGGCACTGTACATGACCGATTCCGGCGTCAGATTCAATGACCTTGTTAAGGACGGTAAACTCCGTTCCGACTATATGGATATCAAAACGGATGGCTGTGTCTTCAGGATTGACGTGGAGAAAAAAACAATTGAGAAGATCGATTCAGGGCTCAAATTTGCAAACGGCATTGTTTTCGGGCCAGATAACAATCTTTATGTAGACGAAATGTTTACCGGTAAGGTGTACCGTTACTTGTGGGCAAACGATAAGATAACACCGAAGCGGGAGTTCTTCGGCAGCGTCTTTGATCGGGAGAGACCCAAAGTATTTAATGGACCCGACGGCATGAAGTTTGGTACAAACGGACAACTCTATATCACGGTATACGGACAGGGTAATGTAACGGTGCTCGGCAGCGACGGCTCAATACAGAGGCGCATTCCGACAAGGGGAAACAAACCGACTAATATCTCCTTCGGTCTCCCCGATCAAAAGAAAATTTACGTCACCGAGGATGAGACCGGTGTGCTGCAGGCTATTGATGTTGATACAACAGGATTACTACTCTTCAAATGAACATGCATAGCTTAAAAAAGTAAGCAGTAAGAAGTATATACAGAAAAACCGGCAAGGAGTTATAGCGAAGCTTCATCGAACTCTTTGCAGTATTCAATAAAGGTCTTCTCCTGAAGAGCGTTTTCATCTCTTGTGAGAATCATAAAATGATTTCCGTCAGGATCGAACTTCGAGAAGTAATGGTATTTCTTTGCGAGATTGAATCCGAAATCTTCCTGCCTGCTTGACGATACCTAATAAATTCCTGTTAGGAATTTTTTAAAAGTGAACTCTTTACGAATTAAAAGTGAACCGCAGTTAAAGGAGAAATATTAAGGAAATAAGCGAAGCGCAGACGTGTAGATGCACTTCGCTTATTTTTACAATATAGACAAATTCAAGTCCCGATTTTTAGCTCGTTGGACATCGACAAGGCGGTCATTGCACCAAAATCTCAGTTCGGACAAAAGATGATTCATAGGATAAATACGGATATTGACCTTATCTCCATGGGTTACACCATTGACCTTCAGGATCAGGCTCTTGAAAGATACTCTCCGGTAAGAATCAACAGTTCTGTCGAGTCTTAAGCAGAAAATATCTTTGACAGATTGGTAGGGCGGCCTAATTTTGAACTCT
>Ga0299915_10001481_pt1 | contig 17434 bp, 19 predicted proteins | sample RVTome_13_FD_200263 | JGI IMG/M metagenome (GOLD analysis project Ga0299915, IMG submission 200263) | Soil microbial communities from uranium-contaminated site in the Upper Colorado River Basin, Wyoming, United States - RVT92D227 (version 2) ... | reverse complement strand
GAATCGGGTTTTCCATTGGGATTTAACCGCGTAGTGGATTAATCGAAATAGCTTTTAATTTCTCCGCCCCCAAAAATAACAGTACCCTTAATAACTAACTGGGATCCCTGCTCGGAGTTTGATTCAGGCAATTTAAAACGGTGTTTATCGCTAAAGCCACCGAATAACGAAACCACCCTGATTTTAACTGTCCATCCTTCCGGTACCACAAGCTTCATTCCGCCAAAGAGACAAAATACATCGAGGTAGTTTTCACCTGGTGCAAGTTTGGCTTTCAGCATATTGTAATTGAGACCTCCGAAAATAGTGGTCACCTTACCTCCCTGAAATTCCTGAGAAGTTACTACACGGTCGCCGCCTCCAAAAAAAGCCATTTCATCAATGATATGTTCTCCGTTGAGTATGTTGTTTTTTCCCCGGCCCCTCTCAAGCCGATGCCGGAAAATGATAAGCAAACCGGCCAGAATTAATATAACCGGCCAGAAAATCTGCCAAAAATTAAAACTGTAATGCAGGAAATCACGCAGGTAAAAAACGCTTCCGATAACAAGTAGAATGATTCCTGTTATCCGGTTTCTGTGACCAGCAAGAAAAACGATTCCGAGGAAAATCAGAATTACTTCCCACCTGAAAATGTACCTTCGGATCTCATAGTCAAGAATTCCGAAATTATTGGCCAGAAATAACAGACCGAGCAATACGATTCCAGCTCCAAGCCAAAGTCTGCGGTCATAATGTCTTTTATCACAACATTTATTGTCCATATTGTTCCCTCCTGAAATTTAAATTTGAATCAAATGTAATCCTAATTGAAAAGCATCAGAAGAAATAATCGGCGAATGACGGAATGCTGTCGGTAAACGGTGTTCTGGGAGAATAAAACAAGCCAGGCGCAGTTGGAAATAAGTTAGGCGTAGTTTTAAAACTACGCCTAGCGATAGCAACTGATCAATGTATTTGAAAAACTACTTTGCTTTTCCCTGGTTTGCCACAGAATCCATAGCCTTCTTTACAGCTTCCTGATCACCCAGGTAATAATGGCGCAGAGGCTTCAGTTCCTGATTGAGCTCATAAACCAATGGTATACCAGTAGGGATATTAAGTTCAATAATCTCTTCATCTGACATGTTATCGAGATATTTTACCAGGGCCCGCAGGCTGTTGCCATGGGCAGCAATAAGAACTCGTTTACCTGATTTTACGGCAGGTACAATGGTTTCATGCCAATAAGGCAGAAATCTTTCCACGGTGTCTTTCAGGCATTCAGTGGTTGGAATATCTTTGGCCGGAAGACATTTATAGGCAGGATGATTTCCGGGATACCTGGGATCTTTTCTTTCAAGTGGCGGAGGTGGTACATCATAGCTGCGGCGCCAGACTTTAACTTTATCTTCGCCGTGAAGGGCCGCGGTTTCTGCTTTATTCAATCCCTGTAAAGCTCCATAATGACGCTCATTAAGTCGCCAGGTTTTTATCCACGGAATCCAAAGCTGATCCATCTCTTCAAGCGAAAGCCATAATGTCCTCAGGGCGCGCTTCAACACCGATACATAGGCCATATCAAACTCATAACCGGCTTCTTTCATTACCTTACCGGCATTCCGGGCTTCTTCCATGCCTTTTTCACTCAGGTCAACATCAGTCCAGCCGGTAAATCGGTTTTCCTTGTTCCAGGTGCTTTCACCATGACGTAACAAAACAATTTTATACATTAAGATTCAATTTTATATATGAGTACAATAATACCGTAGATTTTATCATGTGCAAATATAAAAAACCCTTCCATTACCGCCAGCCAATTTCAGTCAAGTTTGCCACCAAATGTATATCCTGTGCTTTCGAGGGACGATTTAACCTGTTCAAGATCTATGTTTTCCCCTTTCAGTGTGACTTCTCCATTAACAACATCGGCGATGGCTGACTTGATGCCGCTGATTCTGGCCAGACTGCCCTCAACCCTTATTTTGCAATGATTGCAATTCATGCCGATCACCTTTATTTTCATTCCGGTTATTCAATTAGTCAGGTTTCCCTTACTTGTAATGAATCATGTTTTTATCTTCACAACAATTGTATTCGTATTGAATGGTAACATGACTGATATTGAACCTGTTCTTCAAAATCTCATGAATTACCGTTTTTATACGTTCAGTTTCAGTGATCCTTAAATCTGATTTCAAATCGATATGACATTCAAAGTGAATATCCTGATCATTCAGGTTCCAGGCATGAACATGGTGGATGTTGTCAATATCGGGAATTGATTCAAGAGACTGCTTCACTTCCAGAAGATCGAGCCCCTGGGGAGTACCCTGCATAAGAATATCCAAGGCTTCTTTAAGGATGGAATAAGTTTCTTTAAGGAGATAGATACCGAGTAGAAAGGTAACCAGCGGATCAATCCAATAAAGTTCAAGGAAATAAATAAGTACGGCAGTAATAATAACAATTACGGATGAAATGGTATCGCCCAAAAGATGAAGGTATGCTGCCCTGATATTGATGTTTTTTCCGGACATCTTTTTTAAAAGCAGAACAGAGAAAAGATTGGCAAGAAAACCAATCAGGGCAACGATAAACATGACAAGGCCTTTAACCGGTTCCGGATGGATGAGCCGGTTATACGCCTCAATAAAAAGATAAACAATGATCACCACCAAGATGATGGCATTAAACAATGCTGCCAGAATCTCAATCCTTTTATATCCGAATGTTTTTTTGTGGGTGTGTTCCCTTTTGCCGATGAGCGTTGCCAGGTAGGCGATAAAAAGTGCAGAGGTATCTCCAAGGTTGTGCAAGGCATCAGAAATAAGTGACAGGCTGTTGGAAAATATTCCTCCAATTACCTCAGCAACAGCAACAGTCAGATTCAGTAAAGTAGAAACCAGGAGGTTTTTCTCAGTATTGTCGCTCATAAGTTTTTGCTGATGCCTGTGATGCTGGTTATGATAATGGTCTTGACTCAAGGGTTCCGTTTTTTTTTGGCCATTTTAAGATTATCAGTGATAATCCTGCAATTACAAAGGGAATGCTCAGCAGCTGCCCCATGTTGAGAGACATGGAATCTTCAAATGACTCCTGATTCTGCTTAAGAAATTCAATACCGAAACGGGCCGCAAAGACAAGGAAAAGGAACATTCCGAAAATAAACCCGTTCCTGAGCCGCTTTTCGTACCTGTAAAAAATATACAAAATAAGTAAAAAAATAAACAGATAACTGACTGCTTCATATAGCTGAGACGGGTGCCTGGGAAGACCTCCAATCTGTGCACTGAGCCATAAACGCCTGTTCCTGCGTTCAATCCTGTAATTCAGTGAATCGTTGTGGAGCAGAAAAACGTTATTGTCAAAATCATAACGGGTAAGATCATCACGCAGACTGAAGTCCCCGAACCGCATGGCCACATTTTCATCCTTGATCTGACGTGCAAATTCAATATCTATCTGGATGGGCACACCTTCCCGGCCTTTTAATGATTCAGTTTCGATTTTGTGATAACTGACATCATCGATGGTACCTTTGTACCTTTCGGTTAAAAACCGGGTCAGATCATGTGGATAAACGAATCCGTAATTGCTTTTTGTCTGATTTCCATATATTTCCGAATTCATCATATTTCCCAGGCGAATAAACGATACGGCCAGAGCGGTAACCATCACAATCATGTCCATTGTCCATAAATAGGATGATTTGGTTTTACGAGCAAACAAATAAATTCCAATTAAAATTCCTATTGCTGCACCATGGCTTGCTAAACCCTGAAATCCGGTGAACTTAAAATCACTTCCTATGGTTCCCTGCCAGGGAAGAATTATCTCCAGCGGATGCCTGATATAATAATCGAATTCATAAAAAAGACAATGTCCGATACGGGCGCCGATAATTGTACTGATGACCATATAAATTGTCAGACGGTCGAGTAAGTCAACCGAAAGTCCCTGTTTCCGGAAAACACGCAACAATATAATGTAGCCCGTAATAAATCCCAGGGCAAATAAAAGACTGTAATACCTGATTTCAAACCTTCCAAGATCGATCAGTTGTGGTGTTACATTCCAGATCACATAACCCTGTGCCATAAATCCGTAGTTAAATTATTTCTGCAAATCTAATAAAACTCCCTATAAGGCAATATCTTTGTTGTTTATATTTGCGGATTGAACAATTACCGGCCAAGTTAATCCATTTATGTTAAAAAGGAGAATTTCAGGCGATCATACAATTATTCCCGCCGAACCTGAACATCATCATACTGTCTGGAGGACAGTTTTTAAATGGGCTGCTCTGGCAGTAATGATGTTTTTGGTATTTGCTGGTTGTGCCAAGGTAGGTAAGCCAACCGGTGGACCAAAAGACCTTAATCCACCAGTATATATTGAAGGCAATCCTGAAAACAGGTCGGTTAACTTCACTGGCGAAGAAATAGATATTACATTTGATGAATATATCCAGGTGAAGGATATCACCCGTGAAATGCTTATATCACCACCTTTGAAAAAAAGACCAATTTCCCGGGTTAGGGAAAAAACAATCCGGATCATACTGAATAATGAACTTCTGCCACAAACAACCTACACCGTTAATTTTGGAAATGCAATTTCCGATATCAATGAAGGAAATGTAATCCCTGATTTTGAGTTTGTGTTTTCGACAGGTAATTCTATCGACTCACTTTCAGTTACAGGTAAAGCAGTCAATGCTTTTGATAGGAAGCCTGCAAAAACTGAAGAGGTTCTGATAATGTTATATGAAAATCTTAATGATTCGGCACCACTTCTCGAAATACCCCGGTATATAGGAAAAGCAAGTAAGGGCGGGTTGTTTTCTGTTAATAATATTCATTCCGATACTTTCAGAATCCTGGCTCTCAAAGATTTAAACAACAACCAGCTATACAATCCTGGAAGCGAGGCAGTAGCTTTTCTCGATTCATTTCTGATAATTCACCCTGGGAATATTACACCTGTGACCTTTATAAAAGACACTGTTAGAATTATACATCCAGCCACCAAAGCCAGACGTTCTGGCAGGCAAGGATCAGGCCAGCCTGCTGATACAACCATTGCTCCCGGAAAATTGCTGAATGCACTGAATATATCACTTTTATATTTTCAGGAAGAATCCAATAAAGTGATTGTTAACACTAAAAAGCGGGATGAGCGGGAAAAGCTTGTATTTACATTCAGCAGACCTCCGCATGATAAAATAAAACTGACACCGCTGAATTTCAAATCCGGAAAAGACTGGTACATAAGAGAACAATCCAGGCTAGGGGATACGCTCACTTACTGGATAACGGATACAACAATTGCCGGAAAAGACACCCTTAATCTGATCCTGAGTTATATGACGACTGATACGGCAAACCGGTTTGTTGAGCGGTCAGATACGATTTCTCTGAGATTTAAGCAGGAAGCTGCAGTGATTTCATCAACACGGAAAACAAAGAATGTAGCGCCTGCTGTGAAAAAATCCGCTTCAATGAAATTATCCTCAACCCTTACCAACAAGGGGATTCAGAACCTGAACAAGCCCGTTGTTTTCACAACTTCAAGGCCATTGAGAAGCATTAACCCGGACGCTATTGAATTCTCCAGAATAAGAGACACAATTACTTATAAACAACCTTTTACAGTAATAAGAGATACTTTTAACATAAGAACTTTCAGCATCAGTTGTAACTGGGAGGAAGATCTCATATACAAATTGTTGCTGAAGCCTGGTGCAGCCACAGATATTTACGGATTACTGAATGATTCGGTTGAACTCACCTTTAGCACACAAAAAATTGATTATTATGGTAGAATTTTACTAACGATAGGATCGGATTATTTCCCATTGCTTGTACAGCTGCTTGATGATAAAGAAAAAATTGTGGACCAAAAGGTTGTCACACAGTCAGGAGTGACGGTTTTTGATTACCTGGTTCCGCGAAAGTACATTTTAAAGGCTGTTTATGATAAAAACGAAAACCTGAAATGGGACACTGGTAATTACATCAAACACGTTCAGCCAGAGCAGGTTTTTTATCATATGATGCCGGACCTGGTACGTTCAAACTGGGATCATGAAGTTACATGGAAGGTAGAGGATTAAGAACTCTTTGAAAATCATCCTTTTGAATAAAGATCGTTCACTCACGTTCAGGTTGACAATTAATTTTTTACTTTTGCTTTCTACACATAATTAGAGCTAAGATGACCAACGGTTGCAATGGCCGTGGATGCCATAAATTAGTTAAAGATGTTTCAGAATCTGTTACCTGTGTGGATATGGGAGGTAACAAACTCGATACATATAACTGGCTGGAGGACGTTCATGAAACCTATCAGAACTGTGATATTATTGAAGTCAGATTCAAAAATACCCGCAAAGGTTATTTCAGAAATGTGAACGATCTGAAGTTAAAGAAAGGGGATGTTGTTGCAGTTGAGGCCTCACCGGGACATGATATCGGAATAGTATCGCTGGTAGGTTCACTGGTACGGATTCAACTGAGCAAAAATAATATTTTACCCGAGGGAACGGAATTCAGAAAAATATACCGGAAAGCCAAACCGGCAGATATTGACAAGTGGAATGATTCGATGGCGCTGGAATTTACTACGATGATCAAATCGCGTAAGATCGCCATGGATCATAAGCTGGAAATGAAGATCGGCGATGTGGAATATCAGGGTGATGGTACTAAGGCTATTTTTTATTATATCGCGGATGACCGGGTTGATTTCAGAGAACTTATTAAGGTTTTGGCCGATCAGTTAAAGGTCAGGATTGAGATGAAGCAAATAGGTGCCCGCCAGGAAGCAGGAAGGATTGGAGGGATAGGTTCCTGCGGGCGTGAATTATGCTGTTCCACCTGGATTACAAGTTTTGTTTCCGTTACCACAAATTCTGCCCGATACCAGGAGGTGTCGCTGAATCCACAAAAACTGGCAGGACAATGTGGTAAACTTAAATGTTGTCTGAACTATGAATTGGCTTCTTACCTTGATGCGCAAAAAGGTTTTCCCAATACCTCCGTTCCCCTTGAAACTGAACAGGGTCAGGTTTTTCATCAGAAGACAGATGTGTTTAAACGGCTGATGTGGTATTCTTCGCGTAAAGAGATGCCTTCGGAAATCATTTGCCTTACCGTTGATCAGGTAATGGAAATAATGGCGATGAACAAAAGGGGAGAGAAAGTCAAGAAGCTTGAAAGTGTTGAAAACATCAATATTGCACCTATAATTGATTATCAGTATCAGAATGCAGTGGATGAAAAAATTCTGAACCGCATTGAGGATAAGCCATCTCCAAAACCGCATAAAAAACATCACCATAAACACGGGCGTTAAAATGAAAAAGACCAGCCTTATTCTTCTGTCACTTTTATTATGCCTGTCGTGCGACAAATATGGGGTATATGAAAAGTTTGTATCGATTGAAGGACAATCCTGGAACAGCAGTAGTATTCTGCATTTTGATGTGAATATGGCTGACACTTCCCAGGCATATGATGTTTTGTTAAGTGTTAGAAATACAGGCAACTATGAATTCAGCAACCTTTATCTTTTCGTAACAGCCCATTCCCCCAATGGCAGTTTTGTAAGGGATACGGTAGAAATAATCCTGGCCGACGAGCACGGCAAATGGCTGGGAAAAGGTGCAGCAAGTGTATTTACGACGTATCACCCATACAGGAAAAACATCAAGTTTCCACTCCGGGGCATATATACCTTTGATATTGAGCAGGCCATGTGGATAAAAGATTTGAAGAGTATTACTGATATCGGATTAAGGATCGAAATCCCGGTAAGCCAGCGCTAAAGACTGAAACTGTCCCCATTACCGGTATGACAAAAAAGAAACTACAGAGGTTTGCTGAAATGGAAACCTTTTCCAATGTGATTCAACCTGAATTAGAGGAAGTTTTTGGAAAGGATTACCGCTTAAAAGGATTATGGAATAAGGAGCTGTTTTGCAATGAAAATCCGATTGTTCTGGAATTAGGCTGCGGTAAGGGAGAATATACTACCGGTCTGGCTGGAAAATTCCCGGAGAAAAATTTTGTCGGAGTGGATATCAAAGGATCGCGGATGTGGAGAGGAGCGCGCACCGCTCTGGGGGAACAATTGAATAATGTTGTTTTTCTTCGCACCCGTATCGAAATGATTGGTTCATTCTTTGACCCCGGGGAGATTGATGAAATCTGGCTGACCTTTCCTGATCCGCAAGTGAAAAAAAAGCGGAAACGATTAACCTCGTCGAGGTTTCTCAATATATATCGCATGTTTTTAAAACAGGACGGCCTCATTCATTTGAAAACAGACAATACCGTAATGTACCAATATACCCTCGATCTGGTTGAAAAAAACAAGCTTTGCCTGAAGTTTCACACCAACGACCTTTATGGTTCAGAAATGGTTAACGATATACTGGAAATTAAAACTTTTTATGAACGTCAGTATATCAATCAGGGAATGAAGATCAACTACCTTTGCTTTGAACTGCCTCATGACAAAGAAATCGAAGAAATACCGGAAGAATAATCATGATAATTTCTTTGAGCGGGTATATGATGTGGTTAAACTTATACCTGAAGGCCATGTTACTACCTATGGTGCTATTGCACGCTACACAGGTTCACCCCAGGCATCCCGTATGGTCGGATGGGCCATGAATGCGTCACATCTTTATGCTGATGATATTCCGGCACATCGGGTAGTGAACCGTAAAGGAATATTAACCGGGAAACTTCATTTCAGACATCCGGAATTGATGCAGGAATTACTTGAAAGTGAAGGAATACTGGTTGAAAATGATCAGGTAACGGAATTTAACAAATTGTTCTGGGATCCTTATAAAGAATTGATCTAAATAATTACCTTTATCCCTGAAAAGAATACTTACTTTAGTTTTTAATTAATGCCTGCGGGCAGATATTAAGTCTATGGGATTCTCCGAATATCAGGTACTGGAAGTATTGAGAAAAGTAATTCATCCTGCATCAGGTAAAGATCTGATCTCGATGAACCTGGTGACTAAACTTAGGGTTGAGGGGAAACGAATCAGCTTTGTACTCGAATTCCCATCGTTTAACGATCCTTTGAAATCATCTTTGAAGAAGGCTTGTATCCGTATGTTACAGGATGCGTTTGACAATGAAGCGGAAATAGAAATTGAAATTTTATCACAGGTAAAGCCTGTTGAACATAAGCGCCGGCAATATCTGCCGGAAGTTCGTAACATTATTGCTATTGCGTCGGGTAAAGGTGGAGTAGGGAAGTCAACGGTTGCGGTGAATCTGTCGGTTGCCTTTGCAGGTACCGGTGCCAGGGTTGGACTGATTGACGCAGATATTTACGGACCATCGGTACCTAAAATGCTGAAGGCTGAGTTTTTGAATCCTTATGTAAAAAAGATAAATGGCAAGGATGTAATTATACCGGTTGAAAGATATGGAATAAAAGCTTTATCAATCGGTTTTTTTGTCAATCCCAATGATGCCACTATATGGCGTGGACCAATGGCTTCCAGTGCCTTCCAGCAGCTTTTAGGGGACGCTGATTGGGGAGAACTTGACTATTTGTTCGTTGATTTACCACCAGGTACAAGTGATATTCATCTGACACTGGTACAAAGTGTTCCCGTGACCGGTGCTGTTATCGTGAGTACTCCGCAGGATGTTGCATTAGCCGATGCCATTAAGGGAATTAACATGTTCAGGACACTGGCAGTGAATGTTCCGGTTCTCGGGCTTATTGAGAACATGGCATGGTTTACTCCTGAGGAATTACCGGAAAACAAATATTATATTTTCGGGAAAGACGGATGCCAGAAACTTGCCAGGCAGTTTGGAGTTCCCCTGTTAGGACAGGTTCCCCTGATACAGGGGATAAGGGAAGGCTCGGACAGAGGTGAACCTTCAGTATTGGAAAAAGGATTTGCCAGTGAGGCATTCAAGACCATTGCCGATAATCTGATCATTCAGTTGCTCAGGCGAAACACCAGTCTTGAGCCGACAAAAGTTGTTAAAGTAACCAAAACCCGAAGTGATTTTGCACATTAAAATAAAATGTATGAGCAGCAATTTACATGATGAGATAATTCAAAAAATCAGCAGCGCAATCAATGAGGTCAGACCTTACCTGCATGCTGATGGGGGTGACGTGGAACTGGTGGATGTTATGCCCGATAATACGGTCAAAGTCCGGCTAACCGGCGCCTGTGACGGTTGCCCTTTTAGCATGATGACACTTAAAGCCGGTATTGAGCAGGCCATACGGAAAAAATTCCCTGAGATGCGTGAACTGGTAACAGTTGATTAACAATGCATACAATTAAACATTCAGGCAATGGCAAAGGACCTGTTTTTATACAATACGCTTACCCGTTCCAAGGAGAGATTTGAACCGTTGAATCCGCCACATGTCGGTCTCTATGTCTGCGGTCCTACTGTATATGGTGATCCACACCTTGGACATGCCCGTCCGGCCATCACGTTTGATATACTGTTCCGTTACCTGAAACACCTGGGATATAAAGTCAGGTATATACGGAATATCACCGATGTAGGTCACCTTGAGGATGAAATAGCCGGAGAAGGGGAGGACCGGATACAGAAGCGGGCGAGGGTAGAACAGCTGGAACCCATGGAAGTTGTACAATATTATACCAACCGGTATCATATTTTTATGGACAGGCTGGGTGTTTTACCTCCCAGTATTGAGCCCCATGCTTCGGGGCATATTATTGAACAGCAACAACTGATCCGAAGTATCATAACCAAAGGATTTGCCTATAAAGTAAACGGATCGGTATATTTCGACCTGAAAAAATACAATGAGCTTCACGGGTACGGTAAGCTTTCCGGGAGGAATATTGAGGATATGCTTAGTAATACCCGTGAACTTGAAGGGCAGGATGAAAAGAAATATCCGCTGGATTTTGCGTTGTGGAAGAAAGCCGATATCACACACCTGATGCACTGGCCATCGGAATGGAGCGAAGGATTTCCCGGCTGGCATCTCGAATGTTCGGCTATGGGAATGAAATACCTTGGGGAGCAATTTGACATTCACGGAGGCGGTATGGACCTGATCTTTCCACACCACGAGTGCGAACTGGCCCAGTCGACAATTGCTACCGGGAAACCACATGTCAGTTACTGGGTACATAACAACATGATCACCATCAACGGTCAGAAAATGGCCAAGTCGAAGAACAATTTCATCACCCTGGAGGAATTGTTCACCGGCAGCAATTTATTGCTCGAAAAGCCCTATTCCCCAATGACCATACGGTTTTACATGTTGCAGGCTCATTATTCAAGCCCTGTTGATTTTTCTAACGATGCGCTGAAGGCGGCTGAACAGGGTTTAAGCCGTCTGATGAAAGGGATGTCTCTGTTGCAAAAACTTAAACCTTCGGACGCTTCCACAGTTGATATTGTTACTCTGCAAGAAAACGCCTATACGGCCCTTGGTGATGATCTGAACTGTCCGATATTGCTGGGTAATCTGTTCGAGGGGGTGAGGGTCATCAATTCGGTGAACGACGGTAAAGAGAAGATTAGCAGGCAGGATTTGGAATTGTTACGAACCTTCATGCATACATTCACCTTTGATTTGCTGGGATTGACTTCCGGGGAGGATACACATTCGGGGGAAAGTGAATTACTCAATAAGGTGATAAAACTATTGCTTCAGCAGCGGCAGGAGGCTAAAAACCGGAAGGACTATGCTGCCTCGGATAATATCAGAAATCAGCTGGCTTCTTTGGGGATTGTGGTGAAGGATACGAAAGAGGGGGCGGAGTGGGAGTACTAGGGTGTGTGTGTGGGTGTGCATTTGGGTGCGCGTGTGAGTGTGGGTAAACCTATTTGTTGACCCCATGGAAGTTTAAATTAACGTGAAAAAAAAAATCAATTATAAGCGAAGAGTAACCGTTCAGGTTAATATCGGCGGAATTCCGCTCGGCAGTGATTTTCCCATTCGAATCCAGTCGATGGCCAACACTCTCACGAGTGATATTGAGGGCAGTGTGGCGCAATGCATAAAGATTATCAATGCCGGTGCAGATTATGTCAGATTCACAGTTCCTTCAATAAACGATGTAAAAAGTTTAGCAGCCATCAGGCAGGAAATACATAAACAGGGCTACACCAATTCCATCATAGCGGATGTTCATTTTAATGCAGACATAGCATTGCAGGTTGCTGATCATGTTGACAAAGTGAGGATCAATCCCGGCAACTTTGACGATACTGGAAAATTCATTTCTCTGCTTGAGAAATGCAAAGCAAAGAGAATTGCCCTGCGAATCGGTGTAAATCATGGTTCCCTGTCCGAGCGAATCATGAATTTATATGGTGATACACCTCTTGGCATGGCCGAATCGGCCATGGAATTTCTGCGCATCTGTCGCGATAACAATTTTGGGCAGGTAGTGGTCTCCATGAAAGCCAGCAATGTAAGGGTGATGGTACATTCCACCCGGCTGGTGGCAAAAATGATTCAGGAGGAAGGCATGAACTTCCCTTTACATCTTGGTGTAACCGAAGCCGGGGAAGGGGAGGACGGCAGGATCAAATCGGCCGCTGGAATCGGGGCTTTACTGGCAGACGGACTGGGGGATACCATACGTGTTTCACTCACGGAGGCGCCTGAAGCCGAAATTCCGGTTGCTCAAAAAATCATAAGTTATTTTGCCGACATCACCCCGGGCCCCTCGCTCCCTCATCTCCAGTCGTTCCCAACGGATCCGTTTGCCTATTATCCCAGGAAAACAAGAACCGTGGCTGCCATAGGGGGTAATCATCCGCCGATAGTGGTGGGGGATGACCCTATTGATGACCATAAGGTAAGGCTTGTAAAGGTCGGGTTTAAAGAGCTTACAGAAAAACTTGTTCGGGAGATGGAAGGTACTGATAACCATGTCCTGGTTTACAAATGCACAAACAGTAACATTCAGGCCGAGCTCCGGTGGCTACATGGTAAATTAAATGAACTGAAGTGCGATCTGCCGGTGATCTTCCGTTTACACTTGCATGAGCGCGATTCCGAAGATTTTCAGCTTAAGAGTGCTGCTTTTCTAGGGGGTTCTTTTATTGACGGATTTGGGAACGGGATCTGGCTGACCAACGAGTATCCGCTACCCGGCGGTGTGGTTACCTCCACGGCTTTCGGCATTCTCCAGGCCTGCCGGGCGCGCATGACAAGAACAGAGTATATCGCTTGTCCCTCATGCGGCCGTACACACTTTAACCTGATGGAGGCACTGACCAGGATTAAGGCGGCTACCTCACACCTTAAAGGGCTTAAAATCGGCGTAATGGGGTGCATTGTCAACGGTCCCGGCGAAATGGCCGATGCTGATTACGGCTATGTGGGCTCAGGGAAGGGCAAGATAACACTATATAAGTCCAGGGAGATCATAAAACGCGGAATTCCGGAAGAAAACGCAGTGGATGAGCTGGTTAAGTTGATTAAAGAGAATGGGGATTGGGTAGATCCGTAAGGTTAGAAAGATATTGATACAATATTCCTCATCTCAACCGCCATCTCCCCTTTTTTTTCTGTTAGCGGATTGAGTATCTGAACCCGGATCACGTTGTAACGATCGGCCGGGTCATAACACGACATGACCAGCTCAGCATCATCAAGCGGAACACTTATCCCGCTTTTTTTAATCACCGTGATCTTTCCTTTCTGATTCCCTACAGAGGCAGCGGGCAATGCAGTAAACCCGGTAAATTCCAGTTTACTGATATCTTTGTAATCATTGATCTCTGTATGATTGCCGTTATATTTACCACGTAATATAGTGTAAGTGGAGGCGTACCGGTTGGATTCACAGGTCAGCTTGCCGAAATGATAAACATCAATGGTTTTACCGTCTTTTAGCTGGATGGAAGCTTTCACGGGAGACTGGCCGGAGGTGGCAGTGAGAGCGGAAGTGATCAGGATTAATGAGACCAACAGAGTTTTCATGGTGACAGATGATAATATTACTGTAGCATAATTAACTGGGAAAGGAAAGAAATATTTTATGGTTTAATCAGAATTATGGTTGCGCCCTTCGACTCCGCTCAGGGTAGCGGGCATGTCATCCTGAGCGGAGTCGAAGGATGACTGATTACCGCGCATCAATAAAAACATCCACCAGTGTCAACGGTGCCTTTATATGCACAGTCTGAAATCCCAACCGATGTGCCGTTTCTATATTTTCAATAAAATCATCAATAAACAGGGTATCCTGAGGAGCTATACCTGCATCCTTCATCACGAATTCAAAAATATCGGCGTTGGGTTTACGAAGCCCGAGCTGGTGTGAGAAATAGGTTTTTTCAAAGAGATGTGTATACCCATAAGTGCCGTAAATCTTCTGTAAAACATTAAAATAGTAGGGCTGATGTATGGCATTTGTATTGCTTAACAGGAATGTGCGATAAGATTTTCCGGCTTTTTCCAGCACTTCCCACCGCTCGGCCGGCAACTCACCCAGCATGGCGCACCAGGCCCTGTCAATCTCATCATCAGTAAGTGGAGAGGTGGCATATTGTCTGAGCCTGTTCCTGAACACTTCCGGAGTGATTTTTCCAATTTCAAAAGGAATAAACAGCTCATCATGGGGATTGTGGGGAACCGACTCATCAAACAGAATAAGCCCCAGCTCAAGAAAAGCCTTTTTGGTGGCATCAAGGTACAGATTGGTAATAACGCCACCCCAGTCAAAAATAATGTTCTTAACTTCTGTTTTTCCGTTGTAAATTGCGTGGGATATTTTCATTATTTTTATTTTACATACAAAAGAAACACATTCGGTTCATATATGAAAGTAAAGGGAGACCATTTTGAAACCATCTGGATTAACAAGTCTGACCCGTCGCTTGTTCAGATCATCGACCAGCGGTTCCTGCCCTTTGACTTCCGTATAGAGGATCTGCACTCCTGTGAAGAAATGTATATTGCCATCCGCGATATGCATTTACGGGGGGCTCCGCTTATAGGAGCTGCCGGAGCTCTGGGTATGTATCTTGCACTCATAGAGAATTCCAGTGAACAGATATCAGAGTCTTATATTGCTGATAAAGCAGGTTACTTGAAATCATCCCGGCCAACGGCGGTTAATTTAGCATGGGCAGTTGACCGGTTAACGGATGCCATAAAGGGGAAGAAGACTACAGCTGAGGTTATCCAAACCGCTAAAGAGGTTTCCCTGCACATTATTGATGAAGAAAGAACCAACTGTAGGCTGATTGGAGAACACGGGATAAAGATAATTGAGGAGCTGAGCCTGAAGAAAAACGGCACACCCGTCAACATTCTCACTCACTGCAATGCCGGCTGGCTCGCCTGTATTGATTATGGAACGGCTACGGCACCTGTTTATCTGGCGCATGATAAAGGGATTAAAGTTCATGTCTGGGTGGACGAGACCCGTCCGCGGAACCAGGGTGCCAGACTTACCGCCTGGGAGTTACAGCAGCATGGTGTGTCCTGCACCGTAATAGTTGACAATACCGGTGGACATTTGATGCAGCAGGGAATGGTGGATATGGTTATAGTGGGGAGTGACCGCGCTTCACCTTTCGGAGATATTGTCAATAAAGTTGGTACCTACCTAAAAGCCCTTGCCGCCCGGGATAACCATATACCTTTTTATGCCGCACTGCCCTCATCGACCATCGATTGGAAGCTTGGTGAAGGAGCTACTGAAACTCCCATTGAAGTGCGAGACGGAAATGAATTAAGGTTCATAGAGGGGACGATTGATGGTAAGATTTCCTGCGTGGAAATCATTCCGGCTGCTACACCAGTGGTAAACTACGGTTTTGATATTACACCGGCACGACTGGTAACTGGAATAATTACCGAAAGAGGGATTTCACCTGCGAACAAAAGAAGTATATTTACATTGTTTCCTGAAAAATCTTAAACCCGGATAAATGATGAAAGTAGCTATAATTGGAGGAACGGGTCATGTATTACCTGATTACCTGACTCAGGTAAAGGAGATCGCTGTTAATACACCATTTGGTAATCCCATTCCAGTAATCTACAGTGGATACTACGATGAAATGGAAATATATCACCTGGCCCGGAATGGAAAGAACCATGAATTGCCGCCGACTAAAATCAATTACAGGGCCAACATGTATGCCCTCCGGCATCTTGGATGTGGTTATGTTATATCAACAGGCACCTGTGGCAGTTTACAGGAGGAAATTTGCCCGGGTGAGGTAATTATATTCGATCAGTTCATTGATATGACCAGGCAACCGGTTACCGGTATCCTTGAAGAACTGAACCCAGGAGAAAGCAATTTTGTATCGCTGGCTGAACCTTTCTCTGAAGAGCTGCGTGACCACCTCATTGAAGCAGCCATTGTTCAGGGTATTACCGTGCATACCAAGGGTGTTGTTATATCAATCGACGGACAACGATCTTCCTCAAGGGCAGAATCTAATTTATATCGCAGCTGGAAAGCCGATGCCATCAATATGACCACGGCTCCCGAAGTGATATTGGCCAAAGAGCTTGGCATGGGTTATGCGGCATTATCTCTTTGCACGGGATATGATTCATGGCGGGTGAGTGATGCCATTCCCGATCCAGCGGAAAAAATGGCGCTGGTCTCGAAAAACCATGATAAAGTTATCAGATTGCTGACTTATGCATTGAAGAAAATTCATGAAGAGTGACTAGTTACTCGTAACTTGGATTTGTTTTCTGCTTAATAATTTCGTAAAAAATCCGTGGTCCCACTTGGGCTCGAACCCAATTTTCTATCGCCTTATAATCAATGTATTACCTTTGAACCCGTCAAAAGGGTCTCGAATTTTACTCCTTTTCAGATTATTTTAAAGAACTTCTGATCACTAAGTTACAGAAATTTTTAATCATTTATTAAAAATTAATCAATCAAGATAATTACATGCTGAAAACTAATATTTATTTCTTGATAGAGGATTACTTTTTTGCTGTTCGTAGTATTAAGTATTATGTTTCTAACTTCGGCAAAAGTTGGCATAAAACGGTTTGTCAACTGGATATTGGCAGGGTGAGTAAGGGCATCCTGCCTTTTTATTGGATTCTCTTATTCAGTATTATCAATTCCCATTTGTCAAAATCCACTTGACTTCGGCTTTTTCATGTCGTACCTTTCATCATATAATTGACTTCCAGATATTTTATTTCCATCCTTTAACCAATATCTTATTAAATGAAAACATTTTGCATTGCCACAATGAGTGTGGTATTCCTGTTACTCTGCGCAAATATAATTCAGGCGCAGGAAACAATAACAGCCTCCGGAGGTAATGCATCAGGCAGTGGAGGTACTGTTAGTTATACGGTTGGGCAGGTAGCTTATACCACCAACACAAATACATCAGGAACAATAACACAAGGTGTACAGCAACCTTACGAAATTTTCGTTGTAACAGGG
>Ga0299915_10001480_pt1 | contig 17435 bp, 15 predicted proteins | sample RVTome_13_FD_200263 | JGI IMG/M metagenome (GOLD analysis project Ga0299915, IMG submission 200263) | Soil microbial communities from uranium-contaminated site in the Upper Colorado River Basin, Wyoming, United States - RVT92D227 (version 2) ... | reverse complement strand
GAAGCTCTCCCGGATGAGACGGAGGGTGACGATGACGAAAATATTGACCGGGGCCAGGACGAAGATGCCCGCCCGCAGCAGGGACGTCCGGTGGCGGCGGGCATAAAACTTCACGCCGTACATGGCGGCCAGGCCGCCGACGAAGCTGAAGACGACGAGGGGGAAACTGCCGCCCGGGAGATAGCCGACGAGAAGGCTGTTCAGGATGGCGTAAACGATGGTCGTTTCGCTCGTCGCCAGGAAGGCGAAGAGGAGGGTCCCGACCTGGAAGGGGAAAGCGTAGAAATAGGTCTCGGCTTGCGAGAAACCGGCCACACTCGAAACGTTGGCGAAGGAGGTCCCGAGGACGGCGCTCAGCCGGTAGAGGACCAGGCTCAGGACAAGGGCGGTCCCCATCATGGCATACTTCGTGATGGCCCGCTCCCGGCGATAGTTCGATTTGAGGTAATACCAGAGGGTGAGGAAAAGGAGGGCGAACAGAAGGGTCGTGCCGATGAAGTTCGGCCACCACCGCGTCCTTTGGCTGAGCTGCCGGTTGACGAGCCGCAGGAGCTTGACTGTCTCCTCGTTGGCTTCGTCGCCCTTGCGGAGGAGCACCTTGCCCCGCTTGAGGTTATAGAAGATCGGGCTGACCTCGGCCCGCGCCCGGTCGCGGCGGGCGGTCGTCTCGGGTTTGCTGTAGGTGATGTTCGGCGCGAGGAAAAGGTCGGTGAGGCTGAGGACCAGAGCCCTGTTCCTCTCCGCGAGGTCGAGCTTCTCGACCTCGGACACGGCGGTCGCCTTGGCCTCCCGGAGGTCGAGGACCTCACCGACCCGGGCCGCCCGCTCGCCGGCCCCCGCCCGCACGAGGGTGAAGCCGCGCTCGGGCTCGCCCAGGAAAAAGAGGTTCTTGGACAACATGACGCCCTGGTTGAGAAACTTCCCCACGAGGCCGACCGTGCTCTCTTCAAGCTCCGGGGCGAAGCGGCTCCGGATGAGGGCCGCGGCGTCGGCCGCGTCGAGCTCGAGGCCAAGCGTGTCCAGGCAAATCTTCACGAAGGCGTCGGTTTCTCCCTCGCCCCGGGTCGCTTCGAGCCATTTCCGCCCCTGGGCGAAAAGCTGGCGGATCCTGTCCTCGACCTGGAGGAACACGCCGGGGTCGTAGGTATAAACGGCCAGGACGGCCGCTTCGGCCTCCGCCCGGCGCTTCTCCGTCGTCTCCTGGTCCTCGACGGTGAGGTCGGCGGGGACGATGATGTCCGCCGGGGCGATCTCGCCCGGCGCGAGGGGGGCCAGTGTCCGCGACGGGAAATAGGCGACGAGCAGTCCGAGCACGAAGACGAAGAAGAGGAAGTAGGGGAGGGGATTGAGGCGGACTTTCCGCAGGAAAGAGGGCTGTTCCTCCTGGCCGGCGGCCGCGGCGTGGTTGCGCCGGGGCTGGAGCTCGGGCCCCTTGAAAAGTTTGATCTTGCCGAAGGGGACGCGGTCGCTCATGGGCGTCAGGCGGACTTCGCTTCCGCCTTCTCGTAGGCCTTGATGATCTTCTGGACGAGGGGATGACGGACGACATCCCGTTCGTCGAACTGGACGAAGGCGATCTCCTTGAGGGACGAGAGGATCTTCAGGGCGTGGAGGACGCCCGAGCGGCGGGGCTCGGGCAGGTCGATCTGGGTGATGTCCGCGGTCACGACGAGCTTCGAGTCCTGGCCGGCCCGGGTCAGGATCATTTTCATCTGCTCACGGGTCGTGTTCTGGGCTTCGTCGACGATGATGAAGGCGCTGTTGAGCGTCCGTCCGCGCATGAAGGCCAGCGGGGCGATCTCGATGATGCCCCGCTCGATGAGACGCTGGGCCTGGTCGAAGCGGGAGAGGTCGAAGAGGGCGTCGTAGAGAGGCCGGAGGTAAGGGTTGATCTTCTGGGTCAGGTCCCCGGGGAGAAACCCCAGCTTCTCGCCGGCCTCGACGGCGGGCCGGGTCAGGATGATCCGCTGGACGAGCTTCGTCTGCAGGAACGACAGGGCCATGGCCATAGCCAGGTAGGTCTTGCCGGTCCCGGCCGGGCCGATGCCGAACACAAGGTCGAAATTCTTTATGGCCTGGATATATTCTTGCTGGTTGAGGCTCTTGGGGTTGACGCACTTGCGGGAGAGGCTCAAGGGCTCGGAGGGCGCGTATTCGGCGAGCGCCCGGTCGGAGCCGGTCTCGAGAAGGTCGAGGGCGATGTGGAAATCCTCCGCGCGGAGCGCATGGCCCTTCTCTTCGAGCTCGCGGATCTTGTCAAAGTACTGGCGGGCGAAGGCGACCTTGTCCGGCTGGCCGTCGATGAGGAGCTGGTCGCCCCGGATGGCCAGCGTCACGCCCAGACGGCTCTCCAGACGCCTCAGGTTCTTGTCCAGGACGCCGAAAAACGCGGACCTGCCGACCGAGGGGTGAGCGATTTTTTCCATCTCAGGCGGGGAGAGACGCGGGGTCTTCCGTCATATCTATAAGTCCTTGAAGAATTTAATCACGTGGGTCCGGCTTTGTCAAGCGACCCTCCCGTTCGTCCCGGGGCTCAGCCGGCCTAAGCGAGGCTCCGCCGGACGGATTTCCCCCGAGTCCGCTTCAACCACGGCCGGCCCCGCGGGGGCTTTCACGGCTCCTCTCCGCTTTGGACGGACACCGGGGCCGCCCCGGCCGCAACGGGGCTGCCGAGGGGTTGCAAAAAACGGCCTTCTGGTATATAAAATAGTCTAATTTTCGGCGTCCTTTCCCCCGCCCGGAGCGCACCCGACCAGGGGACGAAAGGGCCGCGCCCTGAGCAAGGAGCGATTATGGATAAGGAATTTACGACGGTTTCGATTCCGACCTCTCTTTACAAGAAGATCGAGGAGGCCATCAAAGGCACGGAGGTCGGCTCTGTTTCGAGCTACATCGTCAAGGTCCTGCGGGAGAGCCTGGCCAAGGACCAGCCCTCCCAGGACGTCTTCAGCCAGGAAGACGAGGAGAAGGTCAAAGAGCGCCTCAAAGCCCTCGGCTATATCGATTGACCCGACCGACCCGCCCGGTCCTTTCCCATGACGACGAACGACCTGAAGAGGAGGACACCATGATCCAGCCCCACGGCGGCAAGCTCGTCGAACGCGTGCTCCGCGGCCCGGCCAAGACGGCCGTCCTGGCCAAGGCCGCTTCCATGCCGCGCCTCCGGCTGGACAGCGAGCTCGTGTCCGACGTCGAGAACATCTGTCTCGGCGTCTATAGCCCCCTCGAGGGATTCCTGGGCCAGGACGATTTCCGGCATGTCCTCAGCCAGAGGCGGCTTTGTTCGGACCTGCCCTGGACGATCCCCATCGTCCTCGCGGTCGGCCGGGAAGAAGCGGCCCGATTGAAGGAAGGCGCCGATATTTTACTGGTCGAAGAACGTGACCGGCCCGTGGCCGTCCTCCATCTGGCCGAGAAATTCACCTTTGACAAGGGGGAGACGGCGGAGAAGACCTTCGGGACCCGGGACGCCGCCCACCCCGGTGTCGCCAAGGTTATGGCCATGGGCGAGGTCCTTTTGGCCGGCCCCGTGGACCTTGTCGACTGCGTCCCGACGCCCTATGACCGTTACAAGCTCAGCCCCAAGGAAACGCGGGTCCTGTTCAAGGAGAAAGGCTGGCGGACCGTGGTCGGCTTCCAGACGCGGAACACCCCGCACAACGGCCACGAATACCTGCAGAAGGCGGCCTTGACCTTTGCCGACGGCATCTTCATCAACCCCGTCATCGGCCGGAAAAAGAAGGGCGATTTCAAAGACGAGGTCATCCTCGCCTCCTACGAGGAGCTGATCAAGCACTATTACCTCAGGCAGCGGGCGGTCATGGCCATCCTCCAGATGGAGATGCGCTACGCCGGTCCGCGCGAGGCCATCCACCACGCCATCATCCGCAAGAACTTCGGCTGCACGCATATCATCATCGGCCGCGACCACGCCGGGGTCGGCAAGTATTACGCTCCGTTCGCCGCGCAGGACGTCTTCGAGGATTTCCCCGACCTGGGCATCGTCCCGCTCTTCTTCCGGGCGTTCTACTACTGCAAGAAATGCCAGTCCGTGGTCAACGAGAAGATCTGCCCCCACCCGCCCGCCGACCAGATCCAGTACAGCGGGACGAAGATCCGCGACATGCTCATCAAGGGCGAGGTCCCGCCCCCCGAGCTCATGCGGCCCGAGGTCGCCAAGGTCATCATGTCTTTCAAGGAGCCGTTCAACGAGTGAGGGGCGGCTTGCGCCCCGCTGAGGCCACCATGAACAGACGCAAGGTCCTGGTCGCCGGGCTGGATTGCGCGACACCCCAGATCGTCTTCGACCGCCGCGCGGAATTCCCCGTCCTCGACCACCTCCTGGCGTCCGGCCTCTCCGGGATACTCCGCAGTTCCGACCCGCCGATCACGATCCCGGCCTGGATGGTCATGATGACCGGCCAAGACCCGGGCCGGCTCGGCCTCTACGGCTTCCGGCATCGCAAGGGCTACGTCTATGACCAGATGTGGATCGCCAATTCCAAGGCGGTCAAGGCCAAGCGGGTCTGGGATTATCTCGGCGAGGCGGGCGGCCAGAGCGTCCTGGTCAGCATCCCGCCGAGCTATCCGCCCTACCCGGTCGCCGGGAACCTCATCTCCTGCTTCATTACCCCGCCGGCCAAAACCCGGGAGTCCACTTTCCCGCCGGCTCTCATTCAGGAGATCGAGGAACGCTTCGGCCCCTACCTGTTCGACGTCGTCTTCCGGACCGAGGACCGCGACCAGATCCTGGCCGAGATCTACAAGATGACCGAGAAACGTTTCGAGGTTATGCGCTGGCTCATAGCCGAGAAGCCCTGGGACCTCTTCATGTTCGTCGAGATCGGCGTGGACCGCGTCCATCACGCCTTCTGGAAGTACATGGACCCCGCCCACCATCTTTACGAAGCGGGGAACAAGTACGAGCGCGTGGTTATCGACTATTACAAGTTCCTCGACCGGGAGCTCGGCAGACTCCTGGCCGCGGCGGGGGAGGACACGGTCACCCTCGTCGTCTCGGACCACGGGGCCAAGCGGATGAAAGGCGCCTTCTGTGTCAACGAATGGCTCATCGCCCAGGGCGACCTCGTCGTCAAGGAGCCGCCGCAGAAAGGCCAGTCCATCGACAACCTGGCCGTCGACTGGACGAAGACCAAGGCCTGGGCCTGGGGCGGCTATTACGCCCGCGTTTTTCTCAACATCGAAGGGCGGGAGCCTCGGGGGGTCGTCAAGCCCGAGGACTATGAAACGTACCGGGACGACCTCACGGCGCGGCTCAGGGGGATCCGGGGTCCGCGGGGTGAGGCCTGGGAGACAAGAGTCATCAAGCCGCAGGAGTTTTACCAGGACCTCGAGGGCGACTACCCCGACCTCATGGTCTATTTTGACGACCTCTCCTGGCGCTCGGCCGGGACCTTGGGCTACGGGACCATGTTCCTGGCCGAGAACGACACGGGGCCCGACGACGCCGTGCACGCCCACGAAGGGCTCTATATCCTCCACGACCCGCGCCGGCCGCAGGCCCGGCGCCAGGACGCGGACATCCTCGACATAGCGCCGACCCTGATGGGTTATCTCGGCCTGCCCGTCCCGGGCCAGATGCGGGGGAGGGTCCTCGGCTGAGCGCGAGCAGGCCGGGCGACGGACACGACATAAAGGAGCATTGACGATGTGCGAAGACCAACGCGGGTTCACGCTGTGGTTTACGGGGCTGCCCTGCTCCGGAAAGTCGGCCATCGCCGACAAAGTGGCGGACATCCTCTGCGGGCGCGGGTTGAGGGCCGAACGGCTGGACGGGGACATCGTCCGCCAGGACCTGACCCGCGACCTGGGTTTTTCCAAACAGGACCGGGACGAGAACATCCGGCGGGTCACCTTCGTGGCCAAACTCCTCAGCCGGAACGGCGTCGCCGTCCTGTTGTCCTTCATCTCGCCCTACCGCGCGATGCGCGACCGGGCCCGGGACCAGATCGGCGACTTCGTCGAGGTTTATACGAAGTGTTCCCTCGAGGAATGCATGCGCCGCGACACCAGGGGCATGTACAAAAAGGCCATCGCCGGCGAGATCAAGGAATTCACCGGCATCTCGGACCCCTACGAGGAGCCCCTCAAGGCGGAGCTCATCCTCGAGACCGATAAGGAGACCCTCGACGAGAGCGTCGGCCGGGTCCTGGCCAGGCTCCAGGAGCTCGGTTATCTCGATAAAGCGTGACCGGACGCGGCCGGGTGGCCCGCCGCCGGGGCGGACACAGCCCCGCCGGGGAGTTGCTTTTTGGCCGCGACTCACGGTAAATAAGGGACGTCTCTTGGGAGGGCGCACGGCATGAGCCTCTATCTGGTGACGGGCGGGGCGGGCTTCATCGGCTCGCATTTGGTCGATGAACTCCTGCGCCGCGGCCGCCGTGTCCGCGTGCTCGATAATTTCCTCACCGGGAAGCGCGAGAATCTGGCCGCCGTCAGCCGGGACATCGAGCTTCTCGAGGGCGACCTGCGCGACCCCGAGGCCTGCCGCCGGGCCGCCGCGGACGCCGAGGTCGTTCTTCACCAGGCCGCTCTGCCCTCCGTGCCGCGCTCCGTCGCCGACCCGCGGCTCGCGAACGACATCAACGTCTCCGGGACGTTGAATATGCTCCTGGCCGCCCGCGACGCCGGCGTCCGGCGGTTCGTCTTCGCGTCCTCCTCCGCGGTTTACGGCGACAGCCCGGAGCTCCCGAAGCGGGAAGGGCACGAGGGGAACCCCCTCTCCCCGTACGCCGTGAGCAAACTCGTCGGGGAAAAGTACGCCCAGACCTTCCATCTGCTCTACGGCCTGTCCACGGTCTGCCTCCGCTATTTCAACGTCTTCGGTCCGCGGCAGGACCCGGCTTCTCAATATGCGGCGGTCGTGCCGCTTTTCATTACCCATCTCCTCCGCGGGGAGCCGCCGGCCGTCTTCGGCGACGGCGAGCAGTCTCGCGACTTCACCTATGTCTCCGACGTCGTCAACGCCAACCTCCTGGCCGCGGAGACGACCCGTGGCAGCGGCGAGGTCCTGAACGTAGCCTGCGGCGAGGGGATCACGGTCAACCGTCTGGCGGCGGAAATCGCTTCGCTTCTGGGCTCCCGGGTGAGGCCGGTCCACGGCCCGGAGCGGCCGGGGGACATCAAACATTCCTTGGCTGACATCTCCAAGGCCGGCGAGGCGTTGTGGTTTGTGCCGCGGATGACGCTCCGGGAAGGGCTGGAAAAGACAGTCGCTTGGTACCGGGAAAGGACATCGCCATGAACCCCGAAGCCGTACGGCTCGAAAAGAAATTCCGCCGTCGGGCCGGTCACATCGGCGTTATCGGCCTCGGCTATGTCGGCCTGCCGCTGGTCAAGACCTTCCTCGAGCGGGGCTTTGCCGTGACCGGGTTCGACATCGACCCCCGCAAGGTCCGCAGCCTCAACGCCGGCCGGAGCTACATCCGCCATATCTCGACGGCCGAGCTCGGCGCGTTCCTGCGGACCGGGAAGTTCCGCGCGACCGCCGATTTCCGGCTCCTCCGGCGGATGGATGCTGTCATCATTTGTGTCCCCACGCCCCTCGACAGCCACCGCAACCCGGACCTGTCCTATGTCCTCAAGACGACGGCGACGGTCGCCGCGAACCTGCGGCGCGGCCAGCTCATCGTCCTGGAGAGCACGACGTATCCCGGGACGACCGAGGACGAGATGCGGCCCCTGCTCGAGGCCGCCGGACTCAAGGCCGGCCGGGACTTTTTCTTGGCCTATTCGCCCGAACGGGAGGACCCGGGGAACAAGGCGTTTACCACCGCGACGGTCCCCAAGGTCGTCGGCGGGCACACGCCCGACTGTCTCCGGGTGGCCCGGGCGCTCTATGACCAGATCGTCGTCCGCACAGTCCCCGTTTCTTCGACCCAGGCGGCCGAGGCGGCCAAGCTCCTGGAAAATATCTTCCGCTCCATCAACATCGCCCTGGTCAACGAGCTGAAGATGATCTTCGACCGGCTGGGCATCGACATCTGGGAGGTCGTGGCCGCGGCCTCGTCGAAGCCCTTCGGCTTCATGCCCTTCTATCCAGGGCCCGGCCTGGGCGGCCACTGTATCCCGATCGACCCCTTCTATCTCACCTGGAAGGCGAAGGAGGTCGATTACCAGACCAAATTCATTGAGCTGGCCGGCGAGATTAACACCTTCATGCCGTACTATGTCGTCGAGAAGACCGTGGCCGCCCTGAATGCGCGCGGCCGTTCGGTCCGGGGGGCCAGGATCCTCGTCCTCGGCGTCGCCTATAAGAAAGATATCGACGACCCGCGCGAGTCGCCCTCGCTCAAGATCATCAGCCTTTTTCAGGCCAAGGGGGCGCGGGTCGACTATAACGACCCGTACGTCCCGCGCTCGACGGGACACCGGGAGTATCCGGGCCTGGACCTGCGGTCCGTGCCCCTGACCGCGGCCCGTCTCCGGCGCTCCGACGCGGTCATCATCGCCACCGACCATTCCCGCTACGATTACCCCTGGATCGTCAGGCACGCCCCGCTCGTCATCGACACGCGGAACGCCGTGAAGCGCCGGGCGCGGAACGTCGTGAAGGCCTGAAGGAAAGGAAGTCTCCATGAAGATCGGCGTTATCGGGACCGGCTATGTGGGCATCGTCACGGCCGCCGGGCTGGCCGAATTCGGCCACCGGGTCGTCGGCACGGACAAGGACGCGGACAAGATCGCCAAGTGCGCCCGCGGCGTCGCGCCCCTCTACGAGCCGGGCCTGGAGGAACTCCTGCACCGCAATCTCGAAAGCGGCCGCCTGACGTTCACGGCCGACGTCGACGGCGCCATCCGCGAGTCGGACGTCGTCTTCGTCTGCGTCGGGACGCCCCAGGATGAAGGGGGCCGGGCCGACATGTCGCAGATCGAGGAGGTCGCCCGGGCGATCGCCGGGAACCTCACCGGCTACAAGCTTATCGTCGAAAAGAGCACGGTCCCGGTGCGGACCTCGGCCTGGATCAAGCGTGTCATCACCCTCCACTCGAAATCCGCCCAGGAGTTCGACATCGCCTCCAACCCGGAGTTCCTGCGGGAAGGCGCCGCCGTCGGCGATTTCCTCCGGCCCGACCGGATCGTCATCGGGGTCGAGACCGACAAGGCGCGGGACCTCCTCTGCCGGATCTACGAGCGGTTCGCCGAGCGCCTCCTCATCACGAATATCGACACGGCCGAGCTCATCAAACATGCCTCGAACTCGTTCCTGGCCCTGAAGATCTCTTACGTCAACATGATCGCCGACATCTGCGAGCGGACCGACGCCGACGTCGAACAGGTCGCCCTGGGCATGGGCCTCGACCCCCGGATCGGCCGGGACTTCCTCCGGGCTGGGATCGGCTACGGCGGGTCCTGCTTCCCCAAGGACGTCAAGGCCCTGGTCAAGATCGGCGAGGACCTGGGGGTGAAGATGAACCTTCTCCGGGAGACCGAGCGCATCAACCAGGACCGGACGCCGGCCTTTGTCGAAAAGGTCAAGCGGGCCCTGTGGATCCTCAAGGACAAGACGATCGGGGTCCTCGGGCTGGCCTTCAAACCCGAAACCGACGACGTCCGGGAGGCCACGAGCATCCGCATCATCCAGGAGCTGCGGCGGGAGGGCGCCGTGTTGCGGCTCTATGACCCCAAGGCCATGGACAACATGAGGCTCGTTTTCCCGGCCGACGAGCGCCTCGTCTATTGCTCCGACGCCTACGCCGTCGCGGAGCGCGCCAACGCCGTTCTGCTCGTCACCGAGTGGGAGGAGTTCAAGGCCCTTGACTTCGGCCGCCTCCGCGAGCGGATGGCCAACCCGATCCTCATCGACGGCCGCAACCTCTTCGACCCGGCCGAGGTCCGGCGCCGCGGTTTCGAATACTTTTCGGTCGGCCGGAAATAAGCACCCGTCCCGCCGCCGCTCAGCAGATGCGGGGGAGGAGCTCGGACGTCAGCGGCTCGAGAAGACGAAGCCCGCCCGTCATCGTTTCCAGGAGGAGCCTGTCGCTGCGGCGGGCCGCGTCCGTCACTTCACCGATCACGGCGGCTCGCCGGCCGAGCGGACTGCGCCTGAGCCCGGCCAGCACCGCGGCCGCTCGGCGTGCCGGGGCCACGACCACGGCCCGGCCTTCGCAGGCGAGGTAGAGCGGGTCGATCCCGAGCAGCTCGGCGGCGCCGCGGACGGCCCGGGAGAGAGGGATGTCTTCCTCGCGGATGAGGATCGGCCGCCGGACGCTCGCCGCGAGTTCACTGAGGACGGTGGCCAGCCCGCCCCGGGTGATGTCGCGCATCCACAGGGCGCCCCGGCGCCAGGCTCCGAGCAGGAAAAGGAGCGGCGCGCAGTCGCTCCGGACGCGGGTCGCGAGCCCGAAGTCGCCGCGGGCCGTCATCACGGCCAGGCTGTGCTCCCCGAGCGGCCCGGTGACGATGATCCGGTCGCCGGGCCGGATGAGCTCCGGCCGCGGCCTGGCGACGGTCCGCCCGATGCCCGCGGTGTTGATGTAAACCTTGTCGCCCTGGCCGCGGCGGACGACCTTGGTATCGCCGGTGACGACGGCCACCCGCGCCCGGCGCGCCGCGGAGCGGATGGAGCGGAAAATGCGGCGCAGGTCGTTGAGCTCCACCCCCTCCTCCAAGATCAGGCCGAGAGAGAGGTAGTCCGGCCGGGCCCCGGAGACGACGAGGTCGTTGACCGTGCCGTTGACGGCCAGCGTCCCGATGTCCCCGCCCGGAAAAAAGAGCGGGTCGACGACATAGCTGTCGGTGGTGAAGGCCAGCCCGCCCCGCAGCCGGGCCGCGTCGCCGAGTTCGGCCAGGGCGGCGTTGCGGAAGGCCGGGACGACCTCGCGGTCGATGAAATCCCGCATCAGTCGGCCGCCGCTCCCGAGTTCGAGGCTGACCTTAGGCATGGCGGGCTCCCTTGACCGGGCCGTATTTGAAATGGATGAGGCATGCGCCTTCGAACGAGACCATGCAGGGACCGAGCGGGCGGTCGGGTGTGCAGCGCCGGCCGAAGAGAGGACATGACCGGGGCGGGATGACGCCGCGCAGAACGTCCCCGCAACGGCAGCCGGAGCGGCGGGCCTCCCGGCCGCTGAGTTCGAGGCCGAACTTGTGTTCCGCGTCGAAGGCCGCGTAGGCCTTCCGGAGCACAAGGCCGCTCGCTGGCAGGACGCCCATCCCCCGCCACGACGCATCGGCGGGCTCGAGGACCTCCCGCATCAGGGCCTGCGCGGCCGGATTCCCTTCCGGACGGACGGCCCGCGCGTAGACCAGGGCCACCTCGGGACGGCCCGCGCGGAGTTGCTCCAGGACCGAACGGACTCCGAGGAGGATATCGGCCGGCTCGAATCCGGTGACCGCGCCCGGGATGCCGTATTCGCGGGGGATGAAGGCGTAGGGCTTGACGCCGATAATCGCGCTGACGTGGCCCGGATAGAGAAAGCCCTGGATGACGGTCTCGCCCATTTCGAGAAGAGTGCGCAGGGGCGGCGGGATGACCCTCAGGGCGGGCAGGAGGGAGAAGTTCTTGAGCCGCAGACGCTTGGCCTCCCGGACGGAATGGGCGATGGACGGGATGGTCGTTTCAAAGCCCGCCCCGAAGAAGACGATTTCTTTCGCCGGCTGGGCCGCGGCCGCGGCCACCGCCTCGGTGGGCGAATAGACGACTTTGACTTCGGAGCCGGCGGCGGGGACGGCCGAACGGAGCGAACCGCGGGCCGTCGGGACGCGGGTCATATCCCCGAACGTCGCCAGGATGAGGTTCGGCCGGCCGGTGACGAGGTCGATGGCCGCCTCGTGGATGGCGTCGGGCGTGATGCAGACCGGACAGCCGGGGCCGGAGATCATCTCGACGCCGGCTTCGGAAAGCTGCGGGCTGAGCCCGTAGCGATAGAGGGACATCGTATGGGTCCCGCAGACCTCCATAACCCGGACGGGCGGAGCGAGCAGGGCGGCTCGCTTCCGGATGTCAAGGACGAGGCTCCGGACGACTTTCCTGTCCCTGAGCTCGTCCATCCCGTCCGGGCCGGGCCGCGCGCCCATGGGTCCTAGGCGTCCCCGGCCATTTCCCGGAGGAGCTGGAGGGTTTCCCGGGCTTCCTGGGCGTCCAGGTGGGAGATGGCGAAGCCGGCGTGGACGATGACGTAGTCGCCGGCCTTGACGTCGGGGAGAAGAGCCAGATTGACCCGCATCTCATTCCCCAGATAGTCGACGAGCCCTGTTTCGGCGTCAAAACGACGCTTGACCTTGACCGGGATCGCCAGGCACATCGTCCACCTCTCCTCCCTAATGTATCAGAATCGGCGGTCTGCGTGAATGGCCGGGCCATTTACGAAGCCCGCCGCCTGTCCTATAATAGGGCGCATGCGCGAGAGCCTCAGAGGATACATCAAGCCCGGCGGGGAGGAGGAGTCCCTCGTCCGGCAGATCGATTTTTCCCGCCTGCCGCGCCACATCGCCGTCATCATGGACGGCAACGGCCGTTGGGCCCGGAGCCGAAACCTGCCCAGGATCGAAGGCCATCGGGCGGGTTCCAAGGCCGTCCGGGAGATCGTCGAAGCGTCCACCCGGATCGGCATCCAGGTCCTCAGCCTCTACGCGTTCTCCCGGGAGAATTGGAAGCGGCCCCGGGCCGAGGTGAATCGTCTCTGGACGCTGCTCCGCGAGTTCCTCAAACGCGAGGACAAGAACCTGATGAAGAACGGCGTCCGGCTCCGGGTCATCGGCCGGCGGGAGGACATTCCGCAGGCCGTCGTTCGCGAGTTCGAGCGCGTCGAGGCCCTGACTCGGGCCAATAATCGTCTGACGGTCGCCCTGGCCCTCAACTACGGCGGCCGGACCGAGATCGTGGACGCCGCCCGCCGCCTGCTCGCGGCGGGACCGGTCCCGGCGGGCGAGCTCGACGAGGCGGGGTTCGCCCGTTATCTCTACACGGACGGGCTGCCCGATCCCGACCTTCTCATCCGGACGAGCGGGGAGATGCGGATCTCCAATTTCCTCCTGTGGCAAATCGCCTATGCGGAGCTCTGGGTCACCCCCGTCTTCTGGCCGGATTTCCGCCGCCTCCATCTCCTCCAGGCCATTCTCGATTTTCAGCGCCGGGAACGGCGGTTCGGCGATATCCAGGACCCGGGGACGTCCGCTTGAGGTCATGAGACCCGCATGAGCCTGCGTCAAAGAACCGGCACGGCCATCGTCCTTCTCGCTCTTCTCTTCGTCGTCCTTCAGTTCGGGCCGCCGTGGCTCATGTTGGCCCCACTGGAGCTCTTCGTCGTCGGGGCGCTCCTCGAGTTCTACGGCCTGGCGGACCGCCGGAACCTCAAACCCCGGAAAATGCTCGGGCTCGTCATCGCCCTTTTTATCGGCCTGTCCTTTGTCTGGCCCGCGGTGACCCTCGGCCAGGCTCTCGCGGCGGCGCTCCTCGTTACTGCCTTCGTCTATGTCCTCCGCGTTACGACCCTGGAGGAGTTGCCGGCTTTTGTCGGCTCGATTACGGTCACGTTTTTCGGTGCCCTGTACGTCGCGTTTCCCCTGCATTATCTCTACTGGACCCGCCTGGAGCGGGGGGCCTACGGCCTCTATTTTCTGTTCGGCGTCATTTTTATGGGCGATAGCGGCGCCTATTTCATCGGCGCCCCCTTCGGACGCCACAAGATGACGCCGGTCGCCAGCCCGAAGAAAAGCTGGGAGGGCGCCGTCGGCGGCATCGTCTTCGCCTGCTTGGGCGGCCTGGCCGCGCGCGGCCTCCTGTTCCCGGACCTCCCCCTCTGGAAAGCCCTGCTGACCGCCGCCGTGGTCCACGCGGCCGCGCAGGTGAGCGACCCGCTCGAGTCCTTATTCAAGCGGGCTGCGGGAGTCAAGGACTCCTCGAACTTGCTGCCCGGCCACGGCGGGCTCTTGGACCGGGTGGATAGCTTCCTCCTGGCCGGGCCGCTGTTCTATTACCTGGTGAAGCTCCTGTGGTGAAGGTCTCTATCCTCGGCTCGACCGGCTCCATCGGCACCAGCACGCTGGACGTCGTTTCGCGGCTCGACCGCTCCTTCACTGTTGCCGGACTGGCGGCCGGCTCGAACATCGCCCTGCTCAGCGAACAGGTCGAGCGTTTCCGGCCCTGTCTCGTGTCCGTCGCGCGGCGCGAGGACGCCCTCGCACTGCGGCGCCGCTTCCGCGGCCGGGGAATGCGCGTGGTGTTCGGACCCGAGGGAGCCGAGGAGGTCGCTTCTCTGCCCGCCAACGACATCGTCGTCGCCGCGATCACCGGGACGAGCGGCCTGCGGCCGACCCTGGCGGCCGTCCGGACGGGCGTGCGGGTCGCCTTGGCGAACAAAGAATCGATGGCCGTCGCCGGGGCCCTGCTTCGCGCCGCGGCGGCCAGGTCCGGAGCGAAGATCATCCCCGTCGATAGCGAGCACAGCGGCGTCTTCCAGTGCCTCGCCGGAGGGCGGCGCCGCCACGTCCGGCGCGTCATCTTGACCGCCTCGGGCGGGCCCTTCCTGCGGACGCCCCTGGCCGAGATCCCGGCCAAGTCCATCGCCGAGGCCCTCCGCCATCCCCGGTGGAAGATGGGGCGGAAGGTCACCGTGGATTCGGCGACGATGATGAACAAAGGGTTGGAGCTCATGGAGGCCCGCTGGCTGTTCAACCTGCCGCCCGAGAAGCTGGACGTCCTCATCCATCCCCAGAGCGTCGTCCACGCCCTGGTCGAGCTGGCCGACGGGTCGGTCCTGGCCCAGCTCAGCGTCACCGATATGCGCATCCCGATCCAATACGCCCTGACCTATCCCGACCGGGCGGCCTCGCCGCTCGCCCCCCTCGACCTCGCGGCCGTCCGGCGCCTCGAGTTCCATCCCGTTGACGAACGGAGATTCCCGCTCTTCGCGCTGGCCCGCCGGGCCCTCGCCGCGGGCGGGAGCGTGCCGGTAGCGCTCAACGCCGCGAATGAGACCGCGGTCGGAGCCTTCCTCGCCGGACAGATTCCCTTCGGCGGGTTGAGCGGCGTCGTCCGCAGCGTCATGGACGGCCATCTCCGGCGGCCCGTGCCCGACCTTGAGGCGATCTTGGCCGTCGACCGAGAAACGCGGGAAGCGGCCCGGCGATCCTTGAACGACAGGTGGTAAAATGATCCAAATTCTCGGCACGATCGCGGCCTTTCTCATCGCTGTCGGCATCCTCGTCTTCGTTCACGAATTCGGCCATTTTCTCATGGCCAAGCTCGTCGGCGTCCGCGTCGAAGTCTTCTCCTTCGGCTATGGCAAGCGGGTGTTCGGCTTCCGGCGGGGGACGACGGACTACCGGGTGAGCATCCTCCCGATGGGCGGCTACGTCAAGCTCAAGGGCGAGGGGCTGTTCGAGACCGGGCGGGCCATCGATCCCGACGACCTGGCCGCCAAGAGCCGCTGGCAGAGGTTCCTCATCATGGTCATGGGGTCGGTCATGAACCTTCTCCTGGCCGTGGCCATCGTTGCCGTCCTCAACGGCATCGGGGTTTCCGTCCCGATCTACAGCGAGCAGGTCCCGGTCATCGGCTGGCTCGACCCCGGCTCGCCGGCCGAAAAGTCGGGACTCCAGGTGGACGACGAGATCCTGCGTATCGGAGGACGCGCCGTCAAGACCTGGGGCGATGTCGAACTCGCCGTGGGCACCAAGCCCGACCGCCTGTTGCCGGTCGTTGTCCGGCGCGGCGGGGCGGAGCTTGAGGTCGACCTCCAGACCGAATCCGTGACCCGTTACCAGATGGGCTATGCGGGCTTCAAGGGCAAGATCCTGACCCAAGTCCTGATGGTCCCGGCCGGCACCCCCGCCGAGAAGGCCGGGATTCGGGCCGGAGACCTCATCCTCGCGGTGGACGGGAAGCCGATCTACTACTACCAATTCATCCAGCTGATTCAGGCGAACCCCGAGCGGCAGCTCCTGTTCACGGTCCGGCGGCAAGGACAGACCCTTGAGCTGCCCGTTACGCCGCGCCGGGATGGGGAGGTGGGTAAAGTCGGTCTCTACCCGATCGCCGAGTCCGAGGTCCGGCGCTACGGCGTCCTGGCCGCGATCGGCCAGAGTGTCCGGGAAAACGCCCGGAACGCCTTTCTCGTCGTGAGCTTCCTGAAAGACCTTTTCAGCGGCCAGGCCTCCGCCCGGCAGCTGTCGGGTCCGATCGAGATCGCCAGCCTGTCCTATTCTTTTCTGCAGCTGGGGTGGCTGCCCATGATGAGTTGGATCGCCATGATCAGCCTGCAGCTCGGGATGATCAACTTGTTCCCCATCCCGTTCTTCGACGGCGGGCAGATCTTCGTCCTGGCCGTCGAGGGCCTGCGCCGCAGGGACCTCAGCCCGCGGGCGCGTCAGGTCTGGCTCCAGGTCGGGTTCGTCATGTTCGTCGCCCTGCTCGTCTTTGTTATTCTCAACGACATCGTCAAGTGGCTCCCGAACGGTTGGGCGAGCCTCGTCCCGTTCTGAGGCGGGACCAAGGAGAGGGAGGAGGAGAGCCGAGATGTTCCCGCGGCGCGAGACGCGTCCGGTCCAGGTCGGCGGCGTCCAGGTGGGCGGGGCTGCGCCCGTCGTCGTCCAATCCATGACCAAGACGGATACGCGCGACGTGCGGGCGACGGTGGCCCAAATCCGGCGGCTGGAGAAGGCGGGCTGTGAACTCGTGCGCCTGGCCGTGCCGGACGCGCGAGCGGCCGCGGCCCTCCGGGAGGTCAAACGGGCCGTCCGGGTCCCCCTCATCGCCGACATCCATTTCGACCATCGCCTCGCCCTGGCCGCCTTGGCGGCGGGTGTAGACGGATTGCGGATCAATCCCGGCACCATCGGCAGCCGGGAAAAGGTCGCGGCCGTCGTCCGGGCGGCCCGGGAGCGACGCGTTCCGATCCGGATCGGAGTCAACTGCGGCTCGCTCGAGAAGGACATCTTCGCCGCGCACGGAGGGGCCACGGCCGCCGCCATGGTCGAGAGCGCTCTCCGGCACGTCCGTCTCCTCGAAGACCTCGACTACCGGGAGATCAAGATCTCGCTCAAGGCCTCCGACGTCCCCCGGACGCTCGAAGCCTACCGCCGGCTGGCAAAGGAGGTCGACTACCCTTTCCATGCCGGGATCACCGAGGCCGGGCTTCCGGCGGCCGGAGGGCTCAAGTCCGCGGCCGGACTGGCGCTCCTGCTTGCCGAAGGGTTGGCCGATACCATCCGCGTCTCCCTCACGGCCCCGCCGGAGAAAGAGGTCTGGGCGGCCTGGCAGATCCTGCAGAGCCTCGGCCTGCGGCCGAGGGGCGTGACTTTTATCTCCTGTCCGACCTGCGGCCGGTCGGAGATGGACCTTGTCCGGATCGCCGCCGAAGTCGAGCGGCGGGTGAGGCACCTGGACGTCCCCTTGACGGTCGCGGTCATGGGCTGTGTCGTCAACGGACCGGGCGAAGCCAAAGAGGCCGATATTGGGCTCGCCTGCGGCC
>Ga0299915_10001478_pt1 | contig 17461 bp, 28 predicted proteins | sample RVTome_13_FD_200263 | JGI IMG/M metagenome (GOLD analysis project Ga0299915, IMG submission 200263) | Soil microbial communities from uranium-contaminated site in the Upper Colorado River Basin, Wyoming, United States - RVT92D227 (version 2) ... | reverse complement strand
TGCGGTGCAGGAAGGAGGGTTGGCGGTGGCGATGAAGGTCGAGCGGTTGGGCGAGAGAAACGCTGAAGAAGTAGCGTTCTTCGACGTCGACGAGGTGAGCGTGCGTTCGACCGGTCCCGGGTTGGTCGGCGGCGGCGCGCCGGCCACGCAGGTGCACATGGTGCTGCGGTTGAGGCTGGCACTACCATCGGTGGTGCCCGGCGCACGCATCGCGACGGCACCGTTGCCGCCGTTGGCGCTGCGGTTCTGCGCCGCGGACGACCTCGATCCGATCATCGAGGCGCTGATCGAGCACCGCACCTACACCTTCGGCAGGCGCGAATGGAGCACCGATGGATTCGTCGATCAGGGGGAGGTGGAACGATGACGCGACTGAAGACATTGGTGGTGTGGCTACGCGTCGCGCGGGCTACGTTCGGGTTCAAGCGTGATCGGCTCGCGATCAGGTTTCGGCGTGAGCTGGCGCTCGAGCGCGACGTCGCCGTGCTGCGGCGGGAGAACGAAAAGCTGAGGCTCAACGTGCAGCTGATGTCCCGCGCGCTGCTGCGCAGGGAATCGGGAGGTGGGGAATGAGCATCGATGCGTTCGAGCTGAATCGGAGCCCGCAGTGTGCGTGGTGCCTGGCCCGCGTGCTGATCGTGGGCAGGATGTTTGGGATCGACCTCTGCGCGGAGTGCATGCCACCCACGTACCCGGTGGCGTCGAGTCCAGCGGAGGTGGTGATCGAGCGCATGGTTGGATACGCGCCGCGGATGGAGCGGCGGTTCGCGTTCTCGGCAGACTGCAGGAAGTGGGCCGCGAGACGGCGGTTCCTGATCGAGGCAGGATATTTAGCCGCGGATGGTGGCCCGCCGCGACTCGAAGTCGACGCGCTGCCTGAGCCGGGGAGCTGGTATCGCGTGCGCGGGACGCACCCGACCGATCGCGACGTGGTGCGCGTGCTCTGCGTCGCGCCCGACGGGTTCCCGCGGTACGCGTGGGGCTGGTCGTCGCTGCAGCGGCGGTACGTGACCGTGGGCGTCGAGTGGATCGAGGGCGAGGCAGGCGCGGCAGAGGCGCACGACGCCGAGTATGCGCTGTGGGCGCGCATGTCTCAACCTGTCCTTCCCGCAAGGACGGATTCCGCGCAACCTGGCCTCCTGGGAAGGCCACCCGAGGCGCGGCACCAGTGACGCAATTTGCGTCACCTGCGCGCCGGCGAACCCTCGAAGGGCGCGCAGGGCGCGTTTCGGCCGGCACGCGGTTTGCAGCAGGATTGGATGAACGCAGCCGAAGGAGGCCGAAGTTGAGTGCGATCATTCTGCTCCCCACGACCTGCATGCCTCGGAGCTTCAAGGCCGAGGTCTTCGTTCAGGGTAACTGGAGCGCCAACGGGCTGCGGTTTGGGACCGAGGACGAGGCCAAGGCCTACGCCGACGACCTGTACCGCCGCTGGACGCTCTGCGAGGGATTCCGCGCGGCGCCGTGCGGCGACGCGCCGACCCACGAGTGGATCGACGGCGCTGGGCTGCGCCGCCTCGATGCGCCGGCCGGAGAGTCCCCTCGGATGCCGGCGATGAGCGTGCAGCTGTGACGGCGCTGGATCGGGCGGTGGAGCACGCGGTCGGCGGCGGCGCCCAGGCGGTGCTCGACGCAAACGGCTGGCCGATCGTCGTCGGCGCCCGCGTCCACGTGCCGGAGCGCCCGGGGCTGGGCGGCTGCGGCATCGTTCCCGGCTTCGGTGGAGCGGTGGTCGGCGTGGCGCCGGGCTGCGTGGACATCGAGGAGTTCCTGACCTTCGCGCGCCGGAGCATCCATCCGGCGCAGGTTAGCGTCCAGCGTGGGGAATCGAAGTCGAGCGTCGAGCACGAGGCCATCCGTCGCGGTGGCGCGGCATACCTCCGGCAGCGGGCCAGGAGGATCCAGGAACGCGAGGCCAGGGCTGCGGCCAAGCTGGAGGGGGAAGGCGATGAAGGGTAGCTTCTGGAAAGCAACATTGGTGCTGCGCCACAAGCTCACCGGGAAGGCCTACGCCGGTGAATGGTTTACGGTGGCGACGTGTGCGGTGGACGCTGTCACGAAGGTGCTAGCCGACCTCGACGTCAGCGGGATGGACCTCGTTCACCAGGAGGCGGAAGCGTGGGACGCTTGCGTGGTCGCCGCGCTCGGGCCGATGCGTCGTGTGCCGGAGCACGACGGATCGGTGGTTGCGCCGCTGCTGGGAGACGACGATGGGCGTCAAGAAGGGTGACGTAGTGTCGATCCAGGTTGACCCTGATCTGCAGGAGTCGCACCGGTTCCGCGTGCTCGCGGCGACGAAGTACGGATACCGCGGTACGTGGGTCGACGGGCCGCTGGCGGGCCGTGAAGCGTTGCTGGAGCGCAGCATCGTGGTGCACCGCGGGCGGTTGCCGGTGCAGGTGAGCGAAAAATGAAGCAGTGGCGCGGTGGATCGGCGGTGAAGAAGCGCCCGCGCGCGGTCGCGCGGCGGCGGGGCCAGGACGGGACCGGCGCGTTGACGCTCGAGGAGTTGGACGCGATGATGCCGCTGACTCTCGGGCTCAAGGCACGAGACGTGGCGCGGGTTCGGGCGCTCTACGCGGCCGTGAAGCAGCGGCCGAGCAGGGGAAGGAAGGATCGATGAAGGTCGACGTGGTGTTCAGCTTTGCGTACATGTTGCTGACGGTAATGCACGCCGTGGCCGCGGCCGGGGTCGTGGCGCCGTCGCGGTTGCTGTCGGCGGCGACCGCCGTGGTCGCTGCGGCGATCATCGTGCGGGCGGTGCAGGCAGCATTGCCGAAGCTGCGCGCGGAGAGTATCTCACGTGTGCTGGCTGCAGAAGTCGCGCGGCGTGAGGCCGAGGCCATCGAACAGCGAACAGGGAGGGATCCGCGATGGCGCGTGAATTGAGGTCGAAGGGGCTGCGCGAGCTGCTGCTGCGCGGGGCGCGGGACCGCGCGGCTGCGGCCGCAGAGCTGCGGGAGAGCGATGCGTTCGAGAAGCTCGTCGCGGCGAACGAGGCAGCGGCTCAGCAGCTATTCTCCGCGCACGTGGTCGCGGAAACGATCCGCGACGGTTTCGTGGTGGTGGCACGAGCGATCCGGGCCAGCATGCCGGATCCAGGAGATTACTGATGGGTGAGCAAGGACTGAGAGAAGAGGTGGTCTACTACCGCTTCAAGCCGGGCGAGAAGGTGTGGTGCGTCGTCGAGGGACGCTTCGTCGATGCGTCGACGCCGTTTGCGGTCTGCGGCCCGCGCGTGGTTCGGTATGTGAGGATCGAAGTCGGCGACGCGTTCGTGATGCGCAGGTACAACGTTGCCGTCGGCGAGCCGGACGTCAAAGAGGAGTTCTTGTTCAGAACCGAGGAGGCCGCGATTGCGGAAGCGTTCCTGCGCAACGAGATAATTCACCTGTACCGAGGAGGTGCGTCAGCGTGACCGAACACGGCGACTACGACGAGCAGGGTGCGGCGGTCGACGCTGCCGTCGATGCGGAGGGAGTGGCCCCGCTCGATGGCGGCGGCGAGGCTCCGCTGACCCTCGAGCAGATGGCGCAGGCCAGCGAACTCGGAAAGAAGCTGATCGGTGCCCTGCCGCTGGTGGACTCGAACGACCTGATCGAGCAGATCGCGGCGAAGTCAGAGGAGTACGCGAACTACCTGCTGCAGGAGGGAGAGAAGTCGGTCGACGACTTGAAGCGAATCGCATCGCGGCTGCTTTGGTGGAACGTGCTGCTGAGCACGAAGCTGCGTGACCTGGAGGCGGAGCGGAAGCAACGGCCGCTGGTCGTGTCCGCGGGGAGCCTTCCGAGGTGATGGTTGCGAGCGCGTCGAACTGCGGGTGCGGATTCAGGTGCAAGGTCTGCGGTGGCCACACGCACGAGGCGCTCCATCACCGGATCTTCGATTGGCACGAGGTGATCGAGAGCACCTGCACGAGCTGTCAGCGGTGGGCGGTCGACGCGATGCGGGTGCACGTGCTCGATCTTCTGAATTCCCCCGGGGGCCTCGCTAAAGTTTTCGGGGCGCCCGGTCGATAGACCGGCTGAAGGAGGCAGGGAGATGCAGGCAGCAGCAGCGGGAACCCACGAGATCATGGACCTGGTCGCGGACGCGGTGCGGGTCGTGCTGGAGGCGCCGGAGGAGCGCGGGCACCTGGTGGCGTCGGAATGCTTCGCGAGGTTCACGCCGGAGCAGGTGCTCGGGTTCGACGCTTTCCTGGTGCGGATGGACGATCAGCTGGCATGGACGGCCGGTACGCCGGAGAGCCGCTTCGGACACCGCGTGTGCCGCATGGCCTACCTGGAGCGCTGCCGGCGCGCCGGTGCGCCGCCCGAGCCGGACCGGATCTGAAGGGGGCGCGCTGATGCACCCGGACGTGAGGCGAGAGGTAGTAAGGCTGCAGAATGCGGCCGCCCGTCTGCGCGGGGTCACCGATTGCATTGGCGCGCGCTGGTGCGTGGAGGAGGCGCGCCGCATGCGGCTGGAGAACAACGAGTGGGGGGCTCGTCATCTCACGCAAGCACAGCGAGCGATGCACCCCCACTTGGCTGGAGGACACTTCTGATGCGTGTGGCAATCTACGCGAGGGTGAGCAAGGATCGAGGCGAGCAAAACCCCGCAATCCAGGTCGAGGCGCTGCTCAAGTGGATCCGAGAGCGCGGTCATGAGCCTGCGCGGGTGTTTGTCGATCATGTGACAGGTTCCCTGCGGGAGCGGCCGGAGTTGGACGCACTGTTGGCCGAGGTCGAGGCCCACGCGTTCGACGCGGTCGCGGTGGTGAAGCTCGACCGGCTGGCGCGTTCGACGCGGCACCTGCTCGACCTTGCGGCGCATTTCGAGGCGCACGGGGTCGACCTCATGGTGAAGGATCAGCCGGTCGACACGACCACGCCGGCGGGGCGTCTCATGTTTGCTGTGCTTGGGGCGGTGGCGGAGTTCGAACGGGACTTGATTCGGGAGCGCACCAAGGCTGGGCTCGAGCATGCGCGCAACAACGGCAGGGTGCTCGGTCGCCCGCGTTCCACCAGCCGGGCGCTGGACCACGCGGTCGCCGCGGTCGCCGGTGGGACGGACGCGGGCACGGCGGCGGCGATTCACCACGTATCCGAGTCGACCCTGCGGCGCCGACTGCGGCGCGAGCGGAATGGGTAGTGGCCGGCGAAAGATCGAGGTTGCGTGCTGTGTGTGCGGTGTTCGGTTCTCGACGCGGCCTCGCACCGAGAGGCCAAATGCTCGGTTCTGCTCCCGCAGGTGCGCGTGGCGCGGCACGAAAGACGACGATTTCAATCGCAGGGTGGCGCGAGCTTCCGCTCAGAAGAGGGGCGACGCGTTGCGCGGGCGTGGCAGCGGGAACGGCTATGTGAAGCGCGGCGGCGTGCACGAGCACCGATTGGTGATGCAGGAGAAGTTAGGACGCAGGCTAAGCAAAGACGAGGTCGTGCACCACGTCGACGGCGACAAGCGCAACAACGCGCCGGAGAATCTCGAGGTGATCACGTGGACGGAGCACATGCGCATCCACGGATTGCTCGGTAGAAGCGGAGAAGGAACATGGAGGCGTCGAAGGAAGCCGGTGCCGTTTTGAATGCGCTGCAGCAGCGCGCGGTCGACCTCGCGGCGGTCGACAAGCGCAATGTATTCCTCACTGGTCCCGGAGGGACCGGGAAGTCCTTCGCGCTCGCTGCGCTGCGCGCGCGGCTGCGCGAGGAGGGCCTCAGCCACCGGGTGTGCGCGTCGACCGGCGTGGCCGCCCTCGGAGTCGGTGGGTGCACCGTGCACTCGCTGCTTGGGACCGGCATCGCGTCTCGCGTGCGAGAGGCGCGGCGCTGTGCGGCGAACCATGGGATAGTTGAGTGGATCCATCGGCGCCTCGTCGGCGTCGACGTGGTCGTGGTCGACGAGGTCTCGATGCTGTCCGGCGACTACGTCGACATGATGGACTGGTGGTTGCGCCGCGTGATGGATTCGAGCAGCCTGTTCGGTGGCAAGCAGCTGGTGTTCGTCGGCGACTTCTTGCAGCTGCCGCCGGTCGAGAAGGACGTCGTATTCGAGCGCACCTTCGGGTTCCAGGCCGACGCGTGGCGCGCGGCCGATGTCGCTACCGTGGAGCTGGAGCGGAGCTACCGGCAGTCCGACCAGGCCATGGTCGACGCGCTCAATCGGATTCGATACGGCGTGCTCGACGACGAGGCGCGTGACCTGTTCGCCCCGTGCGTCGGGCGCGGGCTCGAAGATCCCACCCGTCTGTGCGCGACGAACGCGGCTGCGCGCAGCGTGAACCTGCGGAGGCTGCTGCAGCTGCAGGGGCGTGAACACCACTATCGCGCAGTCGCTACTGGGTTTGGAAAGGCGGCCGAGGCAAACGCGCGGCGCGTGGTCAAGAGCGTGATCGCGGACGAACAGCTGCAGCTGAAGGTCGACGCGCCGGTGCTCATGCTGGTGAACGATCCGCTCGGCGACTACGTGAACGGATCGCGGGCCATCGTGCTGGAGTGCCGCCAGGCGAGCGCCGTGGTGCGCGTCGAAGCCACCGGGCGCGAGGTTGAGGTGGGCCGGCACACGTGGGAGATGCTGGACGGCAACGGGCGGACCGCCGCGACCTTCTCCCAGCTGCCCCTGAAGCTCGCGTGGGCCATGACGATCCACAAGAGTCAGGGCATGTCGTTGGACCGCGTTGCGGTCGACCTGTCCGGCGTGTTCGAGCGCGGCCAGGCCTACGTGGCCCTGTCGCGCGCTCGGAGTCTCGAGGGGCTCAGCCTGGACGTGCCGCTGGAGCCCCGCGCGGTCTTCGCCCACCCTGAAATCGTCGCATTCTACCGAGCGGGTTCGGGCGTCGCCCCTCCCCTTGTCTAGCCGGCTAGTCTAGTGGACGGACCGGGGTGCGGCGGGCTAGACTAGCCTATCATGCCGGTTGGAGTACGGAAGCGCCGCGAAGGCGAAGGCGGCAAGCGCTGGAAGATCGTGAAGCTCGTGGGCGGCCGCCCGACCGGGGCCGTCGAGGCGCAGTCCGATTCCGAGCGCGATGCCCGCATCACGGCCGGGATCATCAATCGCAACGCGGAGGGTAGGTGATGCTAGTGCGCAGTGCGCTGGCCGAGGGGCATTCGCATGTGTGGGTGCTGTCGCCCACGAAGCCGCGGGAGCGGGCTACGTTCTTCTCCGAGTCCGTGAACGAGCACGACTACCACTCTCATGCGCTGATCTACGGCGGCGACCGCGGGCCCGGTAACCTGGAGTCGGAGCTGAGCGGCGAGGGAATCAGCACCGCCGCGTCGGCGTGGATCGACGGCGAATTCGTCGAGCTTCCCCCGCTCGGTGACGTGCATCCAGACCAGCCCGATTCGAGGCGGTCCCACAAGCACGCGATCGCGGTGCTTCTCTGACGGAGGACTGGTGATGCGGAGGATGGCGGTGCTCGCCGTGGCGCTGGCCGCGGTGGCGTGCGTTGGGTGCTCCACGGTGGTCGGGGACGAGCCCGCGGGTGGCGGTGCCACGTGGTTCAGCTCCGAGTGGGGCGGCAGCGAGGTCGTCGAGTCCACCATCGAGCGGAGGGTGACCACCCATCCTGATGGTAGGGTGGTGGAGGAGTTCGGCGTCGAGGAGTCGCACTCCGTCAACCACGGACTCAGCGACAACATCAAGGGACTCGCAGCGCTGGTGATCGGCTTCTTGGTCGGAAGCTGAAGCGATGAAGGCGACCGTGTTTTCGTACACGCGGCTCTCCGCGTTCGATCAGTGCCAGCACCGCTACGTCGAGCGGTACGTGCGCAACCACGTGCCGCGGCACGACACGATCGAGGCGTTCGTCGGCAAGCGCGTGCACGAGGTCGTGGAGGCGGTCGAGCGAGGAATCCTGACCTCCAACTTGCACGACGCGTGGAGGCACTACCTCGAATCTTGGACGCGGGAATACCACTCTGGCATCGTCGACGTTCGACGCAGCGGGCATGACTACTGGCGCGACTACGGGCAGCGGTGCGTGGCGCGCTACCTCGAATCGGCCCGCGTGCCGGATGGATGGGAGCTGGTCGGCGTCGAGCACAAGCTCGGCGCACCGCTGCTCGACCAACCGATGGCGTCGTTCATCGGCGTGCTCGATCGCCTGATCAGGCGCGGCGACGAGCACGTGGTGCAGGACTTCAAGACGGGGAAGAAGCCGAAGGCGCAATACTTCCTCGAGGACCACCAGTTGCCGGTGTACTCGCACCTGGTGGTGCACAACCACGGGCTCGATCCCGACGTGCGGATGCGCTGCGAGCGCATCTACCTCGCGCACGGCGAGTCGCACGAGCTGGTGGTGGACCGCGCGCTGCGCGAAGCTGCGTGGTGGTGGGCGCAGCACACCGCGATCGAGGCGCTCGTGCTCGAAGAGGAGCTGCGACTGGGCCGGCGCGTGCCCACGGCGCGGCAGCAGCCGCTTTGCGATTGGTGTGCGTACAAGAAGGGTGAGCGCTGCCCGGTGTGGGCGCTGTCGCTGCCGGCCGCGAAGGGGATCATGTGAGCACTCCGCACCACGATCCCACGTACCTCGACATCGTGGTCACGTATGGGCTCGATGTGCGTCGTAGGCGGTTCGTCCTGCACGGCGACATCGATCACGAAGACGAGCACACCAAAAATCCGATCACGCATGCTGTCCGCTCGTTGCTGTACCTGGACCAATCGGACGGAGAGATCGAATTCTGGATCTGCACTCCCGGCGGCGACTCAGCTGAGATGTTCGGGCTCTACGACGTGATTCGCCTGTGTCGCAACAAGGTGCACACGATCGGCTTTGGAAAGATCTATTCGGCCGGAGTGCTGCTGCTCGTGGCAGGCGATCGCAGGAGCGTCACTGAAAATGCCACATTGATGAGCCACTCCGAGAGCTGTGGCGCGGATCCCAGGCTGCCGGTGTGGACGGGCATACTCACGCTCGAAAACCAAGTACGCATGGAACGCCGGTGGGCCGATCTCATGTCCAAGCGAACCAGCAAGAGCTTTCGGTACTGGTTCGACGTGCACCGTGGGCGCAGGACGGAGCTTTGGTTGAACTCCGAAGAGATGCTGGAGTACGGCATCGTCGACGAGATAATGTCCGACGTCGTCGCAGGATAGTGATGGACCCCTCGCGGCTGTCCGAGCACTTCTTCGATTTCGCGTGGTTCGCGGAGCGGTTCTTCTCGATCCGCGATCGGCACGGGCGCGTCGTCCCGTTCCGCATGAACGAACTGCAGCGGGAGCTGCTTCCGACGCTCGTCGGTCGCGACGACGTGCTGAAGGCGCGCAAGGGAGGTGTGTCCACGCTGGTGGACCTGATGATGCTGCACCGCGCATTGGTGCGTCCGAACTACCACGGGCTGATCCTCGCCCACGAGCACAAGAGCGCGATCGACGTGTTCGACATCATCCGCGTCGCGTACGACCACCTGCCGGACTTGCTGAAACCGAAGCTTGCGGTGGACGCGCGCCAGGAGATCATGTTCGAGGACACCAAGTCGCAGTTGCGCGCACACACCGCGAAGAACCCAAACCTCGGCCGCGGAGGCACCATCGATGCCCTGCACTGCTCCGAGGTCGCGTATTGGGACACGCCCGCGGCGACGCTCGCGGCGGTGGGTGCGTCGCTCGGCGCGGACGCGACGATCGTGCGGGAGAGTACGGCGAACGGCGCGGGCACGTACTGGCACAAGGAGTGGATCAAGGGCAAGAACCGCAAGAGCGGCTACAAGGTGCACTTCTTCAATTGGACCGTCGAGGGATCGTACCGCGTTGATGCGCCTGATCCCGCGTTCGACTACGACGAGTTCGATGAGTCGGGAATGCGCACGCTGTTCGTGCACTCGGACCGCGAGCGCGAGATGGGGCTCGACGAGGCGCAGGCGCGGTGGCGTCGCAGGCGCGTGCGCGAGTTCGGCGACAAGTTCGCGCAGGAGTACGCGGAGGACGACGTCACGTGCTTCTTGGTCAGCGGGCACAGCGTGTTCGACGGCAGGATGCTGCAGCTCGAGTACGCGCGCATGGTGGAGCGGAGCGTAGACGTATCCATCAATCCAAGCCTCGGCCTGATCGAATTCTTGCGGTACGGCAAGGATAAGCTGCGCCGCACGTTCGTGATCGGCGCCGACGCGGCTGAAGGCATCGCGGATCCGACCGACCCGGGCTACACGGGGGACTACTGTGCCGCGTACGTGTTGGACCAGTGGAGCGGCGAGCAGGTGGCGGCGGTCCACGGATCGTGGGAGCCGCACGAGTACGCGCGGATCCTGGCCCAAGTCGGCCGGCGCTACACCACCGCGAGCGGCGCGCCCCTGATCGGGGTCGAGCGGCAGGGTGGGGGCACCGCGGTGCTGTCGGAGCTGCGGAACCACCACCACTATCCGAACCTTTACTGGCACGAGGACTTCGACGAGGTGCGACGCAAGGCTGTGCGGCGCTTGGGGTGGCACACGAACGCGGCCACGCGCCCCATCCTGATCGATGGGTTGGTGAAGGCGGTCACGAAGGGGCACATGAAGGTCAACGACCCCGAGTTCCTCGCGGAATGCATGACCTTCGTGCGCGGTCGGCACGGGCGCGCCGCCGCGCAGTCCGGGTGCTTCGACGATCGGGTGATGGCGGCCGCGATTGCATGGCAGATGCGGGCGCGCACCAGCGGGACCCCGCTCGTCGGCAGCAATTTCAGCTAAACTCGGATAAACTTGTTATAACTTTTTCAGGAGCGCATTCATGGCGCGCATGCCGACTATCGCCGAATCGGCCGCATCGCGGGCGTTCAGGCGCACCGTGAAGGGCAGCGAGCAGGCGAAGGCGTTTGACCTCACCGAGCGCAGGCATTCCAGGTTCAACCTTTTCGAAAAGCACTGGCGCTTCCTCTACGAGAGCTACGTCGGCGGACCAGAGTACCTGTACAAGGGGATCGACTCGGTACAGTCGGCCGGCATCGCAGCCGGCGCGGATCGACTCGGCGCCGCGAACCTGTTCAAGTACTTCAAGGAGGGGCCTGAGGAGTACGTCGATCGGATGCTGCGGTCGCACCGCACCAACTACGTGCGCAAGGTGGTCGACCAGATCAGGAGCTTCGTTGCGAAGAAGCCGCCGATTCGGCGCACGGAGTCCGCCGGCGAGGTCGTGCGGCGCTTCTGGAAGAACGCCGACGGCGCCGGCCGCGGCATCGACCGTGTCATGTCCACGACCATGCAGTGGGCGGAGGTCTTCGGGGTCGTCTGGATGCACGTCGACAAGCCGCGCGAGGAGTTCGCGCAGTTCGAGGAGGAGCTGGACTTCGGCATGCCGTACGTGCGGCACTACTTTCCGTACGACGTGCTGGACGCTGGGTTCACCGATCGGGGCGTGCTGAAGTGGATCATGGTGCGCGACTGCGTGCGCGAGGACGACGACCCCATGAAGCCGCCGAAGAAGTACGACGTGTACACGGTGTGGGACCGCGAGCGATTCGTTGCGTTCAGGAAGGTGCCGCGCGGCAAGGACGACAGGTCCACCGATGGTCCGGTGTTCGAGTCATTGCCTGAGCTGAGCGGAGTGCACGGCCTCGGCATCGTGCCGTTTCATCCGGTGAGGTTCTCGGAGTCGGAGGACCAGTTCGTGGCTCCAGGGCTCGCGGACGACGTCGCATACCTGGATCGGGACATCTACAATAAGCAGTCGCAGCTCGACACGATCGTGCTCGATCAGACGTTCTCGCAGCTCGTGATGCCGACGGACTCGGTGGTGATGAACGATCCGTCCAGGGCGGAGGAGGCCGGCGGCGACGTGGCCGCGACCAACAGGCAGGAGGAGGCGCGGAAGCGCATCATCGAGATGGGGACCAAGCGCGTGTTCCTGTTCAACGGCAACACGCAGCACCCGCCGAAGTACATCTCGCCCGACGCGACCCAGGTCGAGGCGATCCGCAATATCATCAAGGACGAGATCACCGAGATCTACCGAATCGCCGGCCTGCTCGGCGAGGTGGGGCGCGAGGTCAGGACGCAGTCCGGGACCTCGAAGGCCTACGATTTCGACCGGCTGAACAAGGTGCTCGCGTTCATCGCGAGCGAGCTGGAGTTCGCCGAGTGGTGGACCGCGCTGGTGGCGACGCGGTGGATGACGTCGGACGGCTTCGACGTGGCAGAGGTTCCGGTTGACCTGGTCGCGTATCCCGACGACTTCGACATCTCCGGGCTGCTCGAGGAGCTGGACATCGCGGTGCGATCCGAGGAGTTCGACTACTGGAGCCCGACGGCCCGCGCCGACCTGCGCAAGCGGCTGCTGAAGAAGCAGTTTCCGAACGCGAGCGACGCGCTGCTGCGGGCGATGTACGAAGAGGTCGACGCGCGCCTCGCGAAGGAGAAGCTGGCGTCGCAGCGCGGGCTCGATCCGGGTGCAGATCCCGACATGGATCCGGGGCGCCCGATCAGCGAACGCGACCCGTCCGCGCGCGGCCCGGGAGGCGGAGCGCGCGGTCCGGGTGCCGGGCCGCCGACGCGCCCGACCACGCAACAGGCCGGGGCGGCGGATCGCGGCGAGCTGGACCAGCGACCAAGCCGTTGACGATGCGGCAGGTGGTGCAGTAAACTACTCGTCGCAAGGGCGTGCTCACGCCCGCGATCGAATCACACGGAGGATGGATCACGATGGCAGACGACGACAAGCCGAAGCAGCCCGATCCCGTCAAGCCCGACGACGACCCGAAGGCGAAGAAGATCGAGATCACGCAGGAGAAGCTCGACGCCCTGGTCGACAAGGCCTTCGCGCGTGGGGCGAAGAACTCGAAGGACGCCCAGGAAGTCGCGGCGATGCAGCGGGAGCTGGATGAGCTTCGCGGCATGAAGGCGTGGCTCGAAGAGGCGGCCAAGAAGGACAAGGACGGCAAGGGCGGCGACAACGCCGATGCCAAGGCCGAGTTCCAGCGCAAGCTCGAGGAGGCGCGCGGCGAGTACGACAAGCGCCTCAAGACCCTCGAGTCTGCGCAGAAGGAGAAGGAAACCAAGCTGTCGACGCAGGTCTCCGAACTCCACCTTTCGGGGCTCAGGGCCGACGTGCTCTCGGGGATCGCCGGAGCCGCGGCCGACGCGGAGGAAGTATTCACGCTCCTGAACGCAGGCGGGCACTTCCGCTTCGACGAGGAGTCTGGCAAGTACGTGGTGATCGATCCCAAGAAGAAGTCCGTTCTTCTGGACGTCGACGCCGACGGGGAGCCGCTCGCACCCGGCAAGTATGCGGTGCAGTGGCTCGAAGAGCACCCGAGGCACAAGCGTGCATCGGGTCGGACTGGCAGCGGCCAGGGTGCCGGCGACAAGGCCGGCGGGGAGGGACCGTCCTCCGGGATCGATACCTCAGGCATGAAGCCGAGCGAGATGTTCGCCAGGCGCCACGAGATCGTGGCGGATCTGCAGCGACGTGGCGCGAGGTAGCGCACCGGACTCCCGCGAAGCAGCGACGGGGCTGGCAGAAACCCACAACTGAAAGGAACAGATGTCATGGCAAACATCACCGTGACGGAAGTCGACGTTGCCATCCCCGAGTTCTGGGCGGCCACCGCCCTCGGAGCGCTCAAGGCCAACACGGTCATGGCGCAACTGGTGCGTCGAGACTTCGACAGCCTCGTGGCCGTCAAGGGCGATACGGTCAACGTGACCGTGCGCGGCGGGCTGTCGGTCAACGACAAGGCCGCCAACGGCGGCGTGACCCTCCAGACCCCCTCCAACACCAAGGTGGCCTGCCTCCTCGACAAGCACAAGGAAGTGTCCATGCTGATCGAGGACGTGGCTTCGGCGAAGGCGATCGACGACGCGATCAACTACGTCGAGGACGCCGCCATCGCGATCGGCGAGCAGGTCGACGCGGACCTCCTGGCACTGTACACGGACGCCGGTTCGACGGTGGGCTCCGCAGCCTACCTGGACGTGCCGGTGGTCGTGGCGGCCCGGAAGGCCCTGAACGACCTCAAGTGCCCGCAGCGTGGCCGGGTGTTCGTGCTCGCGTCCGGGGCGGAGGCCAGCCTCCTGCTCCGAACCGCGTTCACCAGCTCCGACTTCGGCGGGGACGTCAGCCGCATCGCGGTGATCGAGGCGAACCTGGGGCGGAAGTACGGCTTCGACTTCTTCATGGACCAGCAGGTCGTGCAGACGGCGTCGCCGACCCTGAACCACAACATCGCATTCCATCGCGACGCGTTTGTGCTGGTTTCGCGCATGCTGCCGATGCCTCCGGCTGGCAGCGGCGCGATCGGCTCGACCGTCAGCGAGGATGGGGTGGGCATGCGGGCCCTTCGCGGGTACAACATGAACTATCTCGGCGTGCAGATGACGGTGGACATCCTCTACGGCGTGAAGAGCCTCCGGGCTTCGACCCACGCCGTCGAGGTGCAGGACAACGACGCCACTTCGTGATCCAAGTAGCGGCCCCGCCTACCCTCGTGGCCGGCGGGGTCGCTCGATCGCTCCCGGGGAGCCGGGCGCGCGCGAGGTGTCCCTCCGTGCCGCGTTAGCGCGCCCGCCCCCGGTAGCCTCGAACGGAGGTTCGATGGACGACGCGGCGAAGATCATCAACGACGCGGCGAGTGCGGCTCGTCCGCGCATCGAAGTCTTGGGAGCCCAGCGCGGGTACCGAGATCCGTACCGCACGATCGAGATCGTGGAGGTACTGGTGCCGCCGTGCACCATCGCCTGCCCCCGCCGCCACCGCTGCTATCCCGAGGGCGCCACGCTCATGGTGCACCCGCGGCAGGTGCAGGCGCACCTCCGCCTGTACCCCGGGGCGCGGGTGCTGCGACACCTCCGGCACCAGGCGGCGCGCAGGGTGCAGGGATCGGGGGTCGCTCCGCGCGGCCACCGCGACCCCCGTGAGTTTCTCGCTGGGAAGCAGGTGCTCCGCTGATGGGTGCCATCCTGTTCAACCGCGAGGGCCGGCGCGTCATCGTGGATCCCGGGCGCTACCAGTGGTACGTCGACGTGCATGGATACCAGCCGCTGTCCTACGTCATGCCGGGTCGCACGCGCGGTACCGGGCGCGTGGCGGTGGTCAGGGAGGTCGGCGGGCTCGGTGACGTGATCTGCGTGCAGAGCGTCGTGGCGGGGCTCGCCGAGCAGGGATTCGACGTCACCCTCTTCACGCCCAGGCGCTTCTGGCCGGTGTGCGTCGCGCCGCACCTCGAGGACACCACCGACCGCCTCCCGCCGCAGGGCGCCGCGGCTCCGTTCGACCGCACCTACAACATGTTCTGCCCGGCCGGCGACTACGAAGGGCGCGCGCAGATGCGGCCCACGGAGGGGCGGATACGCAACTTCTGCGCGGCCGCCGGCGTGGAGCCGCGCACGCCGCCCATCGCCGGCGTGGTCGGCGAGCCGATCAAGCTGAACTCCGGCCTCCACGTGGGGCTGCAGCCGATCTCCGAGAACCCGAGCAAGGACCTTTCTCCGGCGCAGGTGAGGTACATCGCGGGCGCGCTGCGCTGGCGCGGGGCGACGTGCCACGTGTTCCACGACCGGTCGATCGACGCGCCGGAGGGATGCGTGATGCACGCCGGCCGCCCACTCGAGGAGGTCGCCCGCCGCGTCCGCGGGCTCGACGCGATGATCGCGGTGGACTCGGGGCTGCTGCACCTGGCGGCCTGTCTCGGCGTGCCTACGGTCGGCGTGTTCGGGCCCACGAATGGGCCGATCACGTGCGAGTACTACCCGTCTGCGTCGATCGTGCAGGCGGGGCAGCCGTCGACCCTCGACTGCTACGCGCCGTGCTACTACGCGCGGCACCCGAATGGCTACGCGTGCCGGCGCCGGCAGGGCGAGTGCATCCGCGAGCTGGACGTGGCCGTCGTCGCGTCCGAGGCGATGCGTCGGGCGCAGGGGATGCCTCCGCTGCACCGAATCTTGCGACATTGGCTTGCGACAAACATCGACACGTCGCCGCGGCACGGCGAGGTGGAGGAGCTTCCGTGAGTCACGATCGGTGGAACGACCCGAACTTTGCGTGGAAGGACTTCGGCGTGGGCCTCGACGACGACCCCGAGACGATCGCGGCGAAGATCTACCACGACCCGCACTACCACACCAGCCGATATGGACTCGAGAACATGGACAAGCGCGCGCTCGAGGGTTCGCCGTGGCACGACGCGTTCATCCGCGACTTCGCCGGCGTGGTGCCGTTGGCTGGGAAGAAGATCCTCGATGCCGGTGGTGGCCCCGGTGCGTTCTGCCGCGTGTTCAGGCAGGCCGGTGCCGATCCGTACTTGATCGACATCTCGACCTTCGCCGTCGGCGTGGCGAAGCAACTGCTCAGCGACGACCACGCCGTGCGCGGATCGGTGCACGACCTCAGCGCGTTCGCCGACGGGACGTTCGACATGTACTTCTGCTCCGAAATGCCGGAGCACGTTCCGTTCAGGTACCACTATCCACTGTTCTCCGAGATGAGGCGCGTGCTCAAGCCCGGTGCGTTCGTCTACTTCCAGGGTGACATGCGCGTGGCGGATTACTCCGTGGAGCACTATCACGACGATCCCGGCCACGTCGCGATGTTTCCGATGGGGTACTGGGCCGACTTCTTCGCCCACTTCGGCTTCGTGCTGAAGGACGGGGAACTGGAGCGGATCCGAGCTGCGCTGGAGCGCACGCCGATCTTCGAGGAATACAGGTGGACCTACCACCTCGCGTACAGGGGACGGTGATGTACTACAGGTCGTCGCGTTGCCGGTTCAAGGACTGGAACCAGCCGTTCTTCCACGAGTGGTGCGGGCGCATGCGGACGCCGCTGCTGCTGCACCGTAAGCAGTGGGAGCACGTGTTCATCGCCGAGGCGCTGCGAGAGCGTGGTGCTTTGCAGCCCGGGGCGCGCGGACTGGCGCTCGGCGCCGGCAAGGAGCTGCTGCCCGTGGTGTTCGCGGAGATGGGTTGCGAGATCGTGGCCACCGACCTATGTGCGTGGGAGCCCGATCCGGCCTGCGAACTGTCGCGGTCCCCGCTCGTGCAGAAGGTCGTCGTCGACATCGTCGACATGCGAACCATCCCCGAGAGTTACCGCGGGTTCGACTTCATCTGGTCGGCGTGTTCGATGGACCACCTCGGCAGCATCGACGCGGGATTGCAGTTCGTCGTAGATTCGCTCGCGTGCCTCAAGCCTGGAGGATGGGCCGTGCACACCACCGAACTCAACGTCAGTTCGAATGAGCGAACGATCGAGGCCGGACCCACCGTGTTCTTTCGCACGTGCGACTTCGAGCGCGTGCGCGGAATGGTGGAGCCGATCGGCTGCATGGACGAACTCGACTTCGAACCTGGCGACGACTACTTCGATCGGTTCATCGACCATCCTCCCTATCCCGGGGTGAGGCCGCCCGACATCGGCCGGTGGGACGGCGAGCGATTCGTCGGCACGAAGTCTCACCTCGTGTTGCATTCCGGCGAGCACGATGTCACGTCCGCAGGAATGATCGTGCGAAAGCGATAGGCTAGACTATCGCACCGGAGGTACCACGCATGGCTGAGTTGAGCACCGCGAC
>Ga0299915_10001477_pt1 | contig 17465 bp, 11 predicted proteins | sample RVTome_13_FD_200263 | JGI IMG/M metagenome (GOLD analysis project Ga0299915, IMG submission 200263) | Soil microbial communities from uranium-contaminated site in the Upper Colorado River Basin, Wyoming, United States - RVT92D227 (version 2) ... | reverse complement strand
TCTTCAACAAGCCCATCATCGCGATTTCCAACTCGAACTGGGTGAACGAGTTGGCAATCGCGATGATGGGCTTGTTGAAGTCGCCGTCCTTCATGCCGGTGGCGCGCCACAGCGCACGGGCTCCGGCCATGTTGCGGCCGCGGGTGGTAGTCCAGGAACGGTAGTCAGGCATGTTGGTCACTCAGGCAATCTATAATCAGCCAGCCATTTTACCTGCGCTTTGATCTCCCTGAATCCTGATCCCTGAATCCTGACCCCTGCCCCATGCTCGTTCATCCACAATTCGATCCCGTCGCCCTGCAGCTCGGGCCTGTCGCCATCCACTGGTACGGCCTCATGTACCTCGTCGCCTTCGTCCAGGTCATCCTGCTCGGGCGCTGGTGCATCGCGCACCGGCCATGGAGCGGCTGGGACGCGAAGATGCTCGACGACGTGCTGTTCTACGGCGTGCTCGGCGTCATCCTCGGCGGCCGGCTCGGCTACGTGCTGTTCTACAAGCCTGCGGAATACCTCGCCCACCCGCTCGACATCGTCAAGGTGTGGGAAGGCGGCATGAGCTTCCACGGCGGCTTCCTCGGCGTGATCGTCGCGATGGCGCTGTTCGCGCACCGCCATAAGTTGCGCTGGCTCGCCGTCACTGACTTCATCGCCCCGCTGGTGCCGCTGGGCCTCGCCGCCGGGCGACTCGGCAACTTCATCAACGGCGAACTGTGGGGGCGCGCCACCGACCTGCCCTGGGGCATGGTGTTCCCGCAGGCAGCCGACGGCATCGCGCGGCATCCCTCGCAGCTCTACCAGTTTGCCGGCGAAGGCCTGCTGCTGTTCGCCATCCTGTGGCTGTATTCGAGGAAGCCGCGCCCGGTCGGCGCCGTCTCCGGCGTCTTCCTCATCGGCTACGGGGCGTTCCGCTTCCTCGCCGAATTCGCCCGAGAGCCGGATAGCTTCCTCGGCCTGCTGGGACTGGGGCTCTCCATGGGGCAGTGGCTCTCCCTGCCGATGGTCGTCGCCGGCGTCATCATGCTGCGCTGGGCGCAGCGCCGGGCATGACCAGCCACGAGACCTTGATCAGGCAGGCAACCCACAGCGGCGTCATACCGGCGAACGCCGGTATCCAGTGGCACGCAAAGCGTGCCGTTTCTGGTATTTGGCTGGATTCCGGGTCAAGCCCGGAATGACGAGGCGCTTGCATTGATTCGGCTCTGGCGCCGTGCCAACGTGGCGCGCCTGTGGCGCATGGCCGGCTGGCTCGGCATTGTCATTACGCTGGTGGTTTCGCTGATGCCGCCCGCGCTCGACGTCAGCGGCGGCCACACCGACAAGATCGTCCACTTGGCCGGTTATGCCGTGCTGATGTTCTGGTGGGCGCAACTCGTCACCCGCCGGCGCTGGAAGCTCGCCCTCGCCGTGGTGCTGTTCGGCCTCGCCATCGAGCTGCTGCAGGGCCTCACCCCCGCCCGCCAGCCCGACGCGCTCGACGCGCTGGCCAACAACGGCGGCGTCCTGCTCGGCTGGCTCGCCGCGCGCCTCCTGCCCAATCTACCCGCGCGCCTCGCCACGCTTCCCGCGCCGCATCGCTAAAGCTATAATTCGTCTTGTCGGGGGGGTAGCTCAGCTGGGAGAGCGCCGCGTTCGCAATGCGGAGGTCGGGAGTTCGATCCTCCTCCTCTCCACCACATTCACAAAAATGATGTTGGGCGCCAAGCCCAACGCACCTTCACACTGGACAGAGGCCTATACGCGGCATGAGCCAAGAAGGGCAGCTGGTCGATAAAAAATCCCTGCGTGCCATCAATGGCCGCAATCCAAACTGGATTGCACTCGCCAGAGACTGCGGCGCCTTCGCGGCCAACTTGGCTCAAAAACCGCCCTATTTGCCCCATTTGAGCCAAAACGGTAGCGCAAACAAAACCAAAATCCGCCGCAACCCGTTGACTTGCTACAGATTGTTGTTTGGCTCAAATGGCTGGCTTAAACCAAAAAACGTATGGGAAAAAACCGGAACGGCGCGCGGCCGGGTTTATGAGTACACCGCCTATCTCGAACTGCTGAATCAGAAGGACGTCGCGTGACCCCAGAAGCCAAGGCGCGCCAGCAAATCGATCAGAAGCTCGAACTGGCAGGCTGGACGATCCAGGACATGAAGCAGTTCAACCTCGGCGCCGCCCGGGGGATTGCCGTGCGCGAATACCCCACCGACACCGGCCCGGCCGACTATGTGCTGTTCGTCGACCGCCAGGCTGTGGGGGTGATCGAGGCCAAGCGCGACGAAGCCGGCGAGACCCTCACCGTCACCGAAAGCCAGACCGCGCGCTACGCCAACGCCACGCTGAAATGGCGCAAAGACGACACTCCGCTGCCGTTCCTGTTCGAAGCCACCGGCCAGATCATCCGCTTCACCGACGGCCGCGACCCGGCGCCGCGCTCGCGTGAGCTCTTTCATTTTTTCCAGCCCGGGCAACTGGCCGAATGGCTCACCCAGCCCGCCACGCTGCGCCGCCGCCTGGCCGAGCGGATGCCGGAACTGCCCTCGCGCAACCTGCGCGACTGCCAGGTGAGCGCCGTCACCGAGCTAGAACAGTCGCTCCGGCAGAACAAGCCGCGCGCCCTGATCCACATGGCCACCGGCGCCGGCAAGACCTTTACCGCCATCACCGCCGTCTATCGCCTGCTCAAGTTCGGCGGCGCCCGCCGCATCCTCTTCCTGGTCGACACCCGCAACCTCGGCAAGCAGGCGCACCAGGAATTCATGGCCTACACCCCGCCAGACGACGCGCGCAAGTTCACCGAGCTCTACAACGTGCAACGCCTTGCGGGCAGCACCATCGACCCGCACGCGCAGGTCTGCATCTCCACCATCCAGCGCATGTATTCCATCCTCTCCGGCGAGCCCATCGACGACTCCGCCGAGGATGTCTCGCTCAACGAACTCCAGCAATCCCCGAATCAGGCCAAGCTGGTGCGCTACAACCCGGCCATTCCGGTGGAGGATTTCGATTTCATCGTCATCGACGAGTGCCACCGCTCCATCTACAACCTGTGGAAGCAGGTGCTCGACTATTTCGACGCCTTCCTCATCGGCCTCACCGCCACCCCCGACAAGCGCACCTACGGCTTCTTCAACGAAAACATCGTCGCCGAATACAGCTACGAGCAGTCGGTGGCCGACGGCGTCAACGTCGGCTACGACGTCTACGAGATCGAAACCGAGATCACCAAAAAAGGCGCGGAACTCAAGGCAAAGGAGTGGGTGGACCACCGCGACCGCCAGACGCGCAAGAAGCGCTGGGCCGAGACCGAGGAAGACACCCTCTACACCAGCAAGGAACTCGACCGCTCCGTGGTCAACCCGAGCCAAATCCGCCAGGTGATCCAGGCGATGAAAACGGCAGTGGAAACCGAAATCTTCCCCGCTCGCCGCGAAGTGCCCAAGACGCTCATCTTCGCCAAGACCGACAGCCACGCCGACGACATCATCAACATCGTGCGCGAGGTCTACGGCGAGGGAAACGCCTTCTGCAAGAAAGTCACCTACCGCGCCGAGGAAGACCCGGACAGCATCCTCTCCAGCTTCCGCAACGACTACCACCCGCGCATCGCCGTCACCGTCGACATGATCGCCACCGGCACCGACGTCAAACCGCTGGAAGTGCTGCTCTTCATGCGCGACGTGCGCAGCCGTGGTTACTACGAGCAGATGAAGGGGCGCGGCGTGCGCAGCCTCGGCTACGATGACCTCAAGCGCGTCTCCAACAGCGCCGACAGCGCCAAGACCCGCTTCGTCCTGATCGACGCCGTGGGGGTAGAAAAATCGCTCAAGACCGAGAGCCGCCCGCTGGAGAAAAAACCTGGCGTCCCGCTCAAGGACCTGATGCTCAACGTCCATGTCGGCAATCGTGACGACGACACTGTTCTCAGCCTGGCCAACCGCCTGGTGCGCCTGGCCAAGCAGCTCGACGACAAGGCCCATGCGCGCATCGAAAAGGCCGCCGGAGGCATCCCGCTCAACGAACTCGGCAAGGCCCTCATCGCCGCCCTCGATCCCGACAAGGTCGTCGAGACCGCGCTGGCCACCGCCCGCGCCACCGGCATCACCCGCTCCGAAGACACCCTCACGCCGCAGGAGATCGAGGCCGCGCGCAGCCAGCGCGTCGCCGCCGCCTGCGCGCCCTTCGACCAGCCGGAACTGCGCGAGGAAATCGAATCGGCCCGCCGCGAGCGCGAGCAGCTCATCGACACCCTCAACCCCGATCAGGTGACCTTCACCGGCTACAGCGCGCAGGCCGAGGCCCAGGCGCAAAAAACCATCCAGGCCTTCGCCGACTACATCGCGCAGCACAAGGACGAGATCAGCGCCTTGAGCTTCTTCTACCAGCAGCCCTACCAGCGCCGCGCCCTCACCTTCGACATGATCGAGGAACTGCACGACGCCCTGAGCCGCCCGCCGCTGCTGCTCACTACCGAACGCCTGTGGAGCGCCTACGCCCGCGTGCAGGCCTCGCAGGTAAAAGGCGCCGACAGCAGGCGCCAGCTCACCGACCTCGTCGCGTTAATCCGGTTCGCCATCGGCCTCGACAGCGAACTGCGCCCCTTCGCCGAGCAGGTGGACAGGCGCTTCCAGGAATGGATCTTCCGCCACAACGCCCAGCGCGCCACCGCCTTCAGCCCCGAGCAGACCGAATGGCTGCGCCTCGTCAAGGACCACATCGCCAGCAGTTGCAGCATCAGCCGCGACGACTTCGACTACGCGGAGCTCGCCGGCAAGGGCGGCTTGCAGAAGGCATGGAGCGTGTTCGGCGAACAGCTGGACGGGCTGATGCGGGAGATGAATGAGGAGTTGGTGGCGTAATGGCCTTCACGACATCAATCGCTGAGATTATTGCCAGCGATAAGACAGGCCTTCTTTCCAAACACGCGACATGGGAGCGAGTGGGCCTTGCCGAGGTGGCGTCGATATTGAACGGCGCCCCTTTTGACTCTGCGCTATTCAGCACAATCGAGGGGGTCCCATTACTCCGAATTCGCGATGTTCTGTCTGGAACAACATCCACCTACTACACCGGCACATATGACGAAACCTACCTCGTAAAGCCTGGTGATCTTCTTGTTGGCATGGATGGTGATTTCAACACGGATTTTTGGGGCGCAACGCCGGCACTATTAAATCAGCGCGTATGCAAAATCACACCTAATGAAGCGTTTTATTCCAAGTCGTTCCTGGGTTATGTGTTGCCGGGGTACTTGGCCGCCATCAATGCCAACACACCTTCCATAACGGTTAAGCATCTTTCATCAAAAACCGTTGGCGACATTGAACTGCCGTTGCCACCACGCGCCGAGCAAACCCGCATCGTCGAAAAGCTCGAAGAACTCCTCTCCGACCTCGACGCCGGGGTGGCCGAGCTCAAGGCCGCGCAGAAGAAGCTGGCGCAGTACCGCCAATCGCTGCTGAAGGCGGCGGTGGAAGGCGCGCTCACCGCTGCGTGGCGCAAGCACAACCCGCCCGGCGAAACCGGCGCGCAACTGCTCGACCGCATCCTGCGCGAACGGCGCCAACGCTGGGAAGCGAAACAACTCGCCAAATTCCAGGAACAAGGCAAAGCCCCGCCCGAAGGCTGGCAGGACAGATACCCCGAGCCGGTGCAGCCCGACACCAGCGGCCTGTCCGCATTGCCTGAGGGATGGGTGTGGTCGAGCCTGGATCAACTTGTGGGTGAGTCGTCTTACGGCACATCGGTGAAATGTAGTTACGCCAGCAATGGCGATCCTGTTTTGCGTATACCAAACATCGTTGCACGCAAAATAGATCTACAGAACCTGAAATTCGCCACACAAGAATTGAGCCTGGGCGATGCTGAGTATCTTGCGCCCGGAGATATTCTTGTCGTGCGAACGAATGGAAGCATTAGTCTGGTAGGACGTGCGGCTGAAGTGCGTGAGACCTTGCCGCGTCAATTTTTCTTTGCCTCTTACTTGTTGCGATTGCGCAGTGTTGAAACATGTTTTGTGCATCGCTGGATATCAGCGTTTCTTGCGTCAATTCATGGCCGAAAGTGGATTGAAGTCCGGGCCGCTTCTTCAGCTGGTCAACACAACATCAGTTTATCTACGCTACTAACTATGCCAGTTGTGCTGCCACCTATTGCTGAACAAGAAGAATCATTGAAATCACTAGAGGTGATTCTCGACAACGTTCTGAAACAGGAGCAGTCGATAGAAATATCTCTCAAGCAATCCGCCGCCCAGCGCAAAAACATCCTCAAGGCCGCCTTCTCCGGCCAGCTCGTGCCGCAGGACCCGCACGACGAACCGGCCAGCGTGCTGCTGGCGCGCATCCGCGCCGAGCAGGCCGCGCGGATGAACACGAGCAAGCCGCGCGGCCGCAAGATCAAGGAGCCGGCATGAGCGAGCGCCTGACGCTGGACGACCTCGCCCTGCTGGCGGAATCGGTCGAGCTGGAATGCAAAGCCGCGCAGGGCCGCAACGGACAGGGCGAACTGCCCGCCGATTTCTGGCCGACCTACAGCGCGATGGCCAACACCGAAGGCGGCGTGATCCTGCTGGGCATCCAGGAAAAGCCCCGGGGGGTGTTCCACGCGGCGGGCCTGGCCCAGGTGGAACGGGTGCGCAAGGCCTTGTGGGACAACCTGCATAACGCCAAACAGATCAGCACGAATCTGCTTGCGGAACAGCACATCCAGCCGGTGTCGGTGGGGGGCAGGACGGTGCTGCGCGTCGAGGTGCCGCGCGCCAGCCGCCAGCAGCGGCCGGTTCATGTCGGCAGCAATCCGTTTGGCGGCACCTATCTGCGCCGCCACGAGAGCGACTACCAGGCCGACGACGAGACGGTGCGGCGAATGCTGGCGGAGCGAGTGGAGGATTCCCGCGATGAACGGATTCTGAAGGGCTTCGACTTCGCCGACCTGGACATGGACTCGGTGGCGGCCTATCGCAATCGCTTCTCGGCCGTGAAGCCCGGCCATGTGTGGCTTGACCTGCCATTGCCGGAGTTTCTGGAGCGCATCGGCGCCGTCGGCCGCAACCGGGAGGAAGGGTTTTCCGGCCTGCGGCTGGCGGGGCTGCTGATGTTCGGCCGCGCCGAGGTGATCCGCGATGCCCTGCCACATTACATGGTGGATTACCAGGAACGGCCGGAACCCAAAGCGGAGAAACGCTGGGTCGACCGGCTGGTACCGGACGGCACCTGGTCGGGCAATCTCTATGACTTTTTCCGCCGGGTGTACCAGAAGCTGACGGCCGACCTGAAGGTGCCGTTCCAGTTGCAGGCGGGCCAGCGCATCGAGGACACGCCGGTGCACGAGGCACTGCGCGAGGCCCTGGTCAACACGATCATCCATGCCGATTTCACCGGGCGGGTGTCGGTGCTGGTGGTGAAACGGCCGGACATGTTCGGTTTTCGCAACCCCGGCCTGATGCGCGTGCCGCCCACGCTGGCGGTGCAGGGCGGCAACAGCGATTGCCGTAACCGCCGTCTGCAGACCATGTTCCAGCTGGTGGGCTATGGCGATCATGCAGGTTCGGGGATTCCGAAAATCTACCGCAACTGGGAGGGGCAACACTGGCGCCGCCCGTTCCTCTATGAGCTGCCGGAGCCCGAGCAGACCCTGATGGAATTGCGCATGACGAGCCTGGTGCCACCCGAGGCGCTGGCGGAACTGGAAAGCCACCTCGGTCCGCGCTTCAAGGCCTTGCCGGAACTGGAGCGCCTGGCGCTGGTGACTGCGGCCACGGAGGGTCTGGTCAACCATGCCCGGCTCAGGGAGGTTTCCACGGAACATCCGGCGGACATTACCAAGATGCTGGCGCATCTGGTCCGCGACGGGATGCTGGTTTCAGCCGGGGTGGGTCGCGGCATGGTCTATTTCCTGCCGTGGCAGGGCGCGCATGGCGCATCCCCGTTCGAGAACGACATGGGCGCCCCCTTGTTACCGGAGCAGGGAAAGGTACCTCCAGAGCTAAACACCATACCTCCAGAGCTAAGCGCCATACCTCCAGAGCGGCCCGCCCTGTATCTGGAATGGTCGCAACTCGGCGACGAACTACAGAATGAACTGATGCGCCTCGCACAGCCCGTCAGTGCGCGCAAACGCGCAGCCCCCGGGGTGCTGCATGCCACGATCCTCACGCTGTGCCAGGGCCGGTATCTGGGACGTCGGGTGCTGGCCCAACTGCTCAAGCGCAACCCGGATGATCTGCTCAAGCGGACGCTGAACCCACTGGTTGAACAAAACCGCCTGAAGCCCGCGTTTCCTTCAGGCAGCGACCCCCGGCAGGCATACACGACCGTCAGTGAAACGGACAACGAACAACCATCATGAACGCATCCACCCTCGTCCAGAAAGTCTGGAACTTCTGCCACACCCTGCGCGACGACGGAGTGGGCTATGGCGACTATCTGGAGCAGCTGACCTACCTGCTGTTCCTCAAGCTGGCGCATGAGTATTCGCAGCCGCCCTACGAGCGCAACACGCATATCCCCAAAAGCTGCGACTGGGTGAGCCTGCGCGGCAAGACCGGCGAGCCGCTGGAAGCCCACTACCTGACCATCCTGCACAAACTGGGGCAGGAGCCGGGGATGCTGGGCGCGATCTTCTTCAAGGCGCAGAACAAGATCCAGGACCCGGCCAAGCTCTCGCGCCTGGTCCAGATGATCGACGCGGAGGACTGGATCAGCATCGACACCGACACCAAGGGCGACCTCTACGAGGGACTGCTGCAGAAAAACGCCGAGGACACCAAGAGTGGCGCCGGCCAGTATTTCACCCCGCGCGCCTTGATCCGGGCGATGGTGGAGTGCGTGCGCCCGGAGCCGATGAAGAGCATCGCCGACCCGGCCTGCGGCACCGGCGGCTTTTTCCTCGGCGCCTACAACTGGCTGACCCGCGCAGGCGCCAAGCTCGACAAGCGGCAGAAGACGTTCCTGCGCGACAAGACCTTCCACGGCAACGAGATCGTGCCCAACACCCGCCGCATGTGCCTGATGAACCTCTTCCTGCACAACATCGGCGAGCTGGATGGAGAGCCATCAGTCGAGCGCGCCGATGCGCTGATCGCCGATTCCGGCAAACGCTTCGACTACGTGCTGGCCAATCCGCCCTTCGGCAAGAAAAGCAGCATGACCATCACCAACGAGGAAGGTGAGGAAGACAGGGACGCACTCACCTACGAACGGCAGGACTTCTGGGAGACCACCTCCAACAAGCAGCTCAACTTCCTCCAGCACATCGTCACCATGCTCAAGGTGGGCGGCAAGGCGGCCGTGGTGCTGCCGGACAACGTGCTATTCGAGGGCGGCGCCGGCGAAAAAATCCGCCGCAAGCTGCTGGAAACCTGCGACGTGCACACCATCCTGCGCCTGCCCACCGGCATCTTCTATGCGCAGGGCGTGAAGGCCAACGTGGTCTTCTTCGACGCCAAACCCAAGGACGGCAAGGTGCATACTCAAGGCGTCTGGTTCTACGACCTGCGCACCAACAAGCACTTCACCCTTAAGACACGCACGCTGAAGTATGAGGATTTGCAGGATTTCATCGCCTGCTACAACCCGGAAAACCGCCACGCGCGCAAGGAAAGCGAGCGTTTCAAGTTCTATCCCTATGCCGACCTCGTCACCCGCGACAAGGCCAGCCTCGACATTTTCTGGCTGAAGGATGACAGCCTGGACAACATCGACGACCTGCCGTCCCCCGATGTGTTGCAGCAGGAGATCATCGATCACCTGGAAGCGGCGCTCAGCGCTTTCAGGGATGTGGCAGCGGAACTTCCACGTTGAAGCCCAAGCCTTGCCGTCCCGAATCGATGGCGGCGTCTCGCCAGATACACTAATTGGGATCAAACCAACTCGACCCACACCGGCTGATGATCCGACGCCTCGGTCTCGGCATCGATGCCGTGCGCCCTGAGGCGGCCCGCCAGTCCTTCGGTGATGAAGACGAAGTCGAAGCATTCGGGCTGTTTGACGAAATCGACCGGGTGGATGCCGACGGTGGGCGCATGCGGTTTGCCGGGATGCAGCACGTCCCAGGCGTCGCGAAAGCCGGGTTCGCCGCCCGGAAACGGCGCGAGGATCTGCGATCGCTCGGGCGCCGATGCGGGGAAGTTCATGTCGCCGCACAGCAGCGCCTCGGCGGGCCAGGGAAACACTTCGAAGGCACCGCCCTGTTCTTCGGGCAGCGGCACACGCAGCGACATGGCGCAGGCCTCGGCGTGCAGGCTGCGGATGGCACCGATCTGCGCTTCGCGCTGGCGTTGCGAGTAGTACTCGAGGTGGGTGGTCATCACCCGCATCAGGCCGACGTCGGCTGTCACCACCGCTTCCACCAGCACGCGCTGCATGCTGGGCGTGTCCATATCGGCCGGCCACGGCAAGGGGCGCCGCCACACCTGGCCGACCGGCAGGCGGGAAAAGACGGCGTTGCCGAACTGGCTGCGGCCGCCGCGGCCGTCGGGCACGTCGGTTGCCGCGCCGTAGATGGCGGTGTAGCCGGGCAGGCCGGCGGACAGTTCGGCGACCTGGTCTTCGCCCCGGCTACCGGGCAGGCCGGGGAAGTTGACCGCGACTTCCTGCAGGCAGATGAGGTCGAAATCGCCCAGTTGCCGGATGGTCCGCAGGATACGTGCGAGGTCGATCTGGCCGTCCAGGCCGCGGCCCCATTGGATGTTCCAGCTTAATAGCTTCATGGCCTGTGTCCGCCTTCTCAGTTCAGTAAGACCGCTGCAAATCCAGTCGTCGCGAGGCCCGCAGGGCTGCGGCGATCCAGAAATGCCTGTCCGATGAATGCGCTGGATTGCCGCGCTTCGCTCGCAATGACGGAATTAATCGGTTTTGCCTTATCAGGATAGGAAAACCGGGCTTTCATCTGGAACGCCAGGAATTTCCACCGGCGATCCGACTCCTACGCTTAACCCCGGCCGGCGCGGAAACCCTTGCCGCGGCAAGGCCTTGGCGGAGGCGGTCATTGCCGCACGCGGCGCGAGGGATTAAAATGCCGCACTTTTCGCTTAAATTTTTGCGGCTTGCCCATTTGGGCAAGCCGCTGTTGCCTGAGCATACGGAACCATGGAACGACAACGCTGGCTGGACGGGACGCTCTATTCGCCCGATTTCGAACAGGATAGCTGCGGCTTCGGCCTGATTGCGCAGATCGACAATCAGCCCAGCCACACGCTGGTGCAGAACGCGATCGGTTCGCTGGCGTGCATGACGCATCGCGGCGCGATCGCGGCGGACGGATTGTCGGGCGATGGCTGCGGCCTGCTGTTCAAGAAGCCGGATGCCTTCCTGCGCGCGGTGGCATCCGAGGCCGGCTTTGCACTCGGCGCGCTGTATGCCGCCGGCCTGGTGTTCCTGTCGCGCGACGCGGCGCCGCAGGCGCATGCACGCAGCACGCTGAAAGCCGAACTCGAGGCGCAGGGCCTCGCCGTCGCCGGCTTCCGCCTGGTGCCGACCAATGCTTCCGTCTGCGGCGAATCCGCGCTGGCGTCCCTGCCGCATATCGAGCAGGTGTTCGTCAACGCGCCGGCCGGCATGAGCGAAGACGATTTCGAGCGCAAGCTCTACATCGCGCGCCGCCGCGCCGAAAAGGCGCTGGAAGCGACCGACCCGGTGTTCTACCTGCCGACGCTGTCGTGCCGCGTCATCAGCTACAAAGGGCTGGTGATGCCGGACAACCTGCCGGTGTTCTACCCCGATCTGAACGACGCGCGCTTTGCCTCCAGCCTGGTCGTCTTCCACCAGCGCTTCTCCACCAACACCTGGCCGCAGTGGCGCCTGGCGCAGCCGTTCCGCTATCTGGCGCACAACGGCGAGATCAACACGGTGCAGGGCAACCGCAACTGGAGCCGCGCACGCGAGCAGAAGTTCGTCACCCCGCTGATCCCGAACATGGACGACATCCGTCCGATCGTCGGCACCAACGGGTCGGATTCGATGAGCCTCGACAACATGGTCGAAGGCCTGGTGATGGGCGGCGCGGGCCTGTTCCGCGCGCTGCGCCTGGTGATTCCGCCGGCGTGGCAGAACGTCGAGTCGATGGACGCCGACATCCGCGCCTTCTACGAATACAACTCGATGCACATGGAGCCGTGGGACGGCCCCGCCGGCGTGGTGCTGACCGACGGCCGCTACGCGGTCTGCACGCTCGACCGCAACGGCCTCAGGCCCGCGCGCTGGGTGCTGACCAAGGACCGCATCCTCACCATCGCGTCCGAAGTCGGCGTGTGGCAGATCGACCCCGCCAACGTGGAGCGCAAGGGCCGCGTCAAGCCCGGCCAGATGATCGCCGCCGACCTCGACACCGGTCGCCTGCTGATGCCGGAAGACATCGACAACGAGCTGAAGGGCCGCCAGCCGTATCGCGAATGGCTGAAGGCCAACGCGGTCAAGCTGGAGCTGTCGATCAACCAGGATGCCGATCTGGCGGTGATGGATGCGGCGAGCCTGTTGACTCACCAGAAACTCTTCAACGTGAGCTTCGAGGAACGCGACCAGATCATCCGTGTGCTGGCCGAGGAGGGTTCCGAGGCGATCGGCTCGATGGGCGACGACACGCCGATGGCGGTTTTGAGCCAGAAAGTGCGTTCGCCGTTCGACTACCTGCGCCAGCAGTTTGCGCAAGTCACCAACCCGCCGATCGACCCGATCCGCGAGGCGATCGTGATGTCGCTCAACACGACGTTTGGCCCCGAGCGCAACCTGTTCGAGGAAAGCCCGGCGCATGCGCACCGGGTGGAAGTGCACACCCCGCTGCTGTCGAAGGAAGCCTTCGACAAGATCCTGAACCTGAGCGACCCGGCGTTTGCTTCGGCCGCGATCGACCTCCATTACGACCCGGCGACGACCACGCTGGAAGCCGCGATCCAGGCGCTGACCGCGCGTGCGGTCGACGCGGTGAAATCGGGCAAGGTGATTCTCGTCCTGTCCGACCGCAACCTCGGCAAGGATCGCCTGCCGATCCACGCGCTGTTCGCCACCGGCGCGGTGCACCATGCGCTGATCAGCGCCGGCCTGCGCTGCAACGCCAACATCGTGGTGGAAACCGGCACCGTGCGCGACCCGCACCACTACGCCTGCCTGATCGGCTACGGCGCCACCGCGGTGTATCCGTATCTGGCCTACCAGGTGATCGGCGAATTCGTGAGGACCGGCGAGATCAAGCCCAGCCTCGACAAGGCGCTGTGCAATTTCCGCAAGGGCATGGACAAGGGTCTGTACAAGGTGCTCTCCAAGATGGGCATTTCGCTGGTGGCGAGCTACCGCGGCGCCCAGCTCTTCGAGGGCGTGGGTCTGCACGAAAGCGTGGTCGGCCTGTGCCTGACGGGCACGGTGTCGCGCATTTCCGGCGCCAACTTCGACGACTTCGAGTCCGACCAGAAACTGCTGCACAAGACCGCGTTCAACCCGCTGCGCCCGCTGTCGGCCGGCGGCCTCTTGAAGTTCATGTTTGGCGAGGAATTCCACGCCTACAACCCGGACGTGGTGCAGCAGCTGCAGAAGGCGGTGAGGTCGGGCGACTATGCCGAGTTCAAGAAGTACTCCGAACTCGTCGACACCCGCCCGGTGGCGATGCTGCGCGACCTGATGAAGCTGAAGGGCGACATCGCGCCCATCCCGCTGGAAGAAGTCGAGCCGCTGGAAGCCATCCTCAAGCGCTTCGATTCCGCCGGCATGTCGCTCGGCGCGCTGTCGCCGGAAGCGCACGAGGCGCTGGCCGAAGCCATGAACCGCATCGGCGGCCGCTCCAACTCGGGCGAAGGCGGCGAGGACCCGCAGCGCTACGGCACGGCCAAGACCTCCAAGATCAAGCAGATCGCCTCCGGCCGCTTCGGCGTGACGGCGACCTACCTGGTCAACGCCGAGGTGCTGCAGATCAAGATCGCGCAGGGCGCCAAGCCCGGCGAGGGCGGCCAGTTGCCGGGCGACAAGGTGTCGCCGATGATCGCATCGCTTCGCCACTGCAAGCCGGGCACGCCGCTGATCTCGCCGCCGCCGCACCACGACATCTATTCGATCGAGGATCTGGCGCAGCTGATTTTCGACTTGAAGCAGGTCAACCCCGACGCGCTAGTGTCGGTGAAGCTGGTCGCCGAACCCGGCGTCGGCACGATTGCGGCCGGCGTGGCCAAGGCCTACGCCGACCTCATCACGATTTCCGGCTACGACGGCGGTACCGGCGCATCGCCCCTGGCTTCTGTCAAATACGCCGGTTCGCCGTGGGAGCTCGGCCTCTCGGAAGCGCAGCAGGTGCTGCGCGCCAATGGTTTGAGGGGTAGGGTTCGCGTGCAGACCGACGGCGGCCTGAAAACCGGCCTCGACGTCATCAAGGCGGCCATCCTCGGCGCCGAATCCTTCGGCTTCGGCACCGGCCCGATGGTCGCGCTGGGCTGCAAATACCTGCGCATCTGCCACCTGAACAACTGCGCCACCGGCGTCGCCACGCAGAACGACAAGCTGCGTAAGGAACACTTCACCGGCCTACCCGACATGGTGGTGAACTACTTCAAGTTCGTCGCCGAGGAAACGCGCGAGCTGATGGCGAGCCTCGGCATCCGGAAGCTCACCGACCTCATCGGCCGCACCGACCTGCTGGATCTGTCGGCCGGCGACACGCCGCGCCAGGGGCGACTCAAGCTCGACGTGCTGCTCTCGCAGGGCGACATCCCCGCCGACGCGCCGCGCTTTGCGCAGCAGGAGCGCAACCCCTCGTTCGACAAGGGCGAGCTGGCCGAGAAGATGGTGGCCGACGCGATCGCCGCGATCAAGTCAGGCGCCTCCATCGAACTCGCCTACCCGGTGCGCAACGTCAACCGTTCGATCGGCGCGCGCCTGTCGGGCGAAATCGCCAAGGCGCACGGCGGCACGGGTCTGCCGGACGACACCATCCGCATCCAGCTCACCGGCTCGGCCGGCCAGAGCCTGGGCGTGTGGAACCACAAGGGCCTGACCATCACGCTCGAAGGCGACGCCAACGACTACGTCGGCAAGGGCATGGGCGGCGGCCGCCTGGTGATCTATCCGCCGCGTACCGCCACCTTCGACGCGCACCGCAACACGCTGATCGGAAACACCTGCCTGTACGGCGCCACCGGCGGCGAACTCTACGCCGCGGGCATGGGCGGCGAGCGCTTCGGCGTGCGCAACTCCGGCGCGCTGGCGGTGGTGGAAGGCATCGGCGACCACGGCTGCGAATACATGACCGGCGGCACCGTCATCGTGCTGGGCGACACCGGGCTCAACTTCGGCGCCGGCATGAGCGGCGGCATGGCCTTCGTGGTCGACGAGGCAGGCGACTTCATGGCCAGGACCAACAAGGAAATGGTCGAACTGCTGCGCCTCGCCAACGACCAGACCGAACCGTTCCGCGTCTTCCTCAAGGCACAGATCGAGCGCCATCTGGCGCTCACCGGCAGCGCGCGCGCCCGCGCACTGCTGGCCGACTTCGACGCCACTTTGGCGCGCGTCTGGCTGGTCAAGCCGAAGCGGATTTCGATAGAAGACCTGGTCGAGGATCTTCCCGGCCAGACACGTGAAGCAGTGACGATCTGAAAGGAGCTCACATGGATATCGACTTGCTGGAAGAAGCGAAAAAGCGGCCTTTCGCCGAAAAGCTGCAACTGGTGGAAGACCTGTGGGACGCGATTGCGGAAGAGGCGGCGCATCGTCCGCTTTCGGACGCGCAAAAGCGTTTGCTGCAAGTCAGGATGGAAGCGCACCAGGCCGACCCCAATCGGGGGCGTCCGGCTGAAGACGTGTTGCGGGAGATCGAGCAGCGCCTATGAAGGTGCTCATCGAGCCGGAAGCCGAAGCTGAAATCGAAGCTGCCGCCACGTGGTACCAGCTTGAAGCGCCGGGGCTCGGCAACGAGTTCATGCGCGCGGTGCAAACAGCAGTCGCCACACTGGGCCGCCAGCCTGCGGCGTTTGCCATTGCCTACGGGCGAACTCGCCGGATTGGCTTGCGGCGCTTCCCCTGGAGTTTGTTTTACGAAATTGACGCAGACCAGGTCGCTGTCCTGGCCTGCCTGCACCAGCACCGCGACCCGCAAGACTGGCCACACAATTGAATGATGAGAGTTGAGACCTAGACATGGGTGACGTATTCCAGTTTTTGAAGCAGCCCCGGCGCGACGGCGAAAAAACCCCCGCCGACGTCCGCAAGCATGAGTTCCGCGAAATCTATGCGCTGATGGACCCGGCGCAGGCGCAGGAACAGGCCGACCGCTGCCTTGGCTGCGGCAATCCGTATTGCGAATGGAAGTGCCCGGTGCACAACTACATTCCCAACTGGCTGAAGCTGGTGACCGAGGGCCGCCTGTTCGAGGCGGCGGAGCTCTCCCACCAGACCAATACGCTGCCCGAAGTGTGCGGCCGCGTCTGTCCGCAGGACCGCCTGTGCGAAGGTGCGTGCACCCTCAACAGCGACGGCTTCGACGCGGGCGGCGGCTTCGGCGCGGTCACCATTGGCCAGATCGAGCGCTACATTTCCGAGGAAGCCTTCAAGGCCGGCTGGCGCCCCGACATGTCGAACGTGGTGGCGACCGGCAAGAAGGTCGCCGTGATCGGCGCCGGCCCGGCCGGTCTCGGCTGCGCCGACGTGCTGGCGAGGAACGGCGTGAAGCCGGTGGTGTACGACCGCTACGATGAGATCGGCGGATTGCTGACCTTCGGCATCCCCGAATTCAAGATGGAAAAGACGGTGATGACGCGTCGCCGCGAAGTATTCGAGGGGATGGGCATCGAATTCCGCCTCAACACCGACATCGGCCGCGATGTGTCGATGCAGAGCCTGCTCGACGAATACGACGCCGTGTTCATGGGCATGGGCACCTACACCTACATGAAGGGCGGCTTCCCCGGCGAAGACCTGCCCGGCGTGCTGGAAGCGCTGCCCTTCCTGATTTCCAACGTGAGGAAGTGCCTTGATCTGGCCAAGCCCGGCGAGGACTTCCACGACATGAAAGGCCTGCGCGTTGTCGTGCTGGGCGGCGGCGACACCGCCATGGACTGCAACCGCACCAGCATCCGCCAGGGCGCGGCCAGCGTCACCTGCGCCTACCGTCGCGACGAGAAGAACATGCCCGGCTCCAAGCGCGAAGTCGGCAACGCCAAGGAAGAAGGCGTGCAGTTTTTGTGGAACCGGCAGCCGGTGGAGATCGTCGGCAGCGGCCGCGTCGAAGGCGTCAAGCTCGTCACCACCGAACTCGGCCCGCCCGATGCGCGCGGCCGCCGCACGCCTGTCGTGGTGCCGGGCTCGGAGGAAGTCATTGCGGCCGACCGCGTCATCGTCGCCTTCGGTTTCCGCCCCAATCCGCAGCCGTGGTTTGCCGATCACAACATCGCGATCGACCAGGGCGGCCGCGTGATCGCCCAGGGCCAGCGGCATGCGTTCCAGACCGCCAACCCGAAAATTTTTGCCGGCGGCGACATGGTGCGCGGTTCCGACCTGGTGG
>Ga0299915_10001476_pt1 | contig 17479 bp, 18 predicted proteins | sample RVTome_13_FD_200263 | JGI IMG/M metagenome (GOLD analysis project Ga0299915, IMG submission 200263) | Soil microbial communities from uranium-contaminated site in the Upper Colorado River Basin, Wyoming, United States - RVT92D227 (version 2) ... | reverse complement strand
TCCAAGGCAAGATACGAGGATACCTACTAAGAAAAGGCGCAAAATACAACAAACTCTCCAAAGAAGAAACACTGTCAACACTAGCAAAAGAAGATCCAGACATCAAAAACCTTGTTCACGTATACCAATGCCTAAAACAAGAAGAAAGAGAGGTGATGCGAAGAATAAAACGAATTTCACAAAATATGAAACAAACAACCCTAATGATGAGCATGCCAGGTATCGCAGAATTCTCATCACTAATGATACTAGCAGAGATCGGTGACATAAAACGCTTCCCCAGCCCCAAAGGAACTAGTAAGCTACGCAGGTCTCTGCAGCGGCATATACCAAACCGGCACAACTGAACGATCTATCCACAATACCGCAGTAAACAAATGGCTGAAATGGATCATATACGAATGCTCAGGAAGAGCATTAATGCTAGATCCAAGGTTCCAGAACTATTACTACAAAATCAAAGAAAAAAAAGGATTCAAAACCGCACGAAGAGCCACAGCACGAAAAATGCTAACGATCATCTGGTACATGCTAACCAATGAAGAACCATACCATGCATCATAAAAAAATAATTATTTCAGAGTCCTCTATTTGGACAAAATAATATGAGGGCAAGGGCACCCCCAGATTTGAACTAGGCCTATTTCTGAGCCTCTAACTTCGTGATTGGGGGGGTCCTTTCAACCACTTGCCAAATTATGCCCCATCTAATATGGGCGCATCAAGGAATGTTTGTGGATTAAACCCTTGCCGATAAAAAGATAAACGAGGTAGATTATTAATGTAACGAAAAGAAAAGAGAGTTCTAAGGAATGTTCAAATCCCTTCCCCTGCACTTTTTATCTTTATTAAAGGAGAAAAACTAAATTTTTACTGGGTTATAAATACTTAATTTCCATGTTGCCTTATTCAACATCTTGAAAATCATGCGTGCTTTCGTATACTAACTCTACCAAGATTTATACGCCAACTCAGAGAGTCTCTCAGGGAGCTTTAGAAATTTATTTTTAATGTTTTGCATTCAATGTTCCTCGTCTCAATTTCTACTTACGAAAAGTATCAAATGTATTATATATTTTACTTTTTTTAATCTTGAACAAAGAGACATTTTAAATACAACTGTGTTTTTATCGATTTATGAAAATAGGCGAAGCCATTCATCTCTATATTACTGTAAGTCGTTGGGAATTCCTACCCGCTGTGTTTATAGGCATTTTTATTGGAATTCTAATTGGTGCTAATTCAGTAGGCTCGATTCTAGCAGCAAGTTCTTTTCCTTTTATACTTGAAGGCATTTTCATATTTATCTTATTGTTTAACGTTGGGTTCATGGTGAATTGTTGGGCGGATTGGAAGGTTGATGAACTTTATAAGACTCGATTATACCAAGCTGTCAAAAAATTAGGCCGTCGTTCGCTCGGAGTCATCATCATAATACATATTCTTCTATCGTTTGTATTGGCGTTTCATTTAAGTATTGTCTTACAACGAATTGAAATTAGCATCCTTGTCTGGATTGGTACGTTTCTTGGTGTTGGTTACTCAATTGAACCTATTCGTTTTAAGAAGCGAGGGATTCTTCATTCAATAGTAGCGCTTCCAATTTTTTTTATCCCTGGAGTCTATTCTTATTTTCTTGTTTCATCATTGTCTATCACTGATCTGTATACTATTTTTTTCCTTCTTACAGCAACTGGGATAACCATCGGTCATTATGCATTAATACTCATTAGTCAAGCTGAGGATCAACCAGATGACAAGAAAATGGGTTTATTGACCCCTGCGGTGAAATGGGGACTCTACAAAACAATTAGGCTATCATTTCTGTTAAATGTAATTGGTTCAATTTTGACAATACTCGCGTTTATAGGTTTATTTTTATTGATAAATATATGGTTGTTAGTTCTGGTTCCTTTGGTGGCTCTAGGACGGTATTTCTCTTTTAAAGAAGTCTATGTGCTGGTGAAACGGTCAAAATTGATATCCTCAGAGTTCCTTTTTCTTCAGGAACTTCGGCAGAAGATGCCTAAATATCCTTTATGGCATGCCTATGGTCTCTCAGGGATTACCATCAGTAGTTTATGTGTACTATTGGTGAAGACCTTTGGTTTGGTTCAACCGGTTCTGAAGATTTAAACAAATGGGTACTTCCATAGTTCTATAACTAGAGATGTAAAAGGGGAAACGCTTCTTTTATAATCGAAGAAGATCCTTACAATAAATATAGATAAAGCGTTTTACTAATTTCCATTGATACTCATGGAGTCTCCCTTGATTATTCAATAGAGTAAGAACCATGTCAACAATTTGTGTATCTTTGGATAAAAGTCTGACATATTTTTCGCCGCTATTCCTTTCCAATAATACTTTGAGGATACGTAAACAGAGTTTGATTTCTTTCCCGAAATCATTTTTCCAGAGCCGTTGATATTTCGATAAGAAAAATGCGCTAGTGTCATCTGCTTCTAACGCCTCCGTGCAAACCTCTGCTGCTATCTTACCTGAGGACATAGCATAATCGATGCCATCGCCAGTAAGTGGATTCATGAGTCCTGCTGCATCACCACAGAGAACAACGTGATCAGTAAAGGTTCTTTTTAAAGGAGTTAGGGGAAGGATCCCTCCTTGAATCTTTCCTAGTTTTATTGTTGGAGGGATAATTTTGCTTTCCTTTAGAAGATGAATATAATTTTCATAAAATTCTTTTAAATTCGGCTTATTTGTTGTTTGGGACGCTGATGGTTTGATTTCGCCGATACCGATATTTACACTATCTTTTTTGGGAAATACCCATCCATAGCCAATGATTCCCATGAATCTCAAGTGGAAGTGAAAAATTCTTTTTTCAGTAAAATAATCATCGAGCAGGCTACTTGCAAGAGGGAATTCTTGAAAGAGGCATCTACCTGTATGGTGATAGTGATAGCATAATCCAGATTTTTTAGCTATCGTACTCCAGATTCCATCAGCGCCTATAACCAGTTGGGATTCAATATATTCTCCATTATTCAATTTGATTTTCACTTTTTCCGGAAGTATATAAACATCTGTAGCAGTTTTTCCTTCCATAAAAGTGGTTCCCTGCTCAATTGCAAGTTGCAGGAGTCCATCATCAAAATCCTTTCTGAGAACAAATGCTGCAATAGGTTCATTTTTATGTAATCGGACCTGATATTTTAGAGATGATGAATGGATCCTACCACTAAAGGAATATGAAGCAATCAAATCTTTTGAAATATAGTTAAATCGTTTAAGAGTTCTGACTGATAACCCACCACCACATGGTTTATCTCTTGGGAAAGAATCTTTATCGATGAGAAGAACTTTTTCTCCTTTTTCAGCGAGAAATTTTGCAGCAGTTGCACCAGCTGGGCCCGCACCAACTACGACAACATCGTAATTCATGATTCAACCAAACCTCTCCGCCATAGCTCATTTTCCATTATTTCCGTCTTCCTTTAAAGTATGGGTTCAAATAACTTAGGTTAATTTAAAAGTTTTTCATTAGATAACAATATCCTTCATTGACCAAAAGGTAAACAACTGTAAAAAATTATTTTTTACTAGTGAACATGAGTCTAACTCTCCTCTAAGACTTCTTTTTTGAGACCCCATGTTAATCATATTTTATTGTAGTGATAAATTGACCAAGACGATATACTTTGACATTGTTTAAATAATGGAAAATACACGTTAAAACCATTAATGAGAAGGGATATTATAATGAGTCCTTCGGTTAGAGTTCATTTGTCCTATCCGCGTTTCCAGCGTTTTAATCCAATTAAAATGGTTGTTTCTATTGGAAGAAAATATTAGTTCATTGAATATAATTTGATATTCTCAGTTTATTATTGTTTACATTTAATTTTTGCTCGTCTTTCATGAAATTTATCAGATATAGATTAACTTTTTTAAAAAGTAATTACAACTAGAAATTAATTATGAGTATTAGAGGTGAAAATACGGAAAGAAAAAATATACAAATTCCAAGAGGCGAGAAAGGAATAGCCACTATCAAATCTAACGGAGAAACTTTTGATGAGAACGGTTGTTTGAAGAGAATAAAGAAAAGAAATATAGAAGAAAAAATCGCTACCGCAGCAATAATAAGAAAAAATAATAAAATATTGATTACACTGCGGAAAAAAGATAGTTTTTTAGAACCTAATAAATGGGAATTCCCAGGAGGAAAGGTTGAACCTAATGAAACATATGAAGAATGTGTAATTCGTGAAGTAAAGGAAGAACTTGGAATAACAATATCAATTGATAAGTTATTTTTAAAAACAACACATATTTATGTGAAAAATAATCAACATTAATCTTATCATATATCTTACAGATTGGGTAGATGGTGAGGTTAAGAATATTGATTTTCAGGATTCGATTTGGGTGGATGGTAAAGAATTAGAGTTTTATGATTTTGTTGCAGCAGATATCCCAATAATCAAAGAATTTTTAATTATAATAAAATAAAAGAGGATTAAAAAGATGAGATGTAATAACTGCGTGTGGTTAGTACCAATGCAAGGATGTTCTGAATTAAGGAAATGCAAAGCCACGGGACAAGTAATACCAAGTATACAAATTGATATTGACAGAACTTGTCCATATTATTTATCATTCAAGGATTAATAGTCTAATTTAACAACAAAACATAACAGTAAATCTTTTTTATATCCAATGGAAACGCGTTTAAAAATGAAAACTTAGTTTGATTAATACTTTTTATCATGATACTATTATTTTCATATACTTTTCATATTATAAATTGTTTTTAGTAATTATTATGAGGAATTTTAATAATCCTGTATAACGACAGTAATAGTTTAAATAATGTCCTAATAAGTCTTTTTATTCTAATCAAATATACCAAAACAGTAAAACATGAACCTTTTTCCATATAAGCCACGAAAAAACCAAATAGCGATAATGCAAACAATCAAAAGAGCAATAGAGGATAGACATCACCTAGTTTTTGAATCAGGAACAGGCTCTGGTAAAACAATATGTGTTCTTTCTGCAGCACTTGAATATGCATTAGAAAATGGGAAAAAAATTGTTTATACTACTCGTACCAATGCTCAACAAAGACAAGTAATACTTGAGCTTCGCTCAATTAGGAAAAAAACCTCTGATTTAAAAGACAATCTTTCAGGAGTTGGTATGCAAGGACGGGCAAACATGTGCTTACTTGCAAGAAATAATAGCGAACTTTCAAAGGGGACATCTGAAGAATTATCTCGTTTTTGCAGTAGTGAAAAAAAGAAAGCAAAAAATAATCCCTCGGAAGGTTGTAGGTTTTATCGTTGTTTTCTTGATAAAGAAAAAACAGATAAAACCAAGCAATGGTTTAAAAAAAATCTTCCAACCGCAGAAGAATTTATTGAATACTGTGAAAAACAATGTATTTGTCCGTATGAGCTAAATAAGGTTTTAATAAAAGAAAGCAACTTGGTGGTTGTTCCTTATGTTTATGTTTTTGATTTAATGATTCGCAATATGCTCTTGGATGCATTAGGAGTTCCTGAGGATGATATAATACTTGTTGTGGATGAAGCACATAACCTACCTGATTATATCCGTGATTTATATTCATCGCAACTTAGTTTATTTATGCTTAAAAGTTGTAGTTTGGAAGCGGAAAAATATGGTGACCCTTCCATGCTTGATGGAAGAGTGACGGTCTCTGGTTTTAGTAAAATGCTTGAAAGTATAGCTTCTGATCTTCGTGATACCTATGTTTATGCGATACTTGAGAATGGTATAAGAACAGGTGTAGTGAAAAATATAGATGCATTTATACCGAGTCATGAATTTGAAACAGAAATAATTAGTCGTCTAAAAATCACTAGTAAAAATCTTCATGATATAATAAGTGACCTTACCGCCTATGGTGAAAAAATACAGGAATATCGGCAGAAAGAAGGAAAACTACCACGTTCTTTTCTTCATAGTCTTGGTGCTTTCTTAGATTTCTGGATGAGTCTAGAGATGGAACAATATGTAAAGCTAATAGTTGATGCAGGCGGTGGAAATAACCCATGTGTAGAAGCATATTGTCTTGATCCTAGTGTTGGAACAGAGATTCTCACTTGTTTTCATTCAACTATTCATATGAGTGGTACTCTTGAGCCTTTAGAAGAATATAGAGATTCTCTTGGTTTACCTGAAAAAACCGAACTCGTATCTTTTCCATCATCATTCCCAAAGGAAAACAGACGAGTTCTTTTTGTTGATGATGTCTCTACAAAATATGAGGATATAATAAAAGATGATGGCATGGTTAATCGTATGATAAATCATGTTACCGGTGTTTGTAATAGCTTTCCCAAAAATACTATGGTTTTTTTCCCAAGTTTTAATATTATGAATATGTTTAGGGGCAATGATGATATCAATAAAATTAATAGATCCGTTTTTTTTGAAGAGCAAAAGATGTCACAGTCTGCATTAATGGATTTAGTATCTGATTTTAAGGAATATGGTAATGGAGAAAATGAGGGTGCTGCCTTGTTTAGCGTCATGGGTGGACGTATTAGTGAAGGTATGGATTTTCCAGCAGAACAACTTGAAATTGCATTAATTGTAGGTATTCCTTATCCAAAACCTACTGCTCGTCAACGTGGTCTTCAGCGTTATTACGATATTAAATTTAGGAAAGGATGGGAATACACTGTTGAGGCTCCAACTGCTAGAAAACTACTGCAATCTATTGGCCGATTGATACGTGATGAAAAAGATAGAGGTATTGCAGTAATCCTTGATAGACGTGCAACGCGTTTTAAAAAATATATAAAGGATTTAGAAGAATCAAAAAATATTTTAGAAGACATTCAAAAATTTCTTGAAAAATAAAAATGTTTATTTTTAAGGTAAAAGATTAAGAATCCCTTCAGATATATTGTAGACTTTATTGCATTTTTTACAAGTAAAAAAGCCTTTAATAATTTCATTTTTTTCTTCTTTTTCAATTTTTAATATGAGCTCTTTTTTGCAAACAGGGCAACAAAGAATATCAATTATATCCCTCTTCATTTTTTTTACTCCTCAATTCCAAGATACATAGGTCTTTTCATACCTAAATCAGAATCCCAGATAAAACCCCAGTTATCTTCACTGTTCTTACGCCCTTCTTCAATGTTTTGAATAAAGTTTTTTACTTGTGAATCCATCATATCAGAAGCATGAACAACCATCGCCTCAACAGTTTTTGGCATACGAGGACTACCAAATTCATATTTTCCATGGTGACTTAAGATTATATGGCAAATCTTGTTTTCCATTTCTTCATCAAAATCTTCTCCGTTATTTCTGATTTCTTTTATTTTTTCGCGAATCCAACGATCACCTATTACAATATGGCCGATGAAATTTCCTATTTCTGTTTTATCAATTGATGCAGTAATATGATATTCCTTAAGTTTACCAACATCATGTAAAATAGCACCACATATAACTAAATCTTTGTTTATCCCAGGATACATCTCACAAATATTTATACAAAGCCTAAGAACACCAACAGTATGCTCAAGATTTCCACCGACATAACTATGATGATGAGTCATAGCGCTAGGGCTACTACAAAATTCCTTTACAAAAGATGCATTTTTGAAAAATATATCAAGAAGCTTTTTAAGTTTTGTATTTTCAACATTGTTAATATATTGTTTAATAACTTCAAATAATTCTTTTATTTTTTTCTCATCAAGTGAAGGAATGAAGTCTGATACATCATATTCGTTGGAACCACATCTGCGGATTCCTCCACTTGATTCATTTATACTAATCTGAGGTTTCTCTTCATAGATTTCAACATTTCCAAGGCGAATTTGAACGACATCACCGGTTTTAAAGCTATCATAGAGTCTTTTTACACGTTCTTTGTTGTCTCCACCCCAATATTTTACATTGATTTCACCAGTTTTATCAGTTGCTACAAGACCGAACCATGTACCACGCTTATATGGTCGTGGAGGATTTTTGATTTTAACAGCATATAAGTCGTTTATAACATCTCCTTCTCTTAAATTTTCAATGAATTGTTCTTTTTTTCGTTTACCAATATCTGTTTTAATCAAAGTTTGTTCATCTTTTTTGTTTGAATAATCGAGTAAATCAGTCATTTTTTATCATTTCCTTCCCTGGTTAGAGGAATCTTATTTTGAAATGTTTATAAGGTTATACTTTAAACATTTTTCCTAATAATTTTATTAAATATAAAAATTATATTTTGTATGATTTTCCTTCTTTTACAATATGTGTTTTTAGATTAAGTTTACTAAATAACTTTGGTTTTTCTGTATGAATTGGAAAAAGCTTTTTTGGTTTAACTGTTTCAAGTAAGTTTTTTAGATCTGCGCCATTGATATGGCCAGAACAATGAGATTGAACAAAATCTATATTAAAAAACTGAATCCAGTTAACCATGCGCTCATAAGAAATTTCCATTTCCTCGTTAAAAGGTTCTGAAAGAGAATGAATATATACTCCACCTTTTGGTTTTAAATCAATCAGTTGATTAAAATACCAAAAATTCAGAACTATCATGTAATTTTTAGGTTTTTTACCAAGTTCTTCAGGCGTTATAATATTTGTGTAATTCAAACGACTTTTAATATATTCATCTGTATAATCCTCATTACAATAAGTTCCAGTAAGACGTTTAGGCTTTAAAATAAGAATATTTTCATCTCGACTATCAGGTGATTTAATCTTTGGGTCTTTATGATAATGCTCTAAGAAACAAGCATGTTTAAAACTAATTACTAATTTTTTACCCAGAATTTTAGAAATATTATAAAAAGTTGTAAAACGATCAACATCTTTAAAATTAAAATCTACAATGGATAAATACTTATTATCTTGAAGATAACCTTTTGATTTTTCATAAACTTTTTTTTCTGATTCACCGGTTTGACCTGTATTGATTCTAGTTCCTTCAGTAATCATTGCTACAGGTTTTTCTTGGGTGGCTTTTTTTATAAAATCTTTTGTCATTTCAGAGTGCGTGCCGTGAGATCTTAAATCACCTGTGTAAATAATAGCACCGTTTGATGTATGAATTATAAAGCCATATGCTCCTGGGACACTATGGTCGACATGAATTGGCTCTATTTCAATTGTATCAATTTTTATTTTATCACCTGTTCTAAATGTATTGAATGTTCTTTGTATAGGTGGATCTTTGTAATTTTTTTTAAAAGCAGGTCTTTTTTTATATTTTAAAACTTCATTTTCTATAGTCCTTTGGCTTTCTTCATCTACGGCATCTAGAATATATTTACATGTTTGTCCACAATATATTGGTATGTCTTTGTGTAGAAATGATATATAATTTGCATGATCAGCGTGAGCATGTGATAATATCACGGCTTGAACGTCGGGATTTTGTGGTTTTCTACCAAAATGTTCCAATAGATCATCACGATAAACGCCTGGAATATCAGGGATAAGTCCCATTGTTAGAAAATCTCCTATTCCATTTGCAGTTCTTGGATTAAGAAATTCTTCAAAAAACTTGCCACGACGGCCAAAACTCATTCCAAAATCTAAAAAAATCTTTGTATCTTTGTCTTCTATAAGTATTTTGTTTCCCCCTATTTCTTCTACACCACCATAAAAGGTTAAATATACCAGTTAGATCACCAGCTGTTTTTTTTAAACAAACAGCGACCTAATAAAGTTTATTGAATTAAAAAACGGGGTAAATTTAAGATATTTGTTTTATTTATTTTTTTTTGTCTCATTAGCAAGTTCACGTGCTCTCTGTCCAACAACGAAAAGTTTTGCGATAAAAGTTATCTCTTTTAATTCTTCTTGGTTGTTGACTTGTCCTACGATGAACATAATTATCAATTGTGTTTTTTAGGCTTTTAAAGTATTGTTGTACAAGTCTTTCCTATATTTTTTATAATAATTACTAGATTTTTAAATTTCTATTGTAGAATTAGATCGCTTTTACTCATACTTTGAGATTTAAAATTTAATCTTATTAACTAAGTTTTGATAAAATATTATTTTAAAACTGATAACTTATTAATTTTTTTATCCTTAATAATTTCAACAAGATAGTTTGCTTTTTCTTTTATTTTAGTAATCATTTCACCAGTCATATTTTGTGGTTGTATACCTATTAAAATTACTTTTTTTACATATTTTTCAAGATAATTCATTAATACAGATGTAGGAATTCCATGTGTGCTTATTGTCATAACACCAATTTTTTCCTTTGGAACGATACGTATTTCACCAGGTTTCAGTCCCATATCTGCTGCATCTATAATAATTAATTTTTTCGGATTTTTTTGTTTTACTACACTTGTATAATTTTCAGGAGTTGTGCCACAGTCAATAACATCAATATTTAATTCTTTTAATTTTTTAGCAATATATGGTCCTACTGCATCATCACCACCTTGGGGATTACCAATGCACATTATTAAAAAATCCATTTAGTAACTCCCTTATACGCTAGTTTTTTTTATTATCCCCTTTGCTGCGATAATACCGGTTGCAGCACTTGTAATTATACCACGAGATAAACCAGCGCCGTCACCAGCAGCAAAAACATTTGGTAAATTTGTTTCAAGATTTTGATTTACAATAAAACGCATAGAATAAAACTTAATCTCAGGCGCATATAAAAGTGTTGAATCACTATTAACACCCGGGATTACCCTATCTAGTTGTTCAATTCCGTCTAATACATTTTCTACAATTCTATGTGGCAAAGCCATAGATATATCACCAGGTGTTGCATTTTTTAGGGTTGGTTTAACAAAGGATTTCTCAATTCTTGATGTGGTTGAACGATGTCCACTTTTTAAATCCTCAAGTCGTTGAATGATAGGCATACGACCACCGATAGTTGAGGCTAGTTTTGCAATAGATATACCATAAGCTGTTGTATTTTCTACAGGTTCAGTAAGCTCTATTTTTGTTAATAATGCAAAATTAGTGTTATCTGACTTTTCAGTATTACTACTATGACCATTTACACAAATATATTCTCCATAGTCTTCTGTTACAACAAAACCATTGGGGCAAGTACAAAAAGTTCTGACAAAATCATCATATTTTTTTGTATTTATATGAAACTTAGGATCCCATGCATACTCAATTATATTTTCCATTACAACAGCAGGGACCTCAACACGCACCCCTATATCTAAAGGTGCAAAACGAGTTTTTATTTTAAGTCTATCTGCTTCAGATTTAAACCAATCAGAGCCAGCACGACCGGTTGCTACAATAATAAAATGTGACTGGATTTCATTCCCATTAGAAAGAACAAGGGTATATATACCATTTTTTTTAATCTGTTTAACTTCTGTGTTTAATCTAAAAATAACGCCTTTACTCTCAAGAAAATTCTTAATAGATGTGATGACACTTGGGAGAATATCTGAGCCAATATGACGCTGAGGTATTGGAATAAATTCAATGCCACATGTTGCTGCTTTTTTTTCTAAAAAAACAGATTCTTTACCATATAGTTTCATTGAGGCTCCATGCTCTAAAAAAAGTTTATCAATTTTTTCAATCAAATTATATGCTTCACTTCGTGATACAAATTCCTCTAGATTACCACCAATATCAGATTTCAAATTAAGCTTTCCATCGGAAAGACCACCAGCACCACCTAGACCACATAAAATATTACATGGTTTACATTTTAGGCACCGTCTAATCTCTTTCATAGATGGACAAATTCTATCTTTAATGTCTTTACCTTTATCTACAATCATAACTTTAAATGATGAATTAGTAGATAATTCATATGCTGCAAACAAACCAGCAGGTCCAGCACCAATTATTACTACATCATAAATCAATTTTTTTTTATTCTCCTTCGAATTCAACAACTGAATAAATATTTTCACCCTTTAGTTTATCACGTCCCTTCAGATCAACTAGTTCAACAATAAATGCGCACTCTACTATTTTTCCACCTAATTTTTTTACAAGATTTCTTGCTGCACTAGCAGTTCCTGCTGTTGCAATAAGATCATCAACGATAAGAACTCTGTCACCTTTATTTATTGCATCTTTATGTATCTCAATTTTATCTTTTCCATATTCAAGATTGTATTCTTCGCTTTCACATTCTGCAGGAAGTTTACCAGGTTTACGAATAGGAACAAAACCTGTTTCTAATAAATATGCAAGGGGTGCACCAAAGATAAAACCACGACTTTCAATTCCAACTACTTTATCGATTTTTTTATCTTTATATCGGTCATATAATAAGTCAATAGTTTCTTTAAAACCTTGAGCATCTTTTAGAAGTGTTGTTATATCGCGAAACATAATACCTTGTTTTGGCCAATGTGGAACTGTTCTAATTTTTGATTTTATTGATTGAGTCATAAAAAATATTTTTTTCCTCTGATCCATTTTTATAACCTTTTAATGGTAAAGCAAAAAGCTTTTTTAGTTATTTCTATTCAGTCAAAACTATGACAGTTAAAGTTGGAATAATTGGTGGTAGCGGATTATACAATATAGGTATAATAAAAAACGCTGAAGAAATAGAGATAACTACTCCTTTTGGAAAACCCTCTGATAAAATAACTATAGGAAAAATACAAGGTGTCGATGTTGCTTTTTTATCACGTCATGGTAAAGGACATATATATCCACCACATAAAGTGAATTATCGTGCTAATGTTTTTGCAATGAAACAATGTGGTGTAGAATACTTAATATCAATTGCTGCTGTTGGAAGTCTTAAAAAACAAATAAAACCATGTGATTTTGTAATAGCAGATCAGTTGATAGATAGAAGTTTTAAGCGTGACACAACTTTTTTTGATGATGGAATCACAGTTCATGTAGGATTTGCAGACCCGTTTTGTAAAAAAATTTCTGATCTTGCTAATGATGCAGTAAAAAAACAAAAATTAGATGTGCATCGTGGAACCTATATATGTATGGAGGGTCCACAGTTTTCAACACGCGCTGAATCAAACCTATATCGTAGTTGGAATGTAGATGTAATCGGCATGACACTTGCGCCTGAAGCAAAACTTGCTCGTGAAGCAGAGATGTGCTTATGTGGTATACTTAATGTTACAGATTATGATTGTTGGTATGAAGGAGAAAAAGACGTAAGTGTTGCTAATGTAGTAGAAAACCTTAAGAAAAACGAGAAAAATACAGCAGAAATTATTAAAAGACTTATTCCAACAATAAAATACAAACGTGACTGTGAATGTAAAAATGCACTGGAACATGCTTTAATTACAAAACTAGATTTAATCAAAGGAAACGGAAGTCCTCAGGTTAACAAAGTACTTCTAGATCGTTTTATAAAGTAATAACGAATTATTTTTTCTTAATGTTTCTATATGAGAATATAAACAATAAACCCCAGATTATTGAGTTGAAAAAATCTGCTGCAAAGCTTACCCAAAATCCCATAACAAAAAAGTTAACTGTAAGGATAATAAGACCAATGGTTGTAAGACTTGAAGTATAAAGATTCAGACTAATTTTTCCCTTCCAAACATCTCTTAATTGTGGTAAGAGAATAAAACCAAACGCGAAACTTACAGTTGCTATTATTATATCATGAATATTAGGCGAGTGACCAAAAAGCTGGGAAATTATTTCTGTGAACATTAAAGGCAGAGGAACCATAGATTATAAATAAAACTTATGTCGATGATTATACTTATGTGGAGCCTATCTGTAAAACCACAAGAAAACAGGCAAATATATTAAAAAATTATGAAATTTTAAATACTTTGACTGTTTTAGATAATAGTATGAATATAAATAAACAGGTATTTATTAAATACCAAAGAGAGGTAAACCTTGGTAAAACTAATCATACAAAAGAATTGGATAGGCAATTTTTATCAAAGTTTAGCCAGTATATTAGAAAACCATTTACAGAAGTAACAAGGGACGATATTATCAATTTTCTTAATGACTTAGAAAATGGTGTGGTTACAACAAGGTATGATAAGCCTTATAACAAATATTCCATAGAATTATTCAAATCACAGATAAAGAAATTCTACAAATGGCTATACGATTGGGAAGATGGTCAAGCATTACCAGAACAAATCAAAGGTATCAAGTTAAACATAAACAAGGCATATGTAAGAAAAACCAAGGCACAAATGTTGGAAGAAGGGGAAATACAACAACTAATTGACTCCTGTGATAATGCAAGAGATAAAGCAATCGTATCTGTTATGTATGATGGTTGTTTTAGAATTGGCGAATTTGCACCAATGAAAATAGGAGATATTATCAGAGATGACGATGGTAAAATTGGAATAGTTATCAATGGTAAAACAGGACAAGGTGTAGGTTGGCTGAATATGTCTGTTGCATATCTGGAGAACTATCTAAAAACACATCCTGATAGTAAGAATTCAAATGCACCATTGTGGGTAACACAGATGAACAAACAGTTTTCTTACTCTGGATTACAACATCTTATTGTAAGCATTGCAGAACAATCCCCAGTTAAGAAACACGTTAGTTGCCACACATTAAGACACAGTAGAATAAGATACCTTAAAAACAAAGGAATGCCTGAAGCACATTTACGAAAGGTTGCAAGGTGGAGTAAAGATTCCATTATGCCATCTGTGTATGGTGCAATCGATGGAGATGACGCTAAAAGAGAATTATTTTTAGTAGATAAACCACAGAAAGTCTATACAAAACAAGAATTAGATAAAGAAATCAATAAGCAGGTATCTGAACTTAAAGAACAAGTAGAAATTTTAATGGGTTACTACAAAGAATTAAGCAACATGCATTAACCCTTCTTCTTTTTATTTTATATTATAATCCCATGACGTCTTGTCAATTTACTTTAAACGCATTGGCGCATACATTAACTTGAAAAAAATGACTTCGTTGTTTATCGACCATTTAAACCATTGTTATCTGTAGATATTATAATAAAAGGGAAGCTAGTCCCATGTTAAAAATACGGGTGCCAGGTATTTGTCCATAAATCATAATTTAAATGTTTATGGCCGTTTATCCAAAGCATCATGTAATCTTTTTCTTTGTTAAATTTTCTTTTAACCATTTTTTATCATCCTTTTGTTGAGGTAAATAAGTGAATCAGGATAAGCCGATTCACTTTCGTATGAGCCTCCACAGCCAAAAAGAAGCTCCTTTTTTTGTAATGATCCTTGTAACCAAAAATTTGCTGGGGCAAGGTCATTACAACCTTAATATGATCAAACGATGAATTATTTTAATCTTTGGAGTTCTTGTTAATATGGAATAAAAAAAAGTTGGTTTGTTGATATTATTTCTTGATGAAATTTTAAAAGAATACAAAAAAAAATAGAAGAAAGAGTTTAGAGTTTGGTTTTTTTATTTATAGTAATATTGGTTTGTGATTATAGGACTTTATTGTTCATTTTGCAGTTTACCATTTAGACCTGTTTTTTAAAAAAAGGTGGAATTTTTACATATTTTTACAGGCCATAGTAAATACAACAAAATTATTTTTTAAAACAGACGATATGTCATTTATTCTACATAATATCATTTTTATTGTAAATAACTACTATTTTGACGAAATTTTCTAAGACACATTTTATGTTGATTTATTTCATTAATGTAATTAGGTGAAAAAAAAATGGATAGGAAAAGAAAGGAGGTGAAACAAAAATGGATTTCAATGGTATGATTATTCCACCAATCCCACCATTTATGGGCGGACTATTTGGTTGGTTTTAAAACTTCCTTTGCTCCAACAGGCGCATAATTTTTTATTTTTTTATCAAGTGAGTATTTTTCTCATGATTTCAATTTAACCGTATACATTTCAAAAAATAATCTTAGTTATTTTTCTATCCTTGAAAAAAATACTAAACCAATATTACTATAAATAAAAAAACCAAACTCTAACTCTTTTTTTTTAAATCAACTTTATACTATTTAAAACTCATCTCCCTTTATTTATTAGATAAATTTATTAGTCTCCTTGGATGAGTGGAAATATACGAAATCATCATTAGCATCTTCATAATAAAAGGTCTTATATCTTGCTTATCAAAAAGTACCCAATCCACATTTCCTTTTAAAATAGAAGACCAATTATGAAAATAAAAACCTCCGTCAAACCTATTAACAAGTATCGACTTCAAATCTTCAGTAAAGTATATCATTTGTTTATCTGTTTGATAATTTTTTACGATTTCTATTTCCTCTCCTATTGCATCAAGATATGCTGTAAAGATAATATTTACTCCACATGATGACGGAAATGAATTATACCACCAACTTCTTGCATTAATCTCTAGTAGCTTTGAGACGTTATCTCGTATATCTTTTTTAAATTCTGCCTTAAATACCATGTCTAAAAAAGAAGTGACTTGGAAAGGAAAAAATATCCTGTTGAAGAATAAAATATATAAATTATGTTATAAAGAAAACAATGCATACTTCATTTAAAAAGTAGGTAAGTAATTTGCATAATCAAAAGAAAAATATGATTTCCTTATTCATAACAGAATTTATTAGAATAAAGGATGTAATGTTATGGTCTGTAATTTCTTTTGGTGGTTTTATTTTAGGATTGTCCTCTTTGGATTTATCTAGTAACCTAATACCACTATTAGTTTTTCTAACGTCTACCTTTTTTATTATGTCGTTTACATTTGCAATAAATAACTATTATGATATTGATTCCGATAAAAAAAATCCACGGAGAATGCATATTAATGCAATTGCCTTGAACCGGATTTCAAAAAAAACTGGAGGTTTTCTTATTATGGTATTTACAATTATTCCGTTAGTTGTTACATATTTTTTTAGAATGGATGTTTTTATATTTTGTGCTTTTTTACTATTTTCAGGTTGGGGTTATTCAGCTCCTCCTTTAAGAACAAAAAATGTGCCTGGATTAGATGTCATATGGCATTTTTTAGGATTTTTCTTTTATGTTATATGGGGTTCTATAATCTCGGGTTCAATAGGTTTAATCAACTGGTTAGCTGCGATTTCTATCGGTATTTTTAGTTGTATTTGCCAAGTTGATAATCATATCCGTGATTACTCTTATGATAAAGATAGTAGAACAGAGACTATTGCGGTTTGGATGGGGCTTGATAATGCAAAAACTACCTTAAAAATTCTTACAATATTTCATTTGATATTTTTAATCCCTCTTATATTGTTATACTCTTTAAGTTTCTATTTTACAATTATAATTATAATCGTCATTCCTATTTTAGGTTTAATCTTATTGAGACCAAAAAAGGGTGCTTTTCCTTCTAAAAAATCCTACATTTATTACTTTACATTTTGGATTGGTGGAGCAGTTTATATAAGTTGTTTAATCTTTTATATTTGTTTTCTACTCGGTAGCTTTGGTTCATAATTCACCTCTTGCGATTGCAAGTCGTACTGTTCTATGAATTAACTGCCTGATGTTGTGTCCGATGGTTTTTAACCAGATCTCGTTGGTTTGGCATTTCCAGTTTCTGCTGGA
>Ga0299915_10001475_pt1 | contig 17485 bp, 14 predicted proteins | sample RVTome_13_FD_200263 | JGI IMG/M metagenome (GOLD analysis project Ga0299915, IMG submission 200263) | Soil microbial communities from uranium-contaminated site in the Upper Colorado River Basin, Wyoming, United States - RVT92D227 (version 2) ... | reverse complement strand
GGTGCTCATAAATTGAAATCTCTATCAGATATGTTAAGAGGTAAGCAAGGCCGTTTCCGCCAGAACCTTTTGGGAAAACGCGTGGATTACAGCGGTCGCTCGGTCATCGTCGTTGGCCCCGAATTGAAACTCCACCAATGCGGTTTGCCGAAGCACATGGCTTTGGAGTTGTTCAAGCCTTTTGTTATGCGCCGGTTAATTGAGCAGGGTTTTGCTCATAATATAAAGAGCGCTAGAAGGCAGGTAGAAAAAGCCAGGCCTGAAGTATGGGATATTTTGGCTGAAGTGGTTAAGGAGCGCCCGGTATTACTTAACCGGGCTCCAACATTGCATCGCTTAAGTGTCCAGGCTTTCGAGCCGGTACTTATTGACGGCAGCGCTATTCAGATTCATCCTCTGGTATGTACTGCTTTCAATGCCGATTTCGACGGAGACCAGATGGCTGTCCATGTACCCCTTTCTCGGGCAGCAGTGAGAGAAGCCAGGGAGAAGATGCTCAGCATCTACAACATGTTATTGCCGAGTTGTGGCGAGCCAGTAATGACGCCGACTCTGGATATGGTTCTGGGTTGCTATTATCTCACCAATATCAGGCCAGGCGTCAAGGGTGAGGGGATGCTTTTTTACGATTTTGAAGAAGCCAAACTTGCTTATGACCTGGGGGTTGTAAACTTAGATGCTGAGATAAACGTCAGGAGCGAAGCAGGGGATGGCCAGAGATTAAAAACAAGTGTTGGCCGGATTTTGTTTAACGAAGTACTACCGCCCGAATTTAGATTTTGTAACAAGGTAATGGACAAGGCATCTTTGAAGAGTTTGGTGGCAGTCTGCTATCGTTCATTAGGTAATGCTCCTACTGTTGAAATGCTCGACAATCTCAAACGGCTTGGTTTCGAATATGCTACCAAATCGGGTACCACCATTGCGGCTAAAGATATCGAGGTACCTCGTGGCAAGGCGAAGCTTCTTGAAGAGGGTGACGAAAAAATAGCTGTTATCGAAAGCCAGTTTAACCATGGGTTGATAACTGAGGAAGAACGTTATAACAGCGCCATTGAGGTCTGGACGGAGACTACCGATAAAATCACAGAAACAATTTCTCAATCATTGGACCGCTATGGCGGCGTCTATATGATGGCGACCTCGGGTGCCAAAGGCAACATTTCCCAGATAAGGCAGATGGCCGGTATGCGAGGATTGATGACCGACCCCTCAGGTAGAATAATCGAATTCCCTATCAAAGCTAGTTTCCGTGAAGGGCTGTCCGTGATGGAATATTTCATATCCACCCACGGAGCTCGAAAAGGATTGGCAGACACCGCTTTAAGGACTTCAGATGCCGGTTATCTTACCCGGCGTCTTATTGATGTTGCCCAGGACTTGATCGTATTAGAAGAGGATTGTGGTACCGAAGAAGGTATCTGGCTGTATGAGAGTGCGGAGAAAGGATTGTTGGCGTCTCTTGATGAGCGATTGCTGGGACGTCTGGCTGCGGCCGACATAGCCGACCCGAAAACCGGGGAGATTATCGTTCATACAAATGAAGAAATCGATGAGGATAAAGCAGCGCACATTAAAGAGGCTGGTATAACTCAGGCATTTGTTAGGTCGCCGCTTAGTTGCCATTCCCGTCGCGGCATCTGCAAAAACTGTTATGGACGTGACCTTGGCAGAAGAGGGCTGGTAGAACACGGCACGGCTGTAGGCATTATTGCCGCACAAAGTATTGGCGAGCCGGGTACTCAGCTCACGTTGCGTACTTTCCATACGGGAGGTGTAGTTGGGGCTGATATCACCAGCGGTCTGCCACGGGTAGAGGAATTATTTGAAGCCAGGGTGCCTAAAGGACTGGCGGTGCTTTCTGAAATCGATGGCATTGCCGATGTAGTTGAAACTCAGGACATGCGGAGAATAAAAGTAACCAGTTCCGAGACATATGTGGACGAGTACACGTTGCCACCAAAAGCGGAAATAGTTGTTAGCAACGACCAGTTTGTTGAAGCGGGAACGGTGCTCGCTACTGTAGCCGCACCTAAGAAGAAGACTCGAAGTAAAAAGCTGGCGGTTAAAGAGGAGCATCCCATGATTGCCAGAGTCGCCGGCAATGTTGTTATTGAAGAGGGGCATCTCCATATTAGATATACAGAGGTTGAAGAGCGCGAGTATATAATTCCATCCGGAAGCCACATGCGTATTAAGACCGGAGATAGAGTGAAAGCCGGCGACCAGTTAATCGATGGTGCCATTGACCCTCAGGATATCCTGCGCATTATGGGAAGAGAGGCCGTGCAGCAGTATCTGGTTGCAGAGGTACAGAACGTCTACCGCTCGCAGGGCGTGAATATAAATGATAAACATATCGAAATAATCGCCCGCCAGATGCTGAGGCGAGTGCGTGTCGAATCTCCCGGTGACACCGAGCTTCTTTCCGGTGACCTGGTCGACCGCTTCGAGTACGAGAGCATAAACGCTAAAGTTCTGGCTGAAGGCGGAGAGCCGGCTACTGCTCAAACCGTTCTTCTCGGGATTACGCGCGGTTCGTTAAATACAGGCAGCTGGTTAGCCGCTGCTTCATTCCAGGAGACCACAAGAGTACTCACCGAAGCCTCGATTTGGGGCAGAACAGACAAACTCCTCGGGCTTAAAGAAAACGTAATTATCGGTAAACTTATTCCATATCAGGGTTTGCCTATGCCGGAAGAGAGTGCCGAAGCTGTACTGGTAGCCCCACAGATAGAGGCTGCGGTAGCCACCGAAGCCGCGCCATCATTGCCCGAGCCGCAGCCAGAGACCGAGCATAGCGAAAATTAAATCACGCTCTTAATTAGAAAAATCCTCGCCACCCGGCGAGGATTTTTTTATTGGATACAATTCTTTAGTTTGCCGAAACTCGATATGATATAATTCCAATTAAGTTTTGGATGGCTTCCTGAGCGATGAAAGAAAAGGAAATAAAGACAAGGATAGTTTCAGGTAAGCCCAGCGTTGACGATGTTTCTCTGGATACCAACCTTCGTCCCAGACATTTGAGTGATTTCATCGGGCAGGGCAAGGTTAAAGGTAATCTGGAGATAGCGATTACCGCGGCTAAGAAACGTGGCGAGCCTTTGGACCACGTCCTTCTTTACGGCCCGCCGGGTTTGGGAAAAACTACTTTAGCTTTCATTATCGCTGCCGAAATGGGCGTCAACATTCGGATAAGCTCGGGGCCGGCAATTGAGCGTCCCGGCGACCTGGCATCTATATTAACGAATCTCCAAAAAAACGACGGTTTTTTTATTGACGAGATACACAGGCTCAGCCGCCCGGTAGAAGAGATACTTTATCCGGCCATGGAAGATTTTGCTATTGACATAATTCTTGGTAAAGGTCCGGGTGCCCGGAGCTTACGCTTAAGTCTGCCCCATTTCACTTTGATTGGAGCGACTACACGCTTTGCCCTGCTGAGTCCGCCGCTGAGGGACAGATTCGGAGCCGTTTACCGCCTTGATTTCTACGATGAGCCGGCTATAGAAGCCATTATAAAACGTTCAGCCAGCATCCTCAAAATAGTTATTGATGCCCCCGGCATTAGACAGATTGCCTGCCGGGCTCGTGGAACACCGCGCGTAGCAAATAGACTGCTTAAACGAGTGAGAGACTATGCCCAGGTAAAGGCAGACGGCGTGATTACCGAATCTATCGCCATTGAGGCGCTTTCTAAACTGGAGATAGACCCCATCGGACTGGACGAGATAGACCATAAGGTTATACGAACTATAATTGAAAAATTTGACGGCGGTCCTGTTGGACTGGAGACCATCGCCGCGTCTATCAGCGAAGAAGCAGATACCATCATGGATGTTTACGAGCCCTATCTTCTTCAATTAGGATTTCTGGAGCGTACACCTCGCGGTAGAGTGGCTACCAGGCTTGCCTGCGAGCATTTGGGAGTGGCTTACAAGAAGGGCCAAACACCTCAAGCCAGCCTCTGGTAGCCCTATCGGCAGCTTGAATACATTTTGCAATGAGCTTTAGAAGCGCGTTATCGGCTCTACTCTTTTCAGTCCTGTTACTACTACCTTTGGCCTGCCGGCAACCTTCCGATGCCGTGACGGTGGTCAGGGTTATAGACGGCGATACTATAGTTATCGAGGGCGGCTATCACGTGCGCTACAATGGCATCGACTCGCCTGAGTCTGATGAGTTCTATTATTCGGAGGCTAAGCAGATGAACGCAGACCTGATAGCCGGTAAAAGAGTCAGGCTGGAAAGTGACATAACGGATAAAGATAAATATGGAAGGCTACTGCGCTACGTATACGTCGACGATACATTTATCAATGCCGAGATGGTTAGACAGGGTTGTGCCTGGTCGACAGCTTATCCGCCTGATGTAAAATATCAGGTTTATTTTGAGGCGATGGAAAAAGAAGCCAGGCAATTAAAACGCGGCCTTTGGAAATAAGGAATCGTTTTCCGCGACAGCCGGCTTTGCAGATATGGCAGAAGTTAGCGAGCAGATTTTTGGGATAGGTTTAGTGGTTTTTCATCAGCCTGTTTTATTTTCCGCTCCAGCAATGCCGGGCCAAGAAGCAGTATTACAGACAGCAAAACAAGGACCAGCCAGCCGGCCGGATTAATTGAGCTCTTACCACTCAAAGCCATTATAACCAGAACCAATATTTCAAGTGTCAATAGAACACCAACTTTAATCCAGCGCTGTCTCACTCGAATGAACGTAGCTACAGTAAGTGCCAGTACCGCGAAGCTTAAGGCGATCAGAGGAGCAAATTCATAGAGCTGCTCGTGGGATAAGAAGCCATTTTGATGTTGCAGCGCCAGCATCCACAGCGCCAGAATCCAACCTAACATTATGGGTATGGGAAGTAACATTAACGAGGCAAACAGCCAGTCTTTCTTGGTGATTTTTTTAGTTACGGAGAATATGATTAGCAGAGCCAGTGGAATGTAGGCAGAGGCAGCCAGCCATGCCCAACCGCCGGGTAGATATATCAGTAAAATACCAACGGCTATCACCGGGAGCAGACAATAGCCAAGCCAGGGGAAAAGCCATGCCGGCTTGCCGTGAAACCAGCCGTAAAGTACCGCGCCAACAACGCCAAGTAATATCCCGAGCAGCCAGAGGTTGCTTTGCCACCAGTGCAGGGCGAAAAACGCGGCAATCAGTAAATGAGGCAAAGCGGCGAAGATAGCTTGAAGCCAGCTTCCCTGACTATATACTTCGTATATTTGGCGGGCGACAAGTTCAGGGGAACCCATGAGCCGGCTTACGGCTGCTGCTGCCTGCTTTTCGGAGAGTCCTGATTCTATTAATTCGTGTTTTTTATCTTCAATATGTGTGCGTATTTCACGTACCACGTCGCTTTCGATTGTGGTATCAAGCCTTAGATGGCTTCTAATCTTGTCCGTGTAATTAGACCTGGCTGGCATAGCAGTTAACCGATTGTTGGTTGCACGATTAAAGCCACGGCGGTGGAAAAGTCTTGCCAGACAGCCAATCTTTCAACCAGCGCCTTCTGCCCTTTCGGTGTCATGTAATAGTAGCGCCTTTCCTGGCCGCTGGGCAGTCGCTGCCATTTACCCTGCAGAAGCCCGGCCTTTTCCAGTCGATGTAAAGCCGGATACAAGGTCCCTTCTTTGAATTGGAAATAGCCTTTGCTTCTTTTTCCCAGCTCTTTTATGATTTGATAACCATAAGTTGGCTGGCGATTAATCAAGCTGAGTAGCAAACTGTCGGTGCTGCCTTTGAGTAATTCACGTTCGTAATTCAATTCTGCACCTCACTTATAGTTTCGGGCTTAAGATTAAGAATATCATTGACCATCCTCATCGTCAAGTCGAAGCTTCATTTGACAAAAACGGGTTTTAGATGTATATTATCCATAGATTGAATCCTCTGGTGGTTAGAGCGAGGTGGTACCACCCGTTCCCATCCCGAACACGGAAGTGAAACGCCTCAGCGCAGACGATACTAGGGAGGCAACTCTTTGGGAAAATATGCCACTGCCAGGGGGTTTTTCTAAAGCCCTTGAAACCAGGAATTCTAGCTACGACACTCAATATCCCAAATATTCCCAAGCTTTGACACACCAAATTAAACGTCCTATAATTCAACTAAACACACCCAGAGAGAAAGATACAAAGAACAAGGACAAACATGGCCAGCAGATTTGAGAAGTTTTCAGAGAGAGCACGTCGAGCCCTTACCCGTGCCCAGGAAGAGGCACAGCGTTTCGGACACAATTATATTGATACCGAACATATACTGCTGGGTCTGGTAGCTGAAGAGGACAGCGTAGCCAGCAAAGTCTTGTCTAACCTGGGTGTACTTCCGAATAAAATAAGGGCGGCCGTGGAGTTTGTGGTGGGGCGGGGAGAGAGGTCGGCCATCGGCGAAGTCGGGCTTACACCTCGAGCCAAGAGGGTGATAGAGCTTGCTGTTGACGAAGCCCGGCGTCTGAACCACAGCTATATAGGCACCGAGCATCTCCTGCTGGGTCTGTTGCGCGACCGTGAGGGCGCGGCAGTTGGTGTTTTGGAGAGCTTTGGTGTTACCTTCGATAAAGCTCAAACCGAGATAAACAACGTATTGAGCCAGAGCGCACCGCAGGCACGTGCCGTTGCCCGGGGCGTCGGGCGCACGCCGGTCCTGGACCAGCTTGGAATCGACCTGACTAATGCCTCTCGCGCAGGCAAACTCGACCCCATCATTGACCGGGAGAAAGAGATCGAGCGGGTTATCCAGATACTGAGCCGGCGCACCAAAAATAACCCGGCTCTTATAGGTGAACCGGGCGTTGGCAAGACGGCCATTGTCGAAGGTCTGGCACATCGTATCGTAGCCGGTGAAGTTCCCGAGACGCTGCAGGGTAAGCGGCTGGTAACTCTCGACATCGGTTCGTTGGTAGCCGGCACGAAATATCGCGGCGAGTTCGAGGAAAGGCTGAAGAAGGTCATTGACGAGATAAAAAGCGCCGGCAATTGCGTTATTTTTGTTGACGAGCTACATACTATCGTTGGCGCCGGAGCCGCCGAGGGTGCGGTAGATGCTTCCAATATCTTGAAACCATCGCTGTCACGCGGTGAGCTTCAGTGCATCGGCGCCACTACGCTGGATGATTATCGTAAATATATTGAGAAAGATGCTGCACTGGAACGCCGTTTTCAACCGGTGACTGTGGTTGAGCCGACTGTGGAGCAGACACTGGCTATACTCCATGGCATCAAAGAGCGCTACGAAGAGCATCACAAGCTAACCATAAGCGATGAGGCGCTGCAGGCAGCGGCGTCTTTAGCTGCCAAGTTCATACCTGACCGCTTTCTGCCCGATAAGGCTATTGATTTGATGGATGAAGCGTCATCGCGAGTTCGTATCATGCGAGGCGGCATACCTCTCGGCCTGGCTGAAGCCAGACGCGCTCTGGAGACGGTGCGTAGAGATAAAGAGACTGCGATTTCTTCTAAAGAGTATGAGTATGCGGCTGAACTGCGAGACCGTGAAGTCCAGCTGGTGAATAAAATCAATACCATGGAGCAGAAGTGGCAGGCAGACCAGCAGCAGGAAAAACCGATTGTAACCGAAGAGGACATCGCTGAGGTGGTCAGCATGTGGACCGGCGTACCCGTGGTGCGCTTGACCACGGACGAAACCAGCCGCTTATTGCAGATGGAAGACGCCTTGCACCGGCGCATTGTCGGACAGGATGAAGCTATAACTGTGGTGTCCAAGGCGGTGAGACGTGCCCGGGCCGGACTTAAGGAGCCGCGTCATCCCATCGGCAGCCTTATATTCCTGGGACCCACCGGCGTGGGCAAGACCGAGCTGGTAAGAGCCCTGGCCGAGTTCATGTTCGGCAGTGAAGATGCCATGGTCCGCCTGGATATGTCTGAGTTTATGGAACGGCACACCGTAGCCCGGCTGGTCGGCGCTCCTCCCGGATACGTAGGCTATGACGAGGGAGGGCAACTGACCGAGGCAGTGCGGCGTAAGCCCTACTGCGTTATATTACTTGATGAGATTGAAAAGGCGCATCCCGACGTCTTCAATATATTGCTCCAGATTTTTGACGACGGTCATCTGACCGATGCTAAAGGGCGCCGGGTTGATTTCCGAAACAGCATAGTGGTCATGACCAGCAACGTTGGTGCCAAACATATAAAGGGTGTTATGAGCATCGGCTTTACCGCTCGGAGTACTGAGGATAGGAATCGACAAACAGAGTACGAGAAAATGAAAGAAAAAGTTCTGTCTGAGTTGAAGACGACCTTTTTACCCGAGTTCCTTAACCGCATCGATGAGGTGGTTGTTTTCCATTCTCTCAGTAAAGAACAAATCCGCCAGATTGTCGACCTGATGATATCCCAGGTGGCAAAGTCGTTAGGCGAGAAAAATATGAAACTGGAAATCACCGATGCTGCCAGAGATTTTATTGGTGAAAAAGGCTATGACCCGACTTTTGGCGCGCGACCTCTGCGCCGAGTGATTCAGAACGAGATTGAAGATAAGCTTTCTGAATCTCTGCTCCGTGGTGAATTCCACCCCGGCGATATTTTGAAAGTAGACTATGACGGCGAGAAAATAGTCATTAGAGCTGCCGCCGGAGCCTTATCCGGGGAGGCAGTTACCCAAGAGCTGACTTGATACCTTTAATTTCAGCTTCTCGATAGGCTGATTCTACTCAGGGCGGGGCTTAGAATTAAGCCCCGCCCTTTTTATTATCTAAAAGTCTTCCTCCATGTCATTCTGAAGGAACGAAGTGACTGAAGAATCTCCGCTCAAAGTCAACTCCGTTAAAAAACTGAGACCCTTCGCTGTCGCTCAGGGTGACAGAAAAAGTAGCTCAGGGTGACAGAAAAAGAAGTTCAGGGTGACAGAAAAAACGGAAGTTTTATGGTAACATAGTGGCACTTACAAGTTGTAGATAATACTAACTGGTTTGAGGTCCGGTAATTTGACTAAGCCAAAGTCTAAAAGTGTCTTCGTTTGCCAGCAGTGCGGTAAAGAAAGCCCTAAGTGGCTGGGCCGCTGTCCCGGCTGCAGGGAGTGGAATAGCTTCGTAGAAACCGTTGTCGCTGTCTCCACTGAATCGGCTGCATGGCTGCCTTCGGAGGCGAACGCTCTTCAGGAGCTTTCCAGGCTGAAAACTGAAGCCCATCCCCGGCTGAGTTTTCCGTTTACCGAGTTCAACCGTGTGCTGGGGGGTGGAATGGTAACGGGCTCTTTAGTCCTGGTCGGCGGCGACCCGGGCATTGGGAAGTCTACGCTGCTGTTACAGGCTTCGGCGGCGATAGCTAAAGCGGGAGGCAGCGTGGTGTACGTTTCCGGCGAAGAATCACCCCATCAGATTAAGCTGAGGTCGGAGCGCCTGGGAGTTGCCGGCGATAGGCTTTACCTTCTACCGGAGACGAATCTTGAAGTAATTTTAGGACGCCTGGGCGAGCTGTCACCGAATTTGGTAGTTGTGGATTCCATACAGACAGTTTACATCGAGGAATTAACCGGTGCCTCGGGCAGCGTAGGACAGATACGCGAATGCACCTTGAGGCTTATGCGCTGGGCTAAGCGGGCCGGTATTCCTGTCCTTATCACCGGGCATGTGACCAAGGACGGCGCCATTGCCGGTCCCAGGGTATTGGAACACATCGTTGATGTGGTACTTTATCTGGAGGGAGAGACCTTCAGCAGCTACCGGATATTGAGAAGCACCAAGAACCGTTTCGGCTCCACCAACGAGGTCGGAGTTTTCGAGATGAGCGGCGGCGGTTTAATAGAGGTGGCTAATCCTTCGGAGGCTTTCCTGGCATCACATCGTGACGGAGCCATAGGCTCAATGGTAGTGCCCACCTTCGAGGGCAGCCGTCCGCTGCTGGTCGAAATTCAGGCGTTAACCACCATGACCGGTTTCGGGCCACCCCGCCGCATAGCCAACGGAGTCGACTTCAACCGGCTGCTCTTAATAGCGGCGGTGCTCAGCCGGCGCGCCGGCATTAGTCTATCCAACCAGGACATCATAACCAATGTTATCGGCGGTATGCATATCGGTGAGCCGGCCGCAGATTTGGGTATTGCGCTGGCAATCGCCTCGAGTCACCGGGATGCCCGGGTTGCTCAGGGGCTTGTCGCACTGGGTGAGGTGGGGCTAAGCGGTGAACTCAGACCGGTGCCGCAGATGGAAAGACGGCTTGCCGAAACTGCCAGGCTGGGCTTTAAGCGCTGCATCATTCCTGACACCGCGTCGAAGCCCTCGTTCCAGGTTAAAGGTGTTGAGCTGATTAGCGCCAGCACGGTAGCACAAGCTCTGAGGCTGGGTCTTATCAAACCACCGAAGAAGTCAGATTCAAATGAAGAGCCGCATGTCTAAAACAGGGGCTGTGATTGTCGGCGCCGGCAGCAGCCAGCGAATGGGCAGGGACAAAGTTTTTATGCCTCTGGCGGGAAAGCCCTTGCTGGCCTGGTCGGTTGATGCCTGTCAAAGCTGCAAGCTGGTGGATCAGATAGCTATCGTTCTGAACGAGACCAAGCTGGATTTGGCACACAAGCTGGCGGCGGAAAGAGGTTGGTCCAAGGTATTGGAGATATGCGCCGGTGGCAAACGGCGGCAGGACTCCGTCAGGCAGGGGCTGAATGAGCTGGAGGATTGCGACTGGATAATAATTCATGATGCTGCCCGTCCTTTCTTGACCGCAGACCTGATTCGTGACGGCCTTGAGGCGGCTCAGACAACGGGTGCGGCCGTGGCTGCGGTTCCCATCAAGGATACGGTTAAACTGAGCAGCGGCGACATGATTGTCAGCAAAACGCTAAACCGCCAGGAATTGTGGGCGGTGCAGACGCCGCAGGTTTTCCGCTTTGATATAATAGCTGAAGCTCATGAGCAGATAAAAGACGACGTAACCGATGATGCCAGCATGGTCGAGCGTCTGGGACGTAAGGTTAAGCTATATATGGGTACTTATGGCAACATAAAAATAACCACTCCGGAGGACCTGGCTTTAGCTGGGCTTATAGCCGGGAAGAAATAGCATGCGAGCCGGAATTGGTTACGATGTACATAAGCTGGTAACTGGTCGCAAGTTAATTCTGGGTGGAGTGGAGGTTCCCTTCGATAAGGGGCTATCCGGCCACAGCGATGCCGACGTATTGACCCATGCCGTAATGGATGCTCTGCTCGGTGCCGCCGGGCTTCGGGATATTGGAAACCAGTTCCCGCCGGAGGACACTAAATACAAGGATATTTCCAGCCTGGTTTTGCTTGACGAGGTCAATAAGCTGGTTCGGGATAAAGGTTTTGTCGTGGTAAATATAGACGCGGTTATCGTCGCCCAGCAGCCTAAAATTTCACCTTACGTCGAGGACATGCGGAGCCTAATCAGCCGGAGGCTGGGTCTCAATTTGGAACAGGTGATGGTCAAGGCTACCACTACCGACGGTCTGGGTTTTGCCGGTAGGGGAGAGGGCATGGCTGCTTATGCCGTAGCCCTGGTAGATGAAAGGTAAAAAATAAAATAGCAAAAATCAAAATGTCAAAGCAAAAATCAAATATAAAGGGACACACTATCATCCCCAAGTAATAAAATGATTTTTGAATTTTTATCTGTCATTTTGGTTTTTTAATCTTTGATCTTTGATTTATTATTATGAATCTTATCAGCAGCATCAAAAGAGACGTGCAGGCGGTCTTCGAGCACGACCCGGCGGCTAAAAACGTCTGGGAAGTCTTTTTTGCCTACCCTGGATTTCATGCCCGTCAGTTCCATCGCCTGTCCCACACTCTGTGGAACTGGCATGTCCCTTTTTTCCCTCGTTTTATTTCGCACTTGGGCCGCTTTTTCACAGGAATTGAAATACACCCGGGGGCTAAGATCGGCGAGGGATTTTTCATCGACCACGGCATGGGAGTGGTAATCGGCGAAACAGCCGAAATCGGCGACAACGTTGCCGTGTACCAGGGGGTTACTCTGGGAGGCGCCAGCCTGCTGAAGAAGAAACGGCATCCCACACTGGGCAATGATGTAGTCGTCGGCGCCGGCTCCAAAATTATAGGAGCTATCACCATCGGCGATGGCGCCAAAGTCGGCGCCGGCTCTGTGGTCGTAACTCCGGTGCCGCCTCACGTTACCGTTGTCGGCGTGCCCGGTCGCGTGGTTGAGGTGCGCAATCCGGATACCGAGACCGTGGAGAAACTGCCTGACCCGGTCTGGGAGAAAATCGAGGCTCTGGAAAAAAGAGTGGCTGAGCTGGAGACGGAATTGAATCACACCAAGCCCAAAAAGAAGCTGACGGCTAAACGTTCACCGCGGAGAAGATAGATGAAAGTATTCGATACGCTGTCGGGGCAAAAAACAGAGTTCAAGCCTGCGGGTAAAACGGTAAATATGTATATCTGCGGTGTTACCGTTTATGACGAATGCCATATCGGTCACGCCATGAGCTATGTGATATTCGATGCCATCCGGCGCTATCTCGAGTTCAGGGGTTACAAGATAAAGCATGTCCAGAACTTTACCGATATCGATGACAAGATTATTAACCGGGCTAACCAGTTGGGGATTTCGTCAACCGAACTGGCCGAGAAATATATCAACGAATATTTCAAAGACATGGATGCTTTGAATATTAAGCGCGCCGACCTGTATCCGAAGGCGACGGAGGAAGTACCCAAGATAATCGAAGTCATACAGGGGCTGATAGACAAAGGATACGCCTACGAGTCCGGAGGCAGCGTTTATTTCCGGGTGAATAACTTCCCCGGCTACGGCAAGCTGTCCCGACAGGCATTGGATGACATGCTCTCCCGCGGTTCGGCTGAAGAGGGTGATAAAGAATTCCCGCTGGACTTCGCCTTGTGGAAGGCAGCCAAGCCTGGAGAGCCGTTCTGGCCCAGTCCCTGGGGACAGGGCAGACCCGGGTGGCATATAGAGTGCAGCGCCATGGCTTTGAAATATCTGGGCAAAACTCTTGACATACACGGCGGCGGGCAGGACCTTATCTTTCCGCATCATGAAAATGAGATAACCCAGTCGGAAAGCTTCACCGGCGTGGCGCCCTTTGTCAGGCACTGGCTGCATAACGGATTGCTGCAGCTTGGCGACAATAAGATGAGCAAGTCGCTGGGCAACCTTATAACCGTAAAGCAAGCATTAGAGCGATACAGCTCAGACGCCATTCGACTGTTTATATTGAGTTCTAATTACCGCAGCCCGCTGACTTACAGTGAAGAAGTAGTGAAAGCTGCCGAGTCCGGCATGGAAAGGCTGCGACAGGCTGCCAGGGACGGCGGCAATGCCGATGGCAGCGCCCTCGATGCCGAACCCTACAAAAGCCGGTTTACCGGCAGCATGGATGATGACTTCAACACGGCGCAGGCACTGGCGGCGCTTTTCGAGCTGGCCAGGGAGATAAACCGTGGGCGTGAAGAGAAATGCGATGTAGCCGCGGCTCAGAGTATATTGAGGGAATTAACCGGGGTGCTCGGCTTCACGCTAGAGGAGCCGAAAAAACCGCCGCTCGAGGTTGCACCTTTTGTAGAGCTTCTCAAAGAGGTCGGACGAAAGTTTAATGAGACACCGGTATACGATACTGACATGAAGCCCGAGCAGCTTATTCAGCTGCTGATTGAGACCCGTGAAAAGCTGCGTAAAGCCAAGCAGTGGCAGCTGGCTGATATAGTGCGGCAGCGCCTCACCGGGCTGGGCATCGTCCTCGAAGACACGCCCAAAGGCACCATCTGGAAACGCAGCCGATAAATACGCCTGTCTACGAAAAGGAGGTCATGATGAAAATAGCTCGTATATTACTGGCCTTGTCTTTACTATTGGTTGTCGGCGCCTGCAAGGCGCCCCAAGCCACTCCTCCCACCATAAATTATTTCTATGCCAGTCCGGTAAGCATATCCCAGGGAGATTCCTGCACTCTTAACTGGACGGTGACCGGTGCAGAGATGGTAACCATTGAGCCTGGCCTGGGCGTGGTGCCTGTCAGCGGCAGCCGTACAGTGACTCCGGATGCCACCGTAGTCTATAAATTGACAGCCAATACTGGTTCGCTTGCCACTTCCGCGGACACTGCGGTGACGGTTTCTGCCAAACCGGCGGCAGTGGATATGCCTGTAATCAACCTTTTTGAATCGACTCCTAACTCGGTCATACCTGGCGGCATTGCTACCCTGGTGTGGGATGTTGCTGGCGCTTCTTCGGTGAGCATCGACCAGGGCATTGGTGACGTGGAGGCTCAGGATCGCAAAGGCGTGATACCTTCCGGGGCGACCAATTACACACTCACGGCAGTCAACGACTCTGGACAGGTCAGCGCCTCCACCAGTGTCTCGGTGGTACAGCCAGCCACAGGACAGATGCCGGCGGAGTTGGTTGCTCCCCATATTGCGCTGCAGGTAGCCACGGGCGGACAGTTCACTATCAACCTTGGTGCCAGCCCGTCGACAGGCTTCCAGTGGGAGCTGGATTATTATGACCCCGACTTCGTCAGCCTGGTGAGCAGTGAATACCAGCCGTATAGTGTGCCCCAGATGGGCGCCACCGGCTCGCAGCAGTTTATTTTTGAGGCTCTCAAAGTGGGCGATACTCCCATAAAGCTCTCCTATGCCCATCCCGACGAGCCGTTCAATTCTTCAAGCAAGTATTACCAGGTGCATATAATCCCGTAGCTATTGAAAAATCAAAAACCAAAAGTTAAAAACCAAAATGGCAGATAAAAATGTAAAAATTAGTCACGGTAATGTTTTAGAAATTGGGATTTGGATATTTGAATTTGTTTAGGATTTAGAAATTAGTGATTTGGGATTTCAGGTTTCACCCTCACCTATACCTCTCCCGTCAAGGGAGAGGGGAATTCTATGACATTCTTTTTCCTAGAGGCGTAAAAGTCGTTCCTTCTTATTCTCTCTCCCCTGGAGGGAGAGAGCTAGAGTGAGGGGGAATGTTTTACTTTTGCTTTTAACTTTTGGTATTTGGCTTTTGGTTTTTAATTTGATTATGTTATCGCCACCACCCAGATGCACAGTATGACAAACAAAATGGTCAAGCCGATGGTGAACTGGAGCAGGCTCTTTTCCACGCCCCGCCGTGTCCGGTAGACGCTCTCCGGCTGACCGAAAATGCCTCCCAGCCCGCCGCCGCGCACCTGCATGGTAACTACCGCAATCAAGGCTATAGCGACCACACCCTGGGCAATAAGTAAATAAGTAGTCATTTCTATTTCCCTCCGAGCTTATGTAACAGAATTTCCCTGGCTGTGGCGGGATTCGCCCGCCCTTTGCTGGCTTTCATTACCTGGCCGATTAGAAATGCCAGCGCCTGCTCCTTCCCTGACGCATAATCAGAGACCGCCTGGCTGTTGCCGGCTATCACCTCGGCCACTATTTTCTCTATTTCCTCCGAGCTGCTTATCTGGCTCAAGCCCTTCTCAGCCACGATGTCGCCGGCTTGTTTGCCGCTGAGGAACATCTCTTCGAATACGGCTTTAGCCGCCGGCCCGCTTAGAGCGCCTTTTTCTGTCAAACTCAACATCTCCGCCAGATGCTTCGGGCTGACCCTGGTTTCTTCGATGCTGGTATTGGAAGCATTAAGCATCCTGAGAAAGTCGCCTAGCAGCCAGTTGCTTACCGTCTTTGCCTTCTTAGGCAGGTCGGCTCCATTCGAAGCGCCCAGCAGCTTAACGCAGTCCTCGAAGTAGTTAGCCATAGCCTTGGAGTCGACCAGCAGGTTGGCGTCGTAAAGCGGCAGACCGTACTGGGACATGAAGCGGTCCCGCCTGACATCTGGCAGCTCCGGCAGCCGCGACCTGATTTCCTCCACCCATTTCTGGCTGAAGACCAGCGGCGGCAAATCTGGCTCCGGAAAGTAGCGGTAGTCGTGGGCATATTCCTTGCTTCTCTGGCTCACGGTTATGCCTTTGGGCTCCACCCAGCCCCGCGTCTCCTGTGTCAGCTTACCGCCCTTTTCCAGTACCTCCTGCTGTCGTTTAGCTTCGTATTCCAGCGCCCGGTAGACGGCTTTGAAGCTATTCATATTCTTGACCTCTACCTTGGACAGGTACTCGGTGGTACCTTTAGGGCGTATGCTGATATTGGCATCGCACCTGAAGCTGCCCTCCTCCATATTGCCTGTGGACACGCCCAGGTACTGGAGAATGGTGCGCAGCTTCATGAGGTACTGCCTGGCTTCCTCCGGCGAGCTCATATCCGGTTCGCTGACGATTTCCATCAGCGGCACGCCGGAGCGGTTGACGTCCACCAGGCTGTAAGTTTCACCCTCCGGCGAGGTGCAGTGAGTCAGCTTGGCTACGTCCTCCTCCAGGTGGACGCGGGTAATGCCTATTTTCTTCTTAGTGCCGTCCACGTCTATCATCAACCAGCCGTTATTGCTCATCGGCGCATCGTACTGCGAAATCTGATAGCCCTTCATCAAGTCGGGGTATGGATAATTCTTCCTGTCGAACTTGGCATGTTCGGCGATGGTGCAGTTTAGTGCTAGGGCGGTCATCACCGTATATTCTATGGCCTTCTCGTTGATTGTGGGCAGCACGCCCGGCATACCCAGGCAGATGGGGCAGACGTGTGTATTAGGCGGCGCGTTGGCGTAGTCAGCGCTGCAGGAGCAGTACATCTTGCTCTTGGTTAGAAGCTGAGCATGCACTTCCAGCCCGATAACAATCTCGTATTCCACAACGTCGGTTAGTATAGCAGTCCAGCTTGTACGAGGCAAACGAATATCGATGCGAGAAACACGATGTTGCACAATATGAAGGAATATTAAACCTATCATGTTTGCCAAAGGTCTAATGGTCATAGTCTTGACATATTGGGTGATAAATGGTACTATTGTGTTAAGAGTGATTAAGGTGATAGAAGTGAGGCAGGTCAGAATTGTTCTGCCCGATGAGTTGCATCGCGATTTAAAGCGACGAGCCATCGACGAGGGGATGCCGCTTAAGGAACTGATTGAGAGAGCCCTCGATAAGTATATTTCGGAGAATCCACCAATGCAAGGCAAACTGCCGCTTGTACATGTATATGATAAAGGCCAAACTACAAAGTCTATTATTGGTAAACGTGAGAAAACTTACCTAGTCGAAAGGAAATGAATATATGGCCGGATTGCCATCTCCGATTTATTTAAATGGACAGAGTAGAAGTCTAAGAGCCAACCACAAGATAATTACTCCTCGGCCCAAGTTAATAGCGTTCGGCTGGTACGGCGGGAAGTTTTCGCATCTGGAATGGCTGCTTCCATTGCTGCCTGAGTGCCACCATTATTGTGAACCATTTGCAGGATCTGCTGCGGTCCTGCTAAACAGACCTCCGTCACCAGTCGAGACGTACAATGATCTTGATGGCGAAGTATGTAACTTCTTTCAAGTCTTGCGTGAGCAAAAAGAATCTTTAGTTGAGGCGATTGGGCTTACGCCGTTTTCTCGTGAAGAATTCGCAATAGCCTGCGAACTTGATGCGAGTCTACTACCACT
>Ga0299915_10001474_pt1 | contig 17485 bp, 16 predicted proteins | sample RVTome_13_FD_200263 | JGI IMG/M metagenome (GOLD analysis project Ga0299915, IMG submission 200263) | Soil microbial communities from uranium-contaminated site in the Upper Colorado River Basin, Wyoming, United States - RVT92D227 (version 2) ... | reverse complement strand
TCAAGATATCGTCAAAACCTTCGGGGTGGACAAGTTCGGATCTCCCTTGTTCTTCCCCGATGCCGGAAAGAAAGAAGAGGATTTGGGGAAGTAGATGGATCTCATTTTTGAAGGAATCCTGAAGGCCTTTCATCTCCTTTTTACCCTCGACCCGGAGGTTTTGGGGATCACCCTCCTTTCCCTTCAGGTCTCGGGAACTGCCACCCTGATCAGTCTTTTTGTCGGAATTTCCATCGGCACAATGGTTGCCCTGGCGGAATTTCCAGGACGAAGGCTGGTGGTAAGCCTGATCAATACGGGAATGGGCCTGCCGCCCGTGGTGGTGGGCCTCTTTGTCACCATCTTTCTTTGGAGAAACGGGCCGCTGGGATTTCTGGAGATCCTCTATACCCCGGCGGCCATGATCGCCGCCCAGGCGGTGATTGCCACACCCATTGTGATGGGCATTACCCTGGCGGCGATCCAGGCTCTTCCCAAGAAACTTCGCCTGCAAATCCTCGCTTTGGGGGCCACGCGCCTGCAGATGGTCTGGATATTGGTCAAGGAGGCGCGGCTCCCGCTCCTGGCCGGGGTGATGGCCGGGTTCGGCGGAGTCATCTCCGAGGTGGGCGCCTCCATCATGGTGGGCGGAAACATCAAGGGTTACAGCCGGGTTCTGACCACGGCCACGGTCATGGAAACCAGCCGGGGGAACTTCGATATAGCCATCGCCCTGGGGATCATTCTCCTGCTTCTCGCCTACTGCATCAATCTCGTCCTGACTCACATCCAGCAGAGGGAGAGGCCAAGGTGATCACCCCCCCTCCGCTCTTGACAGTCAAAGATTTGCGGGTCCGCAGGGGAGGTGTGCGGGTCCTGGAAATTCCTTCCCTGATCGTGGAGGAGGGGTCGATCCTCTCCCTTATCGGGCCGAACGGGGGAGGCAAGACCACCCTCCTGCAAACCCTGGCCTGCCTGATCCGGGCGGAGGATGGAGAATTCTTCTTCAAGGGAGAAAAGGTCTCTTCCAGCCACGGCCTCCTGCAGTACCGCAGGAGGCTGGCCATGGTCTTCCAGGAGCCCATGCTCTTCGATACGACGGTTTTCCGGAATGTGGCCTCGGGGTTGAAAATCCGGGGAATGGATCGATCGGAAATCGAGAAGAGGGTGAAGCAGAACCTTCAGCGGTTCGGAATCTCCCACCTCGTTGACCGCTCGGCGCGCAAAATCTCCGGAGGGGAAGCCCAGAGGGCGGCCCTGGCCCGGGCTTTGGCCATCCAGCCCGAGATCCTCTTTCTGGACGAACCTTTCGCCTCTCTCGACCCTCCCACGCGGGAATCCCTGATGGAGGACCTGGAAAAGATCCTCCGCCAGACCAACACCACCACTATCTTCGCCACCCATGATCGCATGGAGGCCCTTCGTCTCTCCGACCGGATCGCGGTGATGAATCAGGGCCGGATTTTGCAGATCGGCCCCCCCGACGAAGTCATGAATCAGCCTGGGGATGAATTTATCGCCTCGTTCGTGGGGGTGGAGACCATCCTGGCCGGCCGGGTGGTCAGGAAAGGGCGGGGCACCTTTATAGCCGCCATCGACGGGAAAGAGGTGGAAGCCGTGGGGGAGGTCGAAATCGGAGAGCCGGTGGTCTTCTGCATTCGCCCGGAAAATGTGACCCTCGCAGTTCCCCCCTATCCCGAGGCAACCAGCGCCCGGAATGTGTTTCCCGCCATGATCACCAAAATCGTTCCCCTGGGCCTCTATTATAAAATTAACCTCGATTGCGGGTTCCCCCTCGTGGCCTACGTGACCGGCCATTCCCTGGAGAATTTATCCCTTCAGGAGGGCCAGGTGGTCTCCGCCTCCTTCAAAGCCACCGCCATCCACGTGATCCGCAAAACCAACAAAGCTCCATTCCCCTATTCGACAAAGATAGCCGCTGTCAACGATCGTGGTGAATCATCTGATTCGCCATTTTTGTAAGCGGGTAACTCGGTTTGCATAAGATTTAATCATTTCTCCTGGGGTATAAGCCAGATGGATTCCCATTTAAAAGCAACGCTTACTCTATTTCCTTCTCGCAGGTGGAGGCTTCGATAGGCGAGATTAGATAAAGAAATTTCAAAATCATAATCATCCCTTCCTTGTTTGAAGAACAAGGTGTGCTCTGCCCCTCGCTCGACAATCCTGACGATCTCACCTTTAAAGACATTTCCCTGCAAATTTCCCTTGATTGGCTTCCCCTCTTTCAAGATCATAATTTCTTCCGGACGGATACAAAAGGTGATCCATTCTCCTACAACCGTCCCTTTTCGGTAGGGAATAACAGCCTTAAAACCTTTCTGCTCAACCCAAGCCGTCATTTCCCCTTCCTCGGGGTGAATCTCTGCGATTTTCCCTCGAAAGATATTTTTCGCTCCAAAAAACTTGGCTACGTTGTGGGTTTGAGGACGATAAAAGATATCTTCCTTGTTTCCCGTTTGTTCGACCCTTCCTTCGTTGAGGACGACCATTTCTTCGGCCAGAACAAAGGCTTCCTCCACATCATGCGTGACGAAAATAAAGGGAACGTTATCTTCCTTTATGATTCTCAGGAGATCAAGTCTTAGCTTCTCCCGTACAGGGTTGTCGAGGGAAGCAAAAGGCTCATCGAGCAGAAAGAGCAGAGGAGAAGCAACCAGGGCTCTTGCTAAAGCTCCTCTTTGCTTTTGGCCACCGGATATTTGGAAAGGAAAGTGATTTTCTAAACCTTTCAACCTCATCCTCTCGATCATCTGAAAGACCTTGCGCTTCCGCTCTCCGGAGGAAAGGCCTGAAGCCCCGTAGGCAATATTTTCAAAAAGGGTCATATGGGGAAAAAGAGAAGGCTCCTGCAAGACATACCCGATGCGTCGTCGATGAATAGGCAGATTCACCCCCCTTCTTTTATCGAAGTAAACCAACCCATTAACCCGAATCGTGCCGGAATCAGGTTCCATCCATCCCGCAATGGTTTGAAGCGTAACGCTTTTGCCCGAGCCGGAAGGGCCAAAAAAAACGGTCAAATCTTTCTGCAGATTGAGCGAAAGATCTAATGAAAAGTTTCCGAGACTCTTAGCGATATCGACTTCAATCAAGAGATGAAGACCTCTCCTATATTCCTCAAATGATTTTCTTGCTTAGCTTGTTGGCGATGTAGAGAAAAGCTCCCGACACAAGGGTGAAAAAAATCACCATGATGTTGGCCGTTGACCAGTCGCCGCTGCTTGCCGAGGTATAAATTGCAATAGGCATTGTGTCGGTTCTTCCGGGAATATTTCCTGCAACCATGAGGGTAGCACCGAATTCGCCCATGGCTCTGGCAAAGGAGAGAATCGTTCCGGCAACCATCCCTTTCTTGGACAGAGGCAGAATAACCTTGAAAAAAGTCTTCAGTTCGCCGTGCCCAAGCGTGTAGGAAATGTTGATAAGGTTTTGGTCCACCGATTCGATTGCCGCCCGTGTTGTTTTGAGCATCAGAGGAAGAGCTACAAAAAAGGAAGCGAGAACAGCAGCATACCATGTAAACATGATATTCCAGCCCGTCCAATGAAAGATATACTTCCCGACCAGCCCATTTCTTCCCGCAAGCAAAATTAAATAGTAGCCAGTCACGGTTGGAGGCAGAACCAAAGGTAAGGTGAGAAGGATATCTAAAAGCTCTTTCCCTCTAAAATCCTTCCTGGCAAGAAAATAGGCAACTGATGTGCCGATCAACACGATTAAAACTGTTGCAACTGCAGCAACTTGAAGGGACAAACGGAGTGAAAAAAACACAGATTCTTCCATCCTCTACTCACCCCCAAAGCATATGAGCGCTTATCCTCAATCTATTTCCGCTCAAAGCGGCTTAAAGCCGTATTTTTTCATAATCTGTTTTCCTTCCTGTGAAACCACAAAGGAAATAAACTCCTTTCCCAGAATCTCCTCCTTTGACCCCTTGATGACGGCAATGGGATACACCACCGGCTTGTGGCTTTGTTCGGAAGCCTCTATGGCAACCTTCACTCGGTCTGCCTTGATAGCGGCATCCGTGGAGTAAACCATGCCCGCATCAACCTCTCCTCTTACCACGTAATCGAGCACTTGCCTTACGTTTTCAGCAAAGATGAGCTTGTCCTTCACCGCTTCCGCGAGATTAAAATATTTTAGAACTTCCTCAGCGTATCTTCCCGCCGGAACGGTTTTGGGATTGCCGATGGCAATTCTCTTGACGTCTCCCCTTTTCAGGTCATTAAAAGAATTCAAATGAAAGGCAGTATTGGCTGGGACAACCAAGACAACTCTATTCCCTGCAAAATCTGTTCTTGTATCTTTCATAATCATATTCATTTTATCGAGATCGTCCATATCCTTGGGACTTGCAGAGGCAAAAACATCGACGGGGGCTCCCCCGATTATCTGTCTTGAAAGATCGCCTGATCCGCCAAAGTTGAATAAGACCCGCACATTTTTCTGTTTTTCTTGAAAGGTCTTACCCATTTCCTCGAAGGCGTTAGTCAGACTTATGGCCGCCGAGACAATTATTTCCTTATCTGTTTGCCCTATGCCTTCCCTTGCCATCAAAAGAAGTGGAAAAATGGAAATCAGGATTACGGCAAAAACCTTCTTGATCATTTCAGGTCCTCCTTCTTTCTTGCGATTTACTTAAAGAAACAAATTGTTTTTGATAAATCCTCTCTATGGCTTCTTTGGCCTCTTTTCGAAACTTGCCATAGCAAAGCATTAACTCTTTCGCCCGAGGGGTAATTTGGGAGCCTCCTCCAGATTGGCCTCCAACTCTTCTATCCAGCAAAGGGAAACCAAGCCTTTGTTCTATTTCCCGCATGAGTTTCCAGGCTTTGCTGTAGGACATCTCCATCTGCGCCGCAGCTTTTTGAAGAGAGCCCGTCGCTTCAATTCTCTTTAAAAGCTCGTAAGGTCCATCCCCAAAAGCCTTCCCGTCCTGATCAAGCCAAAGTTTAAGGGCAGCCTTCATGCGCGTAAAGCCTCCAAAATCGCTCCCAAAAAAATCGAGAGGCGTTATTCTCAAAAAAGAATAACCAAAGCCTTTCCCTATTGTCAAGGAAAAAATTAAAATAAATGTAATAATTTATCATTTTTAGTAATAATAAGTGTTTTTTAGGTTGATTTTTTATTTTGACAGATTTATCCTTATAAAACCTCTCTTGGAAGGAAAGGGGGAGAGCCGAGATGTTTCTGCGGATCATGAGCTGGAGAAGGAGGAATAATGAAAAAAGTAAGGTTGATAATCAACGGGCGCGCGCAGCAATTTATCATTGATCCCAAACGGGTTCTGCTGGATCTTCTCAGGGAAGATCTCAAGTTGACCGGTGCTAAGCAGTCTTGTGACCGCAAGGGGCAATGCGGCGCATGCACGGTTATTGTAAATGGCAAGGCCGTCCGTTCGTGCCTGACCAAAGTGAGCGAACTGGATGGGGCCGAGGTCATTACGGTGGAAGGTCTGGGCACGCTGCAAAGTCCGCATCTGATCCAGGAGGCTTTTGTTCTCTCCGGGGCAATCCAATGTGGGTATTGCACTCCGGGGATGATCATGGCGACCAAGGCCCTGCTGGACGAGAACCCGAATCCCAGCGTTAAGGAAATCAAGAAAGCGTTACGCCACGTGCTCTGTCGTTGCACGGGTTATAAAAAAATAATTGAGGCTGTCCAGCTGGCGGGCCGCTTTTTGCGCAAGGAGTTGACTCCGGGTCAGGTGAGGCCCGACCCGAACGGCCCCAAAATCGGAGTCAACCATCCGCGACCATCGGCTATCTTGAAGGCCTGCGGCGTGGCCGAGTTCTCAGCCGACATCAAGGTGGAAGGCGCTGCCGAATTGGCCGTGGTTCACAGCTCCCAGGCCCATGCCCGAATCAAAGCAATTCATACTGCCGTTGCCGAAAAGATGCCGGGCGTGATCGGAATCATGACCGCCAAAGATGTCAAGGGGACCAACCGCCTGAAGTTTGTCGTGGCCGATCGTCCGGTTCTCTGCGACACAACGGTCCGCTATATAGGGGACCCGGTTGCGTCTGTACTGGCGGAAACCCGGGGACAAGCCGTCGCCGCCGCGCAAGCCGTTGAAGTCGCGTATGAGCCCCTTCCCGTCATAAAAAACCCGACCGAAGGCATGGACAAGGATGCTATTCAGATTCATAGCGACCAGCCCAATTTGTGCTATTCACAACCGCAGATCAGAGGGGATGCGGAAACGGCCCTCGCCCAATCCGCCTTTGTGGTCGAAACCGATTTTTCTACCCAAATGAATCACCAGGCGCCCTTGGAACCCGAAACTTGCGTTTCATACCTGGAAGAAGAAGATGAAGGGGAGGAGCCGACCCTGGTGGTGATCGGCCGAAGCATCAATATTCACTTTCATCTTGGGATGCTTCAAGGGGCCTTGGGTTATGAAAATATGAGATACGAGGAAGCCTATACAGGAGGGCAGTTTGGGATCAAGATAGATATAACCTCCGAAGGGTTGGCTGGCGCTGCGGCCCTTCATTTCCGGCGGCCGGTCCGATATGTTCCTTCCCTGACCGAATCGATGTATCTTTCCCCCAAACGTCACCCCTTCGACATGAAAGTTCGGCTGGGTGCGGATCGCCAGGGGAAGCTCACGGCTTTGACCATGGATTTCGTTGTTGATAACGGGGCCTATCTTTCAGCTGGCAGAGCAATGGTCTTTCGGGCCCTCTACATGCTTTCCGGTTCCTATTACATCCCCGCGGTGAAGGCATTAGGCAAGTTAGTTTACACGAACAACCCTTGGGGCTCGGCGGCCCGGGGTGCCGGGCCGCCCCAGGCCAATTTCGCCCTCGAATCGGCCATGGATATGCTGGCCGAAAAAATCGGCATGGATCCCTTGGAATTCCGGCTGATTAACTCCTTAAAGCCGGGGCAGCCGAAATCCACAGGCCGGGTTGTGGAACAATGGCCGTTTCCGGAACTCGTTGAGGCCATCCACTCCCACTATAACCGCGCGAAAAAGGAGGCGGAAAATTTCAACCGGAAGGGCGGCCCTGTCCGCCGCGGGGTGGGGTTGGGAACCGGCGCTTTTGGCATCTCCATGTCCGGAGATTCGGCCAATGTGGCCGTGGAATTGGAACCCGACGGAGGTCTCGCGGTCTTTGCCGCTGCTGCCGACCCGGGGGAAGGCAATGATTCGATGTTTATCCAGATCGCGGCTCATCTCATGGATCTCCCCATGAGCAAAATCCGGCTGGTGACGCGGAGCACGGATCGGACCACGGCGACCGGCCCGGCTGCGGGCAGTCGTATGACCTATATGGTCGGCGGGGCCATGGTGGATGCCATCCAGAAGCTCAAGTCCGCGATGGCTGAAGCAAGAGCCACGAACTATGACCAGCTTAAGGCGGCTGGCAAACCGAGCCGTTATATGGGCACGAAGAAGAACCAGGATGCCGCCGCTATCATCGATCCGGCCACGGGACTGGGGCCCTCTTTCGAATCCCAAGTGCACTCCATTCAGATGGCGGAGGTGGAGGTAAATACCGGGACCGGCGACGTCAAAGTCATAAAGGTGACAACCGCTGTTGATGCCGGTCCGGTCATCAATCCTCAGAATCTGGAAGGCCAGTTGGAGGGGGGAGTTGATATGGGAATTGGTTATGCTTTGCGGGAGGAATATGTGGCCGGGCAAACCAAGGACTGGATCACCTTCCGCTTTCCGACCATCGCAACGGCTTGTGAAATGGAGCATATTATCCGGGAAACCCCGCGGGTCAAAGGAACGCTCGGCGCAACCGGCGTTGGGGAGATGACCATGGTTCCCACGGCTCCGGCGGTTATCAACGCCATCGCCAACGCCTGCGGTGCCAGGGTGCGGCATCTGCCCGCGACCCCTGATAAAGTCCTGGCCGCCCTGGGCAAAGCTTAGGATTGCCCTTGGATCAGCCAGCCGAATCCTCCCGTCCGGCCGGTGCTGACGCCTTGCAGGACCAAGTGCGTTCCCTTGCCGGGCGGGAGATAGTCTTCGATTCAGAAGGCTTCCTGGTGGACACCCTCCAGTGGACGGAAGAAGTCGCCCGGATCCTGGCCCAGGAGAGCGGGCTCGCTGTGCTGACCGACACCCACTGGCAAGTGATCCGCTTTTTGCGGGAATATTACCTTCAAAACGGCCGGGCGCCCCTGAACCGACAACTCAAGTCAGGGATAGGGATGAGTCTGTTGGAGATTGAGAGCCTCTTCCCGGGGGGACTCAAGCTTGGCGCCCGCCGGCTGGCCGGTCTGCCCAACCCTAAAACTTGCGGGTAGCAGGGAGAAAATGGCAGAGATCGTTTATCTGGACAACGCCGCTACAACTTTCCCCAAGCCGAGGGAAGCCCTTGAGCGCATGATCGACCTTTATGCGGCCAAAGGGGTCTCACCCGGGCGGGGCGGATATGATTGCGCCCAGGAAGCGGATGAACTGGTTTATGGGGTTCGCAAACGCCTCTGCCAGTTCTTCGGGGGCGATGACCCAGACCGGGTGATTTTCGCCTCCAATGCCACGGACGCCCTGAATCTGGTCATTCAGGGGGCGGTCAAGCCCGGGGGCCATGTGGTTTCCTCCGAATTGGAGCACAACTCGGTCCTGCGCCCTCTGCATCACCTGCGAGGAAAAGGCCTGATCGATTACGAGCTGGTCCCTTTTGACGGTCAGGGTTTCATCGATCCCGATGATGTCGCCCGGGCCATTCGACCCAATACCCAGTTTGTCCTTTTGACCCATGTCTCCAATGTCCTGGGCACCATCCAACCGATAGAAGCTATTGGAGCCGTATGCCGTGAAAAAGGGGTTCCGCTGATCCTCGACACGGCCCAGAGCGCCGGGGTGATTCCCATAGACATCTCCGCTTGGGGAGTTTCAGCCTTGGCCTTTACCGGTCATAAATCGCTTCTGGGGCCCACCGGTATTGGCGGTCTGGTTCTGAGGCGAAGTTTTGAAGTCCAACCTACCCGATTTGGCGGCACGGGCATCGATTCCCAGGAGCTGATCCATACACAGACGTACCCTCACCGTCTGGAGGCCGGAACCCTGAATATCCTGGGGATTATAGGATTGATGGCCGGGCTGGATTACCTTGCCACCCATAGAATGGAGGCGATTCTGCTAAGAGAGCAAGCCCTGGCTCGGAGGCTTTGGGAGGGTCTGGCCGAACTTAAAAAGGTTAAACTCTATGGGCCCGACCGTATGGACCGGCGCTTGGGGGTCGTCTTAGCCAACATCGAAGGGATGATTCCAGCAGATGTGGGGGCCATTTTGGATGGAGACTTCGGTATCGCCACCCGAGTCGGATTACATTGTGCCCCCTTAGTTCATCGAAGCCTAGGCACCGGCCGTGCCGGAGGTGTGCGCTTCAGTGTCGGGCCTTTTAATACGGGAAAAGAAATAGACCAAGCCGTGGAAGCGATGGCTCGAATCAGCCGATCGCGATAAATTCTTTCCTGGAGAGGAAAATATGCGAGCCTCAAAAACGGCGAAGAAGCCAGTGGCCAGACGATCTTCCCCCTCAAAGCCCCCCAAGATCACCTATGCCACGCTTGGCATGCCGAACCCAAGATTGCATGATGAATTCGACCAGGCTCTTGATCAGGTTAAAGCCCGCCTGGGGAAAGCGCACCCCATGCTCATTGAGGGCGCGTCTGTTATGGCTGAAGAAACCTTTGAAGATTACAGCCCGATCAATACGGATTGGTTATTGGGAAAATTTCAAAAAGGGATAGCGCGGCACGCCCGAGACGCCGTGGCGGCCGCTCGGAAAGCTTTTCGCATTTGGGGCGGAAAGTCGTGGATGGACCGGATTAAGGTTTTGCGCAGGGCCGCCGGTCTGATGGAAAAACGAATATATGAATTAAGCGCTCTGACCAGCCTTGAGGTCGGCAAAAATCGCCTGGAGGCAATTGGCGACATCCAGGAAAGCATAGACCTGATCTACTTTTACTGTAATCAGATGGAGTCGAACCAGGGCTATAGCCGGATATTGGCCAAGGAGTCCGCCAATATTTCAAACAGCAGTGTTTTACGCCCCCATGGAGTATGGGTCGTAATCAGTCCTTTCAATTTTCCTTCGGCGCTGTCGGCCGGGCCTAGCAGCGCGGCGATGATTGCCGGGAACACGGTCGTCTTGAAGCCGGCTACCGATACTCCTTACACGGTTTTGGAAGTGGTTCGTTGCTTTCTTGACGCCGGTTTGCCCACAGGCGTATTGAATTTTGTCACGGGCCCGGGAGACACTTTGGGCAAGGCGTTGATTTCCGACCCCGAAGTGGATGGGATCACTTTCACGGGCAGCTATGATGTGGGGATGCAAATTTTACGAACCTTTGCGGGGGGGCGTTATCCGCGCCCATGCATCGCCGAGATGGGGGGCAAAAACTCGACGATCATCAGCCGCAAGGCCGACCTCGATCTCGCCGCAATGGGGGTGATGCGCAGCGCCTTCGGATTACAAGGACAAAAGTGTAGTGCCTGCTCGCGCGTCTACATTGAACACCCGGTCAAAGAAGCTTTCATCGAAAAATTTTTGAAACTGACGCAAAGCATCATTATTGGCAATCCCCTCAAGCGTGATGTATGGCTCGGACCGGTCATCAACAAAAAGGCATATGCAGACTATATGGCTTTTTGCAGGGAATTGCGGGAGGCCGGGCGAATCCTGCATGGCGGTGAGTACTTAACCGATGGAGACTTTGGCAAAGGCTTCTTCTGTGCACCTACCATCGTCGATCAACTGCCGTTGGATCATCCCCTATGGAAAAAGGAAATGTTTTTGCCGATCGTAACCGTGGCGGGGGCAGAAAATTTGGAAGAAGCGATGCGCCAAGCCAATGCCGGGGATTACGGTTTGACGGCAGGATTCTTTAGCTCGTCTCCCAAAGAAATCGAATGGTTTCTGAACCACATCCAGGCCGGCGTGACTTATGTGAACCGGCAAGCCGGAGCGACGACGGGGGCCTGGCCCGGCTATCAAGCTTTTGGCGGATGGAAAGGATCCGGCAGTACCGGGAAGGCCGGTGGAAGCCTTTATTACGTGCCCCAGTTTCTGCGCGAACAGAGCAGGACCGTTGTCTCCTAAAAGAGAATTTCCTGATGGATACAAGAGAGGCGCTGGCAGAACTCTTGAAAGCAAGGAGAAGGGGTCATTCCGGGCAAGCGAGGCGCGACCCGGAATCCAAGATTTTCAAGCAATTCTGGATTCCGGCTTTTGCCGGAATGACGGATTAAATGACATTAAGCGACTGCCGCAGAGAATTCAGATTGAGGAGAAATGGATGAAAATCGTCAAGCTAAATAGAGTCCCGAAGATGCCTTTTATAGATCCCGTTTTTACGGGAACCGATGTAACCAAACAATCGCTCGTGTCCGATAGCAAGGATCTCAGCCGGTATATCGTAAATTTTGGTAGAGGGACGAGAAACCGATTTCATACGCATAATGGGGATCAGGTATTAATCATCATTGCCGGAAAAGGCATCGTTGCCACCGACAAGGAAAATCGAATCGTTACCACCGGGGATATCGTCGTATTCCCGGCAGGCGAGAAACACTGGCACGGGGCGACCGAAGACTCGGAATTTTCACATATCGTCATTACAAAGGGGGGAGTCAAATTTACTTCGGCGGAGGATTGAGGGGAATTCCGGGAATAGGGCAGCGGAGGCGCCGATCCATGTTTATCCCGGGAGGTTATCTTCCAATCCCCAACCCCCACAGGTGAAGCGATATTTTTTCTTGTGCGGTCCGGTTCCGCAAATTATTCCAAGAGTGAATTGTTATGATTAGCCCTTCTTTGGAGCACAAAAAGGCAGGGTTATTTCATTGCAGGCCAGGAGAGCGTACCTTCCTCGGGGCTGAGGCCCAGCACGAGATTTCCCGAAGGCTTTCCGGCTTTCCCCTTGCTCAGCAATTATCCCGTGAGGTATATGATTTTTATGGCGACCACCTTAATTTTACCGAAAGCAGAAATTTCACATCCACCATTTTCACCATTCGCCTGCAACACCAGCCGATTGCGTTAAAGTCAGCTGAGATACAACTTCAATTGGAGACGGATCGGGTAGCCGAAGCCCTTGCTCACGAGCTCCTCCATCTGCGTCTGTTCATTCTGGGCTTTCCCCTCGGTGAAATCGTCCAGATCCCCTTTCCATTTGTCCATTATGCCCGAGATTTCATAGGGATGTGTCACTGGGTCTTAAACCTGATTCAACATGAAATGAACTACCAGAGTTTTATCGCCTTGGGCTTTGATAAGAGTCATTTTTTTTTCAGGTCCGATGAGATCATTGATTATCGACAACGGTTCAGGTTAGAATTGCAGAATGGGTACCCCCCTGAAGTTGATTTTCCACGGTGGTGTCTTGAGTACCTGCGGCATTTCTTCGCGGCCCGTCACGGGGGAGATGGAGATTCTTTAGATCAGGCCCAGGATGCCCTCGCCTGGGGTTCGCGGTTATATCCCCAACTGCGGCATGCGACTGCTGAGATAAGAAAGTGGTTTGAACTTGGTGCTTTCAAGGACCCTTCCCAATATCCGAACCAGGTTAATTCCTTGCTGGAGTTAATAGGAATCCCCAAATTTACGGGTTGGGCAAGGCTTGAATTCTCCAAGCTCAAAAAACCAATAGCCATCAAGTTGGACAAAGAGAGATTTTTAATTGCTTGATTTAGCCTGGCAAGCTATCTGCAAGCCGCCGGCCTGGACGGAGGACCATCCTCCAACTGTATCCTCACCCTCCGGAGCGCGCAGGGCGTCACAGGAAGGATTCCGAGTAAGGGCCCTTACATCCTGCTGCCGAGATCCAGACTCTTAAGCGAGTGGGAAGTGATAGTTTTCTTAAAAGGAGAATCATCATGAAGGCATTCGATTACTTTGCTCCGCCAACGGTCGGCGATGCCCTGGCAGCGCTTGCCGGGAAAAGCGATCGGGTACGTCCGTTGGCAGGAGGCACAGATCTAATCGTCCAACTGCTAAGGGGGGCCCTGGAGGTCGACGGGGTCGTCGATGTCAAAAAGATTCCGGAACTGAATGGGATCGTCTATCACCCCGGCGAAGGACTGACCATTGGGGCGGCGGTGCCATGTCACCGTATCGTTGAACATGCCGACATCGTGAAGATGTATCCAGGGCTGGTGGATGCCGTAGCTCTCATTGGCGGCAATGCGGTTCCTCGGCTGCCCTCCGATGTTCGTGAAGTCCCCTCCCGCATAGACGATCCCGCCACTCACGGCGAGGGCACGAACAATGCTGTTAGCGCTGGGATTCCAGGAGGTATCTAATTTGCCATTGGAAAGGATGTGTGCAATTCGATTCCGCTCAACACTGCCTACCATGGTAAACGATCCCCCAATATACCATTCCCCAGAGCCATCTGAGACAGCGGCAAAGACACTATCATTGACGCTAAAATAGGGAGATATTGCTTTTCCCGTGGTAGTGCTTATTGCAGCCCCATGTCCGGTATTGGGTCCAACAATTGAAAAACTCCCACCAATATAAGTGATGGTATCGGCGGCTGCAACGGCATAAACAGCGCCATCGGTCACCCAGGTGTTTGGATTGGGAACATTTGATGGTTGAGCCAAAGCCTTGTTAGACCCCAAAAGCCCCCCATGTAACATCACGACAAGGACAAATAAACCGTAAACCGACTTTTTCATTATTTCACCTCTTAGACGGACTCCAATTCTCTCCTATCGCCGACCAAATAACGCTTGAAACATGCTTTGGCTTTATGGAGAATTGAAATAAAAAAGCCTCCCGAGGTAAATAAGGAATCCCCGGAGGCTTCATGTTTGCACCTTCCAATAATAGCTTTTCACAACATACTCCAGAAGGTTAGCGTTAATTCGTTGGTTGTAGCTATATGGGAAAATTTTAAGAGATAGAAAGTTTTACTGCGATTTTATGCTTACAATTTAAATCACTTTAGGGTTTATTCCCCGTCCGCTTGCGGCGGGGTAGTTTATTTGTCAATATTTTTTTCAGCAGATTTATCCTTTTAGTAATAACAAGCGATAACTAACAACAACTGAAATTACAATCTAAATGGAATCTAATAAAAATAGAGGCTGAAAATAAACGCCATATTTCAGATATCGTGCCAATAAAGAAACCGGCTCGGAAGGGTGGCTTGGTGTAGAAATCGTCTTAAAATCATAACTTTTTAGGCCTTGAAAAACTCCACATCCATAGCGAGGCTGTCGAAAAACCCTAAACCAGGTTTTTGGGGACAGGTAAGTAATTGATTTTACAATATGTGAATTTTCTAAAATCGCAACGTTTGGACTTTTCCGACAGTCTCAGCAGATAGCGCAACCTGTGATAACGGCTGGCACCACCGGAGTTAGATAATCCAGTGGCTGAAGGGGAAAAGGATGCATGAGCCATACGTGCCCAGAATACCAGGGCTTCCCAGCGATTGAAATATCTACCTTCAAGCGACTGGTCCTGCGGGAAAAGGAATGGAGATAGATCAAATCCCCCCATTCCCTTCGTGCAGAGGATGGGGGGTTTTTGCGGAGGGGATTGCTGTCTCTTATACCACTAGAGGGATTAGTAATTTTTCACCAGATATTCAAAGCTCTTCTGTAAATTATTCGCACAATCCGTAAAGGTGTCAGGCTGGGTCAGTATGCTAAAGGTCACTTGACCGCATTTTTCAGGCTTTTACCGGCGGTGAATTTCGGAACCTTCTTGGCCGGAATCTTGATCTCTTTGCCGGTCTGAGGGTTCCGGCCCACACGAGCTTTCCGTTTGCTTACCCTGAATGTCCCAAAGCCCACCAGAGTTAAAGCTTGCCCTTTCTTCAGACCTTTCGTAATCGTGCCAAATACGCAGGAGACGGCATCTTCCGCCTTTCTCTTGCTTCCAACCACTTTAGCTACTTCAGCCACCAAATCCGCCTTGTTCATCCTTTTTCACCTCCTTTTTTCTCTGCTGTAACGGGAGCAAAATATAAAAAAAACGCAGGATCCTCTTGGAGGTCCTACATCAACATCTTCTCAACGCACCACCTTTTCATCATACGCCCAAGAAGGCTAAAGGTTAGTTGGGATTTTTGAGCGAGGGAAACTTAACAAATTGAATAATAGCAAGGTTGAAAATGCTGTCAAGTGGATTCTTGTTTTTAAATCGATGTCAAATTTCTAACCCAATCATGGCCCAGAACCATGGGAAGACACCATATTTTGTGGGTGGTACTGGCACCTCAAAACTGCGTCTTTCTTGCCATGATAAACACCTATCTCAGAAGGGCGGCATAGGGCAAAGTTGCGCTTGAACCATCATTATCTTTCTGTCCCCGAATGGAGGTTTCATTTTACCTCCTTTAGAGATTAGCTATCAATGTGACGTGAGACTCTACTTTTGGATTAGGAATATTATAATCAGACCAACCGTTCTTTTCATCCCAGATGAAGTCCTCACACCCCAATTCAAGGAACCTGTCATGAATCATCCTATCGTAATGAACCCTAATGGATCTTACATGTCGATGTATATCCTTATTCCTTACTTGCTGCGCAGTGTTGCTGATATACTGTAAGTAGCATAGCTTAGGAACCCATACCATCCGGGTCTTAAGAAAAGTCCTGACCATGATCTCATAGTCGTCGGCAACATGAAGCTCCTTATTATGACCCCCTATAGATTCATAAAAAGACTTTCTCCAGGCCCGTATATGGTTAGGGGCTGATATAATATGGCGAATCGTCTTAGCATTTATGTTGCCCCCCTTCCCTGACTTGTACAGCTTGCCCTTATACTCAACATCGGTATAGGAACCATACCCAAAGGCCCAGCCATCCCTGTAGGTGAAATTTGTACCGTCCTCCAAGATCTCAGCACAGTCCGTATACAGGAACCCAGCCTCTGGGAACTGTTTAAAACCCTTTACAACGTAATCTAAAGCATAGTCGGTCAATTCATCATCATGGTCCAGTTCTACGAGTATATGGCCCTTTCCGAGGCTACAGGCCCAGTTCTTTACCTTACCTATGATTCCTGAGTGCTCCCATGGCTTAAAAGCCTGTATCCTGTGATCTTTCTTGGCAAGGTTACTTACCATTTTAAATGTTTTTCCATCATCATCTGAGTCATCCACGATGATCCATTCCCAATTGGTATAGGTCTGTTCTTTGAGGGAATCGAATGGCCGAGAGATTTTTTCCTGCGTTTTATAAGCGGCGGTAAAAACGGTAACGAGAGGATTGTCATCCGCTCGCCGGGCGTTAAACATATTTGTTAAATAGGAGTTGTAAGCATCTATACCAAGCTGAGTTAGGTCTGGCAGGGTATCATAATGGAGCCATCTCTTTCGGATCTCGAAAGGAGCTTTGGTAAGGTTAGAAAAAGAAGATAAATTACCAATCGTTATAATGACTTGTGGCCTATCCTGAATGAGAACTTGTTCAAGGTTAGAATCAGAAGAATAACATCGGCAGTCGAGGCTCGTCTCCTCATAGTCTTCCCCCATTGGAGTTACTAATTCAAAGTGATTATGTCCAAAAATACAAATTACGGGTAACTTCCCGCTCCTGACTTTAAAGAATTTTTCTGCAATAGTCATCAGCTTCATAAGGTTTTTTTGATAAGAACTCGCTTGGGGGCTGTATTGCCATCCTTTCTTGGACTACCGTTAAAGGCGACAACCTTCGTTTTGTTCTTCTCCCTCCTTTCTTCCCCTGAGAAGAAATTCTTTTAAAATTATTATTTCTCACATCGTTCCAAGGCTCATACTATGGATGAAATCAATTTTTAGCCTTCTCTTCATGATTCTGAGTCTCATGAGGCTCTAATTTATTGGCTCCCCCTTCCATGCCTTTTTTAAAGCCCCGAATGGCCTGGCCCAAGCTACTCCCCAACTCCGGCAGGCGCTTTGCACCAAAGATAAAAAAAACAATCAATAAGATGACCATAAGCTCTTGCGAACCAATACCAAACATAGGAATCGCCTCCTTCTATAGGTCAATAATACGTATTAAAAAAGAGGTTAATTAAAAAGAGAATAAGAAGTGGAACTTCTCAACAACGGAGAACGGAGATGGGCTGATCAAGAGAAAAACTTTGAAAAGAGAGACGGAGGAGCTCCCCAATACAGAAAAAACAAAAAAGAGAAGTTACGGGAGAGAAACTTCGTATAAATATTTTTATTTTGTTCTGCTCATCGGCTAATAGATTTTCCTGATCAAGATTCTCAAAGGTTGGATTAGGAGAAAAGAAATCAATTTCTATTAAATTATTGTATTGCAAATAGACTGGATAAACTACCAGAAAGAAGGAAATCATTATAACCAGAAAGGATTGGATTCTCTCAGGCCTATTCTTCATGTTAAAATTCCAAGTATTTTAAGGCCATGCTTTTAGAGTAATTCTTTTACAAATTTTTTGCCTTGTCAAGGGCTTTTATCTGCCCCCCTTCACTTTTCAATAGGTTGATGAATTTACTTTGATTAACGGAGCCCGGATGGGAGGGTGATGAAAGA
>Ga0299915_10001473_pt1 | contig 17488 bp, 13 predicted proteins | sample RVTome_13_FD_200263 | JGI IMG/M metagenome (GOLD analysis project Ga0299915, IMG submission 200263) | Soil microbial communities from uranium-contaminated site in the Upper Colorado River Basin, Wyoming, United States - RVT92D227 (version 2) ... | reverse complement strand
CCGGCAGGGACATACGTGGTGAGCTTCGGCGATGTGCCGGGGCTGATTACGCCAGCGCCGCAGACAGTGACGGTCGTGGCAAGTGGCTACACCGAGGTAACGGGCATCTTCGCATGAGGGTGACCCCGTCCAAACCCTTTCAATTTCAATATTTTTCCGATGCTGGAATAAGGTTTGGCGCTGACCTGTTGGACCTGATGCGTCAGAGGAGTTCTCTGTATACTTCTGCTGTTCTCTGGGCCACGCGTCTCCAGGAATAGTCTCGGACGATTCTCTCCCGAATCTCGAGACGGTGGCTCGCGCTCGGAGGACTCCTTACAGCCTCTATCATCGCCTGCGCAAGAGCTTCGTGAGAATCGGGATCAACGGGATTGCCGCTGATCGAAGCGACTTCCTTCACTCCAGGAACGTTGGCCGCGATGACGGGCGTGCCACAGCTCATGGATTCAAGCAGGGTCATGCCGAAGGCCTCCTGCCGATTGTGAGATGCCAGCACAGTGGCGGTCGCGGACTGGTAAAGCCGCAAGAGCTGCGCATCGTCGACTCGCCCAAGAAACCTTGCTCGAACTCCCAACGCGCTTGCTTCTGAAATCAGCTGAGACTCTAAGGGTCCGGTGCCAACAATGAGAAGCTCGAGATGGGGAAGGACCTTGTTCACAGCGGCCATGGCCCTGAGGAGCAATGAAACGTCCTTGTAGGGCACCAACCGTCCCACAAACAGCAGCTTGTTCTCCCGTTCAACCTGTGAATCGGGGACGAAGTAGTTTGAGTCGACTCCCATTGGTATTACCCTGACGCGATCCTGAGGAAGACTATGCATCAGAGGCGAGCTTTCGCAGTAGGACTTGCTCGAGAAGATCACGCGATCATATCTCTTGATCATCTTCGCTGCAGACATCGAATACAGCTCCGCCATCGCTGATCCGATTGGTGACGGCGGGGACGGATCGAAATGGTAGGTTACGAGCCCCGCTATGCCCCTTAATCGGACAAGTAGCGCTGGCATGTCGGACAAGAGCGGGTACGTGGCCTGTGAGTGAACGAGGTCGAATCCCTCCAACGCACGAAACAGGCTTGTAGGGTTGAAGATAGGCGAGCCAAACATGACTCCAGCGCGACGGAAGTAGACCGTTGAATATGCTCCGCCGCCGACTCTCCCCGGTGCATTCGCGGGGGCAACCACGGTCACGTCGAATCCGTGCTCTGGCAGAGCCGAGGCGAGCTCTGCCACGTATCTCTCGACACCTCCCTTCTTCGCGTGGTCATCGTCTGCAGTAGAGGGCCGCGGGAAGAAAGGCGCAATGATCGCTACACGCGTGGCGGACAACAGGTCGTCTAATTGCAGTTCAACTATCTATCCTTTTCACGTCGAATTCTGTTGGCTGAACGCTGCAATTCCAGTGAAGCATCCTCCAGCATCGATGGCCGACACCGGGTCAATCCAGGACCTGGAAGATCACCACTCCGTCGTTTCTGAAAACGGGTCTGAAGTGGAGGAAGTCCTTCATCATCCTCTCGGCCTCCAATCCCATCGTGAGGCTCACATAGATGTAGTCCACGTCGTGTTTTGCGAGCAGGTCGTAACCATTGTAGTATTCGAGCGGGGAGAGGTCGTCGAGTTCGCCCGGGTCAATCTGGATGTCCAGTATCAGGTCCAACCTGTCCGGAGCGGTATCAAACGAGAGCCGAATGACAGGTAGGTCCCATATGGGATCTTCTTCACTGAATTCGTGTCCCGTCAGCAGACCTCCAGATCCGAGTGTCGATACTGTTGTGTACGTTGAGGGGACGAACGGACCCGACACGCGGAATCCAGTAGTCGTTTCGCTCGAGATTATGTCGGATAGTTCGTTTCCGTGAGGGCACCATATGAGCAACTCAAGGTTCGATAACACGCTCTCGTTCAGTGGGCGCAGGTGCATCTCCAATGTGACGCCCTTCTCACCGTAGTCGATCCTCGTTGTCCGTTCGAAGACGAAATCGGGAGTTGAGTATGCGACTGTGGCTGTGATTGTCGTATCAGCTTCCACGATTTCGAGACCAGTAGCAGAGGCACCGGCTAGTGTGGACATGATGGGGTCCGGTGAGATTGAGTAGTCCAGGTACGTGATCTCGTGGAGCGCGTCATTCAGGAAGAGGATGGGTTCGTAGTTGCCGAGGCGCCGTGCAGCTATCTCGGGATTTCCCCTGTATTCGAGAGGGTACTGATCCGTCACCATGAGGTAACCGTTCTCGAGGACATGCGTCCCGGAGAAGAACCGGTTCATGTCTCGAGCAGACTCCTGCTCATCTCCGAAGAGCCTGAAGCGTTCGGAGCCAGCCATCACGCTCTTCCTTTCGGCGTACCCTTCGATCCACCATCCTATCCTGTCACCTTCTCTGTGTCCGCTTAGCACCTTCCCCGAAGTCGCGAACACGGCATCTGGAGCCGTATAGTCCCTTATCCAGTCAAGTGCCTCCATGTCATCGTCTTCGATGGGGTGATACCAATCGACCGCGTAGCTCATCCACTGGACACCCGCCGCGCTCATCAACACAATGTCCGCTGCGAGCAGGGTGAACGCCAGTTCCCTGAACCGTTTCGCAATACCATACCCCTTTCCGAGGCTTGAGATCCAAATCTGGAACTGGACCATGTAGAGTCCCAAACCGACCAACAGGGGCATGATCATGAAGACGAAAACCCTGCCTGGAGCCTCCTTGATCACCAGGATTCCGAGTATGAGCGGTGCGACGGAGGCTGCGATGAGCAATGCGGAGAGGTGCTTCTCCGTCCGCTTGTAAAGAAGACCGTCTATGATTGCCACGGCGCCAAGTGCGAAGAGCGTTGTCCATGCGACCCAGTAGGATCCCGCTATGTATCCCAGCCCTCCAGGTCCGAGTACGGATTCAACGCTTGCCGGGCCGAGGGCCCCGAGGCTTGCGGAAAGGCTGCCTTGGATCCTCAGATACACCGGTATTCCAGGAATGGCAGTGACGAACGCGCTCGCTCCTACGATGATCATCGGCCTCAGCAGCCTGATTCTTCCCTGGTTACTGCTCCATACGAGCATGATTCCGAAGAACAGCGCCATGGTCAGAGCGAGCACGAGAAAGCTCAGGTGATGGGTCTCGAAGGTCAATCCGAAGAAGACACCAGAGGCGACTCCATTCCAGAACATCGATCGCAATGGGCTGAACGCCCTGTCCAGGAAATACAGAGCGAAGATGATGAACGTTATCGCCAGGAAGTTCGGACTTCCTCCCCAAGCAGTCATCTCTGCCATTGCCTGGGAGAACGTGAGGAGGACTGTGGCTGCCACCGCCACTTGGTAGTTTGTCCGCCTGACCATGAGCAAGAACATGGGGACGCAGCTGCTGCTCGCCACCACCGCTGCTGCGAGTTTCAGACCGAGCGTAGGGCCCAGGACGTTCACGCACGGAATCAGCAGGAGGAAGAAGAGCGGAGGATATCGGAGGCCGTACCCTGTGACATCATTGCCTAGGATGATGTTCGCAATCGTCAGGTAGTTGCCGAAATCTCCGCTCGGCGGGGCAATGTACCTGTCTAGCATGACGAATCGCACGCAGATGGCAATCGTCGTAATCCCGATTGCCCCTAGCCAGATCTCGTACCGGAACCTACGAGGGCTGGGCTGCGCTCCCTCGTTCGACACCACTCAGTTCCCACCTCGGTTCCAGAGATACATCGACACAAGTAGGCCGATTCCGGACAGGACTGCGAGAAAGTACGCGAGGGATCTCTCAGACGTCGTGAAGATCTGTTCGTTGAACACCACCCTCCAAGTCAGGGGGAGAAAGACGAAGTAGACTAGGATGCTGTTCATGTAGAGGAATAGTACCAGCACGAGCGAGGACTCCGATATCCTCACGAGTGTGAAAGAGAAGATGAACACCCCGATGGAGCAGAAGAACCCGGCCCAGAAGTACGCGTCCCTGACCAGGCTCAAATAGGAGTCAAGAGTGAAGTCTTCGAATTTCGCCAATCGAAATGCCGTATAGGCGGCTACCTGAAATATCGCAAAACCCACCAGAATGAGCGCGATAATGTACGCCTGCATGCGCGGTCTGCCCCCTCCTAACTTCGGCCTTCGTCTGTCCTCGGGGGCTTCGCTCTGGAGAGAAGAAGCCTGCGCATCCTTACCCCCTGCCAGCGTCCCCGAAACCATGCGTTCAGCCTTGAGGCTTCTACACAGATTATCTTGTATATAAGCACCACTTGGGAGGGCGTGCCTGTGGCGCTGAGTGAACGCCAGGGTTTGCTGCAAAGCGTTAAATCAGGAAATCAGCTATCGCCAACAGTCGATGACATGGCAGGCGCTAAGAAAGGTCGTTCCCTAATGATCAGGCTGGTCAAGAGCGAGCTGACGCAGCTCTGGGGGAACCTGCTGTTCGACGCGTTGCAGAGATTCAGTTTCCACCTGACTCCTGTCCATTACTATGAACCTATACCGGACACGAGGAAGCTGCGCGACAACCTGTGGGAGAAGCGCTCGTCCTTGGCAGGGGTCGACCTCGGCGAGCAGCGACAGATCGCCCTGCTTTCGGAGCTCGCTTCGAAGTACAGAGGAGAGTATGATTCGATTCCGAAACGCCAAACATCTGTCCCGCACGAGTACTTCTTGGAGAACAAATCGTTCATCGGCGTCGACGGGGAGATGCTCTACTGCATGATTCGGCGCTTCAAACCCCGGAGGATCATCGAGATCGGTTCGGGCATGTCTACTTTCATGTCTTCTAGGGCAGTGCTGAAGAACAGGGAAGAGACGGGGAACGGGTGCGAGTACACCGTCTTCGACCCCTATCCAAACGATGTGATAAAGGCAGGAGTGCCTGGGCTATCAAGAGTCGTGGAGACTGGCGTCGAGGATGTGGGAATCGAGGAGTTCTCGAAGCTCAGGGAGAACGATATCCTGTTCATCGATTCGAGCCATGTCCTGCGGATTGGGAACGATGTCCAGTATCTCTATCTCGATGTCCTGCCAAGGCTAAGCAAGGGCGTCGTGGTGCATGTCCACGATGTCTTCCTCCCGGCCGAATATCCGAGGGAGTGGGTCTTGAAGGACCATTTCTTCTGGAATGAGCAGTATCTCCTGCAATCCTTCCTCACCTTCAATGATTCATTCAAGGTACTGTGGGCGTCGCACTTCATGCACCTCGCACACCCTGATCTGCTGTCCGCGTCCTTCAGCTCTTACGACAAGACAGGAATCAGGCCCTGCAGCCTGTGGATGCAGCGTACCAAGTGATCTTGACAATTGTCCGGATCCGGCTGGCAGGGCTTCTGGGACGCTCGTCCACCATTTCCACTGGAACTTCGGTCAATATTCCAGAGAAGATACATATCCTGGCTCTGGCCTTACATGCCCGGAGGGCGGAAGCCTTCATGGGACGGAGGAATCGTCTTGAGAGATGGATGGGTAAAAGCACTGCTTGTAGCAGTGGTTGCAGCTCTCGTCCTCGTAGTGCCGGGATTTGCATTCGCTGTGGATGAGCCGGGAACAGGATATCTGAAGGTCAAGTGCAGGCCAGAGATCCCAACAATCGTTTTCGTTGACGGGGTACCGATGGATGGCTGGGGGATCAAGAATGTGGAACTCGCTTCGGGGGAGCACGTTGTGAGCTTCTCTGACGTGCCCGGATTCGCAACTCCAGAGCCAGTCCTCGCCTCGATAGCCTCGGGCGCGACGGTCTCGATGGTTGTGGATTTCGTTCAGCTTGCGCTTCTTCAGGTTGTATGTGAGCCAGCTGTGAAGAGCACCGTATACATCGATGGGATTCCGCGAAACGACTACGGCGTGTGGACGTATATCGAGCCAGGGACGCATTCGGTGTCGTTCGGAGAGGTCGAGGACTATGACCCGCCAGATCCACAGGTGGTCGACATCCGAGCGGGGGACGCGGCGGCCGTTACTGGAACATTCACGCCGAACCCAGAGGCCTTGGGGCCCACGGGATTCGGCAGTCTGAGGGTGGAAACCTCACCGGCCGTGCCGACAACGATATTTGTCGACGGGATCGCCCGGGATTGTTGGGGGCTGGCCTGGTTGAAGCTGCCGGTAGGTCTCCACGAGATATCCTTCTCGGATGTCCCGAGATTCACCACCCCTGAACCAGTTGTTGTCGAAGTGTCTGAGTGCGGAGTTGTGGAGATCACCGCCGCCTTCATCCAACAGGGTGGACTTCGCGTCGTCACTGCTCCGCCGAATTCCGCGACAGTCTACATCGATGGTGTGGCGCGCGACTCTTGGGGGATATGGCTGGATCTGCCTTCGGGCTGGTGTACCGTGTCCTTCGGGGACATCCCGGGACACGCGACGCCAGCTCCACAGACGGTGCTCGTGGTCGCTGGACAGACGACTCTGGTCGTGGGCGAGTGAGTTAGGAACTGGTCCCGCCGTGAGGGGGAATGCCCTCACGACAGTGTCATGATTCGAGGGCACACAGCGAAAACGCTCAAAGGGGAGCGGACAGCGGTAGCTTCAGACTTGAGCCTGTCCATGCTAGAACGCGCGTGGTCTGGCTCACTATGGGCACAAGAACGTACGAGTTCCGGTCGCTATTCTACGAGTGGACTCTCCAAGATACTCAAGGTAGGGCTCGTCGCGTCGATCGAGGCCGTGACCCCTTCCGGCACGACCACCTTGTGTCTCCCGTGGCCGCAGCACAGTCCCGTGAAGGAAGGGACCTTCTTCAGACACCCGATCCGGTCCTCGATGACTTCCTCCAGGCTCGGGGTCGGCTCATCCCTCTTCTGGAACTCCGACACCTGTCCGAATACAACCCCCTTAGCATTGGCGAGCTTACCTGCAAGATGCATGTGTGTCAGGAGCCTGTCGATGTCGTACTCGGAGACATAGACGTCTTCGAGGAACAGTATCTTGTTATCGGCCTCAATCTCGTCCTCTGTGCCCAGCGTGTGAGTTATCATCGAGAGATTCCCGCCGATGATCTTCCCCTTCGCTCTCCCGGGCACGATTGTCCGGAGAAGCATGCCCACGGGCGGGTTCTCGATCTTCCCCCACGGCTCGGCCTTGGAGAGGACTCCGAGCGCTCGGTCGATGTTGTCCTTTCCAGTAGGCGGATCCTTTTCAGGGTGGTCTCCCGAGTATCCCTCGAGCGAAGGTCCGTGGAAAGTGACCAGGCCCGTCCTCTGGTGAATTGCGATGTGAAGCGTTGTGATGTCGCTGTACCCGATGAATATCTTCGGGTTATCCTTCACGACATCGAAATCGAGATGCTCCAGCATGCGCATGGCTCCATAGCCGCCCCTTGAGCACCAGAGCGCGTCGATGTCTTCGTTGGCGAAGGCTTTTGTGAGTTCCTTCCCTCTCGCTTCGTCCTTTCCCGACATGAACCCTGACCGCGTTAGGTTCCTCGTGCACTCGCCAAGCACGACCTTGTATCCCAGTGACCTAAGGTAGTTGATGCCCTGGCCGAGCCCGAACGGTTCGGAGAAACTCGATGGAGAAACCACCCCGATCGTCGCGCCCTTCGTGAGTCTCGCTCCCTTCAGAATCTTCAATGCTCCCAGTCTCCTCGCACAGGAATGGCGGATTCATGCATAAAGGGTGCGCTGGAAACTCGTCTCGGCTATCGCGATATGTTGAAGAAAAGTACAACTGCGGCCTGGCATCCGGCGCGCTCTTATGCTATGGCTTGCTCGAAAACCTCGTCGGAGGTGGGGATCTCCTCGAGCTCACCGGTGATCTCCAGCAGGCTGAGCTGTATCGACGCCTTGATGTAGTCCATGTCGTTCGAGGCGTTTCCCTGCTCGAAGTACCCCGTGCCGTTCTCGATATCCTGGGCGAGCCGCTCGAGCCTCAGCCTGTTCTCCGCGAGCGTCGCGAGGATCCTGATGTCTTCGAGGTCCTCTGACTCCTTGAGGATTCTCGTCTTGATGGCCCTGTCCTTAATACTGGAGACCGCGAGCGGAACAGCTAGCTTCCTGTTCAATTCTGCATCCCATCCCAATCGTATGACGATTGTCTGACAATATCCACTTCATCGTATATATATGTTGCTGGGAGGGAACGTCATTTCATCGGCGGCCCAGCCAGCTGGTTCGCGCGCCTCTCGAGGTCCGCTATCTTGCGCTGGAGCGCGCGTATCTTCGCGTCGTGCTTGGCCACCTGCTCCCTGATCTTGGCCGCCCTCGCCCTCAGCTTCGCGGCCTTGGCCAGCTTCTTTGCCGAGACCTGGTGTTCGTTGACCTTGGCCGAGTATCTCTTGGCCGCCTTCAAGGATGACATCTTATCGCCCTCAAAATCATGCTATGGGCATAAGAATGTTCTGGCACCGTTTCCTCGGAGTGCATTCAAAACTCAATTATATGCGAGGCCGATGCTGAGCTGGACATGAGGGCGCACGTGGAAGCATACGGATGCACGCTCAACTTCGGCGAGGCGAGGGAGATTGAGGGGCTCCTGTCGGCGAGGGGGTGGGAGATCGCGAAGGACGCCAAAGGATGCGACCTCAACGTCATTGCGACCTGCATCGTCATTGAGAAGACCGAGAAGGCGATGTTGAGCAGGCTCGCCGAGCTGAAGTATGCTCCGAGGCTCATAGTCACGGGGTGTATGGCCACTGCTTGCAGGGAGAAAGCCGAGTCTGTCGCGCCTCGGGCGTCATTCGTTCCTCCGGGGGACCTTGAGGGCTTCGGCCGATTGATCGATGATGGCGGGCGCAAACAGAGTGTGGAGAATCACGACGGAACCCTGTCGTACGGGATCGTCCCGATTGCGACGGGGTGCCTCGGGACTTGCTCGTACTGCATTACGAGACTCGCCCGCGGCGCCCTGAAAAGCCGACCACCAGAGAGGATCGTCGACTCTGTTCGCGGCCTCATTCATCATGGGCCGAGAGAGCTTCGGATCACGGCCCAGGATACCGCAGCCTATGGTACAGACATCGGCAGCGACCTGCCGTCCTTGGTCGAATCGATTTGCTCGTTGCCCGGGGATTTCAAGATCAGGGTCGGGATGATGAACCCAAGAAGCGCCTTTCCGATCAAGGACAGGCTCGCGGTCATGTACGAGCAGCCGAAGGTCTTCAAGTTCCTCCACCTGCCGGTCCAGAGCGCCAGCGACAGGCTCCTAGGGAGGATGGAGCGCGGCTACACGTGCTCCGAATTCAAATCGATCGTGGCCGGGTTGCGCGAGAGATTCCCCGAGCTCACTCTGTCCACAGATCTCATCATAGGCTACCCTGGAGAGACGCAGGAGGACCAAGAGCTGAACCTGCAGCTCATTTCGGAGGTCCGCCCAGACATCGTCAATGTCACGAGGTTCTCGTCGAGGCCAGGCACTAAGGCTGCTCAGGAGAGCGATCCTGCCGTCGGCAGGATGGCCAAGGACAGGTCCAGGGAGATCACCGAACGCAGGTTCGCGGTCGCACTCGCCGTCAACCAAAGTTGGGTCGGGCGCGAGGTCAGCGCGTTCTCCACTGAGCGTGGGAAGAATGGCTCGACGATTCTGAGAACTGATGAGTATAGGCAGATCGTTGTATGCGGGGACATTCCACTCGGGCGGCACTTCAGAGTAGTGATTGATGGTGCTACTCAGACCTATCTGAGAGGAACGAGGGTTGGCGACGCATGACGCCTTCCACGAAGCTGTACATTGTCCTTGCCCTCACTATTCTCATCTGGGGCAACTCGTTCGTGGTGGTCCAGGTGGCCATCGACGACGGCGCATCGCCGACGCTCATAGCTATGGCCCGGTTCATCGTGGCGTCAACGATCTTCGGCGGGTTCATTCTGCTGAGGCGACCGAAGGCTCCGGACAGGTCGGACATGAAGCTGTTCCTCATGCTCGCGTTCATAGGAATCGGCGTTTACTACATCTTCCAATATTACTCCGTGAAGTTTGCGGGTCCTTCGATCACTTCGATACTGGTGACGCTCCTGTGCCCCATCATGATCTTCCTGCTCTCCTATGTCAAGCTGGGAGAGCGCGTGTCTCCCGGGCAGAAGGCAGGCCTTGCGGTATCCGCCATCGGCTCATACTTCGTGATCACGGATGGGACAACTTCGTTCATAACTGACTGGGAGATGCTCGTGGGCGGCGCGTTCTCGGTCATCTGCGCGCTCTTCTGGGCAGTGTACACGGTCGAAGGGAAGAGGGTTGTCAGGAAGTACGACCCGTTCGTGTCGACCGCATACATCACTCTCATGGGGACGGTCATGCTGGCACCCTTCGCGGTCGCAGAGGCCCAGATCGCAGGTCCCGCAATCATGACGCCGAGCTTTCTGGTCGCGGCGCTCTACCTTGGGATCCTCTGTACGGTGATTGGCTATGTGCTCTGGTTCAAGGCGCTCACGGGCCTGACGGCCTCCTCTACTGGGGCGACGCTCTACTTCGAGCCAGTCGTGACTGTGTTCTTCGCGTGGATGATACTTGGCCAAGGCATCGGGTGGGTGGCCGCTGCGGGCGGAGTGCTCGTCCTGTTTGGTGTGCTGTTGGTATCCAGGCGCTAGAGCACATGCAGAATATCACGAAATCGTTAATAGCACCGCGCATCCATGTCGCCATACACCCCGCAACAGCCCCGTGGTGTAGTTGGTCAATCATGCGGGCCTTTGGAGCCCGCGACGGAGGTTCGAATCCTCCCGGGGCTATCTCTCCTTTGAGATTGGGCTCTCCACGAGCTCTGTGGCCATGTCTGGGCCGAGACTACGCGGGCTCACGAGAGGATAGTCTAATATAGCGTATTCTCGTTCGATTTTCCAAGTGGGTAGGCGTCGAGGGAAGCGCCCAGTCTGTGATTCCAAATCCGTCCACCGCATGTGACATTACGGAGAGAATCTGCCGGGCAGGCAGAGCGCGACAAGACCAGCGCGGCGCAATCCAACGAGCGGAGGAGAGAGTTATGGCGATCCACACTAAGGGCTTGAGAGTGGTGTCAGTTCTAGGGCTGTCAGTGGCCGCGGTGCTGTTGCTTGTTCCGTTCGCGACTTTCGTAATGGCGGGCACTTCGCCGGATGATGTTGACGGCACTTTAGAATCTCCCGGGTCGAGGACCCTCAGGGTAGGTTGGCCCGAGCTCCAGCCGCTCATTCAGACACTGAATCCTCTGTTCGCCGGATTTGACCCAGAGTTCTTCGTGATATGGTCATGTTACAGCACCCTACTGACAAGGGATGTCGATGGGAATCTCGTTGGTGATCTAGCGGTCGAGTGGGATATACTCCCGGATGGCGTCACATGGCATTTCGAGATCGTCAAGACTGCCAAGTTCTATGACAGGACGGTTCCGAGCGTGCAACAACCTCTGACCGTTTCAGATGTCATCTTCACATATTGGCTCGTCCAGAATTCGACCGACAATCACCTTCAGTACATGTTCCCTGAGATACCTTCTGCTGGTGGCAGACTGGTTGAGGACATGTGGGCTAATGGTGATTATGAGATGTGGATCAAGCTGAGGGTTTCGTACGCTCCATTCATGAGCGTACTCACAACAGTTCCAGTCCTCCCCCAATACATATGGTCATCGGAACCTGTCGACTGGCGAAACTATGACGCCGCGACTCCTCCTTGTGTGGGTTCCGGGCCTTGGTATTACGGACTTGACGCTGAACCCGACGCTGGCGTCGTGGAGATGTACCGGAGCCCAACCTGGTTCGGCACGGTCGAATACGGATGGCAGCTACATGTTGACAGGATGATATTGCGGTCCGAGACCGAGGACAGCAACTACGCGAACTACATCACGGGAACGAACGACATCTGCACATGGCCGACGTCCGCACAGTTCCTGAGCGGTTTGCTCCCAGGCACGAAATGGACCTCCAGCCAGGGATTCGTGCTCGAATTCAACATGAACCAGCTGACCGAGGCGGACAGGGACCTGTACGGTCTTGGGAACCCGACTGATTACAACAGCCAGCTGCTTCTCGACCCGGTAGTCAAGCGTGCTCTCCAGATGTCGATAGACAAGGACGCGATCGTCGACGAAGTCCTGCAGGGACTGGGCAGCCCTGCTGATTCGCTCGTTCCAGAGTCAAGTCCGTGGCGGTATGACTACGGCGGACCGGATGCACCTCCAGGCGAGGACGAGATAGCGTTCGACACTACCAACGCCAGGCTGATGCTCTATGCGGACGGCTGGAGGTACAGGCTGGATGGGAGTGAGATTCTGCCAGTCAATGCGGACTACCTCGCTTACTACCCGCTGTCCAGGTTGGTCGGCGGAGTTGCGACGGACACGCTCACGCTCAGGTTCGTCACCCCGAACACGGACTCCTTCTTCACTGAAGGGTCTCTCCTGATAGAACAATGGGCCGCCCAGGCCGGTGTCGACTTACTGTTCAGCGCTGAGCCATCGGGTACGATGAACTCGATCTGGTACGCTGCGGATTACGACACATGGTTCTGGGACTGGTGGTTCACTCCCAACTCCGAGCCAACTGTCGATGTGATGCAGGTCCTCACGACCGAGGCGATCGGTTCTTGGAGCGACGTGTTCTGGAGCAACGCGACTTATGACGCCCTCTATGATGAGTCACTCTCTGAGATGGATCCATACGCGAGAGGGCAGATTCTTGACGAGATGCAGAGGATGGCCTACGAGGACAGTGGCTGCTTCCCCGTTGCGTGGATGGACACTCTATACGCAGCTCAGAGTGTCACGCCGGATTACTGGCAGAACTGGGGAAACTGGACCGAGGACTATCCGCTTACGGTCGATTCTGGCTATCCGTGGCTGTTCACGCAGATTTATCCGGCTGACAACCCAGCTCCTCAAATCACTGCGTGGACCGGGTTCTATGAAGGATTGGTGATGGATCCAATTGCCTTCACTGCGACGGCCGTCGATTCCGATGAGCTGGAGTTCATGTGGAACTTCGGAGACGGGACGAAGAGCGCGTGGTTGGACTCACCCAACGTCACTCACACGTACACCGAGGATGGCTTCTTCGATGCTTGGCTCATTGTGAGGGAAGTAGGGACGCTCGATGGATTCATCACCTCGCAGAAGGCAATTGTGCGTGCATGGGATCCGACTCAATCTGCACCTCACGACCTGGATTTCACGTATGAACCATCGGACCCAAACTCAGGGACACTCGTATGCTTCAACGGGACCGCGACCGATGATGAAGGAGACCCGCTGACCTATACATGGGACTTCGGCGACGGCACCGCAGACACCGGCCAGAACGTCGTTCACCAGTTCGCATCGGGCGCTGGATCGTACGAAGTAACGATGGGGGTGCATGATGGTCATTTCGGAGCTGAGCCCAGGCCAGTCTACCTTGCGAAGACTGTGATTGTCAGTGAGAATTCTGCGCCATGGATAGACGTCCCTGATGTCACTTTTGTCAGGTGGAAAGTTACATGGGAATTTGAGGTTCTGTCAGGAGACTCGGATCCGTCTGATAATCTCCTGTTCACTTGGAACTGGGGTGATGGTTCTCCAATGAGCGTGACAACCACCAACGTCACATGGCACACGTACAGCCTGAAACTGACGTTCAACTTGACAGTCTGGTGTGACGATCAGACGGGTCTCGAGGGGCACAACGTCAGCGATTCTGGATTCGTACTCATCGGGTACGAAAATTATCCGCCTGTCATCACCGACTTCTCTGTGTCCAACGACACTCCGACCACCGGGTCGACGGTAACATTCCGCGGAAATGCGTCGGACTTTTCATACGACCTATTGGCTTACTCATTCGAGTTCGGAGACGGCTCGCATTCCAACATTACCTCCTATCCGGACACTGAGGTTACAGTCAATCACAGTTACTCGTCACCGGGTGCCTACCTCGCGTATCTGTTTGTATCGGATGGTGTGTATTCGGTGGTAAATGGTCCGATTATCATGTCTGTCACTGAGAATCATCCGCCATCTGTCACCGTGCAGGACGAGCCGATAGTGTGGTGGAAGACGCCGTATGAGTTCCGCGTCGTCGTCCATGATGAAGACCCAGATGATGTCCTGCTGTTCACCTGGTACTGGGGAGATGGCAACTTTAGCGCGACTACTGTGCCCACTGCAGTGCATACCTATGAGGACGTGGGCATATACGACTTGACCGTATGGGTGGACGACCAGACCGGCCTTCCTGGACACAACATCAGTGATACTGGAACTGTGGTAGTCTTGGGCTGTTCCCATGTCCCCTTGATTACGGATTTCCACGTATCGAACAACTCGCCTGCGATTGGTGAGGCCGTTACGTTCTACGGAACTGCCACAGACCTATGGGATCTGCTGACCTTCTTCTGGGATTTCGGGGACGGTACCACCGATACATCGACCCAGACTGTGCAGAACGAGACACTGACCATAGACCACGTCTACACAACCGCGGGAGTTATGCTCGCCTACCTCACAGTCACTGACGGTCAGACAGGGGTGAGCACCCCGGACCCCGTCGTCATTGACGTTCAGTTCGTCGACCTTGTCCCGCCAAATGCTGTCGCAGTCGTCTTGCCCAATCCGGTCATGGCCGGTGAGCTCGCGACTTTCGATGCCCGGGACTCCACGGACAACATTGGGATAGTGAACTTTACCTGGACCTTCGTGGATGGGGTGGCTACTGTGCATCTTTACGGTGAGTCGGTCTCCTACATCTTCCTGACGGAGCCGCAGAGCGTTCAGGTCACGCTCAACGTGTCGGATGCCGAGGGCAATTGGGACTCCGACACGGTGCAGCTGGAGGTCGCCGGCGTCATTCCCGAGTTCCCAACTGTCATCCTGCCAGTAGCGTCGGTGATGTCGATGCTCTTGCTCTGGGTCCTGATGCCGAGGCGGACGAGGAATCGGAAGGATTCATGAGGCTAGGTCCGCCTCAACTTAGTGGCGAGCTTGGCCACTCCGACGAAAAGCAGGACCCAGAAGAGGACGATCAGAAAGAACCCTTCCGCCAAGAAACCTCCTTCAACAGCGCCCATTACGAAGACCCCCGTCAAGGTCGCTGCTATGCCGAAGGCAATTCCCCACAGGGCCATTACGCGGTCTACCTTCCACCTCGCCGTATCTCACCACTTCTCCCGGTGCACTATTGAGTCAAGCGGCAGCCTTCTCCTGGGCACTCCTTTCTCCGCCGGATGCCCGATCGGCACGAGCGCAACAGGGCGTATGTGCCGGGGCGCTCCCACTGCATCCCGGGCCTTCTCTTCGTCGAAGGCACCTACCCACACGCTGCCCAGGCCTCTGCTGTGTAGATAGAGCGCCAAGTTCTCGATTGCAGCGGCGACATCCTGGAGACAATAGAGGTCCCGGCCTCTCTCTCCGTAGTGTCCAATCCTCTCCAGGTTCGCGCAGCACACGATTACGATGGGCGCCGTCCTGACGAAATCCTGGCCGTACGCCGCCTGCGCGAGTGCCCTTCTGGTGTGAGCGTTCCTAACAACGATGAATTCCCTCGCCTGGAGATTTCCAGCGGACGGCGCTAGGTTTGCCATGCGCAGGGCCTCCGTCACCGTCTCGTCATCGAGAGTATCCGGTTTGAAATCCCTGATACTAGTCCTCCCCTCCATGCACTCGACAACCTCCATGATATCCGCCCTTCCCGACAAGGCATGCGCGCCAACTTCTAAGTATTTTGTCAGCTGTGCCAGGGCTGAGATGACAGAATCCCCTGATGAGGACAAAGTGCGATGCGTTCTAGTCCTCGAGTTTGCATCGCCAGCTGAGGCCGAGAAGATCCACAGGTCAATCGCGCTCGACAACCAGGGCTACATCTCGACGCGTGTCGTCGGCAGCTCCATACGCGCAGAGGTAACGTCGTCATCTCTCAATAGCCTCCTGCACACGCTTGACGACTTTCTCGCATGCGCGAGCGTCGCTGAGAAGGTAGTATCGAAGAGAGCCTAATCGGGCGAGTCCTTCACCCTCACCGCGATGCCCCGTCTGAATGCCAGCATCTCCTCTCTATTCATCAGGGCCTTTCCGACTGCAGCCAGCTCTTTCCTCGTGTTGACTACGATCACGTCGTCTCCCGGCCTGATGTCCGGATCGCAGTCCCTGACGAATTTTGCGAAGACGTTGTTGCCCTTGGCGGCGAACTCCGCGGGTTCGTCCTCACTGACCACTCGCATGTGAGGATCTGGGATGATTTTCATGAGAAGCCTCGCGCCCTCCAGCTTCAGGGTGAATCTGCCGTCTCGCGCGCGCATCGACAGGACGTGCTTCCCATCGATTAGGACGTTCTTGATCTTGCCCGTCCTCTCGGACTTGACCAGCTGTACTCTGCCCGCGTCCATCATATCGCCCGCCCCCCTGCCGAACTGCATGTCCAGAACCGCTCTGCACTTCAGCATGTCGAGGTCGAACGCACGAGGAGCGCTAGGGACCATGTCGATCAGGAACTTCAGGGTCTCCTCTCCCTCCCACATTACTGCCAGAGGATACCCGTGACTGTGGGCGTGCCTCTCCATCGTCTTGATCATCCGGTCTCTGACGCATGTATCGAGTTCGCTGGGGATGACCGATTGTGCGATCGGATAGTACTCTTCGAGCTCGATCGGCACGGGCCCGAAGAAAGAACTCACGATGAAGCTCGCGTCGACCTTCTCCGTGATCTTGGATATCTCCGTTGAGTAGGTCTTCGCGTAGGTCTTCGTGGCTTCCTCGAACCCGACAAGAACTTTTGTGTCTGGCTTCCTGTACCTCGTGAAGAACCTATCCTGGTACCGCACCACGGTGGGCCGATCGTAGCTTTCAGGGCCACAGTAGAAGAATGCCCCTCGCCTGGTGGCCGGCTCGAACCTCTCGAGGTAGTCCTTGTGCTTGGCCAAAGTCTTCAGCGCGTCGAGAAGAGCGGGATGGGCCCTCGCCCTCATCTCTACGAGCTCCCAAATCGAGTTCTCGTGTATCGCGCTCCGGACGTTGCGGAGCTCCCCGAGGCAGACGTTGAGGTTATGCTCGGCGATCATCTTCGTGCGCTCCTCGCGAGGCCTTTCAAGCAGGTCCTTGACCGAAGTGCGCGAGCAAGCTGGACAATGGCAGGGCAAGTCGTGTAGATCTCTCAGGAACTTCGTCCCGGTGGGGAACATCATCCGTTCTTCTCTTGCGTACTTGGCGTATGAGGCGGAATCGAACATGTCGCATCCCAGCAGGACGGCCAACGGAAACACCATGGGATGACCGGCACCGAAGAGATGGACTGGCCTGGAGGGGTTCAACCCCTTCTTGGAAGCGACGATGATGTTCGCGATGTCAGCGAACCTGTAGCTCTCGAGGAGCGGGACGACGCCTCCGATTGGATGGACCTGGATGTCCAGGGCCGACAGTTCGCTGGCGCATCTCTGTCTCAGCTCGGGATATGTGCCTCCCTGGACTGTGCCTGCAAGAAGCATCTCCCCTCTGAGCGGCGACGCGGTCCTTGCTCTGCGCACGGTCTCATCGACGGCCTTCTCGGTCTGCTCCAGGGTGAACCCAGGTTCAGAGAAGATGTCGAGTATGGTCCCGATGTCGGATCCGATGGCCGCCTGGAACTTGACGATCTCGTCGGGGTCGACCTTCACATCGC
>Ga0299915_10001472_pt1 | contig 17505 bp, 10 predicted proteins | sample RVTome_13_FD_200263 | JGI IMG/M metagenome (GOLD analysis project Ga0299915, IMG submission 200263) | Soil microbial communities from uranium-contaminated site in the Upper Colorado River Basin, Wyoming, United States - RVT92D227 (version 2) ... | reverse complement strand
GCGAAACAGACGGCAAGGAAAACTGGGAGCTGTATATGATAAACGCCGACGGCTCCGACCCAGTGAATCTTACTCGCACACCCGACGTGGACGAGTTGTATCCCCACGCTTCGCCCGATGGCACAAAGCTTTCCTGCGTTGCTGAGGAGATGGTCAATGGTCAGAAGATCAGAAACGTCTATTACATGAATATCGACGGGACCGAGCGTGTAAGAGTAGCCGATAATGCCCGAGAGCCGTGCTGGGGCCCCGACAGCAAGACCATCGCCTACCTGAAGGGAGAATTCGAGCGTTACACGATCACGGATTATGCCACCAAGGGTCTATTCTTCTACGATCTGAGAACCCGCCGGCATCGGGAGCACCCAAATACGAATTTGTACCATCTCTACAATATCTGCTGGTCGCCCGACGGCAATTGGTTTCTCGCCACAGTCCACGGAGGAATGGGCTATAAACACGCCATACTGACATTCAAGGTCGATGGAACCAATGTTTATGATTTGACCAGATTTGGAGTCACGGGGTGCAGGGCGGAGTTTGGCCCGGACGGAAAGAAAATGACGTGGGGGCTGACCGACTGGGATTTGTGCACCGCCAGTATCGACGTGACATCGAACGAGCCCAGGGTGACTGACGTTCGCCGAGTTGTCAAGTGCGACAAGGAATCCGAGGTGTATCACACCGACTTCTCGCCCGACGCAAAGTACATCGCCTTCAGCCACGGGCCCAAAGCCAACGAGATGATAGGCGGCAAAGCCCCGGGCTGGAATATCTGTGTGAGCGATTTGACGGGCAAATGGGTCGTAATCACCTCCGATGGAAACCACAACAAGGAGCCCGACTGGATCCCGATTGTGACGTCGAACCGTTGAGCTCACGTTGGGACTGAAGGAGAACTAACATTATTTGTTGCGCAAAGGTATCTCATAAGACACTGTGAATCGTCAATCCCCATTCTTTGAAAGGATGACCAGAAATGAAAACGACACGGTTATGCTGTTCGATTTTGTCATTGCTGATTGTCGTCCCCGGATTTGGCAACAACACACAGAACGCCAACACACTCAGCGAGTCACTTCTTCAAGCCGCAGCCAAAGGTGACATTGCCCAGGTCAAATCGCTCCTCTCGAAGGACGTCGACGTCAACCTAAAGGATGAGAGTGGGCAAACACCTCTGCACATCGCCGTCCGTGAAGGACACCTGACGTTGGCCGAGTTGCTTCTGGGCAAAGGTGCGGATATCAACGCCCAGGACAAGTTCGGCTGGACGGCCCTTCATTTTGCAGCGAATCGCGGCGCGCCGGAGATGGCAAATGCTCTGATTGCCAGAGGGGCTAACGTCAATGCGAAAGACAAGGGTGGCGACTCGCCTCTGCACGTGGCCGTGCAACTGGGGCACAAGGCCCTGGTGCAACTCTTTCTCGCCAAGGGCGGCGATGTGAACCTCAAGCGTCAGGATGACTCGACACTGCTGCACATCGCAGTCACGAAGGAGTACACGGAACTCGCTGATCTCCTTCTGGCCGCTGGTGCCAATATCAATGCAGCAGGTCCGGACGGCCAGACACCCCTGCATTCAGCCTGCCGGTTGGGCCGGATCAATTCGATTGAATTCTTGATCGCCAAGGGCGCCGAACTCAGCGTGGAGGATGATTGGGGCCGCACGCCTCTGCACGGCGCGGCGGCGGAGGGACAGTGCAAGGCAATTGAGGCTCTTATTGCCAAGGGCGTCAATGTGAATGAGAAAGATCGCGGCGGTCGTACGGCACTCCATAACGCGGCCATGCGGGGTCGCAAGGATGTGGTCGAGCTACTCCTGGCCAAGGGGGCCAATACCCGAGAAGCAGGCCGCTGGGGCCTGACACCGCTGCATTATGCCGCGTTCGGTGGCAAAGAAGCCATAGTGGAGTTGTTTCTGGCCCGTGGAGCCAACGTCAACGCACGGCTTAAATGGAATGATGCTTCAGCCCTGCACTTTGCTACCATGTCGGGCCATGTGAACATCGTCGGGCTGCTCATTGACAGGGGTGCCAACATAGAGGCTAGGAACCGCAACGGCGAGACCCCACTTCATTGGGCAGCCTGGGGCGAGGGAACCGAGGCCATTGAAGAACTGACCGGCAGAGGCGCCAATGTCAATGCGACGGATAGAGATGGGCACACCCCTCTGCACTTGGCGGCGCAGACGGAAAGCAGGGAGAAGGTGGAACTGCTGATTGGCAAGGGGGCCGATGCGAACGCTGAGAACAAGGATGGCATTACGCCGCTGCACTATGCGGCCGAGAAAAACAATGAATCCCTCGTCAAATGCCTCACGGAGAAAGGCGCCCGGATTTCCACGATCCAATTGGCGGCGTGTACCGGGGATTTGGCCAAGGTCAAGGAATTCCTCGAACAGAAGACCGACGTCAATGCCAAGGACAAGGGCGGCTCGACCGCCCTCTACTGGGCCGCTCGGGCCAAACGCGACGAGGTCGCGGAGTTCCTGGTCGGCAAAGGGGCTGATCTCAACGTGAAGGGCTGCGACGGCCTGACACCTCTGCATTATGCGGCCAAGCATGGCCGCAAGGAGACTGTCGAGCTTCTGCTTGCCAAAGGTGCGGACATCGACGCGAAAGAAGAGAACCGTATAGGCCTGACACCGCTTCATCAGGCGGCCAGCGGAGGACATAAAGAGATCGTGGAACTGATCCTAGCCCGCGGCGTTCCTGTGGATAGCCGCAGTAAAGTGCTCGACACGCCTCTTCTATGTGCCTGCCGGGGAGGTAATCTGGATGTGGCCGCGGTGCTCATCAACAAAGGGGCTGACATCGATGCGAAAAACAAGTGGGGTCGGACTCCCCTGCATGTCGCGGTTGGGAATACAACAGGGTATAACGTCATTGACGACATGATCAAGCTGCTTCTGGCCCGAGGGGCCGATATCCATGTCAGGTCTTATGATGATGCGACGCCGCTTCACGCCGCCATTTCGCAGGGGAACGACTATACCATCAAGCAGCTCCTGGCCAACGGTGCGGACCTGTGGCGGCGGCAGTTCGAGCTCGCTCCGGTCGCCCTGGCGATCCAGATGGATGAGCCGGGAATTGTCAGGCTGCTCATGAGCAAAGGGGGCGAATATTCGGCCGTTCATATTGCTGCATATTTTGGAAAGCTGGACGACATCAAGAGGTACCTGGCCGAGGGAGGCGACGTCAATGCACAGGACCCCTCGCGAATGACGTTGTTGGCCTGTGCGGTCTGCGGTGGGCAGGAGGCAGCGGCTGCGTTGCTTCTAAACAGGGGCGCCGATGTGAATCTGCAAGCCGGATCCGGCCGGTCGGCGCTGCATTGGGCCAGCATGACGGGTCAAGACGAGATGGCAACAATGCTGCTTGCCAAGGGCGCGAATGTGGCATTGAAAGATCGGAGAGGATGTACGGCTCTGTACTGGGCGGCTTCGGGAAGCGATAAGGAGATGGTCGAGATGCTGCTGGCCAAGGGAGCCGACGTGAATGCCAAAAGCGGCGTGATCATAGCGGAAGGCCAGGCCGACGAAGGATGGACGCCTCTGCATGTGGCGTGCACAATCGACAGGACCGCTGTCGTGGAATTGCTGCTGGCCCACGGAGCGGATGTCAAGGCCAAGACAAGGAACGGTTGTACAGCGATTGCGCTGGCTCAGGAGCGCGAGTTCGACGAGATCGTGGAATTGTTGCGTAAGCACGGGGCCCAAGAAGAGCCGGTAAAGAAATAGACTCTGGACAAAAGAGCGAGTAATGAGGCTCACCAGGACATAAGGAGAATACTATGAGAGAGGCATTTGACTATAAGAGAAGTATATCCTGTACGGGCATCTTTTTTTGTCTATGGCTCTGCGCTTTTTCGTTTGCCGAGACGACGCCAGGAGATCAACCTGTAACTGAATCTCAACTGCCGCAGCAACCTTGCGACAAATCCGAGTTCAACCTCACAGCGGTTCCGTTCCAGATCGTCTATGAGACCTACCGGGAGACGGATGGCAAGGAAAACTGGGAGCTGTATCTCATCCATGCGGACGGTTCCGATGCAACGAACCTGACCCGGACGCCGGACGTCGATGAAATGTATCCCCATGCCTCGCCCGATGGGACGAAGGTCTGTTTTGTCGTGGATGAGGGAACGGGCAAGAACAGGGTTCGAAACGTGTACTACATGAATATGGCTGGGAGCGGTCGCGTGAAGGTCGCCGGCAACGCCCGCGAGCCGTGTTGGAGCCCGGACGGGAAGATGATCGCCTACGCAGAAGGCGAATATGAGCGTTACACGACCCGGGCGTATGGTTCCAAAGGATTGTTCCTTTACGATCTGGCTACCGGAAAACGTGAGCCACACCCAAACAATGACTTGAGCCATCTCTATAATGTTTGCTGGTCAACGGACGGCAAGTGGTTTATTGCTGTCGTGACCGGTGGAATGGGCTTCGATCACAACATTATTGCCTTTGAAGCACACGGAAGCACCGTGTTTGACTTGAACAAGTATGGGATCGACGGTTGTCGTCCAGACCTGAGCTTCGATGGCAAGAAAATCACCTGGGGGCAAACCGATTGGGACCTGTATGTTGCCGACATCGACCTGACATTGTCGGTGCCTCGGGTGGCGGATATCCACGGCGTCGTCAAGTGCAGGAAGGAATATTACGTCTCCCACACGGACTTTTCACCCGACGGTCGCTATATTGCTTTTAGCTATGGCCCTGAGGTGAACTACTCGGTGGGTGTCCAAGCGCCCGGCTGGAATATCTGCATAGGTGATTTGACGGGCAAATGGGTTCAAATCACGACCGACGGGAAACATAACAAGGAGCCCGACTGGGTGCCGGCTCGGACAACGGAACGTTGAGCAGACGCGATACTCGCAATGAGAAGGAGCTCTCGCCGGAACGGGGTTACAGAGCTATTAGGGAAACGAGCAAATGGGGACGCAATTCACGAAACTTGTCACAACAGTCTTTTGTTTGATGCTGTCTGTCCTGATTTGTCCTGGGTGCCGCCGTTCGCAGGACACGCGCGGTGCACCTGAGGTGATCAAGACAAAAAGCGGTCTGGAAATGGTCGTCATTCCCGCCGGATGGTTTGAGATGGGGAACGTCAAGGGGGCACCGGACGAATCTCCCGTACACAGAGTGTGGATCGACTCTTTCCTCATGGACAAATGCGAAGTGGTCCAGGAGCAGTTCAGGAAGTTTCAGATTTCCGATCCTTCTCATTTCAAGAATCCAAACGGCCCTTTAGATCAGATCAACTGGACCGATGCAGCGATGTACTGCAACGAGCGTTCGCTTGGCGAGGGCTTGACTCCCTGCTACGACGAGGAAACGTGGGACTGCAATTTCGCAGCGAACGGATACCGACTTCCCACGGAGGCGGAGTGGGAATACGCTTGCCGGGCAGGGACGAATTCGCAGTACAGCTTTGGAGACGATGCGCGCAGCTTGAAAGACTATGCGTGGTTTGCCGCAAACTCATCCGGCAAAACTCATCCCGTAGGTCAGAGGAAGGCCAACTCCTGGGGCCTTTACGACATGTACGGGAATACCGCGGAATGGTGCAATGATTTCTACTCCGCCGACTACTACGCCCAGGCCCCCGAACGAAACCCAAGAGGACCTCGCGAAGGAAAAGAAAGGGTTCTGCGAGGCGGCGCCTGGAACTCGAGCGTAGAAGCCTGCCGGTCCGCCTATCGTACCAGCGACCCTTCAATCGACGATACGTGCTTAGCCAACGACGCCATAGGGTTTCGATGTGTAAGAAACGCACCGCAGAACCTTTCGAGTGAGCCGAATATGCCAAACAAGAACTCGCCCCCCAGCACAAAGATAACAGGATTGATCTACGATGACATCTACCTTGAGCACAAAACCACTCCCGGCCATCCGGAAAGACCTGAAAGGCTCGTCGAAATAATCAAACGATTGAAAACAGGCGGGCTATATTCGCAGTTGCTCGAGGTAAGACCCGCTCCGGCGACGCTCGATTGGATCCAGACGGTTCACTCGCTGGACTACATTGAGCGGGCGCAGAAGAGATCTGAAAGCGGCGCGGGCTATCTCGATTCGGGGGACGTTCCCATATCGGGGCGGTCCTACGATGCGGCGGTGATGGCGGCAGGCGGGGTCCTGACCGCTGTAGATGCAGTCATAAACAAGCAGGTGACAAACGCCTTTTGTGCCGTTCGCCCGCCCGGCCACCACGCGATGGAGAACCAGGCGTTAGGGTTTTGTATCTTCAACAACGTCGCCATCGGCGCAAAGTACGTTCAGAAAAAATACGGCGTCTCGAACGTGCTCATCGTCGATTGGGACGTCCACCACGGCAACGGAACGCAGGCAACATTTTACGACGACCCAACGGTTTTGTACTTCAGCGTTCACCAGTATCCTTTCTATCCGGGCAGCGGCAGCGAAGCGGAAAAAGGCAAGGGCAAAGGACTGAATTACACGATCAACGTGCCGCTGCCCGCTGGCTCGGGTGACGATGCGTACGTGAAGGCTTTCCAAGAGAAACTCAGACCCGCCGCTCTTGCTTTCGGCCCCGATTTCGTGTTCATCTCCGCCGGCTTCGACGCCCACGAGGATGACCTGCTCGGCGGGATGAAAGTCACCGCCGAAGGATTCGCGGAGCTCACGCGTATCGTGAAGGCTATCGCCCAAAGGTGTTGTAACGGCCGGATCGTCTCGGTCCTCGAAGGCGGGTATCACCTTGGGGGGCTGGCCGCATCGGTGGAAGCACACATCCGAGTTTTGAGCAGAGAGTAAGGACGCCGAATGCTCTTTCAAACCTGGCCATTCGCACTTTTCTTCCTGATCGTCTATCCGGCCTATCTGGCCCTCAAGCATACCAGATTCAGACTTCCTTTCCTGCTGGCTGCCTCCTATTTCTTTTACGGATGGCTGAACCCGCTCTACGTTGTCTTGATCGCCTATTCGACGGTCCTTGACTACATCGTCGCGGCCGGAATGGAAAAAGGCAAGCGCAGAAAGTCATGGCTTGCCGTCAGTATCGTGAACAACCTCGGTCTGCTCGGCCTCTTCAAGTATGGCACGTTCGTCACCGATAACCTTAACGTCCTGCTGTCGTTTCTGCGAATCCCCTATGTTATCCCGGCTCCGGGTGTCTTCCTGCCCGCTGGCCTGTCCTTCTACATCTTCCAGTCTTTGAGCTACAGCATCGACTGCTATCGCGGCAATATCGAACGAGAAAGAAGTCTTATAAGGTATGCAACGTTCGTCGCGTTTTTCCCGCGGTTGCTGGCCGGCCCCATCGAGAGAGCCAGGAATCTTCTGCCTCAGTTGCACAAGACACCTGCGATATCCGGGCAGGACATTGCCGACGGCCTGTCTTTGTTTGCTGTCGGCCTGTTCAAGAAAGTCGCACTGGCGGATTATCTGGCCCTCTACGTCAATAAGGTCTATGCCGCCCCGGAGCAGTTCCAGTCCCCCGCCCTGCTTCTGGCGACGTTCCTGTTCGCCTGGCAGATTTATTTCGACTTCAGCGGCTACACCGATATGGCGCGCGGCATAGCCAGAACGATGGGCTTTCGCCTGATGCTCAACTTCAATAATCCGTACCTCGCTGCAAGCCTCGGAGAATTCTGGCAGCGCTGGCATATCAGCCTGTCGTCCTGGTTCAAGGATTACGTCTATATACCGCTCGGCGGAAATCGCAAAGGCACATTCGGCACGTACAAGAACATGTTCCTGACCATGGTGATATCGGGACTGTGGCACGGTGCGGCCTGGACGTTTGTCATCTGGGGGGCGCTGCACGCTCTGGGTCGATTCGCCACGCGCGAATTGGAGAGAACCGCGTTCTACAGGGAGAAAGTGCCCACGCTCGTCAAGCAGTTATGCGTGTTTGTCTTCGTGACGTTCGCCTGGATCTTTTTCAAGGCCGACAGCATCGGCGACGCATTCGTGATCGTGTCGCGGATATTTACCTCAGGATTCGCGAATCCTAACTGCCCTGTATGGGCGCTGGTTTTGATTTTCGCGGTCTGGCTCTATCAGTACGTTCACGAGTCCAGGGCCGGATGGGTCCTCTCGCTGGCTCCCGTGCGTATTGCAACCGTCGTCCTGATGATCCTTTATCTGGCCGTTTTTGCCCCGTCAAGCGACCAGGGGTTTATCTATTTACAGTTCTGATGGGCACGCAAGAAATGCAGAGCAACCATAAAACTGAAAATGGCCGCGACCGCGTCGATACGGCTGAGGTTCCTTTCAGCTCCAATGATATACGGCTGAGCGGATTCGAGTGGATCGTCGTCGGGATTATCTGTGTTGTCTTTTTCCTGGCCGCACCGGGGCTCTGGGCGCAGTTCGAGGATTTCGGACCCGGACCGGACTATCGCCTGCCCTATTCGCTGAGCAGTGACTACTGGCAGTACAGCCGCTATTGCCGCTGGGTCTGCTCGCGATATGACACACTGGTTGTTGGCGACTCCGTCGTCTGGGGACATTATGTACCGCCGGACAACACCCTGTCGCATTACCTCAATCAATATGCCGGTCGCGATCAGTTCGCCAACCTCGGTGTCGATGGCACTCATCCCGCAGCATTAGGCGGCCTGCTGAAGTACTACGGCCGAACCATCTCGGGCAAGAAGGTCATCCTCCATCTTAATCCATTGTGGATGAGCTCCGACAAGCACGACCTCCGGACGGACAAGGAATTCCGTTTCAACCATCCCAAGCTCGTCCCGCAGTTTGCCCCGGACATCCCCTGCTACAAGGAGCCCTGCGCCGCGAGGGTTTCGATTGCCGTGCAGCGAGAGACGCCTTTCTTCAACTGGACTTCGCATTTGAAGATTGCCTACTTCGATAACGTGGACCTGCCCACCTGGACCGTGGAGCACCCATACGAGAATCCGCTGGGGGCCGTTGCCGCCGGACTGCCTGCCCCCGCAAACGATGATATCGAGAAGGCCGGCCCGTGGAAGCAGCGAGGCATGGGCCTGCAGGATTTTCAGTGGGTTGACCTTTACACCTCGCTGCAATGGCAACTCTTCCAGCAGGCGGTCAAGCTACTGAAAGAAAGAGGCAACACTGTCTTTGTCCTGGTCGGCCCTTTCAATGAGCACATGTTCAAGGAAGACGGCATCACCGCTTACCGGCAGATGAAGAAGGAAATCGGGACGTGGCTCCGGCAAAATGATGTCGCCCACTACATGCCTGAGACGCTGCCGAGTGAGCTTTACCACGATGCCAGTCACCCGTCGGCGGAAGGCTATGCCTTGTTGGCCAAACAGCTCTTTGCAGATCAGTCTTTTCGATCAACTGTTCTGTCGGCCGGCGTGCCAAATCCGTAAAGTCGAGCGTCAGCTATCACAACGCATTTCTCTTCACTCGCCGCGTGGCTTGAGTCTTGCGATGAAGAAGGCCGGGACAGACTCGTATGTCGTATGGGCGCCGGGGTACTTCAGATCAGCCGTGACACCTAAGCTGTCCATTTTCTCCTTCAGCTTGATGCCGAACATGACGTGATGGACTTTCCAGTTCTGGGCCTTGGCGGGATCTGCGGGAATCGGGTCGTCCGGTTTCATCGCGTAACTCATGAAGATGGGCGGGTCGTCGCTGCTGACAAGCGACAACGCCGAGATGTTTTTCACGATACGCCCAAGCTCTTCGTCGCTGACCTCGCCAAACAATTCCGTGCGCTCACGGTGCGGCTGGTCGTACCCTGGAATCCACCGTTTCCACCACTCGAATTCCATCGTGGCTTGGCCTCCATTGGTCGCCACGCACGTGAGCCGCGACGACTCGCGTTCGACTGGGTCCTGGCTTGACGGGTCGGCCATCTCATCGTGAAACGCCAGCCACATACAGATTTGCGCGCCCGCTGAGCCACCAAACGCGCCGATCCGCGTCTTGTCGATATTCCACTGGCTTGCTTTAGAGCAAATAAACTGAATCGCCCGTAGGCAATCGCGATGCGCCGCCGGCAGAGGTGTCTCCGGGACGAGGCGGTATTCCAATGCTGCAACCGAAACTCCGGCGTTGAGAAGCTCTTGCAGCGTGGCGCGATTCAGACTCTTCTTACTGCCCCCTCGAAACCCGCCGCCATGAATGAAAACGGCCAGAGGCGCAGGCTTTTGCGTTTCCGCCTGGTAGAAATCCAATCTGTTTCGCTCGTCAGGTCCATATTTCACGTTCTCATAGGTCGGTTTCAATTGCCCTTTCTGCTTGAGCGTACGTTCAAAGAAAGCCTCCCTCGCTGGACCGGTGTCCTTGATGTTGGCCGCGAATACGCCATGGCCGGACCCGTCCGTGTAGCGCATATAGGTGACGTCTTTGGCACCGGCTTCGCGCAGCGCCTTAACGAACTCATCGGCCTGGCGCACCGCAACCAGCCGGTCCGATTCTTCGTGAACCAGCAGAAATGGCGGAGCATCCGCACTGACGTAGGTAATAGGGCACAGTTTCTTCCTGGTCTCTTCGGGCAGGCCCAGGATGCCGCGTCCCGGTGCTCCTGCCGTGTCCGAACCGGCCTCGTTACTGACGTTTGCCTGTCTGCTGTTCATCGGGATCAGAAAACTGGCCGGCGTCGCGCTGGCCACAACGGCCTGGACCATGCTGGAATATTCCCGCCAGGGTCCGTCCCCTTCCAGACCGGCCGAAGGTGGGCACAGCCCCAGCATAGCCACCAGGTGCGCGCCGGCCGAGTTGCCGTACGCGCCGATCCGCTCGGGATCGACGCCGTATTCTTTGGCGTGAGCGCGAAGCCAGCGCATGGCGCACTTGACGTCTTCGATACACGCAGGCATTGGCGCCTCCTGGATGAGCCGATAGTTCACGGTGACGCAAACGTAGCCCTTGGCGGCAAACTCCAGCGCGGGACCCAGAAAGTTAGCCGCCCTTTTGTCGCCGCTGCGCCAGCCGCCGCCGTGAACGAAGACGATGGCGGGCAGCGGCTCGTCACCCGGCTCTTTGGGCATGGCCAAGTCGAGACGCCACGCCTTGCTCTGGCCCTCGCGGTAGGCGATATCCGCAACCACGCGCACACCGGGAGGAACGTTGCGGATAGGATTATCGCCGCCGGCCGCGTGTGCCGCAGCGAAAAGAAGAACCGTCACAAACGAAACAGCCAACACCCAGTTAGTTCTCATGGCGATTACATCCCTCACCTCTCATGGTGCAGCGAGCGACGCGGCCTCGGCTCCGAAAACCTGTGAGACCTGCAGGCCGTTTGCCTGAGACGTATAGAACACGCGGCCATTCGATACAATCGCCCCGACGCACTCTCGGGCGTCAACACAAGGCCCGGAGGATATGAGCTTGTTCTGAGCGGAAACGTCGATGATGTCCATGTTAGAGCCGAGCAGGTAAGGCTCCGACAGGGTGAATCGCGTGCAGGCATATCGTTTGTCGAAGCTCGATAGAATCTTGCCCGTGTCCTTATTTATGACGAAGCTCGGCTGGCCCGTTGAACCGTGTACAAAGACAAAGTTACGTCCCACCGTCACGACGTTCACAGCCTTGCCGACGGGCTCCGACTGCCATATCAACGAGCCATCCTTGGCGTCGAGGCAGAAAACGTAGCGATCTTTCGTCTTCTCGTTCGGCGCGTTGTACCCGCCCAGATAGAGGCGCCCGTTCTCAGCCGAAATGGTGCAGCCGGCGGTGACATAGTATTCGGTCGTCTGCCAGATGACTTTCCCCGTCGCCGGCTCGATAGCAGCCGTCAGGCCCCTTGCCTTGGGTTGGCCATCTTTGTCTTTCGGAGCGTATCCGAAAAAGGTCGAATAGTAGAGAATATCATCCATCAGGCAAACGCCGGCGTCATTGCCGCCCGAGCCGGACTGCGAGAAATCTATCGTCCAAGCCTCTTTGCCGGTATCCATGTCCCAGGCCCACACGAAGGGCTTGTTGTCCTTCGGATAGTAAGGATTGTCGTGCGTGTAAATCCAGCTCATCACCTCAGCGCCATCGGGCGATGCTACCGGCTCACCCTTGTGCACGTAAGCCTTCTCGGTTCCCTGCGGCGCATATCTGCCCGACCCAAAGACATAGACGGCCAGGTTTTTGTATATCGCCGGCGGCTGCTGCCGGCTCCAGCTCGGCGAGCCGGTGAACGGGGCTTCCCACAGAAGCTCTCCCGTGGCTGCATCGAGACAGCGCACAAGCGACCGCTCGAATCCCGCCTGTGGGACGAGCAGCTTTTCATTATGGTACACGGGGCCTGTGAAGGAGGCGTGCACGCCGGGCCAGTACCGCCGCCACAGCAGCCTTCCCGTCTCCTGCTCGACGGCAAATATCTGCCCCTCAGCGGTATGTGTGTACATCCGGCCTCCGCCGCAGACCGGGATATGCTTGAAGGTGCCCTCGTAGCGGCGTATCCATTTGACTTTGAACGGCGGCCTTAGATTCTGATCATTTGCGTTGGTGCTTTTGGCGTTCCCGAAATTGGTGGACCAGTCGTACTTCGCATCGGCAAGCTTGCTCGTCAACGGGCTTCGGATCTTTTCAAGCTGGAGGTCTTTCGAGGACAGCGGCGCCTTACCATCCGGCCCCAGAATATACAGATGTCCATCCTCGCAGCCAAAATAGACCCGACCGTCGCAGACCGCCACCGGGGCGGATATGGCCTTGCCGAAGGCGGTCTTGAACGACCAGACCTTCGAGCTATCCCCTGACAACGGGACCACGTAAAGCGCCCCGTCCAGGCCGCCATATACTGCTTTGTCACGAACAAGAATTGGCGAGGCTATTGACGGATAACCTCCGAGATACTGGGCCTGCTCGGCGCCGGGAGAATGCTTGCAGAACCCAAAACCTTCTTCAGGCCGGCAGCGATAGACGTCCCGCCCGCGAATGCTGACCGAGCAGAAGCTCAGCGATCCGGCCAGGTTGATCTCGGTGAGCGTCCCAGGGACAGACCCCACACTCTTGAGCTCATCGCGAAGCGAGATGATCTCGACTCTGCCCGTATTGTCGCGGCGGTGCCACTGGCGATACAACAAGCCATCCTCGCCTATGCTCAGGCCGAAGGTGGCGGGGTACTCGGAGCCAGAATACGACGGTATTTCCGCCATGCCGCGATGTTCGGGACGGCTGCCCTTATCCTCCAGGCATACCGCCGAGCCGCCGGCCGGGATAACAAGCAACTTGCCGTCGGCTACTATGTCAATTGAGCAGCAGAACTGGTCGCGCCACGTCACCCTTCCGCCCTTTTGCATGCACCACTCCTGGCCGCTCCAGCGGTCGCCGTCGAATTTGAGGATCTCCTTGACAAAATCCCACGTCCAGCAGGCCGTCCCGTCCGGCTCAAGGGCATATATCCGCGAACTCAGCGTGGCGAAATACACCCGGCCGTTTGGCGCCACCACAGGGGCGCTCAAAATCGGCTCGCCACAGTTGATTCTCTTTACGACGGCCCCGCCCGACGCATCGAGCACGTAATAGTCCCCCGCCATCGTGCCTATGTGAAGATAGCGGCCGGCAATGGCCGGAGACGAAACGTTGTTGCAGTTGGCTTTGCTGTCGGCGGTCGCGAACTTCCACAAGACGCGAAGTGTGGAGGCATCAATGCAGAAGACGACGCCCGAGCCATCCACGACGTAAACCCGCCCATCGGCGACAACAGGGGCAGTCAGGATGGCGTCAGTCAAAGCAACAGCGCCCACCAGACCGAGAGGCGTGGTCACGGTTCTGTCCGGCACGTTGCCCGAATGTTGAGAATCGTACTTAAACTGCCGCCAGTCCTCCGCGGCGATTCTTTGTGCTGCCCCGGCCAGCAGAAAAACCACCAGCATGGCTTTCTTTGTTCGTAGAGTCTTCATCGTTTCGTTTCTCCTTCATTCTCCATGTTTCCAGGCTTCTGCCTGTAAGCCAACGATCGGGCGAAATAATCGTCCAACAATTCAAGCTCGAACTCTTCTATCATCTGAGCCACGCTGACTGTCTCATGCTCGCTGGCGACCAGGACTGCGCCGAGACAGCCGGGATCGCTGATTTTGACTTTGGTCCCATATTTGGCTTTGAGCTTTCGCAGCCGGTCCCAATTGTAATCCAGATGCACCAGAGCACAATCCAAATTGACCGTAGCCACGGCGTAATCAAAATAATTGGTATTCGAGGCAATGACCCGCCCCAGCGGATCGCGAATCTCGGAAGGCGTTGCTCTGCCGGCGATGGCGCCGACAAAATGGCTTCGGCACGAATAGGCCCAGTAGCTCTGCATGAGTCCCCCGTGGTACATGGACGAAAAGATGATCAGGTCGGGCTTGCTCTTGACGTACTTCAACCTCAATTCATCGAAATTAAGGTCGAAACAAATGGCCATCGCCACCCGGCCAAAATCACACTCGATGATGGGGGCCTCGCTCCCGCACAGAGTCCCCCCCTCGATTTCGCCAATCGTCGGGTGATTCTTATTGTAGGTTCCCGCGATATTTCCCTTGCGGTCGATTAAGATGCTCGAATTGCGCCGGGTTCCGTCGGCCATTTGCCGGTAAGCCGAATAAACGATGTAGCAGTTATTCTCTTTCGCGGTCCTTGCAAAGAACTCAAGTACCTGGTCTTTGCGAATTTCGTAGTACGCTCGCAGCTTTTCGTCACTGAAGCCGCCTGGGCGATCACACGCCTCCGGAACGACAATCAGATCAGGATGGTCAGGCAGAACCTGCGCGAATTCGCTCCGCCAGTGAGCGATCATCTTCTCAACCGCTTTCTGTGGCGGCGTGTCGGCGGCAATCGCCGCGGGCGCGGATCCAATCGTAGCGATCGTGACAAAGCCTTTCTTCTTCGCACTCTTCGCAGCCAGACTATCCGCGCCGGCGGCGCTATCGCATTCCAGAAGAAGAACCGACAGGGCAATCAGCGAAAACAGCCGGACAAGAGGCACGGGATTTGCCGCCAGCGGTCTCATTTGCCATTCTCCTACACTCGCACTATTTCGGCTTCGCGGTACGTCGATCATCGATGCTCGTCTTGGCCTCTATCTTGTTGCCGTCGAGGACGACCTGGCCAACCTGCTCCTCGATACGAATCCCAACGGTCTGCGTCTGTGACGCATCAGGCCGCGTGTCGCGAATGACATTGTTCCTGAAGACCAGGTCGTTAGTCGCTCCGCGAATACGAATCCCGGCGGCTTGTCCGCCGGCGCCATTGTTCTCGATGACGTTTTCCTCCAGGCGGTTGCGGTGCGCAGCCATTCCAAGCGTCTCGTTGCGGAAGAAGATTCCGTCCTGGCGGTTCGAGCGGACGATGTTCGACCGCAAGAGATTGTCGGAATCCTTGTGCCCGATGGAGATGCCGAATTGGCCGTTGCCCTCCAACAGGTTATCCGTAAATAGCCCATGCCTCACCCGCCAGCAGAGGAACAGGCCGTCGGTTCCGTTGTTCCGGGCGACGCAATTCTGTACGCGCGGACGCTGCGAGCCGCTGCCCGGGTGGATGCCGAGCGAGGCGTTGCCCTCGGAAATGCAATCGACAACCGTCACGTCGTTGGATTGCTGGAAGCTGATTCCGTCCCCATTGTAGTTCCGCACCACGCAGCCCTTAATGACGGTCCCGAAGGCCTGATAAAGAAAAATCCCGGCGCCTCTGCACCCATTCAAGTGAATATTGGAGTCCTTGTTGCCTTCAATGGTCAAATCCTCCACCCGTGCTCCTTCGATGTTATAGCCGCTGACCACGGGAAAGACGGTTGCGGCCCCGGCCTTGTTACCGACCATGCAATCCGACATGAGCGGTTTGTCGATTGAGAACGTGTTGTCGCTCTGTCCGGTAATGCGTGCAACAGTTGTGTGGAAGCCTCCCGCCCGGTCGTCCCAAACGGCAACGCCATGACCCGGTGCGAATCCGGCCGGGTCCCGGACGGTGATTTGCTGCTCGCCAAAATCGCCGTCAATCGCCAGTGCGGAAACCGCACCGTCAGCCTTGCGTAAGACTGTGCGGCCTTTCTCGCCCTTTATCGTGACGTGCGCCCGCAGATGCAGCGAATCGTACATCACATACTCACCCTCGCCGATTTCGATAGTTCCGCCTCCGAGGCCGGCGACATAATCCACCGCCGCCTGCAGCACCCTGTTGTCGCCGCCCACCAGGTCGGCGCCGTCTTTGCCGACCGTGATGAGGGGCAGTTGTTTCATCTGCGAGTGCATCGCCGTGGGTAGCTGCTGCTCCTGGGGCCTCGGTGAGAAATCCCTTTCCATCTCTGCGGCACGCACGACGCCGATGATTGAAATCATGCAACTCATGAGCAGTGACAGGAACAAGCTTCTCTTCATTGCTCGAACCTCCGTTAGATTGTCAGTTGTTTGAAAACATCAGACCAGCTTCGCCTCGATTTGTCTGAGAGTTCTCATGGACTCTTCCGCGATTGTCCTGCCTCCGGGGGAGAAGTCAAACACTTCGAGCGAAACCCATTTGTCATATCGCAAATCTTTCAACGTCTGAAAGGCTTTCACATAGTCATTCACCGCGTTTCCCGTGCCGAGGTGCTTGCCGCCCTGTTCCTGGACGTGAACGTGGCCGATACGTTTGTAGTGTTTCCTCAAGAGGACATCGAACGGCTCGGTTTCGTCGCCGGTATTGTTGAAGTCAAACATGATTTGAACTGCAGGATGATTGACCCGCGATGCCAGCTCCGATGCTTCGGCCAGTGTATTGACGACGTCGGTAGCACCCCTGGCCAATGCCTCAATGAGTATCTCAACGCGGCGTTTCGCAGCATGGTCCGCCACAGCAGTAAGACCGTCCGCAAAATTTTTCTTAGCCTCTTCGACGCTGATCCCCTGAGTGTTGCGCTGTTTGGGCGAGCCAAAAATCATCCGAGGGCCGCCAATATCGGCGCAGAAATCGATCAGCTCATTGAGATAGGCGACACTTCGTTTGCGAACAGCGGCATCAGGCGCGGTGAAGTGAAGCCCTTTTGGCGGCGGTGCCAGCAGCCAGTGAAGGCCGACACATTCTACGCCGGCCCGCTTCATGACTGAAACCATCTCTTTGCGCTTCGCCGGGCCTATCTCCTGGACGCCCTCCTTGACCAGAGTAAAGGCCGCAACTTCAATGCCTCGATACCCGGCATCGCCTACGATCTGGCACTGCTCGGACCAACTCAGCTCAGCCATGCTCTCGTTGCACATTGCATAGTTAAAGCCCCCCCACTTACGAGCCGTCTTCTCATGCCCGCGGCAGCCCAGCATTGTACCGCCCAGGATGCACCCAGCGACTTTGATAAAACTTCTCCGGCTGCAATTTGGTATGGATGTTTTCTTTCGATCTGTCGAATCTTGTCTCATAATGCGTGCTCCCATAAGGATACGGAACATCCTGCTACTCGTAAGATTATACACCAGAACCTTCCTGCTTCAAGTGGTGCATTATCGGAAAGGTTTGACAACTTGCCTCTAAGAGGCTAATAGAGACGTTGGCGTCATCTAAGGACTCGTAAAGAAATGAATTCGGTTTTCATGAGGTGTTGGGATCTATGGTGTAGTTCCAGTCTGGGCAGACCTCGTGTCGCTGAAGTCGGATTGTCC